>Ga0180434_10003359_pt1 | contig 20472 bp, 17 predicted proteins | sample SS_ome_7_FD_132453 | JGI IMG/M metagenome (GOLD analysis project Ga0180434, IMG submission 132453) | Hypersaline lake sediment archaeal communities from the Salton Sea, California, USA - SS_1_D_2 metaG | ecosystem: Environmental > Aquatic > Non-marine Saline and Alkaline > Hypersaline >...
CTAAATCCGTGATAGCCTAATATCAGCTTTTGGGAATGGTCTTGCTCCCGCAAAGATTCTTAACGCCATTCCCCATCCGTCCTTCTCGGCGGCGCTGAACTCCGCATCTTAATCCCCAACTCTTCAGCTATTCCTGTGTTCTCATGCTTGCCTGCCTCAATAATCCTTTTGCAAAGTCGTGCTCAATACAGCAGCCGCCGTCTGACTGCGCCAGATTCCCTCGAAGGACGGGTGGACTGGCTGAATCTTTGATGGTTGCGTCAACCATCCCCAAAAGCCCCCCTTTATCACGGATTTAGAAATGTTTACTTTAGTTCTCGCAATTTGATGATAATTCTGGCATAATCTATCCCTTCATAATTCAGCCTGGATTATTAACGAGACGAGATTGCTGTAGCGACAAGGAAGTGGCCCATGAAGTTGTAGTGGACTACCACGAATGGGCTTCGACGAAGTCGATGTAGCGAGATCGGCTCGTCCGAAGGATAAAAAATGGCGCCTGATATGAATAGATCTTTTGAATTTTTCTATTTTCTTTTTGAAAAGGAAGGCAGCGACATTTTTTATTAATAATTCAGGCAGAAAGTGAAGAAATTAATACGTGATTGTGTTTCCAAGATCGAGCAGTACCAGCCAGGGAAGCCTGCTGAATTCCTCAAACAAGAGCTTGCATTGAAAACGGAAATCTGCAAGCTGGCTTCGAACGAAAACCCGCTGGGCCCTTCTCCCCTTGCCATCAAAGCCATTCAAAAAAGCCTGGAGGAAGCTAACCTGTATCCTGACAACGGATGTTATTATTTGAAGGAAAAACTGGCCGAATATCTGCATGTTCAGCCCACAAACCTGAGAATAGGCAACGGAAGCTCGGAATTGATCCTTCTTCTGGGGCTTGCCTTTTTGAATCCTGAAGACACCCTGGTCATGAGCCGGTCTTCCTTCATATTCGCCAAGATCGTCACACAGACAATGGGTTGTCGACTGGTTGAGGTCCCTTTGAATAAGTATCGTCACGATCTCGACGCCATCCTCCGTTCCCTAACTCCGTGCACAAAAATGGTCTATCTGGACAATCCCATGAATCCCATCGGGTCGATGACAACACATGGAGAAATGTCGCATTTTTTGGATAGGCTCGCTGAGGACATTGTGCTGGTACTGGACGAGGCCTATCATGACTATGTGAACGACGGCGATTACCCGAAATCGCTGAGCTTTCTCGAAGAAAGAAAAAATGTGATCATACTGCGAACCTTTTCCAAGATGTATGGCTTGGCGGGTTTGCGTGTGGGTTACAGTGTAGCCAAAGAAGAGTTTATCCAAGCTTTGGATAGGGTGAGTCCCCCCTTTTCTGTTAACAGGCTGGGGCAGATAGGGGCAGCGGCCGCGTTGGATGACGAAGACCATGTACGAAAAACCAAAGAATTGAATAAAAAAGGAAAACACGATCTTTATCGGTATTTTGAGGATTTGGGGGTATTTTATATCCCTTCTGAAACGAATTTTGTGACCATCGATGTGAAGATGGATACAAAACCTTTAGGGGACGAACTCCAAAAAAAGGGCATCATCGTCAGGCCCTTGTCCATGTATGGACTTGCCACTTATTTGCGCGTGACTGTAGGCACGCCAGAACAGAACAGAAGATTCATGGATGCTTTCAAGAAAATTTATAATTGAGCATGCAGATTGTTATTTGGTTGTTCTGTGACATGAAAGGTCCCGTGAATAGATGATGAATAGCGAAGGAGTCAGGGTTCTCCTGGGAAACGTCGCCATCGCCAGGGGGATTGTCGAAAGCGGATGCCATGTGGTGACCTCTTATCCAGGAACTCCCAGTTCAGAGATTATCCCCGCTGTTGTGTCATTCAAAAAAGAATTGGGCTTGAATACCTATATCGAATGGTCCACCAACGAAAAAGTCGCGTTCGACAATGCTCTGGCTGCAAGTTTGACCGGGAAGCGGGCAGCTGTCGCCATGAAACAGGTGGGACTCAATGTGGCTTCCGATTCTCTGATGAGCGCAGCTTATACTGGAGTGGTTGGCGGGCTGGTCATCATCAGTTGCGATGACCCGGGACCCCACAGCTCTCAAACGGAACAGGATTCCCGTTTCCAGGCCATGTTCGCCAAAATCCCCGCTTTCGACCCCTCCACACCGCAGGAAGCCAAGGAGATGGTCAAAGCGGCGTTCGAGCTTTCTGAAGAATTTCAGATTCCTGTGCTCCTGCGCCCGACTATCAGGGTATCGCATGGCAAACAGAGCGTGAAGCTTGCGCCCCCAGCAACCCTCGAAAGACAGGCGAATTTTGAGAAAGATCCCGCCAGATGGGCGGCAACTCCCCGCTACAGGCTCATCCTCCACGCCAGGTTGAACGAGACCCTCTCTCGAATACAGGAAAAGTTCGAAAAGGATTCCCGATGGAATGTGGAAGTCGGCCCGTCCGGGAATGCCTCCTCATTGGGGATCATCACCTGCAGTGCGAGTTTCGCAGCGATCCTGGATATTCTGGAAGAATTTGGTTTGAAAGATAAAATGGCTCTATTGAAAATCGGGACTCCGTATCCGCTCCCTCAGAAGAAGATAGCGGAATTTGTTTCGCGGCACAAAAAGGTGCTGGTGGTGGAAGAACCCGACTCGGTTATAGAAGCTCAGATCATCGACAAGAAGAAAATTTTGGGAAGGCTGTCCGGCCATGTTCCTCTCCAGGGGGAACTATCACCCGAGATTCTCTATGACATGCTGGCAAAAATCCTGGAAGAAATGGGAATAGCCAAGCTGGATTCTACTGCAGACACCAAGCTGGAAGAGCTGGTCGAAAATCTCGACCTCCCCATCCGGAAACCGACATTGTGTGCGGGGTGCCCGGAAAGGGCGGCGTTTTTTGCCATCAGGAAAGCATTTCCCAAGGGCATTTATCCCAGCGATATCGGCTGTTACACCCTTGGCCTCAACCTGGGCGCCGTGGATACGGTCCTGGATATGGGGGCGGGAATCACGTTTGCCAGCGGATTTTACCAGGCTTATCATCAAGACGGTAAGGATATCCCCATCATAGCCACCATGGGGGATTCCACCTTCTACCACTCAGGGACCGCCTCTCTTTTGAACGCCGTTTACAACAACGCTCGATTCATCCTGGTTATCCTGGACAACGAAACAACGGCCATGACAGGGATGCAGCCCACGCCCGGCATCGGCATTACGGCCGATGGGAGCGAGGGGAAAAGCATCCCGCTGGAGGGGCTGGTCAAAGGATGTGGAATCCATTGGTTGAAGACCATCGATCCCTACGATGTGAATAGTACCGTCAGCCTGCTCAAGGAAGCCCGGGAATACGTCCAAAAAGAAGACGGCGGCATCGCGGTGATCATCGCCCGGCACCCCTGTCTCATCCGCTATTCTGAAGCAGGCCAGGAAAAGGCCTTGAAAGTCGTTATCACCGAGGAATGCAACGGGTGCATGTACTGTGTGGATTTTTTCGAGTGCCCTGCGCTTCGACCGGATAAAGAGGCGAATCTTGTCAGGATCGACCGGGCCCTGTGCACAGATTGCGGGGTGTGCGTTCAGGTGTGTCCTAGAGGAGCCATCGTTCCGGCTGATACGCTAAAAGGACAATCGTAAGATTCATGATCAATACGCAGATCATCTTAGCAGGAATCGGAGGACAAGGAGTCCTTTTCGCCTCGAGGATTTTTTCGGAGTTGGGCTTGAAAATGGGAATGAATGTCCTGGGATCCGAGACCCACGGCATGAGCCAGCGGGGTGGCTCTGTTTTGGCCCATCTGAAGCTGGGCGATTTTCACAGCCCTTTGATCCGGACTGGCGCAGCGGATATCCTGTATGCGTTCGCAGAAGAAGAAACGTATAGAACATTGAAGTTTCTAAAAAAAGGCGGTGTTTGTTTCGTAAATCATAAGAGTCCAGAATATTTCGATCCCGCTGTAATTGCACATCTCGAGAGTAAAGGAATCGGTTTAGAGACCTGCGATGCCGGTGAGGCGGCCGCTAAAATCGGGTTCATGAGATCAGCCAATATCGTGCTCATCGGATATTCTGTAGGAACCGGCCTGGTGCCGTTCCTGTATGATGACATCAAATCAGTGCTGGAAACGGTCAGCCGGCCTGAGGTGCTCCAGACGAATCTCGAAGCGTTTGATACCGGCGTGCGTTACGGGTCGAACGCATAAATACGAGCTAATAGAAAGGAGGAAACATATGGCATACACCATTCTCGGAAGAACGATCAGCAAAGTAGGGGTGGTCGGTTCAGGCCAGATAGGGCCGGATATTGCGCTGTATTTCAGCAAAGTCCTCCACCAGCATGGCGTTCCTGTCGTGGTCGTGGATATCGCCGATAGTGCGCTGAAATCAGGAGAGGTCCGTGTCAAGGGAAAGATAGGAAGAGGAGTGAAAACACGGGCATTCAAGCAGGAGGAAGCGGATGCTATGATCGCCAATATCACCTGGACAACAGATTATGCCCAACTTGCCGATGCGGACCTGGTGATCGAGGCAGCGACAGAGGATGCGGGCATCAAGAAGAAAATATTCACCCAGGTGGAAAAGATCTGTTCGGAGGAAGCGATTTTCGCATCCAATTCATCCCATATGGAACCGGAAGTTATTTTTGCCGGTATCGGCAACAAAAAAAGGTGTCTTGTCATCCATTACTTTTTCCCTGCCGAGCGGAGTATTATCGTGGAGGTAGTGCCTGGTAAGGATACCTCTCCCGAAGTGGCAGACTTCATCATGAAATTTTATGAGCAAATCGGTAAAGCCCCCATCAAGGTAAAAAGCCGCTACGGTTATGCCATCGATCCCATCTTCGAAGGCATTTTTATCGCAGCGGTCCTTATGGTCGAGCAGGGCTTAGGAACGGTCAAACAGATGGATGTCATGGTGCAAAAAGCCTTGGGACTGGGAGTAGGGCCCTTTACAGCCATGAATCTCACGGGAGGAAATCCTATCGTGCAGCACGGCGCTCCTGAGCTGCACGAGAAGGTTATGCCGTGGTTCCATTCCCCGGTCCTTTTGGAAAACCAGATCCGGTTCGGGAAACCATGGGAAACGACCTTCATCCCGGATGAAGTGGCCTTCAACGAAAAGGTCTTCCAGGAGGTGTCCGATAAGATCAAAGGGGCTTATTTCGGTCTGGTGTGTGAAATTCTCGATTCCGGGATTTCCAATGTCAGCGACCTGGAAATGGCGGTAGAGAGCGCCTTGGTCATCAAACCTCCCTTCCAGATGATGAACCGGATGGGTGTGGATAAGGCCCTGGAGCTGGTCAAAGCTTATGCTGAAGAATGGCCGGATTTCAAAGTCCCCGATGTGCTGGTCGAACAGGCGGAATCGGGTAAACCCTGGCATATCCCGGTGGTGTTCAGGGAGGATGAGGATGACATCGCCGTTGTCACCATACGGCGCCCCAGGACCTTGAATGCTCTGAACGGGGAGGTCATCGAGCAGCTTCGGGCCATCTTTGAGGAAATCAAACAAAATGACCGTATCAAAGGCGCTGTCCTCACGGGATTCGGGATCAAAGCCTTTGTTTCCGGAGCAGATATCCAGATGCTTGCCAAGATAAAAAGACCTGAAGAAGGAGAGAAGATCTCGCGGGACGGGCAGGAAGTGTTGACCTTCATCGAAAACCTGGGGAAGCCGGTCATCTGCGCTATGAACGGCCTGGCTTTCGGAGGGGGTAACGAGCTGGCTATGGCATGCACGGCGAGGATCGCGAAAAAGGGAATAAGAGCATTGGCGGGTCAACCAGAGCCCAAGCTGGGGATCATTCCCGGTTTTGGAGGATCCCAGAGGCTTCCTCGAATTGTTGGCCTTTCGGAAGCCTGGCCCTTACTGCGCATCGGCAATCCCATATCTTCCGAAAAAGCAAAGCAGATCGGGTTGGTTAGCGAAGAAGTGGGAGGAGATGTCCGGGAAGAGGGGATCGCTTTTGCGAAGAGAGTGGTCGCGGGAGAGGTGGATGTGAAACCCATACCAAAAGTTCCCATAGAAATCCCGGCATCGCTTCCCGAAGTGGATATCGGGTCCCTGTCACGCAAAACAGATGAGATTCTGCAGAAGGCCATCCTCGAGGGAGCAAAAGGCACCCTGGAAGAAGGACTCAAGTTGGAAGCCCGTATGTTCGGTGAATGCGTGAGAACCAAAGACATGCGGATCGGGATGGGAAATTTCATGAAATTCGGGCCGAAAAAAGAGGCCAAGTTCGCCCATGCCTGAACTTGAGGATCGAAACACTATGAAGATCATAATGGGAGGTTAAAATGGTTTTAGAAAAAGCCTATATTCCGTACGATGCCTACTGGAGCACCCCATTCTGCCGCTGGCAGGGGAGTTTTTCGCATTTGCACGCCATGGAATTCGCTGCAGAAATATGCCGCAGTGCATTCAAGACCCGGGGAATATCGCCCAAAATATTCGATCAAATCGTCCTGGGAATGACCGTTCCCCAGAAGAGCAGCTTCTACGGCGCTCCCTGGGTGGCGGGTATGATAGGGGCGGGAGGTGTGACAGGTCCGACTATCAGCCAGGCCTGCGCCACTTCGGCCAAGTGTGTCGCCTTTGCCGCCGAGGAGCTGGAGCTGGGTAACTGTGACAACATCCTTGTGGTGACCTGCGACAGGACCAGCAACGGCCCCCATGTTTATTATCCCAATCCGCTGGGTGTGGGAGGCACAGGCGATAGGGAAGACTGGGTTTGGGATAATTTCGGCAATGACCCTTATGCCAAAAATGCCATGATCGAGACAGCGGAAAACGTGGCCAGAGAAGCGGGTATCACCAAAGAAGAGCAGGATGAGGTGGCTTTCCTGCGATACACTCAATATCAAGACGCTCTCAAGGACAACAGCGCCTTTTTGAACCGGTTCATGGAAGTTCCCATCGATGTCAAAGACCCTTCGGGACGCAAAACCGTGGCTGTGGTCGAGGGCGATGAAGGGGTTTTCCCGACAACAGCGGATGCCCTGGCGAGACTTAGGCCCGTGCAGCCCAACGGCACTGTCACCTTCGGAACCCAGACCTACCCGGCCGACGGCAACGCCAGCATCGTTGTCACGACTCGAGAAGGGGCAAAAGAACTGAGCCGTGACCCCAATATCACCATACAAGTGCTTTCTTATGCCGAGGCAAGAGAACAGCGGGGTTATATGGCCAAGTCTATCGTTCCCGCTGCCCGGGAAGCACTATCCAAAGCGGGTGTCAAACTGGATGACATCAAAGCCATCAAGACCCACACACCCTTTGCCGTTAACGATGTCTATTTTTGCCGGGAAATGGGGCTTAAAATCGACGATATGAACCATTACGGCTGTTCGCTGGTGTGGGGTCACCCCCAGGGCCCGACAGGCGCCCGGCTGATCATCGAACTCATCGAAGAGCTGGTGATTTTGGGAGGAGGGTACGGGCTTTTCGACGGGTGCGCTGCCGGAGACACGGCAGCGGGAATCGTTCTGAAGGTCGATGTGAAATAAAAGTTTAGTCCTGAACGACACTCTTGAGTTTTTCTCTCAAGGCAGAGGTGAATTCCGCCTCCAATTTTTTCGCTTTGACCTTCAAAATCCTGTCCCCGAACATGGCCAGCTTCCCGACGATGTTGGCGTTGCACTGGTAGGAGATCTCCACTTCGCCCCCTTCTTGTTCCTTCAAATCGATGTTCGTTTTCTGGGTGAAACGGCCGGCTTTGCCGATGTCTTCGCCTTCCCCTTCCATTTCTACATGGTGCGGGGCCTCCACCACGGACAGGATGTTTTTGAACTTGAACCTTACGCCAATAGGTCCGACTTTCTGCTTGACCACACAGTCGTACGTTTTTTCGTCCAGCTTTTCGATCTTTTCCGCGCCAGGTATACAGGCACGCAGTGTCTCCGGGTTCAGCAGCGTGTCCCAAAGAAGCTGGATAGGGGCTTTTACCTTGAACCTGCCTTCGATGATCATGTTTTATTCTCCACTTTTTTAGCTTTTTTCTCGAGGATCTCCGCCAGAGTCTTGTAACCCTTATTGCCAGGCTCCATGGTCTGGACGAGCAGGAGTTCGATGAAATTTACCCCTTGAGCATTGACCCAGTCTTTGTGGGCCTGGTCTCCCACACCGAACACATGACGGGCCAATTCCATGGTATCGGACCAGATTTTTTCACACACGGGACACTGGTAGCTCACGCTCGGACCTCCTTTGTCATTTTTTCTTTTTTTCTTTTAACGCGTTGAGCACTTTTTCCGGCGTAATCGGAAGATTCTTGATGCTGATTCCCGCCGCATGAAACACGGCATTGCCCAGGGCTCCGGCTGTCGGGTTGGTGAGACCTTCTCCTGCCTCTTTGGCTCCAAAGGGGCCTTCTGGTTCGTAGGTCTCCACTTCCATCACTTTGGTTTCCGGCATCTCGGTCGCCCGCAGCAGCATGTAATCGACCAGGTTAGGATTCAAGATTTTCCCCTCGTCCATGGGTAGGTCTTCGGTGAATCCATACCCCGCAGCCATGGCTATGGCGCCCTCCAGCTGCCCCTCCACCCCTAAGGGGTTGATCACTTGGCCGCAGTCATGGGCCGTCACGCAGTTCTTGAGCGTGATTTTCCCTGTGTCGGGATCGACGTCGGCTTCGACGGCCTGAACGCCGAAGCTGTAAGCGGGTGAGATCATGCCCTTGCGGTGAGGGGTGTAGTGCCCTCTGGCGATGATCGGCTGCCCGTCTTTTCCCCGGATGGCTTCTTTGACCACGTCATAATAGGAAAGGCCTCTCTCCGGACGCGCGATGAGATGGATCCAGCCCTCCTTGATGTCCAGGTCATAAACGATATTCGGGGTCAACTTGGCCGAAGCGAATTGAAGGATCTGGTGCTTGGCCTCGGATGCCGCCATTTTGACCGCATTTCCCTGCATCAATGTCTCCCGGCTTCCCCAGGCTCCCAGGTCCACCGGGCAGTTTTCCGTATCCCCCATATGGAGCCGGATGTCCTCGATTTTGACGCCCAGCTCCTCGGCACAGATCATGGCCATGGTGGTGTTGGACCCCTGGCCCATATCCTGGGATCCGATAAACAGGTCGACCTTCCCGTCGATGTTGATTTGTATGACGGCAGAGGAAAAGGCATAGGGAGTATCGAACCAGTTGAAGATCCCTCCGGACATGAAACCATAGGCGGCAATGCCGATCCCGCGGTGGGGGGGGAGCTTTCCGCGTGATTTGATCCACTGGTCGATCTTGTCCAGGCATTGGTCGAGGCCGCAGCTCTGGATGGTGGCCTGTCCGGGAACTTCGTATCCCGGGTACATGGCATTTTTGCGCCGGATCTCGATGGGGTCGATTCCTAGATCATTGGCGACGAGGTCGATCTGCGTCTCTGCGCAGAAGGTGGCCTGAGGTGCGCCGAAGCCGCGCATCGCTGAGGTCGGCGCCGTATTGGTGTAAACCCGGTATCCGTCATAACGGTAGCTGGGCCACACATAGGGGAAAGACTGGAAAAAACCCGTGAGATAGAGAGCTGTCGCTCCCATGGCCGTGTAGGCGCCTCCTTCGGTGAACACGCGGGCTTCCTTGGCCAGGAAGGTCCCGTCTTTTTTGACCCCGCTCCGGACATAATAGAACATGGGGGTACGGCGTTTGGTGGCGGTGAACTCTTCCTCGCGCGTGAGCACGATCTTGACAGGCTGGCAGAGCTTCATGGAAAGGAGCGAGCTGCAGAACTGGGCCGAGTCCAGCTCGAACTTGCTCCCGAACCCTCCTCCCGTGTACCGGGAAATCACCCTCACATCGTTTTCTCTCAGGCCGAGAATCTCTGCCAGAAGGACTTTGATGTAATAGTGCGATTGGGAGGAGGTGTAGACGGTCAGCTTGCCTTCGGGCGTGTAATCGGCTACGGCACAGTGCGTCTCCATGCATACGTGGGCCTGCGAAGAGCACCGGAACCAGTCTTCCCGCACATAGTCCGCTTTTTGGAATCCCTCATCCACATCCCCCCATTCGATGTGGCGGGTGACATTGATATTCCTTTCGGCCTGCTCGTGAAGCTGGGGAGCCCCCTCTTTGATGGCTTCCAAAGGTTCGTACACAGCGGGGAGGGGTTTGTATTCAACCTCGATCAGATCCAGGGCCTCTTCGGCTGTGTCCTCATCGACAGCGGCTACGGTTGCCACAGGTTCGCCGATGTAGCGCACCCTGTCCCTGGCCAGGATCTCTTCATCGCAGAGCTCTCTGAAGCGCCTCCATATGCCCTGTTTTTTTCCTAGGGTGTCCTTACCTGTCAGGACCGCTTTGACTCCTTTCAGGCGTTTCGCTTGGGATGTGTCGATGCGGATAATCTCTGCATGCGGATAAGGGCTCCGCAGGATTTTCCCGTGCAGCATTCGGGGGAGAGTGACATCGAAAGTGTATTTTGCCCGGCCGGTGATTTTGGCGATCCCGTCGATGTTATGAACGGGCGTATTGATGACAGAGTAGGGGTGCTTTTTCATCGTCCCTCCTCCTTGTATTTGCTTTCGGCGACGGCTTTGATAGCCCGGATGATGCTGTTGTAGCCAGTGCACCGGCAGATATTTCCCTGAATTCCTTCTTTGATGTCTTCGGGAGCCGGATTTTCTTCGAGAAAGGCAGTGGCCGACATGAGCATCCCGGATGTGCAAAAACCGCACTGGAAAGCGCCGTGGTCGAGAAAGGACCGCTGGAGCGGGGTGAGTCGGGCACCGTCAGCAAGGCCCTCGACTGTTGTTATCTCAGCGCCCTCGGCCTGGATCGCCAAAACCGAACAGGATTTGACGGCCATCCCGTCCAGGAGAACTGTGCAGGCTCCGCAGGAACCCGTGCTGCAGCCCCTTTTTGTCCCTGTCAAACCCAATTCATCCCTCAGGATATCCACCAGCAGTTTTTTTGGACTGATATAAAGTTCGTGGTATTCTCCATTGACCGTTAAGCGCAGTTGCTTCTTTTTCATGCGTGGGTACCTCCTGATGAGCTCGCTGCCTTTGCTTGTTCCCATGCCTTTTGCGCTGTTTTTTCTGTTAGGACTTTGACCAGAAGTCGACGGTAAGTCTCGGTAGCATAGATGTCGCCAACAGGATCACATTCTTCAGAGGCCTTTTTGCCGGCACGGGACAGCAGGTTTTTTTCGATTTTTTTCCCTATCAACATCTGCTCGGCTTCCTTCGCACGGAAGGGTATGGAAGCCGCCGCACCAAGAACGATCCGGGCGTCTTTGCATTCCGTGTTGTTTTCGGCCATGGTGATCCATGCAGCGACCGAGACGATTCCCTGCTGGTTTTTGATGATGCTGAACTTCTCGTAGGCTATGGCGGTTCTTTTTGGCAGAACGGGCACCTGGATTTCTGTCAGGAGTTCTGCCTCCTCGAGCACTGTTTCGAAGATATCGCAAGTGAAATCCTCCAGGGGCAGGCTCCGTTTTCCTTCGACAGATGCCATCTTCACCGTCGCATTCGCAGCGATGAGTATGGGGGCCGGGTCTCCTGCCGGGTCTCCATGGGCCAGGTTGCCCCCGATGGTGCCCCAGTTGCGGGTTTGAATCGATGCCAGGTTCTTTTCCGCTTCTGCCAGCACGGGGAAATATTTTTCGATCACGGGAGATTTTTCGATTTCCCTGTGAGTGGTCGTAGCGCCTATTGTCAAGCCTTTCTCCGGATCATAGCTGATGTAGCTCATTTCTTTGAGCCTTTTGATATCGATCAGATTTTCCGGGGCAACCAATCCCTGGCGCATCAGGATAAGCAGGGATTGTCCTCCGCATATGATCTTGTAATCTTCCTGGTACTTAGCCATCAGTCTGAGAGCTTCTTCTAATGTCGAAGCTCGATGGTAATTAAAGGGGCGTATCATTTCTTTTTCCTCCCCACATAGTCATTGAAAGCCAGCCATTTGGGGCTTTGGGGGAGGGGAGGAGGCATTTCAAACTTGGCATCGGGTTCTGTCTGCCAGGATTCCGGCTTGGCCTTTTCACCGGTTTTTCCTATGTGTCCCCGGTATTTGGTGCAAAAACAGAGATAATAGTGTCTTCCCCGGTACTGGGGGCACTCCCGGCAGGGTTTGCTGGAAAAAGGACAAAGCATTTTGGTTTTTGCCATAAGCTTTTCTCCCTAAGGTTTGTCGGGAAGCGAGTCGTTTTTCGCTTTATTGAATGAGATCATGATATAGTATAGCAAGATAATCAAATGCGAAGAATTTTGTCAAGAAAAACCCTGAAGATGGGAGGGTCTGCCAATTGAAGATCTCAATGAAAAAAATCGTCACCTTCTTTTGTGTGGTCGTTATCGGCTTTGGTCCGGTTTTTCTGGCACACCCCGCACCATGCGAACAGGAGGCCATCACCACCCTGCTCCTGGTCAGGCATGCCGAAAAAGCCGCTAGCATATGGGAAGATCCGGGCTTGACTCCTTCCGGAGCCGCCAGGGCGGATGAGTTGGCCTATATCCTGAAGCATGTCAAGCTGGATGCCGTCTATTCCACGCCCTTCAAGAGGACCAAAATGACGGCCTCTCCCACGGCCAAAGAAAAAGGTCTGGAAGTAAAGCTTTACAATACCAAAGAAGATGGGTTTCTTAAAAAGGTTATCCGAGAGTTTCATGGCGGAACCGTTCTCATCGTCGGTCACTCCAACACCATTCCCAGGATGGCCAATGCGCTGGAAGGTCGACCGATATACAGCGATTTGGATGATGCCACCTACGATAATCTATTTATCGCCAGCGTGCCGGCTGAAGGGAAGGCTGTTCTACTCAGGTTGCGGTTCGGAGATCGCACCCCAGAGAAAAAAAGGAGCATTTTGCCGTTATCATTGATGAAGAATTCCGGTCATAAGGAATAAAAAGGAGCAGAACAGGGCACACATGGCGTAATCTCTGTTTTCATGTCTGCTCTGGCGGAATTCATCCTCTTCATAGCCCTCATTCTATAAGCCACCGTATCTGACAGAATATGGAAAAAATGATCCGCAATTCATGGCAGCTCGTTCCTTACGGGCGAATGAACCACTGGTCCAGGTAGCAACCTTTTCCATATTGGCACGTATATAAATGTAAATGAGCTTTCCGAAAGAAAGGGAGAAGCATTTGCCTGTTGGGAAACAGCTCTTTTGACCGGGAGAAATCATGATCAAAAATTATCTGAAGGTCGCGATCAGAAATCTGATCAAGCACAAGGGTTACGCTTTCATCAATATTTTGGGGCTGGCCGTGGGGATAGCGGCCAGCGTTCTGATTTTTTTGTACATCCTGAACGAGATGAGCTACGATGCCTTTCACGAAAAGGCCGACCGAACCTACAGGTTGACTGCAGACTGGTCTAACAAAGGGGATTCCCGGATCCATCAACTGGGGACTCCTTTCATTCTGGCTAAAACCATCCGCGAGAATTATCCCCAGGTGGAAGCCATTACACAACTGTCGGGTCCTCTGGGCGATGTGATCGTCAGATACCGGGATATCGCCTTCAAGGAAACCGATGTCTTTTGCGCCGAACCATCCTTTTTCGACGTTTTCAGCTTCCCACTTCTCGAGGGTAATCCTGAAACTTCGCTCGAAGATACCAATAAGCTAATCATCACCCAGTCCCTTGCCCAAAAATATTTCGGCGATGAGGAACCGTTGGGCAAAACCATAGAGATGCAGGCCTCGGATGAAAAGATTTTGTTCGAGGTCACGGGAGTGATGGCAGACATCCCCCAAAACTCTCATTTCCGGTTCGACATGCTCGTTTCCATGAAAACCGTCTATCCCGAACCCAGCATGAACTGGACCTGGAACAATTACACCACCTATGTCACTCTCCAGGAAGGCGTGACGCAAAGCCTCATGGAGGAAAAATTCGTCGAGATCGACAGGGTCTACTTTGAGGGAGGGCGCGAGCACATCCCCTGGATCTGGACACTGGAGCCCATCACGCGGATCCATCTTCATTCCGACCTGGCCACAGGGAACCAGCCGAACAGCAGCATAGCTTATATAAAATTGTTCACCGTAGTGGCTTTTCTCATCCTTTTGATCGCCGGCATCAATTTCGTCAATCTGGCCACAGCCCGCTCTGCCCGCCGTGCCAAAGAGGTAGGGCTGCGCAAAGTCGTCGGTTCGCTTCGAAGGCAGCTTGTCAATCAGTTTTTGGGAGAATCCGTCCTGATGAGTTTGTTTGCTCTGGTGCTTGCTGTTATTCTCATTCAAGCGGCGCTGCCCTTCTACCAGAATTTAACCGGGAAGAACCTGGCCTTATCCTATTTCGGTAATCCATTTGTCATCCCGGGGCTGCTGGGTCTGGCTCTAAGTTTGGGAATTCTTGCCGGCCTCTATCCTGCTTTTTTTCTTTCCTCTTTCAAACTGACCGATGTTCTGAAAGGATCTCAATTTGCCGGCAGGGGGCGAGGGGCGCTTTTCCTGCGCAACGGGCTGGTCGTTTTTCAATTCGTTATGTCGGTGCTTTTGATCATCGGATCCCTGGTGATATTTCGGCAGCTGGATTATATCAAAAATCAAAGACTGGGCTTTGACAAGGAGCATGTGGTGGTCATCCACAACGCCGATACCCTGGGAAGCCAGCTGGAGGCCTATGCAGAAAGGCTCAAACAGCGCTCGGACGTTCTCGGAGTGACAGCTGTCCGCTCGGTTCCCGGCCGGGGCACGCCGAACTGGGGGATCGGAGTGGAGGGCATCGGGCGTGAACGGCCCATGAACATGAACTTCATGACCTGTGATCAGGATTTTGCCGAGGTTCTGAGCATAAAAATGCTGGAGGGCCGGTTCATGTCGAGGGAATTCCCCTCGGACAAGGATGCCGTCGTCATCAACAAAAAGGCTGCTGACTATTTCGGGATTGCCGATCCGGTCGGAAAAAAGCTGCGTATCTGGTGGACCAAAAAAGACCTGACCATCATCGGCATCATCGACGACTTCCACTTCGAATCCCTTCACAGGGATGTCCGGGCCATGGGATATCTCCTTCCCGAGGCCATCGACTCCACCCGGAGACCGTTTTTGCTTGTCAAAGTCCGTTCCCGGGTGACCTCCGACGTTCTCTCCGGCCTCCGCAAGACATGGGAGTCCATGACGGCCGGCCTGCCCTTCGAATTCACTTTCCTGGACGAGAAGGTCAACAGCCTCTACCAGAACGACAACCGGGCAGGAAAGATCGTCACCCTCTTTTCCTTTTTGGCGATATTCGTCTCCTGTCTTGGCCTGTTCGGTCTGGCTGCCTTCGTGGCCGAACAGAGGACTAAGGAGATCGGAGTCCGAAAAGTGCTTGGCGCACCGCTGTCCAGTATCCTATGGCTGCTGACCGGGCAGTTCGTCAAATGGGTGATCGTTGCTACCTTGATCGCCTGGCCGCTGGGTTACTGGGTCATGAATCGCTGGCTGCAGGGATTCGCTTTCCGTACCACTCTTTCTGTCTGGATCTTTCTTGTGAGCGGGTTGGGCGCCATGATCATCGCTGCCTTGAGCGTCAGTTCCCAGGTGCTCAAAGCGGCCCTCACCAATCCCGCCGAAAGCCTGAAGTACGAATAGCCTCAGCCCATCTTGATTAGTACGAGAAAGAGTCGTCTGCAAAGTGAGGGCAACTATTTTATAAAATTCCGATTACGTGGGCTTCTTTTTTTGTGTCTCAGTCCTGCGCTTTTTTGAGTATCAGCTGTAAGGGCTATGTGGTCTTCCAAGAAAAATCCGCTATTCATACTTCAGTGCATCGACCGGGTTGGCCGTGGCCGCTTTGGCGGACTGATAGCCCACCGTCAGCAGTGCGACACCCAAAGCGATGGATCCGGCCGCCGGAAAGATCCAGAGATTCACTGGAGCCTGGTGAAGGAAGTCCTTCTCCCACAGAGTGATGAGATACCAGGTCGCTGGCCAGGCGATCCCGTTGGCCAGCAGAACCAGGAATGTGAGTTCTTTGGAGAGCAGAAAAACGATGCGGGACATGGAGGACCCCAGCACTTTGCGGATCCCCACTTCCTTGGTGCGCATCTCTGTATTGAATGCCGCCAACCCGAATAATCCCAAGCAGGAAACAAACACGGCAAGCAGCGCGGCGTAAGCCACCAGAGCCCGCGTCCTTCGGACAAAATCGAACTGCTGCCTGAAGTCGTCATCCATAAATTCGTATTCAAACGGAAAGGAAGGATTCACTCTCTCGAAGATCTCCTGGATCCCCGCAATGGTTTTCATCATATCGGCGGAGCGCATCTTGATATAAACATAGTTGAACCACTGCGGATTCTGGAGAAACACCAGCGGTTCGTCCATCCTCCAACGAGGATTGGGAATGATGTCTTCGGTTACCCCGACGATGGAGTAGTCGTTTCCTTCATAGCTTAGCCGGGTGCCGATGATTTCTTCAATTCCGATCAAGCCGGCGAGTTTTTTGTTGATCAGGATACGGTCCGTGTTGGCCGCAAAATCGTCTTCCGGGCGAAGTGGTTCCCCCTCGAGAAGTTCGATGTCGAAAACATCCAGAAAGTCCGAATCCACGGTGAGCCAGGTGATGCTCGGCTTGAATGTGGGGTCTTTCCCTTCCCATTGCCAGGTGGAATCTGTGGATTTGCTGAAGGGGAAATAATTGGCGGAGGTGGTCACTTTTTCGACTCCGGGGACACGAAGAAATTCATTCTTCACTGTTTCATAGCGTGCTTTCAATTCGCCACGGTTGGAAAAATACAGGATGTTGTTCATGCTGTATCCCAAATCCATATTCTGCAGATAGGTCAACTGGTTGTAAACACCGCCCGCGCCGGCAATGAGCCCGATGGCCAGGGTAAACTGGACAACGACCAGGATCCTCCTAAAGGCGGTTCTTTTGAGTGCTGTGCCGGAAAGCCCCTTGATGATGCGGATCGGCGGGAAGGAGGACATGACAAGAGCGGGATAGCTGCCTGCCAGGAGGACAGTGATGAGGGCTGCGCCAAGAAGGATCCAGAGGGGAGCGGGGTTCTGCAGCAGATTCAGGGTCAGCTTTTTCAGAAATAGCCTGTTGAAACCAGGCAGAAATACATGGACCAAAACTGCCGCTGCAGCGGTGGAGATCGCGACCAGCAGGACAGTCTCGAAGTAGAACTGCTTGACGATATCCTTCCTGAAGGCGCCGATGACTTTCCGCATGCCGATTTCCTTGGACCGCTTTGCCGAGCGGGCCGTAGTCAGGTTCATGAAGTTGATGCATGCGATAAAAAGGATAAAAGCGGCCATGAATCCCACCATCCGGACTTGAGTGATGCTGCCTCCCCCATTGCCCATGCGGTACAGGTGGAACCGGGCAAATGGGCGGAGCACAGGAATGTATTCTTCACTGCCCATCCTGTCTGCATAAAATGACCTGATTTTTTCATTGAGCGCTTCTGCTGAAACGTTTGGCTGCAGCCGGATGAATACGAAGTAATTCTCGTTGGTCAAACTGTCGAGATTTTGTCCTGTCATGCTTTCGTGAAACAGAAGGGGGGTTATCATGTCGAAATGGAAGGTGGAGTTTCCTGGTATTTCCTCCATCACTCCTGTAACCGTCATGGGGTATTCATTGTTCAAGGTGAGGACTTTTCCCATGGGATCCTCGCTGCCAAAATACTTTTTAGCCACGCGTTCCGAAAGCACGATGGAAAGGGGATCGCGGAGCGCTGTTTCCGGATTCCCTTTTGTCAATGGAAATGTGAGCAGGGTGAGGGATTCGGGGTCGCCGTGGTAAACCCTGTTCTCGGTGAAGACCTTATCTTTGTATCGGAAAACATAGATCCGGGGGCCGTAGAGGAAGCGGGAGGATTCTTCTATTTCTGGGAAGACTTCTTCCAGCAGGGGACCGACTCCAGGAACCGACGCCGGATCCAGGTATTCATGATCGCTTTTTTTGACGTGAGCGGCTGTAAGGTAGATGCGGTCGATGTCTTTGTGAAACTGGTCATAGCTCACCTCGTCCTGGATCCACAACACCAGGAGAACCACACAGGTCAACCCGATGGCCAGTCCCACCACATTGATGGCAGAGAACGATTTGTTTCTTTGCATGCTGCGCAAAGCCACCTTCAGATAGTTTTTGAACATAGTCATGCTCCAGTATAGGGATAGGTATGCGTAATGATAAGCGGCCTGCATCGTGCTCCACAGCAGCCACAAGAGGGCTGGGAGGCAGCCGCGAATCCGGCAGATCTCCGCATATTCGGACTCAAAGTCTCCGGTGATGGAAAACTTGTGCTCATAGACCGAAAGCCGGCTGAGGATCCACCGGAAGAACTTTGGCAGTTGCTTCTCTTGTTGTGTCATCTTTGCTCAACCATGAAGGTCCGGGACCTTTCCCCAAGCCAGCCAATGGATTTTCTGGGCCTCGGCTAGGGCTTTTTCTCCCTGGGATGTCAGGGAGTAAAGGATTTTCCGCCTCCCACCCTGCCTGGAAATGGGTGCGCTCTCCCCGGTTTCCACAAGGCCCCTTTGGGCAAGGCGGTAAAGGGTGTTGTAGAGGGAGCCGTAATTAAGGGTTTTCCCAGTTACGGTTTTGAAATCCGCCCGAATGGTGACGCCGTAGGCCTTGCCTTTGAGCTTCCAAATGGAAAGGAGGATCAGCTCCTCGTTCCGCGTCAGTTCCACCATGTTTCGCTCCTCTTTGTATTTATGATGCATACATATATAGAGACGTGCAAAATCTTTAAAGGTTTACTCTTTGTGTTTTTTATTTGTTTTTCAAGGCGGCGAGCATTTTTGCCGATGTGATCGGGATCAAAAAGACATGACAATAAACGACAAAATATGACATATTAGAAAATTTGAGCTGATTCTATTGACTTCTGGTTTGGTCAGCATTAAATTTTATAGTAGCATAGTATGACGATGAAGACGAAGTCTTTGATGTTCTGCTTACCTTACCTTGCCTTTGGGTATCTTATCCAATTTGCAGCAGGGTATTTGATTCAGCCACCGCTATAGCTTTCAGTAACGAAGATCCTTCGTAAAAAAGAAGAGTTTTTTGGCAAGAACACAAGGATCAAATCCTTTGGGAACAAAAAATGAGTCGGCAGCGAGAGCTAATCGGGAAAAGCCCTCCTATCCAAAAACTCCGACGCTTTATTAAAAAAGCGGCCAAATCGGATGCCACTGTATTGCTCCTGGGAGAAACAGGCGTCGGAAAAGATGTTGTGGCCCGATTGATCCACTGTTCAAGCCATAGAAAAACGGGTCCCTTCGTCAAGATCAACTGCGCCAACCTCAGCGATACGATGGTAGAAAGCGAGCTGTTCGGCTGCAGAAAAGGCGCCTACACCGGTGCTGCTATCGATAAACCTGGCCTCATCGAAGATGCCGATGGAGGTACTTTTTTCTTCGACGAGATTGCCGATATATCCCCCCATCTTCAAGCCAAGTTTCTTTCTGTCCTCGAGGACAAAGAATTGAGGCGGTTGGGAGAGAACAAAAGCAGGAAAATCGATGTCAGATTCATTCTGGCTACAAATAAAGATATAGAAAAACTTGTGCGGAAAGGTATGTTCAGGAAAGATCTGTATTACAGAATCAGCGTTTTGTTCTTTAATATAGCGCCTCTAAGAAGAAGAAAAGAGGATATTCCTTTGTTGGTGAATTCCTATTTATTGAAAATGAGTTTGGACCGCTCATTAGATCTTTCTATCGAGCCGGAAGCTATGGAAAAACTCATGAGCTTAGAGTTCCCGGGAAACATTAGGGAGCTGGAAAACATACTGGAGAGGGCTCTAATCACATCAGGTAAACATATGATTCGCCTTAAGGATTTGACATCGGGCATCAGATCAAGGCCCGACAGGGGAAAAAATTCCAGATACAACCGCAAACTCATTATAAAAACACTCGAGAAATACAAAGGGAATAAGACCAGAACTGCAAAAGCTCTTGGAATAAGCCGCCAGTGGGTTCACAAAGTTCTCAAGGAGTCCAACAAAAAATGAGAATGACAGAATATCTCAAGGAAGCTGTCCAGGAAACAAGGGTGATAAGGTTTTGATCGCGGGCCCTAACGGTTCCGGGAAAAGCACGATTATCAAACTCCTCATTGGTTTGTATAGAGTAGAAAATGGGGAGATATTGATTAACGATCGCTCCATAAACGATATATCGCTTTCTTCTCTGAGGGAGAGAATAAGCGTCGTTTCTCAGAATATCTTCCTTTTTAACGACACAATCAGGAACAACATTTTATTCAGCAAGCCGGAGGCTCGAGCATGAATTCCAAGACAAAGTTTGTGTTGTCATCTCCCACAGACCGATTAAATCGCTTTCCTTAAACAAGATAATTAAATTGAAGGAAGGGAGAATAGAACAGATCACAGGGAATGAACGGGTCTAATCCTCCCGCGGGCTCTGACTGTAAACTGTTAACTGTAAACAAAATTCAGTTTACACTTTACAGTTTACACTGCTTATAACTCTTTAATTATTAATGCGTTAGCAACTATACCAAAAATGTGATTGAATCAATTAGTGTAAATCGTCCTTTGATATGTGCTTAAATACGCATAAGTTTAATA
>Ga0180434_10003360_pt1 | contig 20470 bp, 25 predicted proteins | sample SS_ome_7_FD_132453 | JGI IMG/M metagenome (GOLD analysis project Ga0180434, IMG submission 132453) | Hypersaline lake sediment archaeal communities from the Salton Sea, California, USA - SS_1_D_2 metaG | ecosystem: Environmental > Aquatic > Non-marine Saline and Alkaline > Hypersaline >...
AGCATGGGGAATAGACGCTGTCCCAGATTGGCTCGTTTTGCAACAGGATAAGGATCGTTCTGGATGTGGCGTCACAAAAAATGCGGGGATCCAGAAAGCTGTAGAGATAGGAGCTAGGGTGGTCGTCATTTTAGATGGCGACTGTTATCCTCAAGAGCCTGTATTGACGCTTGAAGAATTGGCGTATCTGCATCTCCAGGCGTTAGAGCCACAACCAGTAAAACGATTTCATCAAGTTACCACCCCTTCTTCTCGGGGCACCCCCTATTATGATCTCGATATTATAATGCCAGTTGCAGCCAGTATGGGATTTTGGACTGAGATAGGCGACTATTGTGCAGTGCGGCAATTGGCATTCCGATCACAACAGATGACATTTGATAGAAGCCCAGTATATGGGCAATATTTCCCACTATGCGGAATGAATCTTGCATTCAAACCTCAAGAGTGGGGGCCATGGTGTAGATTTATTGACGTATCACGATACGATGACATCTGGATGGGATGGCTTTGGCAACGAGAAGCCTATCGACGAGGATTTTGTTTCAATCTAAACGGCCCCACAATCAGGCATTCACGGCAAAGCAATGTCTGGAAAAATCTAAAGGATGAGCAACTGCATTTAGAGGCTAACGAAACTCTGTGGAAAAGAATTGCCACTCATCCGTATGATGATTATAAGTCATTGCGGGGGTTATTACCCATATGACAATAATGCCCTGGGATCGATTGCCTTATGAACCTGCGGGATGGTATGCTAGGTTCCAAACCTATTTGTATGCCCCTGTCCCTCGATCTATGATGGCCATTTACAATCAGGTGATGGCTGAGAAAGGCCGTGAAAGGCCTTATACGACGGTTTCTGCGGGCTGGAAAAAGGCAGTAGAGAAATGGAAGTGGAAAGAGCGGGCCGAGGCTTGGGATATAGAACAAGCTCGGCTTCGTGCTTTGGAATGGCAACGACGCATAGAGCAGCAGAGAGATACCGAATGGGAGTTGTCTGAAAAGTTGGCCGATAAGGCCAAGATCATGCTCAACTTTCCGTTGACTAGGATGGTTACAGAGAAATACCCAGATGGGCGTGACAAACAGATTATCGAGCCTGCCGAGTGGCACTTGAGAGATATTCCCAGAGTAGCAGAGATGGCTTCAAAGTTGGGCAGACTGGCATCTAATCAAGAGACAGAACGGATAGGACTATCGATCGATGACGTACTCAACGCCCTCCCTTCCGAATTCCGCGAAGCAGTTCGCACAGCTCTTGCTGAAGGCTTATCCGAAGGAAGAAATGCAGCGGGCAATAGCCATTGAAGGCTCTCCGGAGTATCGCGCTTTCGGAGAACGCTATTTCGATGATCTTGGTGGCTTTATGCGCGACTGCGTTATCTGGCCCGAGGAGAACGGCAGACAAGGGCCAGCACCTTACCAAGTAGAGATAGGCGACCGACTGGTCTCTGAGATGCGCGTGTCCGCCAGAGGAATTCACGGCCTGGGCAAGACTCGTATAGCGGCTGTGGCTGTTCACTGGTTCGCTCTCACGCGTGAAGCAATGGAGATGGATTGGTTGGCCATCACAACAGCCTCAGCCTGGGCGCAGTTGCGCGTCTTTCTCTGGCCCGAAATACATGTGGTGGCACGGACGCTGAACTGGGAAGCAATTGGACGCCCCCGCTACACAGAGGGGTCGGAATTGCTGATGCGTGACATCCATCTCAGGTATGGACAAGCGACGGCGCTTGCATCCAACGATCATGCCAAGATGGAAGGCGCTCACGCCCCACAGATGCTCTTCGTATTTGATGAGGCCAAAAGCATTCCCGACGCAACGTGGGACGCTATGGAAGGCGCGTTCTCTCAGTCAGGTGAGGGCATGATCCAGAAAGCCTACGTCCTTGCCATCTCGACGCCTGCTGATCCGATGGGGCGCTTCTACCAGATACACAGCCAAGCGAAGGGTTATACGGACTGGTGGGTACGACACGTCAAGAAAGAGGAAGCTGTAGCGGCTGGGCGCGTAGCTCAGGAGTGGATAGACAACAGGCGCACCCAATGGGGCGAGGACAGCATTGAATTCCAGAACCGGGTCGAGGGAGAGTTCTCGAAAGGGCGCGCTGGCGGGCTCATCACGTTAGACCGGATCAAGCACAGCAATGAGCAACATGCCGCATGGGAAGCGCGGGGGAGAACCCGCCTCGATGGGAAGCCGAGCGTGGTCACTCATATTGGAGTGGACGTGGGCGGGGGGCTAGAGGGAAACGATGCCAGCACGATTGCGCTGGTCTACGACGGGCACATAGTAGGCGACTTGCTGATTTACGAACAGGCGGAAGATCAAGACGTTGCCATCATGGAGTTGGCAGGGAAAATAGACGCTTACGCGCGAAAGTACCCGAACGCCTTCTTAACCATTGACGGACTGGGCATCGGAGCAGGGGCTCTCCACTGGCTGAGGATGCAAGGCAAGTTGGCAATCGGGTTTATGGCAGGCAACGCGACGGAGATGGAAGACGAGGATGAGATGTTCGGCTTCGTCAACTGGAGAGCGGCAGGTTGGTACGGGTTGCGCTATTTGCTAGGAAGAAATGCGGCGCCGAGCTTGTGGCTTCCTGAGAATGCGGAGTTACAGCAAGAACTCCTCGCTATGAGAGCAGGGCGCACCAAGTATACCCGAGGGGTAAACAGGCGAGCGGTGATTGGCAAAGACGACGTGAGAGCAGACATAGGCCGTTCGACCGACCTGGCCGACGCCATTATCCATGCGATCATGGGGCCTCACCTCGCCGCTGCCGATGCGCGACAAGAGCAGTATACGAGGGTACGCCAGAGCGACTACAGCATAGGGGACTACTGATATGTTTGATGCCGTACTATCGGGAGAGAAACAGTACGAGATCGTGCGCGGCGATTGCCGGGACGTGATGCGAGAGATGACCGATGGGATTGCTGATTTGTTACTTACTGACCCTCCTTATGGATTAGGACTAGATACAGACTATACGAGATACGGAAGCAAGACTTCGTACAAAGAAATCTATGGTGATAGAGATATTTTTGATCCGCCTCCTGATTTGTTCCGCACGTCTCACATTCAGGTTATATGGGGGGCTAATAATTGGCCATGGGCGTTGCCTGTTATAGTACAGGCTGGATGGTTGTGTTGGGATAAGAGATGTAGTGAAAGGGCAGACAAAGTCTTTGGGTCTCCCTTTGAATTGGCATGGACCAATAGGCAACGATTCTTCAAGATATATCGGATTCAACATGGAGGAGTTATCAATGCCGACTGGGCCAACCAAAAGCGAGTACACCCTACTCAGAAACCTATTCGTCTATTCACGGCTATCTTGCGTCAAATGACGAAACCAAACGATATTATCTTTGACCCATTCATGGGCAGTGGCACGACGGGCGTGGCGTGTATACAAACGGGCCGTCGGTTCATTGGTATCGAAATCGACCCGCATTATTGCGAAATAGCCGAGAAGAGGATTTCAGAGGCGGCCATGCAAAAGCCGCTTCTCTAGGAGGCTGCAATGCACATAGACGAGTACCTGGCGAGAGAGCCGCTGGACGTAAAGAAGCAACAGGTGGTCTGTGAAGAGCAGAAGATAATGAGCACAATGACGCTGCATATCCAGGTGCTTGTGAAGAAGCACTGGCGCGTGACGCTAGGGCTCCTGGCGTTCCGGTTCGGGTGTTGGATAACGGGCATGGGCATAGAGGTGACTGATAATGAGTGAGAAAGGGCGGCGCACGAGCTACTATGAGTCAACTATCCGCTGCGCCCGGTGCGAGAACACGCTGATCGTATGCGGCGATAATCTGTTGAGTCAGGAGTCGAACCATGCGGCGTGTGTCGAAGCCTGTGGATGGTGCTGGATTCTCAGCGACGACGAGATAGGCGTACTGTGTCCGGAGTGCGGGGGAGAAGCAGAATGAACAGACGTAGATTTCTCAAGGGTTTGCTGGGTTTTGCAGGGGCTGTGGCTATACCGCTGGCTCCATCGGTGGCAAAGGCTCCATCGGTGGCAAAGGCTCCATCGGTGAAGATCGGCAGATGCTCTCCTATGATCGTAGACAATTTGGGGTTTGATCTACATTTCGAGGAGTATCTGGAAAAAGTGACAAGAACGGGAGACGGGATTGCTCACTATCTGGGGACCATTGCTGTTGAGAGGGAATCACACAAGCACGAGTTGTCTATAATGGGGGGGAACCATGAGTCGCCTTAGTGAGTGGTGGGCAGCGAAGCGGCCCGTCGTCCAAACGGCATCGGAGGTAACGACGCTGAAGGCCAAGGCCGCAGGCTATGAGGCGGCCTATCAGAAGGCCCCTTGGCATATGTCGGCGCAGCATCTATTGAGCGAGCTTGATCCACAGATGATCTCCTGGCTGAGGCGCTTGCAGCAGAACGATGTCTTGGTGAGCCCCTTCGGAAGTTCGGGGACGCCTGAGGAGAAAGATCGTTTGCAGTTGGTTCAATGGGCGCGTCTGTGGGCCATCAGAGATCCCATCATTGGAGCGACGACGAAGCTATGGACGGACTACGGCTTTGGCCGGGCGGTCTCTCTGCACGTCGTAGCAGACGACGCCGAGGAATCGCCAGAGCAGAAGGTATGGGATGCCTTTTTCAAACATCCCAAGAATCGCGCGCTTCTTGGTGAGCGCAGCATCCACAACCTCTCTAACCGTCTGCTGTCGGATGGAGAGCTATTTTTCGTGATGTGGCGGAACACGCTAAACGGCGCTTGTATCTTGCGGAGATTCCCTACAGAGGAAGTGACAGAGCGCGTGACCCTTCCCGACGACTCCGAGACGGTGCTGTATTACAAGCGCGTCTGGATGGAGGGCTCTCAGCAGAACGAGCGTTACTATCCTGACTGGCTAGCCTCAGAAGACGATCTGAGCAAGGCCAATCTACCCGTTACGGCGGACGTCGCTTCCGAGCAAGACGGGCTCAGTCCAGTGGTGTTACATGTCGCGCTAGAGGGAATCGATTGGAGGGGCTGGCCGCTCTGTACCGCGACGGAGCCGTGGGCAAAAGCCTACAAGCAGTTTTCCACCGACCGCGCAGCCGTAGCTAGAAACGCCGCTGCCGTCCTGGAGGAGTATAACGTCAAGGGCGGCCCGAGAATGGTAGACATAGTGAAACGGGGGCTCCAGAGTTCGCTCAATAGCAGTACCTCGGACTATGAGACCAATCCGCCCCCTGGAGCGGGGAGCTACCGGGTACAGAATGAAGCCGTCACGACGAAGCGAATGTCTATGGCGACCGGAGCGGGAGACGCTGCCCAAGACAGTATGCTGTTACTGGGTCAGGCGGCGGCTGGCTCCCGAGTGACAACGATGATGCTCGGTCGTACTGACATGACTCAGAACAGGGCTATAGCTCAAGAGGCTATGAAGCCGACGTTACGCGCATGGGCTCGATACCAGATGATATGGCGCTCGGTCTTCGAGGACTTTTATACGATAGTCTGCGATAGCGCGGCGAGGTGGGGCAACGCTACGGATGGCGGCCTAAAGCTCTCCAGCGACTATGAGACAGACATCGTAGTTTCGCTAGGCAGCCCCATAGATTCAGACTTTGCCCTCATGATTGATGCCATTTCTGTGCTATGGGAGAAAGGCATCGTGTCAGAGAAGTTGCTGTCATTGATCGTCATGCAACAGCCGGAGATGGGGCTGACGCAGGACGTGATTGAGGCAACCCTGGAGGCGATGTATCCCGAAGGGGAAGGGATGCCGGACGAGGAGCCGGAAGAAGAGCCCGACGAGGAACCGGAAGAGGAATCAGAATTGCTCGCTGAGGTGCTAGGCATAAGAGCTATGATGGATATGCTGGCCATTAGGAGGGATGCCGATGGCCAAGCCGATTGAGCAGTTGCGGGAAGAGTATAGCCCTCAGCACTTCGAGGACAGATACCGCGCAGGGCAAACATATCGTGGAGTGGTGGATGAGAGCGAATGGGAAAGGGAACGGCGCGAGGCAGCGGTGGCGTCGGTGCTGGCGCAGGCGTCCTTGCTTCTGGATCTACAGGTGGAAGACGCGCTTGCTGTGCTTTCTGACCAGACAGAGCAAGCGGGCAGGGGAGAGGCTTGCGTCTACAGCTTGCCAGATTCGTTTGGCGAGGCACTCCAAGAGGCGGGGGCAAAGACAAGCCGCGCCAACTATAACAAGGGGTTGAGGGCGTCTGTCCGAGGGCTTTGGGCAGGAGAGGTGGACATGAACGGCTTCTTCGACTCCCTCATAGTCACTATGAATACGGGGCTGCGCCAAGCGTTCTTGCTTGGCGCCAAATCGTGCGGCGTAGACGAAGCCGATCTGACGCAAGACGAGATTCTCCAAATGCAATCGTTCATCACTCGCCAGTACGTCTATGTCATAGGACTAGGCGAGTGGATATTGCAAAGGACGAGAGCCGCCGGGGGATTACTGCGTACCGTTCTGGCGAGGACAACCTTATGGCAGGCAAGGTGGACAGAAGCCTTCAACCTTGGGATGAGCCTTGCTTGTAAAGATCAGAAGGCGATGTGGGTAGTCGATCCTGCCAAGGAGCATTGCTCGTCATGCCTCAAGCTGATGGGCAAGGTGAAGCGAATGAGCTTCTGGCACGAGACGGGGATTCTGCCCCAGGTGGCGGGAGCGACCTATCTGGAGTGTGGGGGATGGGCGTGCGGTTGCTCACTCCAATTGACCAAGCAGCCCTGCTCGAAGGGGCCGCTGCCTAGACTGCCGTAAAGGGGGAAATAATGATAGTTAGCTTGGTGCTCATATCAACAAAGATCGCTTACGTCGTGCGCGGATGGGGATTCCCTCCTTGCGCACAAGAGATAGGCACTGTCGAGTGCGACCATATAACAAAGGCGCCCCGCTATCAAGGCGAGGAAGGGACTCGTATAACCCATGATCTATTCGTGATAGCTTGTGATGGGGCAGAGGCTGTGGTCGAGATTGGGAACAGCGAGTGGATTTCCTACGATGCTCCCGACCAGCCCACGCCTCCTGAGCTTGAGCTAGATGTTCCCGAGTGCGCGGCCTGCCTAGGAGTGCATGAGGCATTGACAGTACAACCGCTCAAGCAACTCCTCCCGTCGATGGCTATTGAGTGTGCTGGGCGCTGCCCTGTTTTGGGGAAGCCGATCTATGTCCGGGCAAAGATCGTATAGGGGGGGCGAATGTCCACTGAACAAGGCAACTGGGAGAACCTGGAGAAACGGCTCAAGGGCGTGGCAGAACAGCAAGCGCAGAAGGGCCTTGTTATCGTCTCGGTTAGGCTGATGATCGTCAACGGCCAACTCAGAGGATGGCGAACGCCAGTCGTCCAGGCATTCGAGCCCAAGGGCCGAGCGGACATTCTGCTAGATCATCTTCTCGGAGAAGATGAGTAGTCCTTGACAAGAGGCCTGCCCCATGCTATGATAGGGGCAGGTGGTGGTGGAACTCTGGGGCACCTGCCCGTGTCACCCAACCCATATCGACAATCTATCACTGCCCGAGAAAGGGCTTTCCCGCGTATCGCGGGGAGGCTCTTTTTTGTTGAGGAGGACAGATGCCATATTATCCAGGACTTACACCAGTCTCAGAATTGCGAGCAGATGCGACGCTCCCAGCCGCCGGAGCATATACCACGCCAGTTGAGTTGCCTTGCGTGGGTGAGACGGCGATTACTTTCTACATTGGATACACTCGGGGCGGGGCTGGTGGGTCGGTGGGCATCGTCGTAGACGTGAGCCCATACGCCACTGACGCAGGCGCTCTAGGCACTCTTGTCTGGGGGCGCTTGAGCACAAAGCAGTTTGCCGTTTTTGCGGCGGGAGCAGATACGGCCAGCGGAATACAGCGAGAGGGCATTATCACTTACACCTCTACTGGCGCGACTCAGGAAGTGTTCGCTCTGACGGTCGAGCCGCTTAGAACAGCGGAGCGCATTCGTATCAGCGTGGCCGAGATAGGCGCAGTAGGAACGCCAGGAGATTGCGAGATCATAGCCTATCAGGAGAGGGAGCCATAGCATGGGCGGAATGACAACCATCATCTCTGATGTCTCGGCAGATATAGCAGCTATCAAAGCGGTGACCGATGCGCTGCCAGATGCGGGGGCTCTGACAAGTATCAGCGACGAGACGGACAAGATCGATCTAGCGGCTACTGACGGACTGACTGGGGTGTCCAACTCCCTATCCTACAGGACGCATGAGGCGGAGAGGCATCTGCACAGTGGCGCTCGATGGTTCGAGACGGCCGCTGTTCCAGCGGGAGAGACGCATGTTGCAGACGCTATGGGAGACGGGGCAGGCGCTTTCCAGATTGATGCGGGGAACGATGACTGAGGGAGTTGGGTGCAGGTGCTTGGGAGCGATGATACGCCAGCGGTGGTTGGCAAGACTCACTTCGATCCGCACCAGGTCATTGTAGAAGACGTAGAAGCAGCGGCCACCTACTTTGTTCAGATGGGACGAGGCGATAGTGGAGCGGCTGCGCTCGCCGCAGGCACCTATACTGAGTTCGTATACGCTGCGGCTAACAACAAATCCACGGAAATCGTGCTCGTCCAGACAGGACGCGCTCCAGCGGGAAGCAAGTTATGGGCGCGATGCAAAGCGCCGGGGCAGAATACGGCTTGGATGGATTTCTATATTGGGATCCATGAGTATGAGGGATAGGAGAGATGATGCCTAATCAAGTATACCCGATGGGGTCAATGCCCTCCTATATGGGCGTCTGGGGCGTAGCCAATACGAGCCGAGGAGCCAAGATTGCAGGCACGGACGGGCGCGTGTTCTACGTGCAGCCTAACGCTACGTTGGCGGTGGACAACGGCAATACTGGGGAAGACCCGACCTGCCCTTTCCTGACCATCACGGCTGCGCTTGCGCGATGCCAAGACAACCGGGGCGACGTGATTCTAGTTGGCTACAATGACGCTTGGCAGTACGGCGGAGGCTCCACCTGGAACGCGCCGATTCAGGAGACGGTGGTCTGCACAGTACAGGGCGTGACCATCCTGGGCATCTCTCCTGACCCCATTGGCGTACCATGGGAACCCGAGGCAGCGGGCGAGATCGCCTTGACCATTGCTGCGCTAGGCGTAGAGGTAGCGGGGTTCTGCTTCCAAGAGGCAGCCGTAGGCGGTGGGACGGAGACTGGCGTCTACGCAGTATGGGACGGCGCCACCACCTTTGGAGACAACCCCTATATTCACCACTGTCACTTTGCAGATTCGCTACAGACGGGCATCAACCTGGAGTATAGCTGGAACAGCAAGATCTCCGACTGCGAGTTCATGGAGAACACCTACGGCATCTACTGTGACCCAGCAGGCAGTGGGTTCAGCTACGGGCGAATTGACCGCTGCTACTTCAAGGATTGCTCGACGGCTGCTATCAGCGCGACGGGCGGCTGTGACCATAACGTTGTCTCGTCCTGCATCGTTTGGAATGCTGACGCGCAAGCAGCCGCGCTTGCTACGAATGAGGGGGTCAACTTCACCGGCGGTGACGGAAACGTGGTGAACGATTGCTTCTTCTCTTGTGTGCTACCTGCTCCAGCCAATGGAGATTTTGACGACCTGAACACGGCCAGCGCGACCGACGCCTGGATCAACAACCACTGCCTGAACGGGGACACGACGACCAACCCGACCTAGGAGATAGCAAGATGACAGCAATTGCAGATAAGCTGGTGCGCAAGGGCGTAGACGCGGATGACGCTGCGCTCCTGGAAGCTGCTGGATACACCACGCCAGCCCTGATCCGGGCGGCGGAGGATGTAGACATAGAAGACGTGATTGGCGAATCGGAGACGACAACGCTCCGCCAGGTATTGCCGCTGAGGGAGTAGCCAGCTATGAAGAGGGAGGGCAACTATGCCAGACGTTGAGCTAGAGGATATTGGCGCGCCCGTAGCGAAACTGGCCGAAGGAATCGCTGCGATGAAGGAGCAGTACGGTATCGGCTGGGCTACGAGCATGACGGACGCGCTCCAGGCAAAGAAAGCGTCAGAGCTAGAAGAGCAGTTTCGGGACCTGGCTTATCTGTATATGGATGTTTCGAGTAACATCTTGTGGGCGAGTGAGGAAGAGGTGCCTGACAAAGGCGCGGCGCTGATCTCGGCGGCACAAGAATTGGCAGAGCTTCTGGGAGCGACTGCCGCAGCCCCACAGGAGGGGGAGCATATGCTGAACGAAGAGATGGAAGAGAAGCTGGTCGAGAATGAGGAGCCAGAGGTTGAAGAGGCTGAGATTGTAGAGCCCGAGGTTGTGACTGAGGATGATGGCAAGCCTCAGATCACGCTTCTTCGCGAACAGGGCGACGCCGGGCAATCGTTGGTTGAGACGCAGGGCGCGATGCTTGAGGTGGCCAATGTCGCGGAAGGCGACAGGCGTGGTCCGCTGCGCATTCGCACAGCGCTCATTCAGGCAGGAGCGGGCAATAAGCGGGACAAGCACTGGTATCCGCGCGAGGTTCTGGAGGCCGCTTCTGAGCGGTTCATCGGGGCCAAGATGTATATGACGGAGCATATTGCCAAAGAAAAGGGAGTCCGCTCAGAGGCTGCCTTTATCGAGAGCATGGAGGGGTATGATCCGGCGCATGGACTCATCGCCAACGTGATCGCCTATGACCCTGATTTCTGTGAGAAGGCGCGCAACTTGCGCGATGCAGGGCACATGAACGTTCTGCAATGCTCCATCAGCGCCTTGGGCACGTCGGTTGAGGGCAAGGTGGACGGCGAGGATTACAAGGTCGTCCAGAGCATTGACGAGGTAGACAGCGTGGATTGGGTGACGAGGGCCGGCGCAGGAGGACACGCTGTTGACGCGGCGGAGATCGCAGAAGTTGTCGAGGAAGCCGAGTCCCTATCTGATGCGGTGGTGGAAGCCTTGGTCAAGGAGTCGGCGCTACCGGAGAGCGTACAAGGGATTCTCCTGCGCACAGAATACGCGACGGAGATAGAGTTGACAGAGGCGATTGCCGAGTTGCGCGAGAGCTTGGGGAAGTTAGTGCAACCGGTGAAAGACAACGGCGGGAGCGGCGCTCCCAAGAAGAAGCCGCTGACTGAGGCGGAACTGAACGAGAAGATTCTGGCTGCTAATGCGAAGCATCTTGGCAGCACAAGGCACTAGGTAGGAGGAATCATGGTAGAGAGTATTCGTAGCGACTATGAGGTATCCAGCCAGGGAGCTGAGCGGCACTGGCCGGTCTCCTATGCGCGGATGAGCGATGTGACGCCCACGCCGACACAGCCAGCGCGTGTAACGTCACTTGTAGCGGGCAACCAACTGTGCGGCACGGTCTTGTCAGTGGATGCTGGGACGAGCATCGCCATCGTAGACTTCACTCCAGGGATGATCTACCTGCAGGAGGTCCGCAACGTGCTGACCTATGCGGCGGCAGTAGAGGCGACCTGGACAGCCATCAATGAAGGCGTCGAGATTTTCTACGACGGGTCAGCGACGATGCCAGCAGGCGTCAAGCTGTCTTGTAGCCCGCTGGACAATACCGGCGCGGCCAATACCCACTTTGGTTGGGCCGTCTACAGTGGTCGAGTCACGTACCCGCTGGGCGGCATCACAGCTTCTACTCAAGAAGTCCCAGTGATGCAGCGCGGTTCTGGGGCATAGGAAAGGAATCGGAGGAACCTCATTATGTATAATGTAACAAAGTGGATGAAAGACGTGGCGATCGCTTCCAAGGACGGCCTGAATGAGGCCGCTGTGGATACCCACGTAGAGGCCCTGGACGCCCTCAGTACGGGCTACCGGAGCATGACGCCCACGCAGTTTCAGGAGGTTATGACCACGGCTCACTTCAGCTACTACTTTGCTGACGCCCTGAGCCGCGAGTTCCTGGCCGACTACAACTACAAGATGGGCTCCTGGCCAGCCTATGTCTTCACCGACAGGGCTCCCGACTTCCGCGATGTGAAGCGGTTCCGCATGAGCGAGCCGAACACACTCTACCGTCGTGGCGAGAAGGGCGAGGCCGAGGCAGACTACATTGACGACAGTGAGATCGAGTACGGCGTCTATGAGTGGTCGCGCCAGATGGACTTCTCCTGGCGTACCATTCTCAACGACGACCTAGCCAAGATTCGGGAGACGCCCGCTCGCATGGCGAACGCCGCCAGCCGATGGCTGAACGGTTACGTCTCGGCGCTCTACGACAATGCTACCACGCAGGCCACGCTTGCTGCGCTTGGCGCTCCTTGGGCAGGTACGGGCCGTCTGACGGCTGCGAACTTGGCCATTGGCATCAATGCGATGATGCAGCGTACCGACGCTCAGAACAACCCGATTGAGTGGAGCCGGATTCATCTCGTGATCCCGCCCATTCTCCAGATTCAGGCCGCGAGCATTCTGCAAGACCTTCTCAACTACGGTGGAGCAGGCGGCAACGTGCTGGGCCAGTTCTTGAGTGGCAGCGACGTTCATACCGATCCTTATATCACAACCGCTGGGGCTAACATCCCCTGGTATCTATTCGCTGACGTGAGCGAGGCGCGAGCGGTAACGCTTGTTCGTCTACAGGGCGTAGATGGGCCAGCCGTGATGAAGAAGACGGGAGACATTCAGATGCTGACGGGCTCCATGCCACCGGCTATGCTGATGGGCTCCTTCGCGACCGGCGACATTGAATTCATGGTGGAAGACATCGTGGGCGCCTGGGACGATGCCTCATACGTGGGAGTGACCGACTTCCGCGCGATGTACTACAGCTCAGGCACAACCCCCTAGTCGGGGACAACAAGGGAGACAACGATGGCTGAAAAGATTATCAGCGCGAACGACGTTCACCAGCAGATCAAGCCCGGCACTGCGGCAATGGCGGCTTACCTGGAGGCAGGCTATGGCATGACCCTCCAGGAGGCCGAGACCATTGTCAAGGAGCGGCCTGACAATCCGACGCTCTGGCCCTATGAGCAGTATGCGAAAGCGCAGGCGATGCTTGCTGCGTACAAGGCCAAGCCACAGGTTATCAGCACGAAGCAGCCGTGGCAGATCAATGGGCGTCGTCCGCGACCGGCACGATAGGAGGCGGATATGGTGAACTATCCAGGGTTACAGACGTCCCAGCTTGCGCGGACGCGGCCCATCATTTGGGGCATTGAGTCTACCGGCGAGGCCGATGCTCTCACGATGCCCAATAAGGTCTGGTATGTCTGGGGACGTGACGGAGCAATAGGCGTTGATACTAACAGCGGTGAAACGCCCCAGTCCCCTTTCCTTACCATCACGAAGGCGCTCTCTATGTGTGAAGACGCAAGACAGGACTATATCGTGGTCATGTCTTACTCTGCACCTACGGGAGAGACCTGGCCTATTTCTGTTGACGTGAAAAATGTCCATATTATGGGCGCGGACGGAGCAGGGACGCGCCTGTGCTACCTGACGCCTCCTGGTGATACGGCTGCCCTTTCGATAGCGGCTGATCGTGTCACGATCTCGTCCTTGGCCATCAATGGCGGCGCGACTCATGGTTGCATCGAGAATGACCCTGCTGCGGCACGATGGGGCCTTCTGGCTCAAGACTGCTGGTTCGGTGTTCTTGGCGCTGGGCAGGACGGCATTCGCAACGTGGCAGCCAGCGATAACGTCTATCTGGACGTTCAGCGGTGCCGCTTCGGATATGCCATTACCAGAGACGGCATTCGGATTGAGCATAACGCTACTCGCGCTATGATCGGGTCCCCTTGGGGAGATGGCAACGTGTTTGAGCGCGTGGGCGGCGTAGGGGTCAACCTAGTAGGCAACGTCGTAGGGGCGGGTATCTACAATAATCTCTTCATCTGTGAAAGCGACGTCCAGGGCAAGGCCGTGACATTGAGCGCGGGTTGTTCTGAGGTCGTGGTCGCAGGCAATGTCGCTAACTTCGGAAACGCAGCTATGGCAGCGAATCCGTATGACGACGGAGCGGGAGTGGATGCCAACCACTGGATGAACAACATGCACAACATCACACTGGTTGATCCGGCGTAGGCCGATGGAAGACCCTCTGGTTAGGGCAGTTAGCGAGCGGCTTGACCAGGCGGAAACCTTGATAGATGTATCAGAGATAGCCGCTTCCTTACCTGAGCAGGACAGACGAATGCCACGGATAGCTTGCATGATACGAGGAAGGATGGAGTATCTGCAAGCTATCCATCAGGCAAAGAGGGGGACAAGATGGCGTGCGAGATGAGATATGCCGAGGCATTCGACTATGCCATCCTCTGGATGTGCAAGTCCGTTCTGGCTGGAGTGGATACGGCTGGGGCAGGCCTCGTTCTCACTGACGCAGCCAAGAACTTTACGACGGAGCGGGTTGAGGTCGGGATGCCTGTCTACAACCCGACTTCTCACACCTACGGAAAGATCACGGCAGTAGGGACAACCACTGTGGATACGACCATCACCTGGACGCTGGGGGATTCGTACCAGATAGTGAAGGTGGCCACTGACGAGGTCGCTATGATAGAGAGCTATCTACAGATCGCTGCGGCGGACATCAATGCTGCCAGGGCGGCGGTGTACGGGTGTGACTGCACAGTCAGCACCGCCCTGGACATGTATATGCGAAAGCTGAATGTCATAGATGCAGCGATCTGGCACAATTGTCCTTGCGCGAGACCGAACCTATCTGATTCGATGAGACAGAACATGCTATTCTGGGTGACGGAGCAGTTGAACGCCATAGCAGACGGAACGATGGAACTGTGTCAAGGCTACGGTGGGCGGAACGTCCCCGCGATAGGGTTTGCTCAGATGGCGTGGACGAATTGGCGAGCAGCCGAGATTATCATTGACGCATATCTGAGAGAGGACTGAGATGGGTTGATGCGGGGCAAGCCGTCGCCATGGTGTGGCGATAGAGGAAGCGAGGCAACCTTCCGTCGGAGAGGCGCCGCTGGTACTTGTCTCCTTGCAAAAGGAGGGAACGAGGCGGGTCAAAGGGGGCGTGACGGGGACTTGGTACAAGCGACCCTTGACGGGCGGTCAGTTTTACATGGATCGGCGCGACTGGGAATATCTGAATGCCAAGCTCAGACGGTATCTAGGGCTTGCTGAGGTGACAGATGGTTCTTCTCCTGAAGGAGATCAAAGCGAAGCGGTTCGAAGACAAGGGGTTCAAGCGGCACATTCGCAACGCTGCGAGGAGAGCGGGGCGCGCGGTGATTCGGGAGGACTTTGGGGCGATACTAAAGAACTGGTCCCCGAAGAATCGTCCGGAGATCAAGCTGCATACCCACGTCTGGTCAACCAGAGAGCCTTCGCCCTGGATTGAGATTGATGTAGAGGGCGAGATATGGTCTTATGTCGAAGGGGGCACAAAGCCCCACCTGATCTTCGCTGGCATCTATACGGGAAAGAGCAAGGCAAGGGCTCTAGCTTTCCCGTCCATACATAGCCCGAAGACCACTCCTGGAGTGATAGGCTCGACCAAGGGGAAGAGTGGGGGGGATACGATCTACCGCCCTTACGTGAACCACCCAGGCAATGAGCCGCGACGATTCTGCGCGGCGATAATGAAAAAGAGGCAACCATGGTTCAAGAGAATGATTCAGGACGCGATGAGCGAGGGAGTGAAGGAGAGCGGCCACGCGCCCAAGTAAGGCGTGAAATGGTTGCCGTTCGTCTCATCGGTCGCAAGGGGCCGACCGCGCTCGTAGAGTGGCAAGTTGGGGATGACTATGCGCGAGCGCATATCCCACCAGAGAAGATCGAGAATGGCAAGGTGGATGCTAACGCGCTAGAGGCTGGCATCCCCTATGGCGTCCCTTGGGAGGACTTCTTGCGCATCGAAGTGACTGCTGAGATGGTCGCGAGGGAGCTGCGCAGAATGGGGATCTTTACGCTCGCAGACCTAAAGGAGCAGGCCCCAGCAGCCAAGAGAGCTGTTCAGGAAGCGGTGGCGTTTGACATAGGCGAGCTTATTCGAGCCGCAGAGCAGGAGGCATAAAAATGCCAGAGGTTATTTTGACGAGCGATATGGGCAGCCTGTTTGCGCAGCCTGACGGCCCGAACGGGGCAGTCTATTGGCTGGGCTGTCACGACCTTACCGGCGGGACGAAGCCAAAGGGCGAGCGCAGCGTAACATTCTGCCCCGACCCATCAGGTCGTGGCAAGAGCAAGGTGGCGATGAAGAGCCAGGGACAAGGTGGGACGGGTTCGTTCTCCATCATGTTCCCCCTGGGCAAGACGGCTGACTGGATGGAGATTCTGGAGAAGCGCGGTTGCGAGTTTCCTATCTATATCGTGTTCAGCTCTTGCGGCGAGCGAGACGTGTTCATGAATGCAGACCGTGGGCGCGTGATTCAAGACGCGCGGATCAGTTCAGAGAACTTCGAGAACTGGGTCAGCCGCCTCGCTGACGGTTCACCGCCCGTAGAGGCTACCAAAGAGTTCGCTTGCACCTACATGGAATGGGCGGATTGGTACGCGCTGGCTGAGACGCGCTGGACAAGCGTAGCGACGACCGACCTCCTGGGCATCGCGGCGGTAGGCCGAGATCGATGCTTGGGCGCTTGCGGGTCTCCTCAAGAGGTTTGTGAGCATCTGGTCTATACCGATGCCGCGCAGGTTGCCGTCGCTTCGGTCATGTACTGGAGCACAGACTTCGGTCACACCTGGACGGCCTCGGCAGCGGATCCGTTCGCAGTAGACGAGAACGCAGGGCGTATCGCCAGCTTCTATATCGACAAGACGACCACTCGCGTGATGACTCACGTATCCGAAACCGTGGCGGCTACTCCGGCGCGGATCGCTTACACCGACGATAGCGGCGCTACCTGGACGTCCGTGAACGTCGGCTCGACGAATACCGAGTGGATCAATGACATTGAAGCCTGGAACGAGACGGCTATCTGGGTTTGCACCGATACCGGCGGTGGCGCGGCTGGCAACATCTACTTCAGCGAAGATGGCGGCGTGACGTGGGCGCTCTCGCTCACAGGCGCGGGCGACTCCCTGAACGATCTGAACTTCCGCACTCGCTACCAAGGGCTCTGCGTAGGTGATACCAATGAGATTCAGTGGACAGTTGATGGGGGAGATCATTGGACGACCATCACTGGGCCCGCTGCTCAGGCGGCTGCTGACGCGCTCTGCTGCGGCGTCGTAGACGAGTATCGCTGGTTCGTTGGCTACGACGATGGTGAGCTATGGTATACGCAGGACGGTGGGACAACCTGGACAGAGCGCGTCTTGCCTCTGCCCACTGGAGCCACCGCTGTAGCTAACCTGACGCGCATCGAAGTGGTAGATGCGCATGGTATCTGGATGTGTGGCGAGGCTACCGTAGGTGGTAACCCATTCGCCGCGCTGTTCCGCTCGGTCGATGGTGGCTATCACTGGGAGTCCTGGCTGGCTGAGGCCACAGGCGCTTCCGGAATGGCTGACATGATCGCTTGCGATTATAACCGCGCCTTCGGCGTAGGCGCTACGGTAGGCGGCACGGGCCTGATTCTGGAGGCCGCTTCTGTCGTAGGCTAGACAACTGAATAGGGAGAATACGTTCACACCTCGTTAGATGCTAAACTCCCACAGAGGAACCCTGCTCCCTTGGGCTCCTCTGTGGGAGAGGCATAACATCCTCAAAGGGAGCCTCATGGAATTCACTACGGAAACGGGACTCGTTCTCACTCTAAAGAAGGTCTCGCCTGCTCTGTTGGAGCGCGTCGCTGCCGAAGTAGCGCGTAAGTTCAGAGAAGACGGCGAGCAAATCGATCCGCCCACCTACGATCTACAGACCGTGGCGGGGGAGACGCAAACCTTTGTCCTGACCAAGGAAGAGGATATAACCTCTACCATACCCGAGCGTGAGGAGTTAAAGCGCGCCCTCTGGAACACCTACCAGGAAGCATTATCAAGGTTGAGGGTTGCGCAGGAAGAAGCACGGATCAAGTATCTTTTGACCTGGGGCGTGTCCTTCGATATGCCCGAGGACGAGGAGTGGAAGGACAAGCTGGCAGATGCTGGGATAGAGATGCCAGAGCGCCCAGGCGACATTCGCTTCCTCTATCTGTCTTACGAGGGGCTGACGGGTTTCGAGTTGCAGCGGCTACTCGTGGAATTGCAGGTGGTAGCATACGGGGAGGCAGTTGACCCGGAAACGGTAGACTCCTTTCGTCAGGGCGCTGAACGTGCAGCGAGGAACACAGCTACACAGCGGATTGAGGGAGCTATACGACTCTTCGGTCTCGCGACTGGGCAGCAAAGCGGGGCCGGGCTGGATGTCGAGCATCCAACTGAAGGAGATGCAGGCGGCGAGAGCGTGGGGGATAATCCCGAGTGAGTGGGATGATCTTTCTGTAACAGACAAAGCGCGGTGCATGGCGCTTCTGAAAGCCGAGCAGATGATGGCATTGGTAGACCAGGACTACTCTATAGAACAGCAAAAGAAGAAGGGGCTCAATGGCTAAGTACGAGACCTTCGGCTTACAAGCGATTCTTGATCTAACGCAGTTCTCAGCGGCTGAGAAGAAATACGTCGCTGGCGTTTCTGACATGGCCAAGAAGAACGAGCAGCTTGGCAAAGCGACAAAGGAAGCGTTCTCGGCTGTCAAAAAGGTTCTAGCAGGGGCCGCTGGCGGTATTGCAGCCGCTGGCGGCGCTATGCTGAAACTGACGCTCGACGCCAAGGAGATACCTGGTGTCAAGGCTGCCTTTGAGGGGCTGGGTGGTTCCATCGAGGATATGATCAATGCTACCCATGGCATGGTGAACAGCACAGAGCTGATGAAGCAGTTCAACTCAGCCGCCCAGCTAGTGAGCTTGGACTTTGCGCAGCGCCTTCCTGATGCCATGCAGTATCTGACCAAGATAAGCCGTTCCACCGGCGAATCTATGGATTTTATGATGCAGTCGCTTGTTCGTGGTGTAGGCCGGCTCTCGCCCATGATCCTGGACAACCTGAGCATCCAAGTCGATCTGACAAAGGCGAATGAGGATTATGCTTTATCAATCGGCAAGACGACGGACGAGTTGACCAAACAAGAAGAGCAAATCGCTCTTATGAACCAGGTAATAGAGTTACTCGCCAGGAACACGGCTTCCATGCCTGACGCGGTTGGCTCGGCTGACCAGGCATTCGCGAGTTTTGGCACATCGTTCAAGGAGATTGCCAATACCATCGGCGTCGCGCTCCTGCCTGCCTTCAGCGAGATAATGAAAACCCTTCAGATTGTCGTGAGCGAATACGGGCCGAAACTGACGGAATGGGCACAAGGGTTCGGGACGCAGTTGGAGGCCAGAGTCATAGCGGCGCGAGATGGCTTCTTGAGTTTTGTTGATACGCTGCGGAGTATCTCCGATTTCTTGGGGCAGTTCGATCAGAAGACGCTTGCTGCGACGGCTACGCTAGCCGCCTTCTCGGGGGCGCTTGTCAAAGTGTACCAAGCGGGACAAGCGGTGGTTGCTCTTGGCGGGCCAATGGCTGCGCTGAATGCTATTATGGCAGCGAATCCGGTGATTCTTATAGCGGCTGGCATCGTGGCGGCTGGGGTGGCCATCTCCACCGTGATTCAGCGGCTCAAGGACGAGGAGGCCGAGTGGGAGCAGCAACAGGACGATATGTCGCGCAGCATCGCTCGCACGTCGGCATCCTACGCCGAGTATAAAGAGCGAATGCTTGAGGCTTTGCGAGCCTCTATGGACGTGGGCGAACACTATCCTGAGCAGTTGATCCTACAAGAGGCAGAAGCCAAAGGGCTGATCGTTTCTGCTCAGAATTGGGAGTCCTACTCGCAGATCATAACGGGCGAGGTAGGGCCTGCTCTACAAGGTCTCAAGGACGGGATGCTAGATTCTCAGTCGGCTATGGAAGCGCAAGCCGGAGCCGCCGCTGACTTTTATCAAGGTCTGGTCGATTATGCTAATCAGATGGAGCAGGTGGGAGAGAGGCTTGCGGCAGCTATTGCTACCGATGATGTGATGGACGCATTCGAGGAGATGCGCACAGGCTCTATGGAAATCATGGAGGACATGAACGCTGGATTTCTGGAAATCCAGGAGGAGGCGCAGGCAGATCAACTTGACGCTTTGTTTACTTTCAACCTCGAGCAGGAGCAGGCACGGCAGCAATTCCAGGCCAACTATAACGCGCTCATCGCGGCAGGCAGACAAGAGGAGGCCGCTGCGCTACAAGCCAAGTTTCAAGAGCAGCAGGCTGAGGCTGAGGGTGCCTTCTCAGTTCAAGAGCAACTACGCCAGCGAACGATTCTTGCCCAAAAGATCACGCAGCAGAAAGCGTATATCGTTGAGCTACAGATGCAGCGCAAGGCGATCATAGACCGTCTCACGCAGCAACTACTAGGCGACGAGAAGTTTTTGAAGCTTGATGCGACCACTCGCGCCGCGCGGTTGGCAGGCATTGGGTTCACGCTCCAAGAGATCGAGGAGCTTGAGCGGCAGGCGGCAGTCAATCGTCTAAAGATTGCGCAGGAGTCAGGAGAAGACGTAGCGCAGACGCTCATCGACATGGCGGAAATAGC
>Ga0180434_10003361_pt1 | contig 20467 bp, 21 predicted proteins | sample SS_ome_7_FD_132453 | JGI IMG/M metagenome (GOLD analysis project Ga0180434, IMG submission 132453) | Hypersaline lake sediment archaeal communities from the Salton Sea, California, USA - SS_1_D_2 metaG | ecosystem: Environmental > Aquatic > Non-marine Saline and Alkaline > Hypersaline >...
AGATATTATCTTATTATAAATTATATAAATACATAACTCTTAATCAAAATTTATCTTATGCTTTACCGACCCTTAATCTACCTTGGGCATAAAACATGTATAATTTTAGAAAACAACTTACAAAAATGTTAATAAAATGCGTATATGGACTATACATCCAGACTGTCTAGACAAGCTGGGGCTTGTTGCTTTATGGAGAGAGGGACTGCTTGCACTCAATGTTTTAAAGGGTAATACTAGAGGTTATAAAAAACACCCACAGCTTATTCGGTTTAAAAAAACTGAAAATCCAGTAAAATCAATTACCAATTATTTACATATTGTATGGCACACAGCATCTTCTAGGGGGTACAAATTTGACATATCTAAGCTAAGCACTCAAACCTATCAAAAAAATATACTCACAAGCCAAGGACAGCTTAATTACGAAATACAGCATTTATCCAAAAAAATACAAGCTAGAAGTCCTAATGATTTGTACAGACTTAATATTATAAAAATACATCCAATATTTGATATTGATATAGATAATTTAAAAATTGAAACCTGGGAAAAATTTTAAATAAATCAAAAGCTCCTTGCCCTAAAAGGTTTTAAAACAAAAGAGTGTACAAAGGTTTATTCGTAAACAAGGAGCTTAACTTAATTTCGTACTTAACCTAATTAAGTATATCAAATACTTTTTTTATATTCTATTCCTTTTTCTTTAAATCTCTTTAATACATGTTTGATAATTTCTTCTACTTTTTCTTTTTGGAAATAAACATGTTTTCCACACTTGTATCGAACAGGATTTTCTTTGAAAAATTTTTTATAGTCATAATAAAATTGTGCCATTGTTGTACCTACTCTTTCTGTAATTTCTCTTGAACTTATTAAAGAAAGTATTTCTCTTTTAAGAGAAGTTTCATCTAAATAAATATATCTACCCTCTTTAGTATGTTTTTTAAAAAGTTCTTCAACTCGGCTTCTTAAAAAATAAATCTTTTTTCCTGATTTAATTCTAGGCAAGTTTTTCCCATCATTGTATTTTCGAAGAATTCTATAAGCTGAATCTCGCGACTTAACTTTAAAGAAATCTCTAATCTCTGACAAAGAAATATAATCATTGTTAACCATTGACATATTAATAATTTACATATTTTAAAACGTTTTTCCCTTTTTCATTCTTTATAAATTGTGTTTTTAAAATCTGATTTCTATTAATAACTAACGAAAGTCCTAGATGTATCCAAGCTCCATCATATTCCCAAATTAATTGATCAAAATTTGGTACTTTTTTTTCTCTATGTAATTTAATTAAGGTTTCAAAAGCTTGTTTTGGCTCTGTTTTTAAAGGAATGAAATCTACTGCAAGTCCATAAACATGAGCACTAGTTGAGCTTCCACCGACGGCCCGATTTAAAGCCAAGCATCGATAACCAGAGGTTATTATAATTGGATCATTAATAACTGCCCTTAATGGTTCTAAAAATCTTTCGCACAAAAAACGAGCATTTGACCGATGCAACTCACTTTGAAAAGTATTGTCAATTCCTTTTCGAGATGCAACTTGAGAGCGCAAAAATTCTATTTCTGTAAAATGTTCAGATAATTTCATAATAATTAATAAAAACAATGTTTTATTAATTATAACACTTAAATTTGTTATTTAACTGTTTCTTGCCTACTCCCTATTGTATCAATTTGAAAATGTGAATCCAATGCAATTAAATAAATTTCACCAGGATAGGTATCTTCTGTATCAGATCCAAGTCTCGTTAAAGAACACAAGGCTATTCCAGAAATTCCAGTATTGGATACAAATGTGTTTGTAAATTCAAAAGTTGTATGAGTGTCTTGGGCCCCTATATTTTGCGTTTGGGTGATTGTGCTTGGTGAACCAAATGTATCCCCAATACTTGCATAACTAACCGTAAGTTGCCATCTAACATTTCCACTTAATCCATTTGGTTCAACTACATGTAAGTGGAATTCGGTTGATGAACCTATTTTTATTTTATGAGAATATTGAATTGCAAAGGTTATACTGTTGTTTTGGTTATTTGCAAAGCCTAAAACCTCACTACCTACATAAGATCTCCAATTAGGAGCAGAAGAACCAAATCCAACGGTACCAAGGTTAACCTGTTGATCATCCCAAACAGATTCTGTAAGCTCTATTGTTTTATTTGTTCCACAGCTAACAATCAAGTCACTTGCTGCAACCTCGTTTGTAGCAATGTACCCATCTGTACCATCATGATAAACAGAAAGTGATTTTCCGATTTTAATTTTTTTGTTTACATCATCCCAAAAAAGATTAGTATTATCCTCTTCTAACCCTGTACTACCTTGAAATATAACAGATCCTTGAGCAAAGCTGGTGGGAATAGAATCAAGTGTTGTATTTTCCCATCTGTTATTCGCAGCCGACCAGCTTATTAGGTCACCATCTGCAACACCGCTTGTGTAAATATCACTTAACTGAGACAAAACTGGTTGAGTAAGTGCTTTTACTCCAATTTCTCCATTACTGGCATTTACAACTGTTACAATTCCGACAAAGCAGGCAAAGTTGGGGGCTGTAGGCCTTATATTTGTTAAAGTTCCCGCAATTGTTGCTGAAACATATATCAAATCTCCCTCGTTCCAGGTTTCTCCATACGGCGCCCCTGTTGTATCAAGAGCGCGGACAGAGCCTATAACGGTAACAAAGCCATCATAATTTTCAGGAATAGCCTGAGTTGTTATTCCTGAAAATGTTTTTGCCGTTGTTATACTGTTTGCATTTGCTAAAGCAATCGTAGGCCTATTACCCAAAGCTCCTGAAATATATACGGGCCTTCCATCTTCAATATCTGATCCACTATTATTTCTTACCCGTATCCATATTTCTTGTCCAATCTGGTTTGCAACAGTCGTCCCGTTGATATAACTGTCATATTCTAAGCAATAATCAACATTATTCCATCTAAGACGTCCAGTAAGAGAAGAAGAGGCTGCATTTACATTAAAATCTAAATAGTTAATTCCAGATACTCCATAATCACCAATATCCCAATTGTTAGATAAAGGGCGTGTGCCATTTGCTAATAAATATTGCGAATGATCATCATCTAATAATCCGTTTAAAGTTCCGTGATCCCAATTATTAATAGTATTATAATGGCTCTGTGTTAAATGATAATATTCATTAGCAGCCCCCCCCTTGAAGTCCTTGTAACAAGTTATGAGTTGTTGTTTCGCCAGAAGAAATAGAATTATTAAATCTTGCAAAAATTTTATTTTGAATAATTTGCGCTGTAATGTTGTAAGAAACCATTAAATTGTTCTTCCTTTCTGACTAACAATTATTACCCCTGATTGAACAGAATTAATCTCATTGTTTGAATATTTTATTTGTAATGCATAGTCATAATTTCGCACTTCTAAAAGGTTGGTTTGGCTGCTAGAGACTTCAATAACAGTTTCTCCTTGTGTTGGATTAACATGTGTACTTTGTTCTATTAACACCAAAGCTTGACTATCATTATCGTTTAAAGATTCTTTTATCGTAAAATAAACCGTAGATCCTGTAATATCTACAGGATCATTGTTTACATCGGTAAAGCTAATCGACAAACTAACATCATCCCCTCTGGTAACATACAATTTATTTGTGCAGGCCATATTTTTATTTCTTTTTTACAAATTAATTATTTCAAGTTTTTCTTTAATTGAATATTCTTGAAAATTAACTGGTTTAATTTTAGAATCTTCAAGTTTAAAATAGTTTGTAATAAAGTCTTTATCACATTCTGCAAGCAGTTCAGCACAATGAACTCCATTAAAATCAGACAAACACAAATCAGTCCATCTTGAAATCCACATAGAGGCAAGATCTAGCGTTCCATACGGAATTTTAAGCTTTGCATAAACCTCTAGCTTGTCCCAACTTAAATAGGGGTATTCAAAAGCAAAAACTTTCTGTTTTTCATACATTTTTTTCCAAGCTAAAAAAGGTGTCTGAATTACTCCATTATATTGAAAATGGGATTCTATAACAGCGTTGTTATAACAAGCGGCTACGTGAACACATCGCTCAAAAGATTGAACCAAAGAAGAATCTGAAAGCTCTTGGATTTTTCGAGCAATGAATCCATCCCCAATCGAGCATAAAACATACATCTTATTCTCTTGAAGTTTCATTTTGTTTGTTTCTATTTTTATACAACTCTTTTAATTCATTTAAATACTTTTCTCCTGGATCTCCTAAGCATGAAATTAGCCCGCATTCCATACATTTCCCTTCATAGTCATCATATTCAAATGGATCCATAAACCAGGAATTCCCGCACCAATCACAATAATAATATTGCTCACCACTCATAATTATATTTCTCCTCTGAATTTACGAAATATGTCTTTTAAGATGTTCATGCTTTCAGAAGTTACAAACAGAAGACTTACAAAAGCAAGAAGAAAAACTAAAAAACAGCCACATATACCCATAAAAAACAAAAATAATGCTTCACCATTTTCTAGTATAAATGTTATTTCTTTCATATTTTTATTTTCAATATTTGTGGTATTATAATATCATAAATGTTGAGACTTAAACAAATATGCAAATTAAAATAGAAAAAGTTATCCAACTAGGTGGATTGATAGGATTTTTTAGAGGGCACAAGAACCCAATAGAAAGATGTATAACAGAAAATAGTAGAACAGGATGGAGAGTAAAACAAATATTCGAAAAAAACGACTTTGATTTAGGATTTTTCATTTTACATATTACTTTCTTGTTCTTTTCTGCTGGATTGATTACGTGTAGACGTTCTACCTTTATTCTTTTCGAAAAAGAAACAAATCAGGGCGATCATTCTACATATTAAATATAAAGTTTAGAAAAGATTAAAATTTCGGCTCGAGAGTTTTATATGTTATTTTATTCCCCTTTAAGGTTTCCTGGTGGAAAAAATAGAATATTAGGCTCTATAAAAAATATTATTCGGTTAAACAGTTTTGAGAATAAAATTTTTATAGAGCCTTACGCTGGTGGCGCAAGCATTGCCTTAGGGCTCTTGCTTGAAAAAAATGTTCCAGAAATATATATTAATGATATTAATTTTGGAATTAGTGCTTTTTGGAAATCTATTGTTTGTACGCCCAAAAAATTTATTCAAAAAATTAAAGAATCTGAAATAACTATTAAAGAATGGGAAAAACAAAGATTTATTTATAAAAATCAGAAAATGTTTAGTCTTTTTGATGTTGCTTTTGCAACTTTCTATTTGAATAGATGTAATCGAGGTGGTATTTTAACGGCTGGCGTAATAGGTGGAGTCCCCCAAAATGGGAAATATTTATTAAGCGAACGCTTTAATAAACAAAGGTTAATTACTCAAATTAGTAGAATTTACGATTTTAAAGACAAAATTCATGTAAGCAATTTAGATGCAATTGAATTTATTGAACAAAATAAAGATAAATTTAAAAATGGATTTATTTACTTAGATCCTCCTTATTATAAGGTTGGACATCAGCTTTATGAACACTATTACAAGCACGAAGGGCACGAAAAACTTTCTAAATTTTTAAAAACACTTAGTATACCTTGGATACTTAGTTATGATGATACTCTTGAAATTAAAAAGCTTTACAAAGGGCACGAATATTTATTAGTAGATTTTTCGTATTCAATAGGAAAAAAAAGGAAAGAAAAAGAATTACTATTTTCTTCAAGGGGTATACGTTAACTATTTAAAATTGCTAAATACTGATCTTTTAAACTTTGCAAATCACTTGGAATAGAAGCGCTTTTAACAGTTTTTATAGCAAGTTCTAAATCTCCATTATCTAAAGCTACTGCTACTTTGTTGGCAAAATCAGCAACTGCCTCTCGATAAGCCAACGATTGAGCTAAGTATAAATTTCTCAGCTTTTCTTTTTTGCTGAGTATTGGCTCTAATTCTATTCCGTGAGAAGGAAACCCCTCTATCAATTCATATTCAGGGCCTAGTGATGCTAGCTGTTCTGAAAAATCACAATAACCAGCAGCTCGAATTTTGCCAGTTTTTCGGTTAACTATATGGTAATAAGTTTTTTCTATTGTCATTTTTATTTCCTATAAATCTTCTGTACAGTGCCATCCTAGCACACCTAAATAAACATTTACAGCTGCTCCCGTTACGGCTTGTATTTGACGACTAGAGTCTGTTGCCGCTGTGAAAACAACACCACTTTCTGCACTACCACCAATATGAGTTGATATTCTAACTGTTTCAGAGCCACCGTTACTTCTTACATAAATAGAAGATGAATTAGCTCCATCACAAGTTCCTCTTAAATGAACCAACCTTGATATAGCGGGTATTATTGAAGCACAAGAAATTGCTGCACTGGTTCCGCTTAGGGTAGCTGCATACACTTGATAAATTGAGGCACTAACCTCGTCGGTATAAGCCGCATATTGAACATATTGCATTGCGGGATAATGCCAAAAGGCAACAATATTACTGCTTGCATCATTTCTTATTGCAAAAGGTCTTTGTCTTACATTGCTTGAACTATATCCACTAGGCAAATCAACTAAGCTATCTCCTTCGCTTACATTCCGAGTAGTCAAAATAAAACCAGGTGTTGTACTATGTCCCAAAGCATACAAATAATAATGAGTACTAGGTGCTTCACCACCCCTTTTATAGGTTACTCCTGCTTCGCCACTGGACCAAGCTGACTCTACGGTCATATTTAGATTATCCGAAACAACTGTAATTCTACGGCTTTGACCACCAGCTGTTGTAATTACATCACCCACCTGAAAATCAGTTAAAAATGTAGTTCCAGAGCCAGAAACGGCTGTACTTGTAACAACTGTTATTGTTCCAGTTAAATTAGAGCTCTGAGAAGTGCCATTAATGGCCCCTGTTGTGCTTAAAACAACATTGGTGCTGCTAGTTGTAACAATATCATCATCGTTGGCTGTATTTTTGCAAGATAAAGCAGCTACTGCAATTGTACTAGCACTTGAATAGCTAACTTTTCCACCAAAAGAATACCCTTTTGGCAAAGAAGCACTTGCCAAAGCCCAACTTGCATTTGAACCGTCTGTAGTTAACGCTTTTCCGCTGTTTCCTGACTGGCTAGGCAATAAGGCATTTAAAGCAGTATTTGCAGTTGACTGCCCAGTTCCACCGTTAGCAATCGCAACAACGCTACTTAATTGAGTTGATGGGTCTAAAAGACCGCCTATATTTGCTAAATTAAAATTGCCCTCAGAGGCATCAATTGAAGGGTTGGTGGCTACTCCATCGCCGTTTACAATTGAAATTTTACTAGACCCCGCCGTAATAGAACGTCCCGCCAAAGTAGAAGATGATGTTTTGCAAACAATTCCATTTACAACACTTCCAGGATTTAATATAGTAGTTCCACCTTCTTTCAAAGAGCCAGAATCAAAATCCACTTCAGTGGTAGACATTCTAATTGGTGCCTCTGTTCCTACCCCGTCTGAAACACGCTCTAAAGAGGTGCTTAGTCCAGTATTCCCCGATCCAACTTGTAAAAGGTCTTTGTAGGTCTCGTTTCTTCGTTCGTTTGTTAAGTCCTGTCCCATTAGTTAAATTTAGCCTCGTCTAAAACATATCCTGCTACCATTAAATCTACATAGGTATATTCGGTTGCACTTATAATTCTATAGTAATTAGTCCACAAATCTATACTATTTCCCATTTTGGGAACTGTAATAATTCTTTGTTCTGCTTTGTCAGTATTAAGATTACTCCAGTAATCATCAATGTAAAATATATCACTTGTGCCCGTTCTTCTTAAAGCAAACCAATAGCCTGGTGTGCCTATATTTGGTGTTGTACCAGAAGCAACATAAACTCCCTCCCTAAATGTCCATAATTTAATAATACTTGAATAAGAATTTGGATAATAATTTAAAAAATTGGTAGAAATTGTAGTCCAAGCATTGTCACTTCTACCATTTAGCAAAAATTTAGTTATATTGGCTGTAGTAGTAACAGCTGTATCATTCATTGTAAAATCTCTATAAGTAACATCATTTCCTTGCTGGTGAAAACTTATAATTTTTACCCCACTATTTGTATATGTTCTTATTACACAAACCAACTGTCGTAACAAAGTATAGCCAGTAGGCATTTTTGAAGAAGCGGTTGCAGGCGTTAGTCCACTAGTGTCACTTAACATAAAAATACTATTGGACTCAAACCCTGGCTTAGCTATTATGTACAAATAATAGTAAGTATCTGTTGTTAAGGACTCTCCTATTGCTAGCCCAGAATTTCCATCTGAAATTGTTGAACTAGTGGTAAAAGTATCATTTGAAGAAGTTGATAACAGTTTAATCCCTGTTGAATCAACAGCCTCTAAAGGCTCTACTGTCAAAGAATCACTCAAACTTGTTGAATAAATTTGCCCTTGTCGTCTTCCCTTTACCAAAGCCCGAACGCTGTAATATAAATCATTAATTGCTTGGATTGTTCCATATTCATTAACTGTTAATTGTGGAATTGTAATTGTTGCTGCAGAACAATCTCCATAAGTTCCTGATAAAGGTCTTCCCCAAGGTGCGTATGCGTGTGCTTTTGTAATCTTTCCAAAGTCTGAAAAATCAAAAACTTGAACCCAATCTGTACAATTTAAGGTACTATAATTACAGTCTGTTACCATTGGAAGAGCTAAGCGAGCTACATCTCTGTGTAATTGCCTAAAACTTTTTTCGTATTCAATTAAAGTACTTCCATAGCTTGCACAACTCATTCCGCAGCCAATAACTGGATCCTCTGGGGGATTGTTTGTAGCTCCTTCAAAAACTACAGTATCTCCTACTTCAATTGTATACCCATTAGTCCATTTTTCCGTAGCAATTGAATAGGCTGGCAATCCATTAATAGTAGAGCTTGTTTGGTTTACTGCTACTATTCTTGGTGGACGATTAACGGCTGAAATTAAAGCTTCTGAAGTAGAAGTTAAATCAACTTTAAAGATACTTGCATAAGAGGCAACCCCTGAATTATCTGGAATAATAACTTTGGTAAAGTTTGAATCAAAAGTTATTACATGAACATTTTCAACAACTCCATTTATAGTTATTGTTGTATTTAGTGTGTAACTTTCTACAATATCCCAACTGTTAAAAACCGAATCCATAATTTTAACTATAACAAAATTTACATAAACTCTAAGTTGCTGAAATTGTAATCACCCAAAGAATTTGAACATCTTTACTAGGATCTGTTCTATAAAATTCGAATGCTCTTCTTGATAACAAATATCCTGTTTCTCTTCCAACTACTGGAACTCCTGTTTCATTAACAAACAATCCCCATTCTGTGACCTGTCCAGTATAGTTGTTTCCAGCAGACCACAAGGCCGACAAGGTAACCCTGTCATTGTCAATTCTCGAATACTGATTTCCCCTAACTGCAAAACGGGCATTTACAAGCTCGTTGTTTAAAGTTGTGTCTGTGCTTGCAGGAGCTGCTGTACCAGCTACAGAACCATTTCCAATAGCAACAGACATTGGAATTCCCCAATTTCTTTGAAACACAAAATATAGGCCAGCGGTACAAATTACATTTTGGCCAGCATCATAAGTTTTACTAGGGTAAAAATCCCAGTTGTCAAGAGTTCTGTTTAAAGCCTTGCCCTCTTGTATAAAGAGGTGCCCACTAACTTGAATTCCTTCATTTATTTTTAACACAGACATTAATCTCTTACTCCTGAATAATTGCAAACATAAAGTCCACTTAGAAAGTCATACCCCTGCGATTCTGTAACTGTTAATGATAAATCATTGTAATATACAGTTTCTCTAAATGTTGCAGGAATATTAAATGTATTCGTGCTAGAACTAGGATCCCTAAAAATCCCAAATTGTTTCAATAAGCTTTGGGTCGTTTCTAGCAACTGTTCTTTTTTTATTCCAAAATCAATACCAATATTAAAATTGGTAGTTCCATCAACCTGAGAAAAGCTTATTGCTTGTAGTTCTGCAAGCTCGTTAGAAATGTTTTGTTCTTGGTCTGAAGTTGTAATATAAGCCCCTACTGGTGGTAATTCAAAAAAATTCTTTAAATTGCAATCTTTTATTTCACAAGAGCCATCATCCATTATGAACCCAAAAGAACCCGATACAGATGGTGTCACTTCAATATTTACTAAATCTAAAGCTCTTTGAGCCGCATCAGCTATACTATCAAATTCTGGCAATTGAATGGCTTTTTCCCTGAACTTAAATTGTTCTAGAGCAGCTTCAGAAGCATTTTCTCTTATCATGATTTGAATTGCAGGTACATACTGAATTCTGTAACTTGAACCAGACGGAGGAATAGAAGTATTTATATAAACAGTATCTTGTACCGACGGAACTGGATTTAAAGCTGGTGAAACATCAATGTAGCCAGATTCTAATCCCTTATTAAAATTTGTAATTTCACATGTTTGTTGACTTTCTGACACCAAGCAATTCATGCCTACTTTTAAAAAGTCTTCTTCTTGTAATGCCATATACAAGCGAGTTGAAGTTGATTCACGAGAAATTGTTCTAACAATTGAGGGAGAGATAAATTCAACCTGAGCATAATCTAATCCATTTTTATTAATTCGATTTACAACAGCGTCAATATCAGACAAAGTGGCAAATTGTTCTGCTGCACATAAAAACAATTTGTTATTGTCAGCATCATACATTGTTAACAGCTCTGCTTTGTCTAGAAAACAATAATCTAGGGCTACATTACCTACTTCCCATATGCCATTCTCTACATTGACCGTAGAGCCATCATAGTTATTGAACAGGGTCAAAAAGGTTAAATTGGGGTATCCTATAGAATACTCATCAATCATTTCGAAATCACTATTAGCTCTTTTAAAATAAAACTTAGTTGTTTCGTTTGTAACCGAAATAGTCCACTTTATAACATATTCTTCTACCCTTGACAAAGTTACATTTTCTACTGCTCCCTCTGTTACAGCAGTATCAACAGTTACTGTCATTCCGTTTATTGCTGTAATTTGAACATTGGTTGCATTTGCAGTTGTAAAATTTCCAGTTATATTTACGTAATCACCTACATTTAAGTTGGTAACATCATTTAAGGTTACAGTTTTTCTATCTCCCGAAATAGCTAAAACATTTTTCAATTCATAAGCTTTTAAATCAATTCCTGTAGAATATTCGTTTTGATTTGCAATAATTTTCAATTCTTGATCACGAATCAAAAATCCATTAAAACAGTTTTCTGGATTAATAGCATTTCCATCGTTCAAAGCAATTAGATAAGTATTTCCTAACTTGTTTATTAGTTGAAACTTTATTTCTCCATACAAGGAATCGATAACATCTAAGGGATCGTCGTAGATTAAGTACCGCTTGTCCCATCCAATGCCAGAAGAGTCAACTTTTGTATAGCCCTGTGGGTTCAAGTCATCAAAGGATTGCAATATATATTGTTCTTCAAAACGAACATCTGAATTTAAATCGATAGTTGGATTTTCGTTTGTTACAACATTTAAATTTAAAAAATCACTTTCTTCAGAATATCCACCTTCTACTACTAAAGATGTAACAGGTGCAAGCTTGTATTTGTTTGCAATATCAGCATCAGAAAGAATACACAAATCATTGTCAATTGTATTCTTGAAAAAATCAACATCAAAAGCGGGGCTTGTTGATTTGTGTTTTGCTACTAACCTTAGATTAGGGTCTAAGTAAATACAGAAGCCTAGAGGTCTAATTTCTTCTATTAATTCCCCTAAATACTTGTTATTAGCTTCAAAAACAACAAAAGTATAATCGTAGTCTTCAATTTGACTATAATCAGTAGACAAAATAGATACTTTTCTTCTGGTTAAATCCATTAAATTTTCCATTAAAGTTTTGAATTTAATAGATTTGTATTTTGGATTTAACCAGGTTCTATACAATAAATCAGAAACTCCAATCCCCTTGCATTGATAAAAAAACTTTTGCTGTTCATGAATTCCCTGTTTTATAAGATTTTTTTCTTGCAAAATAAAAGTTGTAGGTAACTGTCTTGTTAAAGCTCTATCTGTATAGCATTTATAAATTCCACCAATTACAAAAGAAGTATCATCTTCAGGCTCGTAACAATTAAATGAAATATCTTCACCACCATTAATTCTCGCACTATGAACAAAGTTAATTGCCAAATTGGCCCCCTTCGTAGCAATATCTAGAGGTTTAATTGTTGTGTTTATGTATTCTGGTGCAACAGACCATATTTGTGTATCTGTTCCCCAAGTATCTTCAGTCCAATTCCCCCAAGTAGCTGTTTCTGTTTTTGCAATATAAACCATTAGATAACAGCTCCAGTCAACCAAGGCTGTACTTTTAGCTTTTTCTCAACCATATCAGCTATTTGATTTGGCGTATACATGTCTACCACTACCCTTTCTGTTAAGGTCGTGCCAGCCCGTGCACCAGCTAAAGCATCCTCATAATTTGTTTTCATCATTTCTGTGAAATATTTTAAAGCTTCGTTGGCCTGCTCTAGACTAGTCCCAAATTGAGCAAGCTCACTATTAGCTGTTTCTTGCTGTTTTTTATAAAGGGCATCAATTCTGTTACGAATATCTTCAATTCTATCTTGTTGAGTTTGCTGTATTCTTCCAGTTATTCTACCTTCAGAAATTACACCAGTTAATTCCTGATTTAGTGCCAACAAATCTTCAAAGAAGCTGTCTTTCATGCCTTGGACTTTATCAGCAAGTTCTCTTTGTAAAGAAAGTCCTTGGCGTTCGATTAAGAAAGCTACTTTTTCTGGATCGAAGCCACTTAGTAACAAATTGTTAACCTCTTCATTAAAGGCCACAACTTGATCGTACATATCCCCGCCAACATCTCCAAAAACCATTTCAGCTTGAGCTTTTCCTACTTTGTTTTCAAAGTCATAAATAAGCTGTTGTTGTCTTTGAATAAATTCTTCAATTTTGTCTAACCAATCTTTTGTTTGCTCGTCCAGGTCATATAGCTTATCCTCAATATCTCCCATTGTCTTTTGCCATTGAGAAACTACAGACACAGCCCCTTCCATTCCTTTGCCACCAAGTTGCAATAGGGCGTCCCTGGTCTTTCTGGTTTCTGCGTCTCCCATTATAGCTTCTCTTCCAAGAACCTCTTTTGTCTTGATAATTTCGTTAATAGCCTTCATTGACTCATCTATCCCCTTTTGAATGTTAAAAATAGACGAGCTCATGTCAAGTTTTCCTATTGTTCTTGTAATATCTTTTAACCTTCTTGTTAAACCAGTTATTTCATCATTAATTCTTTCTGCAAGAGCTTCCATTGACTTCTTATATTGCTCAATAAGCTTTTTAATTTTTTCTTGCTCTCGTTTCTTTTTCTTTGACTTAAAAGCTGAAAATACTGAAAATCCAATTCCAGCAATTGCGCCAATTGCTGCTACTGGGGCCAATATAGAACCAAAGCCACCACCTCCTCCAAGAATAGAGGACAATATCCCGCCACCAGTACCGCTCATGCTTTTAGCCTGTTTAAAGCACTTTGTTCCTAAATCTTTAACCAAGTCTCCTGATTGTCCAAAAACTCCCCAGGTTCCCCCTGCTGTTTTAGCTAAATTTTGTCCACCAGCTAACTTGGTTCCACCGCCCCCGCCAAACAGTCCAGAAAACAGCCCACTGCCGCCCTGTCCACCAAAAATGCCACCAAGTAATTTGTCTGATATCATATCAAAAGCTTTGTTTCCAAAATTACGCAAGGCTTCCATTATCTTTTCTCCAGCATCGTCTCCACCTTCACGAAATGCTGAAACTATATCTGAAAACAACCCTTTCCCAGCATCTGAAAATCCTTCAAAAAAACCTTTTTGATTATCTTGCATTTGGGATTGTAAATCTTGTTGTGCTAATGTTCCAATATCCTTATATTTTTCTTCTGTTGCTGCAATTCTTTTCTTTATTAAGGTTAATTGTTTTTTTTGTTCTGCTGTCAAAAGCCCTTCACTTTTGAGCTTTTCTAAAGTTGTTTTTTCGTCTTCTAGGTTCAATAAAAGTTTTTTACGCTGTTCTTCACTTTGCAAGCCTAATGTTTGAAGATTTTTTGTTTGAAGTTCGTTTAAACTTGCTTGCTTAGCTTCTAGCTCTTTCTGTGCCCTTAAGCTTTCGTTGTAAGCTTCTTGTTGCTTGCTAGGCGTTTTAGCTGTAGCTTGTTTCTGTTTTGCTTCATTTACTTTTTTCTGAGCATTTTCAACTTCCAAGGTGGCTCTTTTTTCTGCTAAAAGCTGTTCTTCAATATCAAAACGAATCTCTTTTGCTTCAAGTAAAAGTTCTTTTTTCTGATTTTCTAGCTGTAATATTTCTTGGCCCTTGTCAAGTTCATTTTCTTGTAATTTAATCTGATATTCAGCAGCGATTTTTTGTTCTTTTGTAATTTCTCTTCTCTGATAAGCAAGCTCTATTTGCTTCCTTTGAATATCAAAAGTTCTCTTATTGTCTTCATACTCTATCTTTGCTTCTTCTTCTGCAATTTGCAAACTATTTAACTCCCTTCTAGCTTGCAATCTTTTTGCTTCGATTTCTAAGGATTCTTTATCAAGATTATTTCCAGCCCGTTGAAGCTCTAAAGCTCTTTCTAGCTCAGTAGTTTGCTCTTTTAATTTTGCCAATTTATCAGCCGCTTTTTTGTCTGGCTTATCTTCACCACCAGGCTTAAAGGTAGTTGTTCCTTTTCCTAGCTTTAATCCTGGCAGTCCCTTCCTAAAAGCTGATGCATTAATTATGTCAGAAAATTCTTTTTTTGCTCTTTCTTCTAGGCGCTTCCTTTGAGCCGCTAAAGCTTCTGGTGTTTTTCCGAAGGTAGTCCCGAAAGCAGACCCAGTCATCAATTCTGGAGCTAAAGCTTCAACAGTTTCTCTCATTTGTTGCCCTATTCCTGGAAGACTGCCAACAAAGCCAAGAATTGCTTCTCTAATTTTTTGCAAAGTTGAAAAAACTGTTGTTTCAATCTGATTCCAAATTAAACGAATTTTAGTCCATATCAGCGTAAATGAAGAGCCAAACTCTGTAACAAGTCCCCCTAAAATGATTTTGGTTTTAGTCCACCACGATAAACCTCCCTCTTCCCAAAGTCTAGTAGTCTCTTGAATTGACAAATCAATGTCTTTAGTTAGCTTAGATAAAATTGTTTTGTACTCTTCTGATCCCTCTTCCCCCGCAATAATAACTTTTTGCCATGATTTTTGAGCCTCTTCTCCTAGTTCTTGAAATTTGGGGGATAAAGCTGATAGCGCCATTCCTAAAGCTGCCAAAATTCCTAGTAATGGATTTATCATTCCCAGTAGCGCTACACCAAGAATTTTCCCTACCCATTGAAAAGTTTCACCTACAATTGTTCCTTCTTTTGCTAACCCAGCAAGAGCTTTGGCCATTTTGTTAAAAGTCGAAGCAATTGGGTTTAATGCGTTTATCAGCCCTTGGAATGAGTCTCCCATCCCTTTAAATATCTGAGCAACTATTTCAATAATAGGTGCCAACAATACATTAAGAACTTGCAAAACCTGTCCTGCTACAGCGCCTAATTGAGATAAAACTCTCATTAATTGAACACCCAGATCGGTTAAAGGGGCTGCTAACGGTTTTAGGGTTTCCATAAAAATTGCCAAGTTTCTACCCATTTCCTTGGCCATATTTTGCATTTCTTTACTAACCTGTCCAAAAGTTTCACTTTTGGTATCCATGTCAGTAAAAACTCCTGCAATTTCCCCCAAAACTCCTTTGGCAGTCTCTAGTGCACCTACATCAGACACAGTTTTAAAGAAATTTGAGCTAACATCATCTAAAACTTCAAAAGCGTTTGACAAGCTTCCAGAGGCAAAATTAGCTGCTCTTACATAAGGATCTAGCTGTTCTAATAAAAATTCACCAGCTTTTCCCGCTTTTTTAGCAGTTTCATACATTTGTTTAAACTGAGCTTCTCCGCCCATCTTTTGAGCTAGCTGATTAATCAAAAGATTTGTTTTTCTAAAATCTAATCCAATCAAACCTCTAATTTCTGAACCTAATTGCATTTCTGCATTAGCAGCCCCTTTAGTAATTGTTTTAACGGCTACGGTCATGGATTCAATTAGCTTAGCTTGTTCTACAGGATCAGCAATCCCTAATCCCGTTATTTGTCCTAATGCCATTGAAGCTGTTCTGGTAAGCTCGGCCATTGTAGTACCAGCTAATTTAGGAGCATCTTTTATAAATTGTCTAATTAAGGTTTTAGCTTGCAACAAAGATTGGTTAAGATTCTCTTCAATACTGTCACTAAATTTTGTACTTGAATTGATAAGAGCAGTCATTTGGTATTCCATATCTTCAAACTGCTGTCCTGAGCTTAATGTTTTTTGCGTCAAAGCTACACTGGCCGCAACGCCCGCAAGAGCTGCTGTGACCAGTCCTATTGCCGCTGCGCTTTTAGTCGCATTAAAACCTACTGTTTTAAAAACATCACCTAATTGCTTTCCTTTATTAATAAAAATTTCTGCTCGTCTTGAAAGAATTGCAAATTCTGGAGAAATTAGCGATAGAGCATCAGACATTTCGTTTAATGCTGGTACAGCCATTTGAAAAGCCTTGGGATCAATTTTTAAATTAGGTATTCTAGACCCAAACCCTGTTAATCTTCTTTTGACCCCATCTAAAACATTTCCCAATCTATTAACAGAGGTTAAAGCTTGCCTTATGTCAATCTTTACTCCGAAGTCTATAGATTCTTGAACCATTTTATTTACTTTCTCTTAAATATTTTTTTGTATCTGCAATGGCTTGTTTAAACCATTCTTTTGTTGGTGTCTTTGCTGGATTTGATGGCTGGCTTTTTGACCTCAAATACAATTTTCCATATGGAGACAATCCTATCTCTAATTTTAATGCAACATCTCTCGTATTAGTTGAACCACTAGAATAACTTTTTTTCTTAACCTTGATAAGCAGAACATGTTCACCTGAACGTTCTTTTTTTATTTCCCCAACAATTGATGATTTCAATAATCCTGTATCAACTGGTGCTCTGTTCTGAAATATTTGTATTATTTCTGGTTTTATTTGTGACAATCGGTTTACTGTTACTTGCTCTAGAATTTTTTGCACCCAGTTCCCGAACAAAGCTTTGTGAAATAGCATTACTTTGAGTTTCTTCTAAATCGTGTGAAAACTTATTAAATAATTCTATTGTTTTTTTGTTAACTAAACGTAAAAATTTCAACTTTCCCTCATTTGAAAAGCCTACAATTGGATCAAAATCATCTTGAAATATTGATGGATAAGCCTTATGAAAATCGGTAATTAAAAAATCAATTAAGACAGAATGTGCTTTTAATATTTTTTCTCCTGCCTTTACTTTTAACTCTTCTGTTAAATTATCACCGTGATACTTCTTTGCTTCTCGGATTAAATCAGAAAGCTGATGAAACCTTTCAATCTGTTCAGCTAAAATATCCTCTGCTAAAAGCTCTTTAGAAGGTAATGAAAGTGGAAAGCTGTATGTTTTTCCATCAATTCCTTCAAATGTAAAAGTTGGCATAATTATTCTGGAATTAAACTTATTGGTTTTTTAATATTTAAATATTTTACATCATCGGTGCTAAAAAATTTCTCTGGACTTATTCCGCATGCTTCAATTCTTTCAATACAAAAAGCAATATCATTCCATTTTTCTTTAAACCATTGACGCCTTTCTGCTTCAAATGTTGTAATTTGTTCATCATTTGCTTTAAAAATTTCATCATAAAAGCTTTTTCTTTTTTTATCTTTTGAAGCAAATGCTTCTCCTAATCCAACAATCATAGGCAAATAAAAATTAAACATATTTCTTCTATGATGGTTTTCTAACTTGTTTCGTAACCAGTTAAGCTGTCGATAGGTTAAAATCTCTTTCCAGTTTAATAGGGTCAAATCTTTTCCAATTAAATTTAAGCGAATTATTTCTAACAAATCATCATAAATATCAATTGAATATTTTTTTGTTGAATCAGGACTGTCTTTATTAACCTTAAGTCTTATTAAGCTTTGTATAATATCGTTTTGCTTACAAAGATTGAAAAACAGCTCAACATGCTCTTTTTTTACAAGCTTTTCCTCAAGTTCTTCAATTCCTGAAAGATTTTTTAAAATTTTAATAACAATTGATGGTTTTACTAAAATGATTGTGTTACATATATCCCTTAACTTTTCAATGTTCTCCTTTTCCTTCATCTCTTCTAATTCATAAAGCCTTAAAAAATCTAGCAAAGTTAACAAATATGGACTTTTTTCAGAATATTCTAAAACAGTCCATTCATACGTGGTATAAATCTTTCCATTTATTCTAATTGATTCAGGACATCTTTCAAAAATTTCTTCTGGTGAATACATGCAAAAACCTCTAGCTATAAATTATAGCTAGAGGTTAAAAGATTTTCCTAAAAAACTGATTATACGGGTAGTAGTGTTAAAGAGTGCTCTCCTTTAAACATGCTGGAAGAAGCCTCAACAATTGTAAACGGTAAATTACTTACTGCTTCAGAAGAGTAAGCAACCGATTGAGCATCCTCACCATGAACCGCTTTTCCGTAAATAAGAGCATCAAATTGCTTGCCACACTCATCACCTGGAAAAGTAAGTTCATAAATTCTATTTTCAGAACAAGTACCTCCACGGTAACCTAGCTGTGTTTCATTTGTTCCACATCCACAAATAAAACTTGCTGTACCTTGAGTAAATAAAGCTTGTACATAGCTTTGAGGGCCAACCAAAGTTCCTGTAATTCTTTGTGAACTTCTAGTTGTTATATACTCAGTTGGCAAATCATTAATTGGAACCTCTATTTTAGTCAGCTGTATTTCATGGTTCAATTCTCCAGTAGTATTAGGTAATGCAAACCTTCTTACTTCTAATGGTGAATAACCAGTTTGAAGAGAAGATAAATCCCCTACAGCTAAAGATTGCCCAGCTGGTTCATAATAAATTTTAACAACTTGAACAGTTGCTAGCCCGCTTCGTCTGCAGCGAGGGTCAGACTGAACAATTCTAGCTAATTGATCATCAACAAAAAGCAAAATATATAAACATTTTGCTGGCACTGTTAAATGTACCAATGCTATATTATCGGCTGCTGCTGGTGTGTGAGTTGTTCCAGCGCTTGCATTAGTAAAAGTTAAGATGCCATTTTTATCAAGCGAGGCATAAACTGCTTTGATTGTTCTTTGTGAACCAGGTGAAGTATATCCTACGTTAAATCTTTTTCTATTTGAAACTAAAACCTCGTTTAGCGTATAAGTATAAGATGTTACTGAGTTAATTGTAGGCGTACTAATTGTAGCTCCTGATATATCAGGCAAGTAAACCCCCAACTCAAGTGTTCCAAAGCGAATGTAATCGCCTTTTGGTAAAAATCCAGCCATATGTTTTTTTTATTCCTAAATACGGGTAACTAAAAAAATTAATAGCATAAATAAACTTGATTTAAAACAGTGATTTTTAAATTTTCTCTTTTACAAAGATTTCGTTTATCGAACCTCTCCAAATTGAATTATATCCAACAGGAGCAGAAAGAATGTCATCATGTTCAAGAATTATCATTTCTGGACTATGTTCACACAATACACTCATTAATAAATTCCAGTTCCCCCCCTCAATATCAATTGAAACAATTGAGGGCAAAAAATGTTTGTCCCTTTTTAAAAAGGTAAATAGTTCCTTCGCTGTAATTGTTGATAAATAAAAAGCGCCCCATTGAATTTGAGCCGATTTCCACTTTTCCGAATGTCCAAAAAAATGCTCTATTGTGGTTCCTAACATTTTATGATCATCATGAAATCCAACCGATTCATAGAAAAAGGGCATAATCCCCCCTCTTGAAGTAACCGCCGTGTTCAGCAAATGAACATTTTTGTTTTCACGATAAAGTTCTTGAAGCTTAACGAAAGGCTCTGGAAGAGGCTCCACCAGGGCGGCGCTCCATCCTAGCTCTATTAGGCGCCTTGAATTGCTAAAAGTTGTTCCGTCAAAAGCCCCAATGTCCAATATGGTTTTTTCCATTCCTTCATTTAGCGCTATATAATCTAAAATTATTTTTTCTTCTTGTTCTTGTGTGTACATGTTTTATTTTTGAGTTTCAGTATTGTTTGACAAAAATTCATAAAAATAGCCTATTCCGTGCCATCTAACTTGATTTTTAACAAGCTTTGAAACCTCCATACTCCAATCATAATCTTCCCCTCGTTGCTTGTCAGGAAATTTTACACTTTTTGCTAAATCAGTTTTCCATATATGCTTATGCAGCAAAGAACGTTTTATAACTGGTGATTCATTATCTATCCAATCAAAGTCTTTATCACAAACAGCCAATCGAGACTCTCCTTGATTTATAAAGCACATTTGATCAGAAACAATTACATCTAAATCTGGATTTGCATTTATTTTATCTTCTACTACCTCTCTTAAATCAGCAGGAATCCAATCATCATCATCT
>Ga0180434_10003362_pt1 | contig 20448 bp, 15 predicted proteins | sample SS_ome_7_FD_132453 | JGI IMG/M metagenome (GOLD analysis project Ga0180434, IMG submission 132453) | Hypersaline lake sediment archaeal communities from the Salton Sea, California, USA - SS_1_D_2 metaG | ecosystem: Environmental > Aquatic > Non-marine Saline and Alkaline > Hypersaline >...
CATTGCACGTTTCGAATCGGAAAGGCAGGCTTTGACCCTGCTGGATCATCCGAATATCGCACATCTTTATGATGCCGGAACGACAGAGGCCGGACGGCCGTATTTTGTGATGGAATATGTCAAAGGTCTATCCATAACCGAGCATTGCGACCACCACAAGCTGAATATCGAGCAGCGGCTGCGGCTGTTCCAGCAGCTCTGTCAGGCCGTACAGCACGCTCACCAAAAAGGGATTATTCATCGTGATATTAAGCCTTCGAATATCCTTGTTTCCACCCAGGATGATAAGGCGGTACCCAAGATTATCGACTTCGGCGTGGCCAAGGCTCTCGCTCAGCCGCTCACCGAACGAACACTGGCGACGGAGGACAGCCAGTTGCTTGGTACGCCGGAGTACATGAGTCCCGAGCAGGCCGATATGGCTACAGAAGATATTGACACCCGCTCGGATATTTATTCGTTAGGCGTGCTTCTGTATGTATTGCTGACCGGCGTTTTGCCGTTCGATTCCGATACATTTCGTACAGGCGGCATCGAAAACATCCGGCAGATGATACGCGAAACCGACCCAAAGACACCCAGCACACGCCTGACTAAACTGGGCGAAAAAGCCACGGCTATTGCACAAAATAGGCAGATGGAAATTCAAACTCTGGCAAGAAATCTTCGCAAGGAACTCGAATGGATTCCACTGAAAGCGATGCGTAAGGAACGTTCGGAGCGTTATCGTTCCGCCTCAGAACTGGCCGACGACATCGAGAATTACTTGAAAGGAGCTCCACTGATCGCCGGCCCACCTGGCACAGGTTATAAGTTAAGGAAGTTTGTACGAAGAAATCGTGTATTAGTCGGCGGTATCGCCACGGTGCTGGTCGTACTTGTTGCCGGTGTTATTGTTTCTACAGTCTTTGCTATCAGGGCGGACCAACAGGCAGATCTCTCCAACAGGGTGCTCAGTTTCCTGACGAATGAGGTCCTGATGTCGGCCGACCCTGCCCGGGCCAAACGCTGGGAAATAACCCTCAGCGAGGTGCTCGACGGGGCCTCGGAGAATCTCAAGGCCAAGTTTAGCGATGAGCCTCTGGTTGAGGCATCAATCCGCCACACGTTAGGTAGCACGTATTTGAGCCTGGGCAAGAACTCAGAAGCAGAACCTCATATCGAGAGCGCGTATAGAATTCGTCGTGCGGCACTTGGTCAGGAACACCCCGACACGCTGGCCTCAACAGCCAGCTTGAGCGAACTCCGCTTGCGTCAAGGTCGATACGAGGAAGCTGAACGTCTTCGCACCACTGTAATCGAGAGCAGACGGCGATCGCTGGGCCGGGAGCACCCGGAAACTCTGGCGAGCATGAACAGCCTCGCCGTTGTTTACTGGTATCAACGCCGTTACGCTAAGGCCGAGACATTCTTCTCTGAAGTGTGGCAGATGAGACGTCGTACGCTTGGGGAGGACCACCCTGATACACTTTCTGCCCTTTATGGACTAGGCTGGAGTTACATACGACAGGCGCGTCACACTGAGGCGGAACGACTTTTCGATGGCTTGTTCAAGACATGCCTCGAAACGTTGGGCGAGGAAGATAATTTTACACAGGAGATTATGAACGGAATTGTACGAGTGTACCCGGATGTGAATCGGTATGAAGAAGCCGAATTGGTGGGCCGGAGATGCTTGGAGCTCAGACGTCGGACTCTGGGTGATGAACACCCGGAAACGCTGGAGGCCATGGGACTTTTGGCCCGCGTCTATCGTAAACAGGGACGATATGAGGAGGCCGAACCACTCTACAAAGCGATACTGGAGACACAGCAGCGCTTTAAGATACAAAATGAAAAAGTTCTACGCCAACTTATAGGACTGGCCGACCTATACGTCGAGCAAGCTCGGTATGGTGAGGCGGAGCCACTGCTTCTGCAACAGTTTCAAAGTAGGGGTAAACAGTTCGGGCCAGAACACCCATACACATTAGAATCTATAAAAAATCTAATCAACCTCTACGAAGCCTGGGACAAGCCGGAAAAAGCCAAAGAGTGGCGAACAAAACTGCCGCAGGCTGATGCTGCAGAAGAGTGACAAGACTCTTTTCCATACATTACGGATGAGATTTGTTCGCCGAATGGGATTTATTAGCCCGCGGCAAGTTACGGCAAAAGGGGATATAAAGTAAGCCCCTGCCTTTGCACTCAAGAGAAATCTCCGAGAGCAGGCAGGGGCTCAAAAGGCCTGTCAGTATTGAACCGACAGCCTTTACAAAATCGCATTCATCATACGCTATATGTTACAGCGTTCTTCGCCTGCGTAACCAGCTTACAAAGCCAACACCAATGCTGCCCAATAAAATGGCGCCCGGGGCGGGAATCACTTCGGCAATTCCATCGACGTTGGCATAGTCCGGTCTTTGGTGATCCCAGTCGTTCCATCCACCGGTTGCCGCATTCCAGTTGATGACGGCATAATCCTCGCCGATGGCCGGCGGCATCGAGTTGTTGGGCTCAAAATCGTCCCAGTTAACATAGGTTACAGGCTCACCACTCGACCATACCCACGTTCCCTCCAAGGCTGCATCATTGAAGCCGATCCAATAGCGCGTCCTGCTGCTAAAAGTTGCCCTCAGCCATGCTTCCTCAGCAGCATCATTGATCGTGACCAAATTTCCGCCCAAAGCATTAGCGTTAATCTCAGCATTGATCCACGACCCGTCGGCTCCTGAGGACACAATGTCATACCAATGGCCAGTGGCCGGGTTGTAGGTAGGAGCACATTGAGCGATGTTAACTGCACCAAATAAGCAGACGGCACTACAGAACATTAAAAATATAATTTTTTTCATCATATTTCTCCTCACTCGTATAGTTGTATCCATACAAACAATCTCTTTTTGACAAAAGTCGAGTCAATGTTCAATCTGAAGGATCTTGCGCACTGACCCTCCATGTTGTACATAGGTAAGGTTATCAATCAGACAAGACCGAGTGGGCCACAAAAAATGTGACTAAGGAAGATGCACGGAAAAAACAAATGTTCCGCCTGACACCTACTCCTCCCTTTCCTGCCGTATTACCTTATTTCCAACTTATGTCCCATACCTGATAACGCATCAGGCGTTTGCCCAGGAACCGTGGATACGTAATACGCCATGAAGCTGAAATTCAAAAGCACATACCAGCTTCATTTACTATCTATACCATATTTCCTATATTTAAGTCAAGAAAAATCTCCAGGAACGTGATAATTTTTAGTTTAATTTACCAATTCGGGCGAAAAATCGGGATTTGAGGGCATTTTACAGCATTTAAATGCAGGTTTTTTTTAAAAAAGCATAATATTCCCTGTCATTTCTCTAAGCTGGAAACTGAACGCATCATTATTGTTCGGATCTGACCGCGGCGAAACCGAACAGTCCTCCGGCAACGCTTCCCTTATTACCGGTAAAGCTTCACGACTGCCGACCGAGCCAATCTTACGCTTATTCAAAGCAGCTTTACGCGCATCCGTATCGCTGCAATCCGGTCTTAAGCCCTGCTCTTTCCGCCTGAGACGTTGATAACGGTTCCGTGGATGTAGCCGGCGCGGTTTGAGGCCAGGAAACAAACGGTGTTGGCCACCTCGCTCAGCTTGCCGCTCCTTCCTAATGGTATGGATACCTGCTCGTACTTTTCACGGAATTGTTCTACGGTGATTCCGCGCGTGTATGCGACGGCACGTTCGTATTCATCGGAGCGCAGGGCGGTTGCTTCGACAATCCCCGGAGCGATACCGACAACGCGGATGTTGTGTTTGCCGAGTTCTTTTGCCCACGAACGTGTCAAAGAATAGATTGCCGCTTTTGTCGCCGCATAAACACTTTGGCCTTCCGAGCCTTCCAGGCCGGACTCGGAAGTCATATTGATAATAACGCCCCGACTGCCCGATTTAATCATCACCCGCGCGACCGCCTGGGCACATAAATAGTATCCTTTCTGATTTATCGATATCATCTTGTCCCAAATCTGCTCGGTCAGCTCCTCTTTTGAAGCCGGATCAACAAGCAGTCGCGGTATCAGAATACCGGCGTTATTTACGAGTATGTCAACCTTACCGAAAGCATCGAGAGCCGCTGCAACCATAGCATCAACGCTCGACTTTTCAGCCACATTGGTTTTTATGGCGATATTCTCGCCGCCGAACTGCTCTTTCAAATCAGCGGCGAGTTTGCCGCCGCCCCGCTCGTCTATATCGGCGATGACGATGCTTGCCCCGACCTCGGCTAATCCCTGACTAACAGCCTTGCCGATGCCGCAGGCTCCTCCGGTAACGATTGCGACTTTTCCTTCCAAATCAAGCCAGCTCATTCAGATCCATCTCCAAAACAATTCTTATAGTACTTTTGCAAAATTCAAACTCCGATGCTCGCACACATTCACATAGTAATCATCGCTTTGATTACACCATCGTGATAGCCGGCGACCAAATCGAACGCCTTTTGCGTCTCTTCGAGCCCGAAATGATGCGTTACCATAAAGTCAACCTCGACCCGGCCGGCGGCAATCATATCAACGGAATTCTGTGTGAATTCATTTTGCCTTCTGATATTTACAATTGTGAGCTCTTTCCTTCGCATCTTATCGATGGCCAAAGAGACCCTGTCGAATCGCGGGATACCTGTCAGAACCAGAGTACCGCCGGGCCTGAGCATATCGATGCACTGATCGACCGTTTCCTGCTGTCCGGCACATTCGAACGCGACGTCCAGACCGTCCGGCTGCCGATTAAGAATCTCGCCGACAATATCCTGTTTATCCGGATTTCCGACCCATGTTGCGCCGGCTTTTTTCGCCGTATTGACACGTTCAGGAATTTTTTCGGTCATATAGCAGGTATTTATATCTTTCGCCTTTGCACTGACGAAGGTACATAAACCGATAGGGCCGGCACCGAGAATCGCGACGTTCGCATTTTTCGGCACCTTCGCCCGTTCGACCGAGTAAGCGGCAATCGACAACGGTTCACATAGGACTGCTTGTTCGCTGGTAAGAGCTCCTTTAGTCGGATAGCAGCATTCCTGCGACATAACAATATACTCGCAGAGACAGCCGCCGCCCTGCCCGGGCGTGCCGAGAAAACGCAGGTTATAACAGGTATTCTCCCTGCCTATTTTGCATTGAAAACAATTGTGGCAGGAAACTGCCGGATCAACGACTACGGCGTCGCCGGCTTTGACATTTGTAACCGATTTGCCCACCGCCGCAACCGTCGCCGCACATTCGTGGCCCACAATAAAGGGATATTCGACAATTTGCTCGCCGATTTTACCGGTCTCGTAATAGTGCACATCGGACCCGCATACGCCCACCATATCAATTTTAAGCAGAACATCGGTGTCTTTCTCGATCTTCGGCTCAGGCACATCCCTGAGCTCCATTTGTCTCAAACCCGTTAAAACAACTGCTTTCATAGAATTCCTCAGTAATCTGTAATCAGTAAAAAACGACGATGAAATCAATTTCTATTCGTATCAATCCAGAAAACAACCTCTTATAGCAAAAACCTGCGACTTTTACCATAAATTATCAGAAGATATGGTTGATTATTCTTTTGCCCCGTGCTTCTTGAGCAGTTCGACGATTTCGGTATGGCCTTTGTCTTTAGCCCTGTCCAAAGGACTTCGGCCCTGGCTGTCTTTCGCATTCACATTAGCTCCGTGTTCAATAAGTAGTTCTGCTACGTCTTTATGATCCTCATCTGCTGCAAGTTGAAGAGGTGTCTTACCCCTCATGTTTTCGGCGTTAACCTCGGCTCCTTTGGCTATGAGTAGTTCGACAATCTCCTTGTGGCCCTTGGCTGCCGCAGCATGGAGGGGTGTCTCATCCGAGCTGTTCTTGGCGTCAACATCAGCTCCGTGGGCTATCAGGTACTCTACTACGTCTGTTTGACCAGCTTGAGCCGCAAAATGAAGAGGTGTCCAATGATACCAGTCTGCTTTATCCTGATCGTCGATTGTGCAGAACGCTATCTCTTCAAATGAAGAACTCTCGAGAAGAGGTGGCATTTCCCGGATTTGGAGAATATGATTGTCCGGATCAACCAACACACCTTTGGGTTTATTGGCTGTCCGGAACTCAATTTCGGTGTTTCTCTTTTCGATCCATAGTATTCTGTGCTCTGTCTTCCCATCGGTTTCGAGCAAAATCTCTATAGGTAAACGAAACAATGATCTGTTTAGTTGGCGTAGAATTCCGTGAACATACCAGCCTTCCACATCCTTTGAGAATGTGACTCTATCCAACTGTAGGTGGGGTAGTTCAGTATACCCTATCCATCGCTTAAAGAACCAATCGAGCGATTGGCCATAAGCATCCTCGGCAATCTTTTGAAAGCGAGCTGGTGACACGGGCTCACCAGATTTCACACGCAGATTCGTGTAGGTTTCAACGATGTCAAAGAATCTCTTATCCCCCACGACTTTGCGTAGCATGTGACAGATGAATGCTTCATGCTCATACCGGGCCCTGTGTTCTTTTTTGTAAGCCTGTGCCAATGCTTCAGCTATGTCGGAGCGTTCTCGCATATTTTGATCAAGCCACCTCAACACCCGTTTTCGATACAGAGAAAGATTTTTCTCAGCATCGGCTTCTGGATAGAGCTTGGCCAAATATTCAGCCAAAGCATCTGCTGGGAATGGATCGGGGTGAAGGAATGATTCTGTTCTTAGGCTTTGGGTAGAAGCGGGAAAGATTCCAAAATACAGATAGCCAACCCTGCCATTACGAAGAGGATCTCCTATCCCCGTATATTTTCCATTCCCTACAACATGCGGGTCGATCAGAATGTCATGACCCTTGGTTATTATGACAACCCTGTTATTGACGTTTGAATGACCTACTCGTCCGAATAATGAATCTACAGGAATCCAACCGTAGTTGGTCAGGTATATCTCTGCCCATCCATGCCCGTCACACCCCCGCCTATAAGAATAAATCAATCCATCAATAGTCCCACCCTCAGAACGGATAACAGGCTCAGGGTGCTCGAGAGTTGTCCGATTCCATGGGTGGTTGTCCCACCGTGCTAGTATATTCCTTGCTGGTATTCCTACGGCTCGACAAAAAGCAACAAAGATCATGCTTTGATCGAAACAGTTCCCACGGTAGTGCCTTTGGCCTGACTTTAGATCTGTCAGCCGAGCATCCAGTAGAATCTTGACGGTATGTGCTTGAACATCTGGAATTCTGTAGCACATCTTCTCTCTGACAAACTCATAGATCAGCTTTGCCTGCCGATATGGATTCTTCTCATTGCCGACAGCAATTTCTGCAAGCTGCATTACTTTGTCGGTGATGGAGATTGTATGAGTGCTTTGTGTGTATAGTGTGTAATCTATATTTTTCTTGTCATAAGGGACTATCCGATTAGGATCGATGTTGGAATGCACCTCATACTGTTCCACACGGCATTTCAGGTTGACCTTGTAGGAAGGAATCTCAACCTCTTGGCCGAAATCCCAGAAAAGCATTGGATTTCCATATTCGGGATCTACGTATCTGCCATGAGGTTCTGGTTCAACAGATATAATCTTGACCGCTTTTTGAGAATCCCATTCTCGGGGTATCGGTATCCACACCTTCAAGTCTTTGTGCCGGTCAACCTTGTTGGGATCGGGGAACATTTCAAAGGTGTATTCAAAGTTGTAGACACGAGGATTCCGGTAGATCACCCCCGTGTGGACTGCACCATTTTCCTGGGCATGAGCGGCCGCACCCGAGAGGCATATCGTCGCCGTGAAAACCATGGCGATCTTGAATAATACGTGTTTCCTGAAGTTGTTCTTTATATCACATTCTCCCGCACAAAAGATTGTCTTTGGCAATGTTTCTGCTGTCATTTCCCTGGGATCAGCTTAATTTCGAAGAGTTTCGGATAAAACTTGCCGGTTACGAATAATCTGCCGTTTGCAGCATCATACGCAATCCCGTTAAAAACATCGACCGGCTCGCTATGATCCTCCGGGAGCAGAATACCCTCCAAGTCAATCCAGCCGATTACCCCGCCCGTGGCCGGGTCAATTCTAACAATACGTTCGGTCGGCCAAACATTGGCATAGATCTGGCCGTCAATATATTCCAGCTCGTTGAGACCCCACACGGGGGAATCCTGATCGAGGACCATGACTTTATGATCTTGCGCAAACGTCTCAGGGTCCAGAAAATACAGCATCGGCGTACCGTCGCTCATAATGAGATAATCGCCATCTTGTGTAAGGCCCCAGCCTTCGGTCGGGTAATTAAACTGTTGCAGCGGCTCGAATGTCTCTTTATTATAGACAAATCCGACACGCGACTGAAACGTTAACTGAATGATACGGTCCCCATGAATGGTAATTCCTTCGCCGAAGAATTTATCCGGCAGTTTGCGGGTTTGCAAAACGCGGCCGGTTTCCAATTCAACCTTGCGTAATTCCGAACGTCCGTTAAGCCCGGTTCCTTCATATAAAAAACCATTTTCGAAAACAAGCCCCTGCGTGAATGCCTTTTGGTCATGGGGGAAGGTTTTAACCACTTCGTAGGTCCATCGTGCAGGGGTCTCGTTTGTCCTGTAAGACAGGAAGAACAAGACTATCGCCGCGACTGACAGCACTATTAAGCCCGGAATGAATAGCCTTAAGGATCGTTTCACAACCATACCTTAAAAATTTGCAGGGCAACCACATGGAGTCGCCCCCACTAAACATTAAACCTGAAATTGATAATGTCGCCGTCCTGCACGACGTACTCTTTGCCTTCGAGCCGGATCTTGCCGGCAGCTTTGAGAGCTTTTTCACTACCATACTCCCGAAGCTCGTCATAACTGAACGTTTCAGCACGAATGAAGCCTCGCTTAAGATCCGTATGCACTTTGCCCGCCGCATCAACCGCCGTGGTGCCCTCCTTTACAGGCCAGGCACGCAGCTCATTGGATGCGACTGTCAAATAGCTGATTAAGCCCAGCGCCGAATAGCAGCTTTTAACGAATTTGCTCGCAGCGGATTCGCTGATTCCCAGATCGGCCATGAACTCGGCCCTGCTCTCGGCGTCCAACTGTGCCAATTCGTATTCCAGCTTGGAGCAAATCGTAATTATGGGCACGGAATTGCCAACGCGGTCGGTAAAATCGAATTTCTTGTTCAATTGGTCTTCGCCTGCATTGACTGCAACAACAACCGGCTTTAATGTCAAAAAGCCGAGAGGCTTAATAATCTCACGCTCGGCAGCAGTTTCAATAGCCGAGCTGATTGGCCTTTCCGATTCGATTGCCTTCTGCAGTTTCTTTTGCAGGGCTAATTCAGCCTTGTCGCGCGCCTGGGCCCTGGTGGGCTTGTGGACCTGCTTTTCGAGGTTATCGATGCGCGTGGCCACAAGCTCTAAATCGGCAAGCAGCAATTCCGTCTGCAATTCAGCCAAATCTCTCGCCGGATCTACCGTATTTCGATAAGGTGGTACGGACGGATCTTCAAATGCCCGAACCACCAGCACCATAAGTTCAACTGTTTTTATCTGGTCAATCAGCCGCTTGGCGGCAGCCCGGCCATGATCTTCGGTAAAATTAAAGCCCGGCAGGTCCAGGCAGTCAATTGTGGCATGAGTCGTTTTCTTCGGTTTGTATTGCTCGGTCAGCCAGCCGAATCTTTCGTCCGGAACAGGCACGATAGCTTCTTCGATTGAAGTCGAGCCAATTGCAGGGATTGCCCTGCCGCTCAGACTCGAAAAAATCGTGCTCTTGCCCGACTGAAGCAGGCCAATGAGTGCTACTTTCATTTTACCGCGCTCCGGTGTTTATATACACTATTTCCGTAAGAGTCATACGCAACGACGGCGGGAAAATCAACTACCTGAAGCTTCCTGACCGCTTCGGTTCCAAGGTCTTCATAAGCGATAACTTCCGAAGCAACAATACACTTGCTCAGAAGCGCCCCCGCCCCGCCAAGAGTCGAAAGATGGACCGCGCAATTTTTCTTCAATACCTCCCTGACCGCCTCGCCTCGATATCCTTTTCCAATCATCGCTTTAAGACCGTCGGCAATAAGCGCCGGACTGAAAGGGTCCATTCGTGAGGAAGTAGTCGGCCCGGCGGCGCCTATGACCCTGCCCGGCGCCGCAGGTGTCGGCCCGACGAAATAAATAATTGCCCCGGCAAGCTCGAACGGCAGCTCCCGCCCCGCTTCTATCGCTTCGCACAGCCTCTTATGAGCCATATCCCGGGCGGTATAGACCACGCCGGAGATAAGAACCTCATCGCCCGCATTCAATGAACGCACATCCGCGTCCGCCAAAGGGGCCTGTAATTTCCTTATTTCGCCCATATCTTCCTACGCATTATGAACACTCAATTAAGAACAACACAAGTTTATAATATACCAGCGATTTTACGAATTGAAAAGACTCAAAAATCTGTTCAACTCAAACCAGTCGATTTCGAGGAATATCTGGTCGCATGGGCAAGGATTTGGTATGCAAAATATCTAATAAATGATTGACACACTATCCCGGATCGGAGTGTAATAGATAAGCACACAATAGTGTGCTGTTGCCGTAATACAGCACGCTAAGGACGTCTTAGTGGGAATCGAATTAGAGGTTACTATGAAAAAGCCGAATTTATCAATAGCTTTTATGATGTCGTGTGTGATGTTGATTAGCTCGGGCCGGATTTTCGCACAGGATTGGCCCGGCTGGCGCGGTGATGGCCGGGGTATCTCGCCCGAGAAGAACCTGCCCTTGAAATGGAGTGAGAACGAGGGCGTCAAGTGGAAAACGCCCATTCCCGGCGCCGGCCACTCATCGCCCATTGTCTGGGGCGACCGTGTCATTGTCACCACCGCCGTAGCCGAAGATCCCAACGTCGAATCTTTTCGAGGCGGCGTGTATATGGGGGGCAACCGTAATAAGCCCGATGAGACGGAGTACGCCTATCGCATGATATGCCTCGATGTCGATCAGGGAAACGTCCTGTGGTCGAAGGCCGTCGCGAGGCAAAGCCCGAGGACACGCCGCCACACGAAGAACACCTATGCATCCGAAACGCCTGTCACGGACGGCAGGTACGTCTTTGCCTCGTTCGGATCGGCGGGCCTTTACGGCGTCGATTTCGAGGGCAACGTGATATGGAAGCGCGACCTGGGACTCATGCGCAGGCGAGCCGGCTGGGGCACGGGGGCCTCGCCGGTACTCTTCCGGAACACTGTAATTGTAAACTGCGACAGCGATGACGACTCCTGCATCGCCGCGTTCGAGAAGGCCACCGGCAATCCGGTCTGGCGCACCCAGCGGGACGAAGGCGCTTCGTGGGGGACACCCTTTTTGTTCGAGGCAGACGGCCGCACAACCATCGTCACCAACGCCACACATCACATGCGAGGCTACGAAGCCGCCACGGGCAAGCTCCTGTGGAAGTGTGCGGGTGGATCGATGGTATCGGTTCCCTCCCCTGTTGCTGTCCAGGAACTGGTGTTTCTCTCGTCCGGGCACAGCGTAGGCTTCCTTAAGCCCCAGCCGATCATCGCAGTCCGTCCAGGAGCCTCGGGTGACATCACACCGGCCAGTGGTCAGTCCCAGAGTGACGGTGTCGCCTGGTCGCATCGCTCAGGCGGCGCGTATGTGCCCTCACCAATCGCCCTCGGCGAATATCTATATGTGCCGCTGGACAGGGGAACCCTGACTTGCTACGAGGCCAAGACGGGTAAGACCGTATACGAAAAGCAAAAGCTCGGTGACAGAAACACGATTACGGCTTCACCGGTTGCCGGCGACGGCAGGATCTACGTGCAGACCGAAGACGGCGAATGTTACCTCGTCAAGCCGGGCCCGGAATTCGAGATACTCGCCGTCAACAAGCTCGACGAGGTATTCTGCGCTTCACCGGCCGTATCCGCAGGCAAGATATTTCTTCGCGGTCGCAAGCACCTGTACTGTATTGGCAAGTGATGCCCCGAACAGACAGTCAATTAAGCTGTCGCCCACACCTCGGACTCATTAAATGACAAACTCACGACAACCGTGTATAATACATTCTGAACTGGAGCTTTAAGGAACATTTAAGAGAATCGAACAGGAAAATCGAAATGTTAAACAGACGCAAATTCTTACAGCATGCAGGTTTGGCCGCGGCATCGGCGGTCGTTGGACGGGGAGTATCGGCCCTTGCAGATTCGGCAAAGCGGGCAAAGCCGAATTTCCTTATCATCATGGCCGACGATTGCACGCACAACGATTTGCCCGTTTACGGCGGGCAGAGCGCGGTAACTCCTAATATCGACAAGCTGGCCTCGGAAGGGGTAGTCTTCAATCGTGCTTATCTCGGCTCGGCGATGTGTCAGCCCTGCCGTGCCGAATTGTACAGCGGGCTTTACCCAATGCGGAACGGCTGCGCATGGAATCACTCTGCCAGCCGGCCCGATATCACCACCATGCCGCACCACCTTGGAACACTCGGCTATCGTGTCGGCCTTGCCGGCAAGGTGCACGTCAAGCCGGCCAAGGCCTTTGCCTTCAACAAAGTGGGAGGATTTGATGCAAGCTGTGTCCGCAATCCGACCCGGCCGCACAACATCCAGGGCATTACCCGGTTTATGGGAGATAACCAGGACCAGCCGTTCTGCCTTGTCGTGGCATTAGTCGAGCCGCACGTGCCGTGGGTAATGGGCGATGCGTCGAAGTATCCCCAGAAGAAGCTGAAACTTCCGCCGAACATAGCCGATACGCCGCGGACGCGTGAGGCTTTCTCACGCTATCTGGCCGAGATAACCTATATGGACAAACAGGTCGGCGACATTCTCGAAGTATTGGAGCGAACCGGCCGAGCCGACGATACGCTTGTGCTGTTTACATCGGAGCAGGGCAGCCAATTCCCCGGCTGCAAGTGGACCAACTGGGATACCGGGCTGCACACGGCGTTGATCGCCCGCTGGACGGGAATCGTCGCCGCGGGCAGGCGGACAGACGCCATGGTTCAATACGCAGATGTTTTGCCAACGCTCGTAAACGCCGCCGGAGGCGACGCAGCCAAACATAAATATGATGGAACAAGCTTCCTGCCCGTACTGCTTGGTAAAGAGTCCACACATCGCAAGTTCGTTTACGGCATGCACAACAATATTCCCGAAGGCCCCGCTTACCCGGTCCGGACGGTCAGCGACGGGCGGTATCGCTACATTCGAAACCTGAGACCCGACGAGATCTATATCGAAAAACACCTTATGGGATGGGCGGGCAAAGGAGAGCTGAACAACCCCTACTGGGCGACATGGATTAGAGACGCATGGAACGACCCGAATACTTATAACCTCGTCAAGCGATATATGCACCGGCCCGCCGAGCAGTTGTACAACACTGCCGAAGACCCGTACGAATTGAAAAATCTCGCGGACGATCCGGCGTTTTCCAATATCAAGGCCCGCCTCAGCGCCGAGCTCGACCGCTGGATTACAGAGCAAGGCGATCCCGGCGCCCCGCAGGACACCCACGAAGCCATTCAGGCCGCACGTCGAGGAAAACACATGTACGGAGCGACTGCAAGATAATGACCATACGTAAAAAATTGTTATTTTTGCTGCTCAGCGTATCTCTGATTCCGCTTGTGGCATATTTCGTTCTCGACGTCTCTTTTTCGCGAATTGTGAGGCGTCGCATTCAGAATACTCTCGGCTCGGCCGTGGAAGACAGAGCACGTGAAACACTGATTCAAACAATCGAGAATTATCAAGAGAAGCTCACAATTTCCGCCCAGGCGGTCCGCTACGGCCTGCGACATTATGCCGACCAGGTTCAACAGATTTTCGGCCCCGTTAATATCAAGCCGGACTCGCCGGATACATCACGCTACATCATACAACTCTCGACGGCGGACATATCAAAGCAAGTTCAACGATATAAATTCCTAAACCGGCCCGTCGGCCAGGATCGCACTATAGATTTTGATTCGCAATTTATTCATTCCGCCGCCGACGACACGGGCAATCCGCTGCAAAAGCACCTGCCGCAACTAACCGGGATATGCAAAGATATCTACTCACTCAATCCCGGAACAAAACTCTGGACCTACACCATCCTAAGCGACGGCACAGTCACCTTATATCCATCGCCCGGCTTCTGGCCCTTCGAAGCCGGACACGATTTGCGCCGGGAGTCATGGTACCTCAAGGCGAAAACCAACAAGCAGCTTACCCCGACGCCGCGTATCGAGCCGCTCACCGGCAAGACCGTCATGACAGTGGTAGTACCTTTGTTTAAGCAAGATGGGTCCTTCGGCGGCGTTATTGCGATGGATATCGACCTGTCCAGCGTGCTCGACAGAATGGAGATCCCCGAGCCGTGGAAGGCCGGCACCTGGAAACTGCTCGCGCGGCTACCCGAAGAAACGGACTCCGACGCATCCGACGTGAGCATCATCTGCTGCTCGACGTTCGCGCAGACTCAGGCAAATCCGGACAAAGCATCACGGCTCATGGATATATGCGACCCTAAACATATCGGGAAAATGATCGAAGATTCCCGCATGGGAAACGCCGGTCTCATCCGCCAGCCTTATGACGGCGTCGATTCGCTCTGGGCTTACGGCTCATCCCAGCCGGGAGGCGGCTTTCCAATTCTGGTCGTACCTTACGAGCGGATTATGGAACAGGCCGCCAACGCCCGGCAAATGCTCTTCCGGGACAACATCCGTGCCATACAGGTGGTCACCATTCTGATTTTCATGGTAATTGTTGCCGCCGTTGTTCTGGCGGTCATGCGGGCCCGGAATTTCACCGTGCCTATCACCCATATGGCCGACGCCGCCGGCAAGCTTGCTCGGGGCGATTTCGACGTCGCCGTCGATATCGCAACCAACGATGAGCTCCAGCAGCTCGGCGATGTTTTCAATCAGGTCGGACCAGGCATGAAGGAACGCCAGAAGATAAAGCAGTCTCTTGAGCTGGCTCGCGAGATTCAGCAGCATTTTCTGCCCGCCGAAGATCTTGAGTTGGACAATTTTCAGGTTGCCGGAATTTGCCGCTATTGCGACGAGACCGGCGGCGATTATTACGATCTGCTCGATCTGACCGCCCTTGCTCCCGGCCATATCGGTCTTGTACTCGGCGACGTCTCCGGGCACGGCATCCCGGCGGCAATGCTCATGATATCGGCCGGCAGTATCCTTCGCAACAACGCCCCGCGTCACGGCGACAATCTGTCTGCCGCTATTACCGAGCTGAACAGTCACCTCGTGAAAAACTCAGAGCCCGGCAAATTCATGACCCTTTTCTACGGCCTGCTCGACGATAAAAACGGGACTCTTTCCTGGGCATCCGCCGGCCACGACCCGGCTATCTGGTATCATGGCGATTCCGGCAAATTCACCGAGATGGAAAACACCGGCATGCCCCTCGGCATCATGCAGGATGCACATTTCGGCCAGGCCGATCCAATCACTTTATGTGCCGGAGATATCGTTGTCGTAGGTACAGACGGCATCTGGGAAGCACATAATCCCACCGGCCGAATGTACGGCAAAGAACGCCTTACCGATCTGATTCGCTTGCACAAAGACAAATCCGCCCGGCAAATCGCTTCCTCAGTCGTCGAATCGGTCTTGGAATTCTGCTCGGATACCGCCCCGACAGACGACATAACGCTGCTCGTGATCAAGCACATAGCATAAATAGCCACAAAAAATGTGAAACTATCGATTCAAATTTGATAAACCGGCAATAAACTCTCCCTTCTCCCGCTCCTGAGTTTTAACTTTACATTTTTAAAATTGATGTTGCCGCCGGGCAGCGGTATGGTATAATAACACCATGGCGAAATATCCGATATTTCTGGAACTGGGCTCTCGGCGTGCAGTCGTGATCGGCGGCGGAACCGTCGCCGTGCGAAAGACCCAGGCCCTGCTTACCGCCGGAGCACGGGTGGTCGTAGTCGCCGAACGCATCGACGACATGATGACGGCCCTGGCCCTGTGCCGGGGCACGGACGTCGAGCTCATAAAGTCCAGATATTCCAAGAACTATCTTGCCGGGGCGCTTCTGGCCATAGCGGCAACGAACAACGCCCGGCTCAACAAGCAGATATACAAAGACTGCCAAGAGCTGGAGGTCCTTTGCAACGTCGTCGATGTGCCGGAGCTTTGCGACTTTTTCGTGCCCGCTGTGGTCAAGCGAGGCAACCTGCAAATCGCTATCGGCACGGAAGGCCAATGCCCCGCTTACGCCGGACATATAAGAAAAAAGCTGGAAAAGATTTTTACCGAAAAGCACGGCCAATTTCTCGCCGAGCTGGAGACACTCCGAAAAGATATTATCAAAAACGTGCCGGAGCCCTCCGACCGGAAAGTCCTGTTAGGCAAATTAGCCGACGATGAATCGTTCGAATACTTTATCGAAAAAGGCCAAGCAAAATGGCATGTCTTCGCCGCTGAACTTATCGATAATCTGCAATCGGCCCGGTAATAAAAAGCATGCAGGTCTGACACTGCACACCATCAGCGCCAATAAACGGTGCGCGATGCACACCCTACGGGCCAGCATTTTTGATAAAATCGAATGGTGAGAAGCAGGCAAGTTCCACAGACTCGCCGCTTTTTGCCGCCGCCCACGGTTCGAGGTAGATAAGGACACAAGCGACACTGATTCCGTCCGGTATTGACGGCCAGGAATTCAACACGCCTCCTATGGCGGCAGGGACAGGATCGTCTCCAAGCTGCATACGCAGCCCCGCCCGATAGCGAGGCTCTTCATAGGAATGGAAGAACACCGGCGCGTTCGGAACAATCTCATTCGATAACCGCCGGAGCAGCTCTTCGATAGCCCGCAATTCCAGCGGATCGGCCCTCTTCAATAACAGTGACATCGCATCGCTCAAATGACCGGCATGCTCGAACTGCGAGATCATCGCACCTCTTGTGTCCTTATTCTGCATGATTTCAAATGAAGTGCGCAGCGAGCCGTCCTTATCCTCAATCAGCCATGCACGTATTGGATAGATATACGATCCCGGGGCGTCGGAATTGAATCCGGGCGGCCTCATCGATGAGAAAGCATCTGACTTGCCGTCGAACATGTGCCGTACCATCCCGGAGATGTCGATTTCGGACATATCAATCTGCCATTGCTGAAATTCCGGCAGCGCCGCCCGAATCGCGTTTGCCGCCGCCCCTACCGGATGATTCGGATTCCGCGCCCTTTCGGATGCCGAGTAAATGCGGCCCAGCCCACCCCGCAGCTTACGCTCTTTCTCCGGCTCCATAGGTAATTTTTTCAGCTTTTGACCCCAGTGTTTCTGCATGATTTTTCGCAGCAGGTCATTGGGCATTGGCCGCAGACTCAGGGCTTGACGCATGGCCTGAAAGAAGACTTCCGACTGGATACCATCTTTCGAAGCATCTTTTAGCTGACGGAGTATTTGTTCTCGTCTGGAATCCATGGGCTTTACTCCTTCGAGAATATGTTCGGCGACATTGCGAAGCCGCTTACGGCCGTCATGCAGACGACGCTTGAGCGTACCTTCCGGAATATCCAAAAAATGAGCCGCTTCTTTCAGGCTGTAACCTTCGAAATAAAACAAAACCACAGCCTCGCGCAAGGTCTCGGAAAGATGCCCCACGGCTTCATGAATCAAGGCGGCAAGTTCCCGCCGCTCCAGATCGGCGCCCGGCGGTGAGGATTTGGCATCGGACAGCGTTTTTAGCTCGGCTCCGTTTTCCTTCGACTTTTTCGCCTTTTGACGTCTGGCTGTACGGACCACGATTGTGCGCAGCCATGGACCGAATCGCTGCGTATCTCTTATGTCCGGCAGGCTCTCAATCGCGGCATAAAAAGCTTCGGACGCCGCATCCTCAGCCAGGGCAAAATCCCCCGTAACACCATAAGCCGCCGCCCGTGCCGCCCGCCAATAAAGCCGAAAAAGCTCCGCAATGGCAGCCGGTTCGCCCTGTGTTGCTCGCTGCACCCAATTTTGTTCGGTGTTTAATTCCATACCAGTATTATGTGCCCTGATAGCGGCTAAAGGTTCGAATTTTATCCAAAAGGATTATATCACACTTCGGCATTCTACCCCTTTAGCGATAGATTGGCTTTGTTTTTTCAAATTTACCCCGTGAGATAACGTTTTTACCTATCTCACAGGGCGAACCACGAATGAACACGAATAAAATCCAAATTTACGCTCATTTTTGCCTTTTTCCTTTACACAATACGCAGTATTCAGCCCTCAGTACGAATAAATTGGCTTTGGTTGGCTTTGTTTCTTCGTTGCCAAAAACCTCAAAAATCGTAAAAATCTCCATAAGCCCTTTCTATTACTGACATTGCACTATTTTACCCATCTTAACATTGGCTTTGTTTTTTCAAATCGCCCTATCGGAGAACCGCCGGACTTACTATTTTCTGTTGATTATGAATATCTGGTCATCCGTGTACAACATACGACATACAACTTACCATATAAGAAACATGACTCTAAATTCCAAAACGAAAAACCATCCATAGTTTAGTGAATATTATACAATACAAAATGTTAAATATCAAGTGAATTCCGGATAAATCTCCGTGAGACGGCGTCCTTTGTTCGTAGTACGTAGTGAGTATTGCGTGCTGTAAATAACCATTTTCTTTAACCGCTGATAAACGCAGACGCCGTCCTGAGCAGAGTCGAAGGATAAACGCAGATTTGGATTCATAACGAATGCACATAAGGGACGCAGAGCAGGAGCAATAGTCAATAGTAAATCATAAATAGTCAATGCCATGTCCCGCCCACACGAAACCATCGTTTATAGTCAGGCATGATTCTATTCTATTCATTATTGGTGCGATTCATCGCACCCTACCTAACTGGTAGCTCTCAAAAATCCGATATAATTTCAATCAGCACATGGATTACCGAGCGTTCTGTCTTGACAAACTTTAGGGATGGGACACCATCTCCCCCCCTTGTCATCTCCACTTCCTTGAGATCCACGCTGTCGATTTCAAAAAGTCGGAATCCATGTCCAGGGAGCACGACACCTTCCTCTTCGCAATACAATATCACATCTTTGTGTGGATCGAAGCCCCTTAACTTTTCAAGTAGTTCTTTCACCTTCATAGGATTAGCGTCCCTTCTATTTAGTTCACTGGGTTTTCCTGCGTAACATATTGTACGTCCTTGCTCGGCTACATTGCTCAACCTCTTTTCGAACAGAATATTAAATCCATCCAAGAATGTACCTTTTTCGCTGAATCCAATAACTCGTTTTACATGTGTTGCCTACTGTCGCCTAAGATGGAGACGGTGTCAACTAATTCTATACATACATTATGTTAATATGAACAAAGAATTCCATTCGTGGTTCAACAATAAGCAATAATCTGAATAATTGTATGAAAATAGTACATGCATATTTTTAGGACACCAAAGAAATTCCGGATACTTTCGATTTTCTAGCGAAATGTTATGCCTAGCCCCCTCCAGTTTTGCGATTTGCAGTTTCTTCCGCTTCCTTCTTATTCCCAGAGTCTATTTTTATTAAGAATTCTTCTGCGATACACAATACCTTTTCAAGAACTAATCTTGCATCTCCATGATACATTCGCTCATCTTCTAAATCACATTCGATATCCTCAATAATGTCTTCTATCGAAATAGCCAGTTCTTTCCAAGATATACGTCGACGTAAGAAATCTCTATTAAAATCTATGAGACTTCCTGAAAAATATTCAAGATTATCGGCAATTCCAATTAACTTATCATCTTCTTGGTTATATGCTTCTTCGTTAAATATATCTATATCATGGTATATATTAAGTAAAGATTCATTGAACTCTTGAATAAGAGCTTCTTCTTTATCTCTTGGGAATTGCTTAAAAACGCGAGCATCGAAATAAGCTTGTGACCATTCATTATCATCAAATTGAATTTCTAAATGAATTTCGAGAGAGGATTCTCCTCCAAGAGTTTCATTCGTAAGTTTACCACCTATAGCTTCCGGGCCTCCATATTTCTCTATCATAGATATTTCCAGATCGAAAGCTTCATTCTCACTCAAATCATCCTGGACAATTTCAACTTGCCAACCATCAGATAGGGATGCAACCTTGGATTTCCATTTAGAATTACGAGATTTAATATTCCATGCACGTTTACCATGTCCCTTACCAACATAAAAAACTTCTCCAGAAGCACAATCTTTATGAACATAGACATAGTAGCCACGTTTAACTCCATTAGGATCAATATATAGTTTATAAGGTGGTGGCATTTTGTCTTTTTCTAATAAAAAGCTTTAATTCCCAACCTGTCGGCTAGTAGAGGCCTTTCAATCCGTTCGAGTCGAGCCACTTATTAAGATATTTTTTCACTGCTGTCCCATTAACTTGTAACTAAATCGTTGTAAACCAAATAAATACAATAGGTTGTGAGGAATAATGACAGGGAACGATTTCAACTTGCCCTTTGGCTTTGGCCAATATACTTTCA
>Ga0180434_10003364_pt1 | contig 20421 bp, 17 predicted proteins | sample SS_ome_7_FD_132453 | JGI IMG/M metagenome (GOLD analysis project Ga0180434, IMG submission 132453) | Hypersaline lake sediment archaeal communities from the Salton Sea, California, USA - SS_1_D_2 metaG | ecosystem: Environmental > Aquatic > Non-marine Saline and Alkaline > Hypersaline >...
GACCATCCGGCCCGGAAAAACCTGAAGAATCCGAGCCGGTTGATTTCGCGCAAGCCCGTGCCAGAGCAAAATCAGCGCTGGATATGATGCAGGTAAAAACATCGCAATTGAAGGTGGCAATGGGCAGAGGCTCCAAAAGCAATATCCAAGACCTCAGCGAAAGCATTGCGCTCGCGAGAACCAAGGCGATCAAGTATTATCGACTTGCACTGTCCCTACGAAACAAGAAAACGAAAACCGAAGATATAAACGCTATTCGATATTACCTAGCATTTCTCTACTGGTCGGATAAACAGTTATATGAGGCGGCCGTTCTTGGTGAATTTCTGGCCCGTAGCTATCCAAACAGTCCAGTCGCAAGACAGGGTGCAAAGATCGCCCTGGCCGCTTATGTCACTATGTTCAACAAGTGTGATCCGAGCAGTGATCGAAAGTTTGAGAGCGATCAAATGCTCGAAATTGCGCGATACATAGCCAAGCGATGGCAAAACAGTGATGAGGCTGTCGACGCCTGGATAATGCTCATCCGGTCCGCAATACGCGACAAAAAAATCGACGAGGCGCTTGTCTATCTCGACAACATACCGGCCGCCCTGCCCCGACGTGGCGAAGCCGAGATAATGATCGGCCAGACCCTGTGGGGCGAATATCTAAATGCCGCAAAGTTACCGAGCGCCGAGAGCTCAGTGCAGCAGACCTTGGACATGATGGCCAAAAAGGCCAAAAACATGCTCGAAGACGGCATAACTCGGACGAGGAAACTGGTCTCTTCTGGTGACAGCCCGTCATACACACTCCTTGCCGGCATACTCTCGCTATCACAAATCTACATCAGCGAGGGCAAGCCGGAAAAGGCGGCCGAATGGCTCGACAACCCCAGCGTAGGACCTCTCACTCTTGTCAAAGCCGGAGCACCTGTTGCAAACCGTCACCAGTTCCAGTTAGAAACCTACAAAGCGGCTCTGCGCGCTTACGTCGCCTCACAACGATTCGATAAAGCTGAAGCAGCGATGGACGCCTTAGAAAAACTGGCAAGCCAGGGTGATGACCAGACGGCGAGCCAATCCTTAACCAGAATTTATATCAGTCTTGGTCGCGAACTCGAAGATCTACTTGCAACGCTAAGACAGAAAAACAAAACCGAACCACTCAGGAAAGTTTCGAAAGAATTTGAGCTATTCCTCAACCGTATCTCCGACCGACCCTCGGGCAACTCATTCAATTCTTTGAACTGGGTCGCCGAAACGTTCGTCGGCATGGCAGCCGGATTCGACACAAAGCAAAAGGACCTAACGCCGGAGGCAAAAAAGTACTACGAAAAAGCGGCCGAAACATACGAAAAAATTCTCCTCTGGTCCAAAAATGGAAAAATCAAAGCTCCTCAGACGGGAGTCGTGGCCATCAAAATTCGATTCGCCGCTTGCCTACGAAAGCTCGGTGAATACCAAAAGGCAATGGATACGCTGGTAGAAATACTCAAACGACGAAACATGATAATTGGTGCACAGCTCGAAGCTGCATACACATATCAGGATCAGGGAAAGGAAGATTCCGACAAATACCTACTGGCCATACGCGGCGGGCAAAAAATCAAACAAAAGGATGGCTCTTCCAAAAAACTCGTCTGGGGTTGGGGAAAATTGGCAAGACTCCTAACCGCTTCGGCAAAACACAGATCGACCTTCCACGAAGCCCGATACAACCTGGCATTGTGCCGTTTCAAGTACGCCATGGCACAAAAAGAGTCAAGCAAAAAGAACAAACTGCTTAAAAGGGCAACGGCCGATATAGCCATAATACAAAGGCTATATCCGGACATGGGTGGAAAAAGGTGGTCCAGCAAATACAACTCGCTTATGAAAAGAATTCAAAAAGCCCGTGGGCTAAAAACCGAAGGGCTCCGAAACGCTCAGACCAAAAAAGTAAAACGGCCCAAAATAAGAGTGGAAATTACCGGATCGTCCACGAGTTAACCAGGCTGGCCCGGTACGATAAATCCGTAAAGCCAAATACAACTTGCAAATCCAGTTTTGAAAAATGGCAACGAGGAGAGTTTTATGAAAAAGCTTCTCATAAGTCTGATAACTGTTGCTTGTCTGGCCACCTGCCCTACGGCGTATTCGGCCGACACGGTGACAGCCAACAAAATAAGGTTTTCGGGCAAGATCGTGAAAATATCGCCTCAGAGTATCGCCGTGAAAAGAAACGGCTCGGTCGAAAACATACCGGTTAACGAAATCACGAGTGTGTCGTTTGACGGAGAACAGCGATCGTTAAGCCTTGTCCGCAGCGCGATTAGGGGCCAACGATATAGCGCAGCCGCAAAAACTCTAAATAAAATCGACGTCGCCGAAGTACGTCGAGACCTAGTCAAGCAAGAAATAAAGTTTTTCAAAGCGTTCTGTGCTGCAAAAGCAGCATTAGGTGGAGAGGGAAAAATCGTCGATGCAGGACGAATAATGGGCAAGTTTGCCAAAGACTATCCAAATAACTACCGTTATTACGAGGCAAACGAAATAATCGGCGATCTTTTAACCTCATTGGGACGAGACAATGCTGCCGCAAAATTTTACTCCAAACTTACTGAGGCCCCATGGCCGGACTATAAAACGAAAGCAAACATCGCAGCCGGACGTGCACTGCTAGCTGCCAAAAATCCTAACGAGGCGATTAGGTACTTCGAAAAGGTGCTTGCTGGTTCTGACAAGAATACAAGCAACCAAAAGCAACGCCTAGAGGCAGAAGTCGGTAAGGCTCGCTGTTTGGCAGAGCAAGGGGAACTCAAAAAAGCCAAAAGCCTCGCAGAAAAGATCATCCGAGAGGTCGGTCCCGAAGAAACTGACCTAAACGCCAGGGCATATAACACACTTGGCACGTCACTAAAGAAGTTGGGAAAGAAAAAGGAGGCACTCATAGCCTTTTTGCACGTCGATATCCTGTACTCCACAATACCAGACGCCCATGCCGAGGCGCTCTATAATTTGATCCAACTATGGAACGACTTAAACAACACAGAAAGGGCCAACAGCGCCCAACAGACACTGAATAAGCAGTACAAAAACAGCCGCTGGGCGAAAAAATAATCGAAAAATGGACGGCCAATTCACGACCAAAGGTAAGAATCAACACCTTATAAGCTTTACGTCAGACATGGATTAGGGCTACACTGGACAGGCCGTAAAACATGGCATGCTGAATAAAATCAATCTAACTCCAACCCAGGGAGTTTCACTAGTGAAAATGAAAACTTATATGCCATTTCCGGAGGTTACTATGCGGGACCGAGTTTTACAATGCTGGCAAGGGTCAGTTGCTTTACTATTCCTAGTGCTGTTTTTGTCAGCTGGCACGTTTTGTACCGTTACGATGTTTGACGCATCTATCGCATCGGCTCAGGAAGAAGTCGCTGAAAATGACACCACGTCCGATGATCAAGGCATCGCCAAGCCTGAAACAACAAATGCTATCCCAAAGAGGCAAAGTACCCTGGTTTGGATGTATAAATCATTGGGACTCTTTTATAGCACGGTGTTCCTCGGCCTTTCCTTTTCACTTGTCTCGCTACTGGTAATGAACCTTTTGACTGCCAGACGTGACAACGTAGTGCCCGAATCGTTGATAAGCGGCTTTGAGGCACAACTTGACCAAAAAAATTATCAGGAAGCATATGAAATGGCCAAGAACGACGATTCGTTTCTAGGCCAGGTGCTCTCGGCCGGACTCGCGAAGCTGTCCAATGGATACGAACAAGCAATAGAAGCAATGCAGGAAGTCGGCGAGGAAGAAAACATGAAACTTGAGCATCGCCTCAGCTATATGGCACTGATCGGAACTGTAAGTCCAATGATTGGACTTCTCGGTACGGTCCAAGGTATGATCGCGTCTTTTAGTGTCATCGCTAGCAGCCCGACAACCCCAAAACCGTCGGAACTTGCTGTAGGTATTTCGACGGCCCTATTCACGACATTGGTGGGACTGTTTATAGCCATTCCAGCCATCGCTGCCTACAACATCCTACGAAATCGGGTCGCCCGACTGTCGTTGGAGGTTGGAATCCTAAGCGAGGGGCTCATGAGCCGTTTTGCCGATGTTGGAAAGACAAAAAGCTAAGTAAGAAGAGCATACGGGAAAACCGCCTACACAAATCAAACATCTGAGAAAGAATTTTCTTATGCGATGGGCAAAGAGAAAAGTTGGAGCAAGATTTGCTGAAGGCGATATGACGCCAATGATCGATATGACGTTCCAGCTTATCGCCTTTTTCATGGTACTGATCAACTTCACCGAAGCAGATCAGAACCAGCAAATCCGTCTGCCTTCCAGTGAACTTGCAAAACCAACCGACGCTCCACCAATTGCACAAATTACAGTGCAGTTGACCCGCAAAGAATCCGTTATTATGGCCGGCGAAGAGATAAATTTCGATAAGCTCAAAAAATTCCTGATCCGAGAACGACAGGTGCTAGAGGCTGGCGGAAAGTACGAAGCCGCCAACGCGACCGTTATTATTCGAGCCGATCGAAGAGCCAAAGCCGGGAGGGTGCAAGAAATAATAAAAATGTGTCAGGACACGGGCTTCGAAAAGTTCGTATTACGCGCAAAACAGCAGGAAAGCATCTGACAGATGAAGGTCCGAAACATTGGAAAGTCTGATGAAAAGGTTGGGCTGATGATGACGCCAATGATAGACATCGTCTTCCAGCTCCTGATCTTTTTCATCATGACCTTCAAAATCGTTGCGCCGGAAGGCGACTTCAATATCAAAATGCCCAGCACCGCTCCCAAAAAGAGTGAGGTAAGCGACGAGTTACCTCCGATTAAAGTGCGATTGAGTGCGGCCAGCTCCGGACAGCTAGCAAGCATCTCGCTTGGAGATAGGCGACTCGGCACCTTTGCTGACCTACGGCGAGAGATCCGCGAAATGGTCCGCGACAGTGCCGGCCCGGGCAGTGAATTTGAAGTCGAGCTGGATTTCGACTACAATCTCCGATTCGAATACGTTATCGACGCGATCACGTCCGTTTCCGGATATATACAGGCTGACGGACAGGTCGCAAAGTTGATCGAACGCATCAAATTCAGTCCCTTAAAAAAACCTGATTGATCTTGGCGACTTCTAAAGGCCTCCGCGGTCATCCGTAGGTAAAATCCAGCATCGTCCAAAGGTTTAGTTTGGCACTGCTTAAAAACCGACCTGCCACTCCCACGTTCCTAATGAGTTTTCGAATCGTGACATCGGCCAGCCAGCCCGATTTTTCTGCGTCAAGCGCGAGGATGAAACTGTTTATGGATTTTTTTCAATCGCGAGGCGTCTACATGGGTATATATCTGTGTTGTTGCGATACTCGCGTGGCCTAACATCTCCTGGACCTGTCGGAGGTCTGCGCCGCCGGCGAGCATATGCGTAGCAAAACTATGTCGCAATGTGTGGGGACTGGTTGCTTCTGGCACACCGGCCCGTTTCGCGTACTTTTTCAACAGCTCCCATATCCGTTCTCGGCGCAACCGCCGACCACGATATGAAAGCAACGCCCACTCCGGAACAGTCTTGGCACGCGAGGCCAATCTGGCTCGATCGTGCTCAAGATATTTTTTAAAAGCATAGATCGCTCTATCTCCCAAGAGGACAAGCCTCTGCTTGTCGCCTTTCCCTCGGCAAGAACAGAACGCTTCCTCCAAATTTACATCGCTCAAACGAAGATCAGTAAGTTCCGATGCGCGACATCCAGTCGCATAGAGCAACTCCAGCAATGCCCTGTCGCGATGCCAATACGGATCACGCTTAGTCGGGCTCCCCAATAGCCTGTCAACCTGTCGTGGGCTTAAAACTTTCGGAACGCGTTCCCACAACTTCTGCGAACCCAACAACTCCGCTAGATTGTCTTTCAACACTCCCTCTAATTGGAGATATCGAAAGAAAAGTTTAAGCGAAACGAGATGCCGAGCGATCGTTGCAGGCCCCAGATTGTGCCGATTCAACCACCCAGCGTAATCCGCCAGATCACGAATCGACAGCCGGACAACCGCCCGACCGTCCAGCCATTTTGCAAATCGAACTAAGTCGCGACGATATGCGGCAACCGTATTTTCCGACAAGTGACACTCGCCCGACGAGTAGTTGACAAAAGCGTCCAACCACACCTGGATCGCACTTCGTGCACGAAGTGGCTTTGGTCGAAGTCGTTTGCGACGGGCTGTCGACATGCCGAAGATTCCGAAATCAAGTGTTCTGTAGCGCCCTGTAATCCAATTTCGGACACTCGACAAGACACTCTTCAGACCAACCAAAACAGCCGGCACATTTTACGAACAAACCCGACATCCAGCTTTTTAGCCACTGTTGCGCAACAAACAGGCCGGCTAAAAGAAACAGGCGACGTTACAAAAGCCCTAAAGCTCCAAACGCAAGTGCCACTTGAACCCTGGAAAGCCTAAAAACGCGTCGCCTTACGCTACTCAACCCAGAGATTACCCCACACCACTCTGGCAGAAGTTTGCCATCAGAATGATCGACACCTGAACACCGTCAAATCCTCTGCACATTTGCTCCCAGTCTTACGACCTTTTCATCCAATCGTTCGTATCCTCGGTCCAGATGTCCAGCTTCCAGGACGACAGTTTCACCGTCGGCAACCAACCCAGCCATAACTAATGCTGCGCTTGCTCGAAGATCTGTAGCGGTCACGGTGGCGCCAGTAAGCCGACGAACCCCTGCGACTGAGACCGATCCATTTCGACGTTGGATATTCGCTCCCAATCGACTCAACTCTGCCACATGCATAAATCGATTTGGGAACACACGATCACAAATCATGCTCGTCCCTTCACCAAACGATAGCAGTGCAGCCCATTGTGCCTGAATATCGGTCGGTATGCCTGGATACGGACATGCAGTAATTTCGGTCGCACGCAAAACTCCGTCACCGTGCAGCGTCACACTATTTGAATCGGTCGAAACCGTTGCTCCAATCTGTTGTAGTTTGGACAGCGTCTGGAACAAGTGTGCCGGTACAGCATTTTCAACCGTTAAACAACCACCTGTAATCGCCGCAGCCATTAACAGTGTAGCAACTTCTATACGGTCGGGAATAACCCGATGTATCGCTCCACCAAGTTGCGCGACGCCCTCGATTCTGAGTGTAGATGTTCCGAGCCCCTCGATCCTGGCCCCCAGAGCGGATAGAAAATTTCCAAGGTCCACGATCTCAGGTTCCATCGCGGCATTGGTAATTGTAGTAACACCGCGAGCAAGTACCGCAGCACTGAGCACGTTTGCCGTACCGGTAACCGTTGTTCCACGATCACCCAACATGTCGATCGATGTACCAACCAACCGTCGCGCCTTGGCTACCACGTAACCATGCTCGATCCGAAAATCGGCTCCCAATGCAGCCAGTCCGGCCAAATGAAGATCGACCGGCCGATCGCCAATATTGCATCCGCCCGGCAAAGAAACTATCGCGCGACCACGGCGAGCCAGCAGCGGCCCCAGAACACAAAAACTCGCCCGCATTCGACGCACCAACTCATAATCCGCTCGAACAGGCTTCACATCGACGGTATCCAACACTAGTCCGCCACCAACCGTCGACGTAACATGGACCCCCAAATCATTCAATAAAAGAATCAACGTATCAACGTCATCCAATCTCGGCACACCTTCCAAGCAAACCGGCTCTGAGGCCAATATCGATGCAGCCATGATCGGCAACGTGGCGTTCTTCGATCCACTCGCCTCGACTGTGCCTGAGAGCGGCTCACCGCCAATTATTTTAATCGAGGTCAAATCGTCTAACCCATTCTCTCTCTAGAAAGATCAAAATGGCTGAAAGCTGAAAGCGGCCTAAAGCTGTTCTCTAGCCAGTACTCGATTTACAACAAAACAAACTCGCTACTTCCGAACGGCTTTGACAACTCGTGGCAGGCGTGCGAGATCTTGGACAGTCTGCACAAGCTCGAAGTGACCATCGCTTTCAATCAAATCGAAAACAGCGTCATGAATCATTGGACTGATTTCAATCAGTAGGTAGCCGCCAACCAAGAGTCGCTCGGCCGATTGAACCACTATCTTCTCAATAACTTCTGTGCCTCTGGGGCCGGACTCCAGCGCCAAACGTGGCTCATAATCTTTCACACCCGGAGCAAGCGACTCCATTTCCGTAGAACTGATGTACGGCGGATTGCTAACGACAAAATCAAACCGCCGCTCCGAAGGCACCGACTTAAAAAGATCGCTTTCGATTAGTTCAATCCTATCAGACAAACCGTGATCCGCAACGTTCGCGCTAGCAACTTGAAGTGCCGCCGAACTCAAATCGACCGCAGTAACACAAGCGTTCTCAAGGTGCTTTGCCACACAAATCGCAACGATTCCACTACCTGTACCGATGTCACAAATCTCAATCGAGGCTTGGTTCGATCGTCTTTTGGCGATATCTAACAACGCGATAACGAGAAACTCAGTCTCAGGCCGTGGAATTAAGACGTCCGGTGTCACCCGAAATGGCAACGAATAGAATTCTCGAAAGCCAACAAGATATGCCACCGGCATTCCCTTAGCACGACGAAGGACCAACTCCCGAAAAGCCGAACGTACGCCCTCGTCAGGCACCTTCTCGAAAGCCGTATAGAGGTCGATGCGCTGGCAACCGAGCGACTTAGCCAACAAGACCTCGGCATCAAGCCGGGGACTATCTGAACCGCGTGAGCCTAGATAATCGGTCGTCCATTTAAGCAAACGGGCGACAGTCCAGGATTCTGGTTGCAACATCGGTTACGATCAGTCCATCTTGAATGTGGCACGCTGTTCCTGGCGCTCGTGCTCGATAAGGGCGTCGATAACGATACCGATATTTCCAGCTAGTATGCTATCAAGCTTATATAGCGTCAGATTTATTCGATGATCGGTAAAACGGTTCTCTGGAAAGTTATAAGTCCGAATACGCTGGCTACGGTCGCCAGAGCCGATTTTCGACTTTCTGTCGCTCGACCTCTTTTCGTTCTCTTCCCTCTGTTTGGCCTCATATAGGCGGGTCTTCAATACCCGAAGCGCCTTGGCAAGATTCTTATGCTGGCTCTTTTCGTCCTGGCACGACACCACAATACCAGATTCGTAGTGTGTCAAGCGAATGGCCGACGCGGTTTTGTTGACATGCTGTCCGCCCGGGCCACTGGCATGAAAGATATCCCGCCGATAATCGTCGGGACTCAAATTAACCTCGACGTCTTCCGGTTCGGCCATAACGGCAACTGTGGCAGCCGACGTGTGTATGCGTCCCTTTGCCTCTGTTTCGGGAACACGCTGCACACGATGTCCACCGCTCTCAAACTGCAGATGCCGGAAAACATCTTCACCCTCTGCGGCCAAGATAATTTCCTTGAACCCGCCCAGCTCGGTCGGACTCGCATTGAGCACCTCAAACTTCCACTTGCGCTGCTCGGCATAATGCTTGTACATCTCGTACAGGTCCCTTGCAAACAATGCCGCCTCGTCACCGCCCGTACCGGCTCGAATTTCCATGATACAACGTGACCGGTTTGCATCCTCACCACCAACGGTCAGGTCTATAATCTCATCCCAGCAACTCTCCCTTTGACTCTTAAGATCAGACAGCTCGTCTTCGGCCAACTGTTTCATCTCCGCATCAGAGCCATTAATCATCTCCATCGCTTCAGCGATCTGCGCATTAAGCCCCTTCAGCCGTCGGTATTTTGTAGCCAGTTTGGCAAGCGACCCGTGCTCGCGCGCAACCGAAGCGAGCAATGCCGAGTTCCTCAGCACCTCAGGATCAACCAGCTGCCTTTCCAACTCCTCAAATCGAGAAAACTTTTCCTCAAGAAGATCGCGCATGATAACCAATCAGATAGCGCACCAGCGCGCATCAAAGGGAACCGAGAGAACAGAACTATTGCTTTTACTCTTCGCTCTCGGTCTGTACAGACTTTTTCGAAGTGCGTTTCAGACTCGCATAGCCAGCAGAGGCAAACTTCTTCTGGAACTTCTCAATTCTTCCGGCAGTATCGACATACTTCAGTTTGCCCGTGTAAAACGGATGACACACGTTGCAGATGTCCAACTTGAGTTCCGGCTGAGTGCTGTGAGTGACAAAGGTGTTACCACAACCACAGGTAACCTTGGTCTCAATGTAATTTGGATGAATGCCTTCTTTCATGGCCCGACTTTCTAACAAGACTGGGAACTTTTACTTCGGACCTCACGGCAAGCAAACCGAGGACCTAGACAAACCGCCATTCTAGCGGCCGACCACAAACCTGACAAGGCCACGCCAAAACACACACCTCAAGAGCGGGGTATGGCGTCGACCCGTTTGCTGAAAAGAACCTACGACGCTTGCCACAAAACTTCTCAGCCGATACGCCTGTCCTAACCTATCAGCGATGAACCCGCCAGCAGGCCCCCGCGAGACCTGCTCCCGAAGCAAGAGGCACCGATCCACTACCGAGCCACCTACAGGAATACTACAACCCTGGCTCTATCGAGTCCAAACCTATAAATATCGGAGATGTTACGGTGGAAGAACAGCTTTTATAACGGCGCAACTCAAACCCTTCAGAAGTTCCAGAACGGCTTAAACAAATCCTGCCAAACCCAATCGCACAACTCGAAGACCGATCAGCCACAAAATTTTTTCCGCCCGATGTCGGCCGGAAAAAACAGATCCCCAGGAGAAGGCCGTGAAGATGGAACGAACGGGACCTGAATCGCAAAACAAATAGGCAGTTATGCTATCGCCAAAAAAGGGGGGCCCCTAACGCGCCATTTCGATGACGAAGCTGGGAAGTAAGGGCAAGATACCTCCCAACAAAAAACGCCAGAGGCCCCACGGGCCAGCTTATAGTTAGAGTCTAATCTCCCGATAAGACGACCGTACCATCAGCATTCGCCGTACCATCGATAAAAAATCGTCGAAAAAATCTACGTTTTCAACACAACACATTGACCAGAAGTATGTTACAACACTGACCACCACCAAAAATCTCTCCGCCCAAAGTCAAACACCAACGAGACGGTCTGGATCTTTATGCTACACCTGTCGCCTTTTAGAACCGCGATTCGAACGTCTCTGGGGTTTGAGTTGCCTTATCGTAACCGTATACTCCTGAATTAACTCCGCAAAACGTAATAGAGGATGCTACGGTTGTTCGATTTGGCCTATACACTACCCCCAGACGCAAACAGGGTAATAATCTCGGTCAACCCCAACGCGGGAGCCAGACCGGTCGCAGATCAGACCAGACGGCTGGCCGAAGGACTGAGCAAGCGAAAACTCCGATGCGAGATCATAAATGACTTGAAGGAGGCCACGGAGAGGGCAAACCAACTTAACGAAGACGGTCGGCTTCGGTCGCTCGTCGGAGCCGGCGGCGATGGAACGGCTGCCGAACTTCTCAACCTTACTAAACCAGGCGTCCCGATAACCATGCTCCCGGCCGGCACCGAGAACCTGCTGTCAAAGTATCTAGGGCTGACTCAACCTGTCGAGGACCTGGCAGAAACCATTCAAGCCGGACATGTCGTTCTGCTCGATACCGGCAAGGCAAACGGACGCCTTTTTTTGCTGATGATCGGATGCGGGCTAGACGCCGACGTAGTCCATCGTCTACATAGTCAGCGAAAAGGACACATATCCCATTTCACTTGGATCAAGCCAATCGCTCAAACAATCTTTAATTACCAATACCCGAAAATACGGATATACTGTGGCGAGCAAAACCGGCTCGGCACCGAAACTCAAAATAAATCGACCACGGTCCGTTGGCTTCTGGGATTCAATCTACCTTGCTACGCAGGTGGACTGGAATTTGCCCCCGAATCAAGTGGAACCGACGGACTTTTGGATATTTGCGCTTTCAAAGGTAGATCGTTTTTTAGCACGCTCCTATATGCTGTAGGCGTTTTGTTGGGACGACATAACAAGATGTCAAACTGCTTCACCACGAGAGCCAAATGGATCCGTATAACATCAAAACAAAAGGTGCCGTTTCAGTTGGATGGAGATCCCGGCGGATTTCTCCCTGTTGAGATTGCAGTCGTCCCAAAACGTTTAGCTGTACTGGTCCCGCCATCTAAGATAAACAATTAAATCACGTATAAGAGATTGATAAAACGTGTCTGAAGCAACATCTGTTCAAAATCCGGTCTCGATAGGTCCCTATAAATGTGGCAACCGACAGCCACTATTGATCATGGCTGGTCCGTGCGTTATCGAAAATTCAGCCCTAACGATATCGATCGCCAAGCGACTCAAGCAGATCGCCGACGAACTGTCGATCCAGCTAATTTTCAAGGCGTCGTTCGACAAGGCAAATCGGACGAGCATCGAATCTTATCGTGGTCCAGGCTTGCAACGAGGCCTCGAGATCCTTGATCAGGTCAAACGCTCAACAAACTTGCCGGTAATGACCGATATACACGAGCCCCACCAGGCAGCACCGGTTGCCGAGGTTTGTGACCTCCTGCAAATACCAGCCTTCCTCGCCAGACAAACCAACCTGCTTGTCGCCGCCGCCAAAACCGGACTCGCGGTACAAGTCAAAAAAGGCCAGTTCCTCGCACCCTGGGACATGAAGCATGTCGTTGCCAAACTGCAATCCGCCGGATGCGAAAACATTATACTCTGCGAAAGGGGTACATTCTTTGGCTACGGCCGACTCGTCAACGATATGAGTTGCATCCCACAAATGCAATCGCTCGGAACACCTGTCGTTTACGATGCCACACACAGCGTGCAGCAACCGGGCGGCTTGGGTGCGACTACAGGCGGAAATCGCCAAATGATTGAGCCACTAGCAAGGGCAGCAACCGCCGTAGGTGCCGACGGGCTTTTCTTCGAGACACATCCCGATCCTGACAATGCGATGAGCGACGGGCCAAACATGATCTCATTGGATCGCCTTTCTGATCTACTTTCAAGGCTGATTGCCATACGTCAAACATTGGAGACGTTTTGATGAACCTAATATCTTCCAGAAACAATCGAACCGCAGTCGCCGCGTTGTTACGATTTTCAATACTCCTATTGTCAGTCGCCTGCACAGCTGGATGCTCCGAGTCAGCACCTAAGGCATCTTCACACCAAAGAGCAGACGAGTCCCGAGCCAACGAAAAGTGGCAAAACGAGCTTTTTAAATACGCGATCGATAACCTGGATCGACTAGAAGAATTCAACAGCGCCGAAATGTTACGACAGATCATTGATCGGTTGAATCAATGGATTCAGGTGCAAAAACGGCCTGGCGACTGGCATCTCGATACAATGGTCGCAACGATCCCAGAACCGTTTGCCCGACTCCCCTTGGTTAAGCACTTATCTGAAATGGAGTACTTCGACTACGATGGCCAGGCATTACAAGAGAACATTTGGCTCCGCAACCTATCAAACTGGGCTCGTGGCGATCAACTCGATGAGCTAGCACGTGCCAAAAAAATGTTTGACTGGGTAGTCCGAAATATACAGCTAGACAGCGAATCGACCAGTTCCCAAACCCGTCCAAGACAACTCCCCTGGGAGACTCTTTTGTTCGCACATGGAACCGCCGCCGAGCGTGCCTGGCTTTTCATTCTGATGGCGCGACAACAGGGAATTGATGCGGCGATACTGGCGATTCCCAATACAGACGACAAAACAAAAAATAAATTTGGTGAGTGGCTCGTTGCAGTCTTGGTGGACGGTAAGCTCTATCTGTTCGACATGCTCCTTGGGCTTCCGATTCCAGCACCGGACGGCATCTCTCTGACGATAAGTGGTGAGTTAGATATCAAGCCAGCCACACTGGCTCAGGTGACACAAGACGACACATTATTGCGCCAACTCGAGCTGGACGAGAAGCCCGAATCCGAAGCCAAGCCAACCGACTTGAAAGATACCGTAGCGCTTATTGAAGCATCACCCACATATCTTGCATTGCGAATGAAAATGATAGAATCGCGTCTGACAGGCGATCAAAAGATGACTCTTTCGACCGCTGCATCTGCCCAGGCCAAACGGTTCAAGGACATTAAAAACGTAACCGACTCCAGATTGTGGCTCTGGCCATACGAAGCCATACTAATACAAACTCAGGCGAGCAGACAGATAGCTCAGTGGCGGTTCGGACAGCTCATGCCTTTTCAAGTTGGCCAAGACACCCCGCTCTGGAAGGGCCGATTACTCCAAATAAAAGGGAAGTTCACCGGCCAGAAATCTGCAACACACTACTACCAGGCTGCCCGACCGTCGAATGACCGACTAACTGATATCGAAAAAATGCTAGTTAAATCCACCGTCCAACAGGCAGTTGCAAGCGCGGTACGAAAGGCAATGAGTGAAGGTGCGGATCAAGTCACGATTAGCACCATAAAGCAACAGGTTGCCGAAAATGTTCGAGCAATAGTAGCAAAAAACACAAAGATTATTATCAAGGCTCTAAAATTAGCAAAACAGAACGCTAGCTACTGGCTTGGCCTACTTGCCTACGAACAGGCAAATTATCGGTCCGCAATCGACTACTTTGAAAAGCGAACTCTGGAAGCATCGCCCAACGGCCCGTGGACTCACGGAGCCCAATACAATCTTGGGAGATCGTACGAAGCATCCGGGCAGACAAAAAAAGCTATCAAAACATACGAGGCCAACACCGCCTCGCCAGCTCGCTCCGGAAATCTTCTCCGCGCTCGCTGGCTCAGACAACAGCACAAGCTGACCGACAAGGGAACCGACGTAAAAACATCAAAACCAAAAGACTTCCCCGCAAAGCTTGATAGCCATTGATCTACCAAATATCGAACAGGTCGGCTACAGTCATTTCGTTGCGAATCCCTAATCGAGTCAGCGCAAAGTCATATCGGACAGGATCGCTCGGCAAAATTTTCGCAAAGGCCGCAGTAACCTCCAACGCTGTGCGCATATCGGCGGCTTTGCGCTTGGTCATGCCCAGAGTTAGCGCGATGTTGTGCATGTGAGTGTCCAGAGGAATAATCAACTTGTCGGTGCCAACACACGACCAGCCACCCGGGTCGACTTTGTCACAACGGACCAACCAGCGCAACATCAAGTTTGGCCGCTTACACGCGCTACCGCGAGTCGGATCAGGCAACAAATGTCCACACCCACCCTTCGAAGCTTCGATAATACGCCCAACAAACTCGCCCAGTGCCGGCAGGATTGTTTCGTCCTTAGATCTCAGACCATTTGCGAAACACGCCTCCAACGATCCGTAACTCGCAATCACAGACTTAGCACCGAGGAGCATCGCTCCGATCTGTTCGCCCGTGGCAAATCTGTGTCGAGGCAACCGACGCATCGTTCGCCGAATTTCCAATCGGCTCGCTCCCATCAGCCATCCGCTCGGATTCGGACCGAGCTTGTCAAGAACGTTCTGAACGCTACGTAAAATCTGCTTCACACGACCATAAGCCAAGCTGCTCGCAACTAGCGCGACAATCTCACGATCGCGCCGATCATTGTAATCATAAAGGAATTCCACAGGATCGGGATGAACATACCTGCGGCGATTAAGCTCCCTATAAAATGTTTTTAGCAGCTCGCTACGATGCTCAAACCTTTTCTTAATCATGGCAACCAAATACGACGCCCGCAAACCAAAAACAAACAAATCAGAGACGACAGTGTAATTGACCACTTGTCCCGACTCTACCCCCACAATTTCCCCGTAATATCACCCGCCGCGATTTTCATACAATCGTTGGATACAAACCGACCAAATCGGGTCGCACATATTGTAGGCAGCAAAACACTAAAGGTGGATCAGCGTCAGGAGCCCGCGGGGCAAAAATAACTGGAAAACTATTACGATCAGAAGTTAGCTCAAAAGTGACAAAAAACGGCGGATAGCGTAATCAAACGCTAAGCAGGCGTCCAGAAAAGCCGTGCAAGCCTGGACCGCTCTTTGCACGGCCCTCAATGAACACCCGCACAATTAGGGGGCACCCTTCCAAATCGGGCTTGAAAAGCCAGGCCATTCCCGCTACCCTCATCCCGAGTTTTGTATGGCTGGATAAAATTCAATCGAAGGATCACGTCCTGCTTCACTGTCATCAGAGGTTGTTGGCTGCAACTTTAGCCGTCGTCTTGTTAGGACTATTGACGTTTGCGCGGATTTTAGAGCCGTGCCCTGAAGGATTCGGAACGCACAGGCAGTCAGGCTGGCCGCCGTGCACGTTTGTCATGCTCCTTGGGATTCGGTGTCCGACTTGTGGTATGACGACATCATGGGCGCATTTTGTCAGAGGTCAGATAGTTGAAGCAATAAAGGTAAACTCAGTAGGAGCGATTCTTTGTGTGACTTCAATCGTACACGTGCCGTGGCTGTTCATATGTGCAGCGACTGGCCGTTGGGTCGGATGGAAACCAAACGCAAGCACTGTTGCCAATGCCACTGTGGCTATTGTCGTGGTCGCGATAATTCAATGGGCATATCGATTACTTTAGTCGAGGTATAACGATGGGTCATTCATATAAACGACGTGCAAAGGGATTGTTTGCCATGTTGCTACTTGCAACAACGCTTTGTCCGTTATTCGGATGTCATAGTGCGCTTGCTACCGCAATGTATGTCATAAATGGACACATGATTGATCCAGAGTTCGAAGGATTGGCCGAAAAGCGTGTCGCTGTCGTATGCCAACCACTAGTCGAATTGCAGTATCGAAACTCGTCGGCTGCAGAAAGTATTGCAAGAAACGTTGGAATTCTTTTACGTAAAAACGGCAAAAATATCAAGGTAATCGATCCTCGCAAGGTCGCCGAATGGGTCGATGAAAATACTTGGGACGAATACAGCGAAATAGGAAAAGCGGTCGAGGCCGATATAGTCGTCGGCATCGACTTAGAAGGATTTTCACTCTTTCAGGGACAAACTTTATACCAAGGGAGAGCAAACCTTGCTATCAAGGTATTTGATTGCCAAAAGAAAGAGGTGGTTTTCGAAAAACTTCTGCCCGAAATCGCATACCCACCAAACACTGGCGTTCCAACTTCCGACAAACAAGAGTCGATATTCAGGCGAGAGTTTATCGCTGTTGTGTCTGACGAAATTGGCCGTCACTTCTACTCGCATGATCCCTACGCAAACTTTGCGATGGACTCCGTAGCGTTCAAGTAGTCTGATCAACTGCGACCAGGCCATTTTTGGGCGCGGCGCTTGTGCAAACCGTGGACCGCCAGACTCCCCAAAGCTATAGTACCACAAAAGTGGCTAGTCTCATTTCAATAAAGTTGACCGAACCCTATAGCCTGTTTACCATTTAGTTTGGGGGTAAGATTGTGACATCGTGTAGAATATTCGCATGGTCGCCCAGCGTTAACCGGCCAGGGCATTGTTTAGAAAAGGTTCTAATAGATGGTCAAAAGATATTATCTCTCGTCGCGAACAAATTTGCACCAACAGAAACATTTCAGCATTATTGCTGCGATATTAGCTCTCGGATTGGTCTTGCCTTTGGCCTGGACGACTGAAACATCTGCTGCCAAGCAAAAAGCAGAGGATCCAAATGCCGATGAAATCGCAGAAGGTCCGCCTGAGCCGGAAAATATGGACCTGCAAACTGTCGACGGATTGACGCTCTCTGCTACTTTCTATCCCGGTACAAACGGAAAAGATACGGTCCCAATCATTTTGATACACATGTGGAAGGGCAACCGCAACGAATATGCAAGCTTGGCCCCATACTTACAGTCAATGGGACATGCCGTTTTGGTCCCAGATATGCGAGGCCATGGCGACAGTAAAATTCGGAGAAATCTTTCGAGGGAACTTGACGCCTCAAAAATGCCCTCCTCCGAATTCCAACGTATGGTCACATACGACATGGAAGCCATGAAGTCTTTCCTAATTGAAAAGAACAACGCCGGTAAGTTGAATATCGAAAAGCTATGTATTGTTGGCGCGGAAATGGGCGCCTCTGTAGCTCTAGATTGGGCCCGACTCGATTGGAGCTGGCCAATTCTGGCAACTGGCAAACAAGGACAAGACGTCAAGGCACTCGTCCTAATCTCACCACAGTGGTCATTTCGTGGTCTGCCGTTGAAAGCGGCACTGGCGGACCCTAGAATTCGTCGTGACTTGTCGATACTTATACTTTGTGGAGGCGGAACGCCAAAAGCGGTCCGCGAGGCCAAGCGATTACATTCAACCTTCAAAAAATTCCACCCGGACTCTGGTAAAAACGGTGACAAGTCGCTATTTTACGGCGCTCTGAAGACAAGCTTACAAGGAACCAAACTCCTCAGCGTCGAGAGCTTGCGTGTCAATGAAATTGTTGCCCGATTCATCGACCTACGATTGGCCAAACAACGTATACCTTGGAAGAAACGCGTACCGCCCATCTAACTGGACACATCGGTCGAGCTCCAACCCTAATCACAAGATGATAGTCGGGCTACAACGGAACAAGTTGGCGTTTTGTCGACCTGTTCTGTCTGTCATCTCGCTTTGGTCTTTTCTCGGAAATATTCAGCTCGACTCCGATGGGAAGTAGGTCTGGACTTGAAAGCACATCCCGATTAGTCTCGAATATTTCCATTTGACGATCTGAACTGCCCAGGTAGCGTTCGGCGAGCCTTGCAAGGGTGTCTCCATCAACAATCTTGTGCATTCGTTTCGTCAGATTTTTCGATTCTTTGCCAGCGACTGACGATGGAAATCCAATTGGACGTTCCCAGCCACCCCCTTCGACATCTTCTTGTCTTGGATAACGGGTGGCCAGATTCGGTGGAGGATCTCCAGACTTCATCGGGAACAGAATAGTTGCAAAGGGATGCGCCGCCTTTGGTTGGAATCGATTTGTTCGCTGGTCTGCACGAGTAGCCGTCATCGGACGGTTGTGCAGACGCGCCGAACTGACCGGCTCAATACGCTCAAGAAGGATCAATTTGGATGCCTCCGGCCTCGGCAAGACCATCTGGCCATCATGACGTCGAAAGACAAACGCAACCAACACACCGACGAAGAGTACACACGACGCCAGAACAACTTTTGTTGACCTATCCATCTCGTCAATCTCAAATAGCCAACTGCGGCAAGTTGAATATCGTACCAACAGCCCCCCTTCCCATTCTTAAATTATCGGAGCTTTTTCAAAGAATACCGCAGCGAAGGCCCCAAAAACACGATCCACCTCCTGCGCTGTGGTTGACTAGTATCGAGTCTGGCAATGATGCCGATGTCAAGGTCGGCAGACTTTAACTGCTAGGCAAAAGAGGCCGGCAAAATACCATCGGGCAATCCCAAGACTCTGTGACAATGAAAGACTAAACACGAAGCTGAACCATGTCGCAAAACAGTGAGACCGTTTCCTCTGGGCACGAAACCTAGAAACCTGCCCGTTCGCAAAAGATCGCCTAAATGTTGACGGACCTTTCGAACAACACCTTATAAATAAGGATGGGCTGGCGGAACCGCGATCAAGCATTTCACAAACACTCAAGTGTCTTCCGCGCCGAAACTACAAGCCCAGACCTTGTCCGCTTCTCGCTACCGCTGACCAGACCACTCAATCAAGTATTGCCATCGCCAGCTTATCTTTCTTATTTCAATGTTCCTGGCGACTTACTCGATCTGCTCATCCAATAAAGAACCGGAGATGCGACGAAGACTGAACTGTACGTACCAACTACCACGCCAATAACGAGTGAAAAGGCAAACGCATGGATCCCCTGGCCACCAAAGATGTAAAGGATCACTACAACGATCAACGTTGTTATTGACGTTAGTAGAGTACGACCGAGTGTCTGATTTATGCTGCTGTTGATCATCTCAGCAGTAAGCTCTGGGGCCTTCCCGCGAACCTCACGAATACGGTCGAAAACAACGATCGTATCGTTCAATGAGTAACCGATGATCGTCAAAAAGGCGGCTAGAACAGCCAGACTGATTTTGAATGGATCGATCAACAAAAAGCCTAAGCTATCCGCAACATACGCGCTTAAGGCTATCATACCGAGAGTTATCAAAACGTCGTGAACCAACGCAACAACCGCAGCCAACCCAAACATGACCCGTTGGAACCGGATCCAAATGTAGCCGACTATGAATAGTAGACTCGCTATCAAGGCCGTTATCGCCTGCGACTGCGTTTGACCCGCAACCTTACTGCCGATTTTGTTTGAAGATGGGAAGTAAGGCGTCGAAAGTTCTTTTTGAACCAGCCCCAAGACCTTAGTAGCCTGGTCCTTGGGCAAGCTTATTTTGATGTTCCAATTCGTATCCAGACCACTATCACCTCTAGAATTAGAAAGCTCGAACGGTACGCCAAGCCAGTTTGTTGAAGTCGCTAATGCCTCCTCGGCCATCAACTCAAGCGTGTCGTAGTTAACCGCTATGCTAAACGTCAAGTCAGCACTGGTTTCTTCAGTAGCTGGTCCAGCAGCAAATTTATCGAGCGAGCCTTTGTCAGCCGTA
>Ga0180434_10003366_pt1 | contig 20415 bp, 20 predicted proteins | sample SS_ome_7_FD_132453 | JGI IMG/M metagenome (GOLD analysis project Ga0180434, IMG submission 132453) | Hypersaline lake sediment archaeal communities from the Salton Sea, California, USA - SS_1_D_2 metaG | ecosystem: Environmental > Aquatic > Non-marine Saline and Alkaline > Hypersaline >...
TAAAGAATATAAGTATATATAAATAAAGGGTTTACATAAGACAGTAAACTTTTTTTTGCTGTCTAATGCTGTCTAATGCTGTCTTATTTGGAGATAGCGCGCACTTTTGCAAAAAACGCAACTGACTTTTCAGATTTGGCGACATAAAAGGTCCACTAAAACGCGCGTTTCAAATGGTTGTTTGAATTTGGTTATCGGACTATACAATGTCACTACCCCTTGAACAAAAGACCGGAAAAGTCTACAATTCAGGGCCGTCAGTTTTTCATGCTTTCATGGTTTTTCACTTGCTTTTTGCCCGCTTTTTCAGAGTTTTCACCCGTTAAAAAGCATGAAAAGGGGGGCCAAGGGCAGAGCCAGAAGCAGAGCCAGGAGCGGGGCCAGTGTGTCGTAAGGTTTTTGTTCTGATGCCCTGAGTTCATGTTTCATTTTGGGTGGTCGTTTTGGGTACTGGTTTTGGTTGTTTGTTTGGGGTGCTTATTCTCCGCTGCTCTGAGTAGTTTAGTTGTGTTTTACGCGGTGGTGGTGATCGTGGTGGCCCCAAAATCCTTGTCCTGAGTGGCTTAATATGGTGTGGTTCAATGTGGTTTTAGCCAAGAGCATAAGGCGGATAGGTAGGCAGGTAAGCAGGTAAGCAGGTAAGCAGGTAAGCAGGTAGGTAGGTAGGCAGGTAGGCAGGCAAATAACCAAGCGGGCAGGCGGCCAGGGAATCGGCCAAACGGTCGTTATTTGCGCTCCGTTATTTGCGCTTCGCTTCTTGCGCTCCGTTATTTGCGCTTCGCTTCTTGTGCCCCACCTCAAAACGACAGAACGTCTAAGACGCCCGCAAGATGGATAGGCATTATGTGTGTATAGGTAAGCTCAGTTATTCGCGTGTTGGCGTGCCCTAATATGCGTGAAACTTTAATTACGGGGATCCCGGCAGTTATTAGCCGTGTGGCAAAGAAGTGCCTACAAGCGTGTGGCCCAAAGCGTTCTACGTTTGCCCGATATGCAAGTTTTTCGCATAGGGCATATAGCCGCCTCCAAATCCGATATTGGGTAACAAATTCAAGATCAGGATAGTTTTCGATTATTTGCTTAACCACATCATTGATAGGTATGACTCGGCGTTTGCCGCCTTTGCCTGTGACAGTGATAAACTTCTTTTTCATGTCGATAGTAGGCGGCGATAAATCTTTGAATTCCTGTGCCCGCAGGCCAGTGTTGCTAAGAAAACGGATAACGGCCTGTTCAATGGGTGCTGCAACGGCCAGGACTTTTTGATATTCCTTTTCGGTAAGACAGCGCTGTCTTGGTGGCTTTTCTTTCAATAGATCAACTTCTGCTGCTGGATTGTTCCCGCCGTTCTGCTGGCTATACCAGCGGAAAAAACTCTTTATTGCGGTTAGGGCAACGTTGGCCGTTCGATTTGTTATCTTTTGCCCGATACGGCGGCAGTTTTTCTGTTTGACAGTGTACATCAGGAAAGATATGAGGTCAGAAGGCGAAGCGTGAATAAGCTCTTTGCCTGATTCGTGCAAGAATTTGTTGATAGCTTTAATCCGAATCCGATAGTTTTCACAGGTTCGGGCGGCGTAGTAGAATTCACAGTATTGCAGCCATTGTTTGATGATTTCTGCTGATTCATTGTCGGTTCCGATCCGTTGTTTTCGTTCTTCTTTTTCTCTTTTTTTATCTGCTAAAACCTGTTTGATTTTTTTGTCTGTGTTAGGAAAGCCAGACCTCACTTGCAAAATATCACGGGCGATTGTCTGATAGCTGGTCTCCAAGATATTAGCTATTTCCGAGTACGAACACCCTTTATCTAACAGTTTTTTTACCTTTTGCCGACGTAGCAAAATTTGCTCTGCTTTGCTTTGTACTTTGTTTTCTGTTTTCATGCTTTATCTCCCGTTAGTAGGTTTTTGTAGTTGTGGCGCGCTCTGTTCTTCACTTGGCGCAGTGGAAGACCATTATGCTTAATTGATGAAGTGTGCATGAGTCCCCCGTTTCCGCGTCCGGCTTTGGTTAGTAGGCTTGTTACTACCTCTTTCTTCTTAGGCTGATAATCCAAACGCCGATCAGCCAGGTGGCGATAAAAGCGGTGATGACGATAACAGTTTTAGCTACGCTCATAGTTGTCAAAATGTAAGAGCCTTATGTGTTTGGAGAATACTATTTCTGTTGATGGTTTGCGGCCATAGGAAATCGAGACTTTTTTGCGTCTAAAGCACAGTTCCCAAATAGGTGATAAACACAACCATGCAAGTATCGGAAGCGTTGCTATTAGAACCAGTATGTTAAGTACGAAAATGCCCAAGAGTATAAGGCAGTAATCCCCCAACGTTTGAAACGTCTGTGAAAGACGGTCAAGGACTTCTTTTGTTGCGCTCTTTGTCATTTTTGCCCCCCATTTCTCGTTTCTGTTTCTGTGTCTGTGTCTGTATCTGTATCTGTGTCTGTATCTGTGTCTGTATCTGTGTCTGTGTGTTTTGGCAATTTTCTGAAAATTTCAGCAAGCCATATAGCAAGAAGAACCATACAAAAAACAGTTATTGTCCCGCTCTTGAATATCAAAGATATAGTTAAACCAAGAAAGATCAAGACACCCATTGTTTTCAAAGATTCAAAATCTGCCATTTTGTCTCCACTATGTTGTTGTGCTGCTAACGTTTTTTCGGTACAGGTGGTTGCGCTCTTTCGGTCTTTTGTGTCTGCTCTATTTGCTCTATGTGGTAGTAGAGTATTTCTTTCGCCAGTTTAGACCACGACACAACCTTTTTCCGTTTGGTAGTTTCCTTTATTGCTAACTTGTTTAGCTTCTCGAACAGACTGTCGTTGACCTGCAAAGAATGTTGTGGTTGTTTTTGTGCCATTTTGATTTTCCTTTTGGGCATCAATATCAAAGACCGTTTTATGCTTCTTTGTTCCGTCCATTATATCGGCAAGCTACGGTTTATTACTTTTGCTTTCTTTTCGCTTTTTGTGTTCCTCCACTACGCTTTATATTCCGCCCTGTTTTTCTTCGATTTCAACCCGCTTTAGCAAGGCCACGTAGCCGAGTTGAACGGCCAATCCAACCCCGCGTGGCCGATCCCATGTTCCTATTTCTGCGCTTCGCTAATCACTCGATTGTCCGTTTGGCTCTGTCGGATAGACATAGGCATTGACGCCGACAAAGACATTTTGCCCATTCACTTTTGCCTCTGTCCGCTTGTTGCCGCATGAGCTTGCCACTATGTTTGTTTTGCCTGATTTTGATCGTGCTGGCGGGTTATTGATAGGCAATTCAACAACCAGCTTGCCGCCTTTGATGTGTGCTTTCATTTTTTGTCCTCTCATTAGATCAACCAATGGCTATTAGCCGTCTTGACCGGCTGGCGTAAGAATTCTACTTCACGCGACGCCCTGCACCGCTTGTCGTTTGCCCGCAAGCCGAGCAGGTAAACCAAGACAATAAACAGTAGTGTTGCTGCGCCTATCATTTTTGTTCCCCCTGATTTTGTGTTTTGCCGATACCGTAGCTGCTAACTTCGACTAACTCCAAAAGGTTGCTGGCCGGAATTGAACCGGCCATGATCTCACCAGAACAACCGCAATCCCTAATTCCTAATTCCTAATTCCCAATTCCCAATTCCTAACTGTGCGATACTTGGTGTCTTTTGTCGTTCTTGTTCGCACCATAAAGTCGATGCGAAATTGCCCATTTGTCCCTATTGTCTTTCTCCAAGTCTCTGGCAATTTTGCAATCAACAAGGAACCAAAGCACCATCGCACCTACAATTAGAAGTGCCCTCTCCATACAATCCCCCGTTTGTATGCCGTCCCGTAGCAAACATCCGTTCAAACAGCGGTTGTAGCTCTTGACCGTACTGCTCAAGACGGCGTTCGGCTTGCCCAAGAGTAAGTCTGCCGACACTTACTAACCAGAGCAGTTTTTCCTTTTTCCGTCTGAACATTATGGCAATGAGCCGCTCACAAAATTCGATGTCCGCTGCGCTTTCTTGTGTTGCCTGTATTTCGCTTTGCTCTACTTCAATCACCATATTTCCCCCCGATTTCTACACTTCGCTTACTTCTATACTTGCACTTCGCTACTTGCACTTCGCTACTTGCGCTCCGCTTCGCATCCTGCCGCTTGCCCTTTGTACTTTGCTACATGATCGCCAGACAAGCTAAAGCGGTGCAAACAAATATCTCGTATTCTATACCTGTTTTACTGGCAATCCACTTTAGCATTTTGTCTCTTACCTCACTTTCTGTCCGGCTTTTCTTTGCGCTTTGTTTGGTTTCTGGTTTCTGGTTTCTGGTTGTCACTGTCCTTGTTGTTGCAGAACCCACAAGCCCATGCCCCGCAAGGCACAGGCTTTCGGATTCTACTCACAATCTCTTGCCTTTAGGTTTTGGCCTTGTTAAGTGTGAACCCGATGAAGTTGTGAAAGAGCGTTGTCAAAACGACAGAAGCAATGCTGTCGGTCTCTATATATAGTATAACACATTTCTATAGAAAAGTCAAGCTATAGTTCTCATTTTCTGCATTTCTGAAAACATTTTTTGACGTCCGATACTAACGTCCGATATGCGGTCTTCTGTTACATTCAATCCGCTCTTGTTGACCAAAATCCACGGATTTATATAATAGTCCGATAAGTTGATACCAGGGCCGATAAAAACTCTATGGCATTAAGCAAATTCAACGTCCGATTTTCTGCTGGTCTTTGGCTTTGTGTTTGGTAGGCCGCGCTCTGCCGCTTACAGCTTGTAGCTTGCCGCTTACAGCTTGTAGCTTGCGGCTTGTAGCTTGTAGCTTGCGGCTTGCAGCTTGTAGCTTGCAACTTGTGTCCTCTGTCCTTTGTTCTGCATCCTGCATCCTGTACCTTATGTCCTATGCCCTGCGCCCTGTATCCTATGCCCTGTCTGCTGTGCCCTGTCTACTGTGCCCTGTACCCTGCACTTGTTTGCGCTTCGCTTTGTAGGTCCCTTGTGGGTCCCTTTTCTTATCGGACCGGGGGGTAGTACCCTCCAATGGGTCCCATCCAGGGGGCGGGGGTGTCCTTCTTAGACCTCTGCTCTACGCTGGGATTTTGAGAATTGAGAATTGAGAACTGAAAACTGAAAACTGAGAATTGAGAGTCAGGAGTCAGGAGTCAGGAGTCAGGAGTCAGGAGTCAAGGATCAGGGATTAAAGAGGAGTTAAAGGCGGCTTTGTTTTTTGCCGATAGTTTGCTTAAGAGGGTTGAGGGTTGAGGGTTGAGGGTTGAGGGTTGAGGGTTGAGGGTTCAGATTTTTCTTGCTGATTGGTAAGCGGAGCACAGAAAAGCGGAGTGCAGGGAAAAAAAAGAAAAAAGAAAAAAGGAAAGGGGGGCCATTATGTTAAAAGTGAAGCCGGAGTACAAAATTCTATCTCAAGCCCGCTCCGGGCAGACAAAATGGGCAGTTGTTCAGTTGACAATGCTCACTGTAATAGTCGCCGTAGGGATTTTTTACTTTCGATCTCAAGATGTCAAGTTCAAACCCCGCTCTGCTGTGGGGAAAGCAAATTCAATCTTGTCAGCGGGCCGTAGCGACCTTGATTTGTTGAAAGATCGTTATGTTGTGTTAGAAGCGAACCAAAAGCAGATTTTGAAAGACCAACAAAAGCAGGAGCAGCAGCGGCAAAGATGCTTTACTGAGGCCGGGGCTGCTCAAAGGCAAAGAATACGAGCTGATTACGAGCGGCGACACCAAGAAATCATAAAGATTGCTAACAGTGAGCTTGCTTCTCTGAACCGGGAGTATCAAATCCGCGAGCAAGCAATGCAGCGTAAGTATGAAGCTGTGCCCAAAAACCAGCGGGATGAAAAATGGAGTCGGCGGGCGTGGGAAGATTACAACAATCTTGTAACCGGGCACAAGCTGGCTGTCGAAAAAATATGTTCAAAGCGCGACCTTGATATAGAGTTGCCCAAAGGCCGATGGGAAGCGGAACAAGCAGACCGATGAACAACAAAAGAGCAATGTGTTTTATGGTTGATAGTGTCCCGTAGATAGGTTTGCTTTTCAGCTTTCAGTTTTCAGCTTTCAACTATTCAGGCTTTAGCCAATCCTCCATTGGCAAGCGGTCTATTGCTTTCCGCAACACCGGGTCTACATTGGTGTAGATTCTGTTCGTGAGTTCTGCGCTTGAGTGCTCCAACAAGCGTTGTGTGACCGCTGTTGATATGCCCCGCTGAGCCAGGGCAGATGCAAAAGTCTTGCGGAGATCGTGGAATTTGAGGTCCGGCAAACCAGCTTTTTCCCTGATGCGCTTCCACTTTTTATGCGTGTGAGTATCAGCAAACAGCTTCTCTTGGCCGTCCGGCAAGGATACGATGTAGTTTGCCAGTTCTGTTGTCATATAGGCTGGTATGGGTCGCTCGGCCAGGCGTTTGCCCGTTTTCTTGCTTTTCGTGTTGATGCTGTTTCGATCAAGGTGAATATCGCCGATACGCAGGTCTTCTATATCGCCGCGTCTTAGCCCTGTGGTGATCGCTAAGAGTATCCTAATTCGCCACGTGGGGCGGCAGTTCTGAGCGACGGCTTGCAAAAGGGCTTTGACTTGTTGGACATCGAGGGCGTTGGCTGGGGGTTGTTCTACTTTGACCTTCTTAACTTCCAGTTGGGAGTTGGGGTCGAGATATTTGTTTCGGCGTGCCCACGTGAGAAATGCTTTCAGATTGTTTATGTCTTTGTTTAGTGTGGATCTCTTGATTTCTTTGCTCCGCTTCAAAATGAATTTGTCCAACAAAGCCTGAGTGATCTGCTTTGAGCTACAGGGGCCTATTAGCCGCTCGAAATGCCGAAGTGTCAACATAGCCTCATAGATGGAAGTGTCCTGAAAACCAGCTACTCTTTTGCTCCGCTCGTATTCTTCAAGCATCTGTTGCCAGTCAACATTTATTGTACTAACAAACACGTCTGAGTTGAGTTGGGTGTACTTCAGTTGGCGGAAGTGTTCGGCCAGCGTTTTGTTGGGAAAGGCTTTGGCTTTTCTTTTGCCGCTTTCTATCCAACCTACCCACCAGCCTTTGGTGTTTTTCCGCTGATATGTCCACGCTTTGCGCATGATATCATTGTATCGGCAGAATCAAGGTGCAGATTAAGAACCGTCAAGTGGTGTTGTAATCAGGTGAGACAAAACTGAGACAAGAAAAGGAGAAAAATTGAGGTGAGATTTTGAAGTGGGTTGTAAATACTTATGAATGCGAGACTTCCGACAATACGCCTGAGAGGACTCGAACCCCTAACCTTCGGTTCCGTAGACCGAAAAACACTTTTGAAATTTGGCTGATACCACGATTTTTTGCTTGACAGGCCCTTTCATAGGGTGAAAATTGTGATTACAGTGACAACAAGCTGTGACAAAATTGAGACAAAATGTCACTGTGGGTGTCACTATATCAGCTTCTTTGGCTTGATTTCTACTATAACATTTTGTAGCCATTCTTTAACATCTTCTTTTCTGTAACGAACCATTTTACCAAGTTTGAAACACTTTGGTCCGCTTTGTAGCTGTCTGAGTTTTCGTAAACACTCATTACTTAACCCAAACATTTCGGCCACTTCGTTAGTAGAACAAAAACGCACCCTGCCTCCTCTCTTTTTTTTCTCTGATTGTTTTAGTTTATGTCATGTCTATTGTTTCCGGCATTAAAACGTGTGATGAAGGCCGTCCAGGTAATCGGTTTAGCAAACACCCAAGCAGCGCTAAGTAGTCAATCAACAGTAAAGCGCTCAATCCTAATTGTCTGCTCATCTGATTGCTCCTGCTTTTTCTTTCGCGTGTATCTCTTGCGGTCCTTGCCTTTTTTCACTGGCTTGACATTAAGCACTTCCGCCTCAGTTGGCCGCCGGTCAGAATCTTTCTGGCTATGTTGCTTGATGAATTCATTAAGATAGTGCGCACGAGTGTATTTCTTGCGGCGATCTGAAGGAAGAACTAAAATTGGGATACTGCCGTCGTTAAGCCATCGCCGAATAGCTCTGTCACTAACTAATGTTCCAGTCAATCGGCCAATATAGCCGTTGATTTCTGACAAGTGAATGAGATCGGGAATCATACTGCCCTCACTTTTCTTTTGCTATTCAAGATAGGGTAATAAATCTTCAGGCCATTCCGGTTCCGGCTCTTTTGTTAAGTGCTTCTTAATAAACCGTCGTAGTTCATTTTCTGTCACATATTTCCCCCGTCGATCCCAGGGCGGGATGGCAATTTTGAGATCGCCGTCCTTAATCCACTTTTTGACGGCATAAGCTGAAACTGATTTTCCATCTGGTTTGACCATCTGATTATGCACTTCTCTGACCGGAATAAATCTTGGGTTGGACCGGCGTTTCTTTTTTAGTGATTCATTCATGTTTTTTCCCCGATAGCAACAGTGGTAACAATAAAAATGGGCACTGGTAGCGTCCTAACTACCAGTACCCGGCCTTCGTGAAGGACATACGGTAACATCATGCAGAGCAAATACATGACAGACAAAAACGACAGGTAACAAATAATAGATAATAATAAAAACAGTAACAAGGCTGAATGGATTACTAAGCAAGGACCTCGCTACTGTTAGATGACAAAATGTAGAATGTAAATCGTAAGTGAAAAAAGGGACAGCAAGGAGCCGCCAACTCTCACTGTCCCTCATTGGGGGAGACCCAATGTCAACATCCTATATTTTCCACCTCAAATTCATGGTTTCACTGGTTCGTCTTCGGCAGACGTAAACCAACCTTCTTTGAGCCGCTTTATCTCGTATGATGGGATGCCATGTAGAATTCCAACACTAATTGCAAGTTTTTTGCTGGCTCGTGCAAGGGCCTCTTTTGCTTTCTTGTCTTCTTCTTCTCCTTCTGCAAGTGTGTGCCCAACAAAATCAGAGAAATCTCTTGCGGTACTCAGGGCCGTGTTTACCAACTCAAACGGCAGTGCTTCAATCGCTTCACCGCCTACATAGCCAGTTTTACTCTTTGTGGCGGCCCCCGCAAACGCACGAATAGACCTTTGAAGCTCTGAACCGAAAACCGGGAACATGCTTGTCCATGCCGTGCCTAAATCTATCAGATACTCCATTGGCTCTTTAATCTTATGAGCCATTAGTGCTGTAAGGGCCGCTCGCACAAGTGCGTTTACTGTATATCCGGTCAGGACAGCGCCTATTCGTTGGGCCGCTCTTGCCTTGTCCATTGGGGTTTTGGCACTGTTGTTGTAATCAAGCAGGGCTTCCCGGCAATCTGTTAAAGCCTTTTCATGGAATGATCGAAATAGGAAAAAGACTCTTTCCACGCCCTTTTTGCTTGTGATCTCAGAACGGCCCCACTTATCCCATGAAGGTTGTGTCCGCTGCCAGAGCCATTCACTTCGTTCTGTTATAGCTTTGCGCCACTCAACGGAACCTTCCTGGGTTGAAACATCTTTGGTTGCCCACCACTCGGCACTTAAGCCGCTGATAATGCCGTTTTGAGCGTCCCGGTATTCAGCTTTGGCGATTTCCATACCCGCTGTTAGAGCAAATGAGTCAGCATATTTCAGGCCCCACCCCAGAATGTTTTTGTCTTCTATTTTGCCGGTCCAGAAACGCAGGGCCGCATCAGAGCGGGCCATTTCTCCCATTTCAAGAGAACTGTGGCCCATGTAAAAGCGATCCCAGGCAATATCTGAGAAGTGTCTTGTTTCTTCTGAATTCTTGAAATTCAGCCCTTTGGGTATTTCTGATACATATTTAGGGGACGCATATACTCCATAATTGAAAGAGGACATAAATTGACTGATAACAACCCTTGGGTTTGCGGCCAATATGCCTCTGTAAATAGCGGGAAGAAGATGGCTAATTCGCATCAAGAGTGAACCTTGCGGCACTGATTTGGATTGTGCCCTTTTAAGGATGTTGAGCATCCGGCTTCGTACTTTGCCATATCCTTTTCGTTCAAGTTCAGCAGTCAGAGTATTGTCATTCAGTAATGTCCGTGCTATACGGGTTGGTTCGGCCATTCCCACATATTCAGCAATGCCTGATTCAAAAGCAGTGAATTTTTGAAAAGCGTCTCGCACAACCAAAGGAGCAGTTGACTCTGTTCGGTCCCGGAAAATGCTTTTGTTTTCAATTAGATTTATTTCAGCAGGGCCTTTGTCTTTAGTCAGTGCAGCTTTTTTGCCCGCTAAGTATCTGGGTGTGTAAACACTAAGGCCCCACCAATCGGGAATAGTTGCGATCTCCTCACCATCAAGTCTTAGTGACACTTCGTTGATATTGGGCTTCCAAATTTTTTCACCGATGTTCAGCATCATGTTGGCAACACCAATTGCTTTGTCATTTGTCTCAACTTTATTCCGTAAATCCGCTACAGTTTCTTTTGATAGTGGTCCAGTGTTGATTCCCTCAATACGAAGCCCGCCTCCAAGAATATGACGCAGACCGTCTTCTTGGTTTGTAGATAAGTAAAAGTCAATAAGGTCGCCCCATGTTAATTGATAGGAACGGCCATTGATTTCTACATTTTGCAATTCCACAGGCGTTGTAAGGCCCGCTTTCTGTAAGAATTTAAGACGGGGATTGCAGGCGTAGCTCATGCGATAAAGGTCTTCAGGCGTAACTCCTACTCCATCAAGAAGTTCCCGTGCTGTATAATGCACGCTTCGAGTGTGTTGTGCCTGTTTCTTTCGACCGTTTTCAATGTTGTTAGTAAAGACCTCAGAATAGACCCCGCTTTCGCTCTGGTCAATAATTCGGGCCAAATGCCAAATGGGAGAGTTGTCAATTCCAACGGCAATATCCTTAGCCCATGTATAGGCCCCTCTGCCTTTTCTGCCAAAACCTCTTGGCACTGTTTTGGGAATTTTCCTTATGTCGGGCAAAGTGTTGGCCGTTTCGTTTGCCCGATTAAGGATAGAAGCCATAGTCGTAGATTTGCCAGCAACCTGAATCGGCAACTCAAAATCTTCCGGCGATATGGTGACGGGGCTGCCATGCGCCTCTTCAAGAGCGGTGATAAACTTTTCATGCTCTTTGTTGTTTAATTGGCCGATGTCACGCTTACCAACAACGGCCTCAGCAAGATCGGCCATATCATTGTGGGTTAGGCCGGTGTCTTCTATGATTTTTCGCTGTGTCGCTTCCAAGACTTCCTTTGATCGTTTTGGTTTGAGCCGTTTTGTAGGCGCAACTTTCCCAGGTTGAGTTTCATAATCTAAAAGAGCTTCAATGTCTTGGCGATTCCGGCTCAAGAAAGCAAGCTCTTTCTTTTCAGCTTTTGTTCGTTGTTCAGTAGGCTTACGTTTTATTTGCCGATAGCGAATCTCGGCGTCACTAAGCCACTTGTCTACTTCTTCCGCTGATAGACCATACTGTGCACCAATCATTTGATCGACAGTAGGTTGTTGAGTATAAACGCCCGCTTCAACATCTTTGACAACTTCATCGCAGGTTTCATTGATTTCTTGCCGCTGTTTGTCAGTGAGCTTCTCTGACTGTGTGACAATCCGCCGAACGTGATTAACTCTGCTGATCTTGTCGGGATTGCTCACCATTCGGCCAGTTACGCCGATACCAGCAAATGCACCGCCCATAGCCAATTCAAGCGGGCCACCAGCAGCAGCAGCTTCGCCGATGTTTTCAGTCCATTGCTGGTTTCTATCGGTGAATACCCAACGCCAGAAGTTGCGATTAAATTCTTGTGAGCCTTCTTCCGCTGTCCCTCTTGCATAGAGCTTCACGCCTTCCCATATTGCCTTTCGTAGGGGTGTTTTGGTTGTCATTCGCCGCATCAGGCCAAACTTCTTGTTGAGAGTCCACTGTTCGATAGCGGCTTCTCCTATGCCTGTAGCCCAGGCACGGGCAAGTGCGGTTTTGGGTGAGTTGCCTTCCTTACGGGCATCGGTATAGACTTCTCCGGCAATAGGCGGGGCCATTACTGCTATACCACCAGCGGGACCGCCCAGAATTGTGCCAAGTGCACCCTCAAGAACCAGAGTAGAAGATTCAAGCCCGCCTTGTAAGATCAACTCTGGCTTGCTAAGGAACTCTTTTGTCTGATTGAGGAACCCTGTTGATTCAAGTTGCATAGCCTCTTGCGGATTCTCAAGAAGATATTGGCTGGCAGCCGCCGACATTCCCTTGCCCCAATTCTTCAACGGCTCAGAAACTCTCCGCCAGAATCGGGTCAGTGCCGGGGATACGGGCTTGCCTTTTGGTGTCGGTTCAAGGAATTCACCGGCCATTTGCGCCAAGCCAGCCAGACTTTTTACTCCAAGTACACCGCCGCGTCTAAAACCATGAATAGCCGCTTCCGGCAATGTTTTACCTTTTGCCTTTTCGCCTCTAAGCATGGCAACAATAGAAAATATGTTTACCGGGAAAACAGGCAAGGCCCCTTCTTTCTGTTGTTCTTGCCGATACTGTTCAGCGGCAGTGGCCCAGACAGAAGGTTCAGCCGGTGCTATTCCCGTTAGCTGTGACTCTGACTGTGGTCGTATGGTGACAGGAGTAGGAGCGGTGACAGTTGCTCCGGCTTCATAATCTTTCATGGCCGCAGCCCAGACATCATCCCCGCTGCCGGTTTGCTGTCCAGATTGCTGTCTATCGTATTCAGTTTTTGCTTGCTGCCAAATATCTTTAGCCATTTTTTGCGTTCCTTCCAAAGTAAATTTCCTTCATTAGCTCTCTGTTTTCTTCTTGCTGCTTACAGCAATTAGCAAACTCCCGATGTCGTATAAGTTGAACTATATCTATTTCCTCATTTACTTTGGAGAACAGGTTTTGCTGCACTTTCTTGTACTTTGCCAAATCTTGCATAAGCCCATCGGCTTGTTCTTCTTGAAAAGGCGAAGCTGTCCGCCACTTCTTAGTGTCGAAATCAAAATATAGCCACTTGTAACCAAACATTCGCCGATACCAAGGGGCTGGTTGGAACGAACCAAGCTCGTTGTCGAACTCATTTTCAAATAGCTGAACAATTGCAGAAACTTCAGCCCATTCTTGGATCAGTTGTTGATTTTCAGTAAGGTTATATCTTGACTGATCCCAAGGAGCACTATAGTTTGGCTGCTCCCAAGGAAGATGAGTGCTGGTACTGTTGTTAATGTTGTTATTTTGCTCTGCCATTTTGATCCTCTCTCCTTTGTTTGTGTTCTTGCTTTTTGCTCTGCTTTGTACTATTCAGAAAAATTGCTCTGCTCTGCTATTATCCTATTCTTCGTTGTTCACACTATCTGCACCGTCTACACTAAAATCAACTGAAGGAAGTTGGTTGAAAAAATCCTGCCAGTTGTTACACTGTGGTGCATTGTCCCGTGAAGAAACGTTTGTCTGTGTTCCTGTTTGCGTCTCTTGCTCTGCCAATTTCTACTCCTTTCTTTCTCTTCTTTTTTTCTATGCTTTATACCTGAGCACAAATTTCATTTTCAATATAGTCATTTAGTTCACCGACATTACTAAAGCGTTTTACCAATTCTGCAATCGGCAAGCGGATATGGTATCTGCCGGGATCGTAAGAGTCATAAACCGAAAAGCATAAGTCTCTATCGGCAACAACAATGTCACTGAGTTCCACTTCCTGCCGCTTTACAAAGAGCCGGATTTTTTCTCGCAACCGTTCTATTGTAATTTGTGTTTTGCCTGTGGTGCTACTTTCATTACTTGTGTTTGTGTTTCCCGCGTTTCCTGTATTTCCTGTGTTTCCTGTCTCCATTGTCTCCTGTTCCTTCCTCCGATCCTTCTGCCCCGATAACGACAACGATTTTAGTTTTAGTCTTGGTTTACTTTTCTTTTATAAATTCAACACCAGTTCTGCTCCACTGCGCTTCAGAAATATAGTTCATTTAGGGGCGGGCCGTTTGTAAAAACGCATGTAATTTTTTTGCCAGCCAGGTTGATTTAGGCCGTATTCTGTGACTCTGGGTTCTTTTTGTTTGGTGCTCATTACAAACCCCCTTAGTATTTCCAATGTTTTCTCAACTCAGTTTTGTTACAAACACATTTTTCCCATACTGTAGGATCATCAAGTTCACGCGACCACCAATAAGGTTGCTCTGTTTCTGTGTATTTGACATTGAGCTTTTTACTCAACCTTTTGGCTGTTTTAATAACTGCATCTTTGTCCGAACAAAGCGGACCTTCAGCAACATGAGTGTTCTTGTTCCCGCCTCTATTGGTAAGCGCCCAATACCAGCCACTCGGACGAGCGGTTATATAAACCCGCATATTGTCCTTTTTGTCGCTTTTGATGCACTGTGTATCTCCATGAAGCGGAATGTTTGTAGTCACTTTGTCAATGCCAAACCTCCCACCATACCGGCGTGCAGCTTGAAGCACTGAATACCTTGTTGAATAACCAATACGGCTCTTAATAATTACATCACCGCGACTATCACAAATTTCCCACCACCAACGAAGCCCATTGCGGTCGCCAAACTGCGGGAATTTTGTTTTGTGGTTTTTCAAAACAATCTGCATTTTTATATCTCCTCATACGGTCGGCCCAAATACTTTCTTCCAGCTTCTTTAGTCAGTTCTATGCCTGCATAACCGCGCTCTTGCACACCACCAATTGTTCGCCTTTCTGCTTTAAGAGTTGGAAAAGCCTTTTGCAGTTTTCGTCCCAACCATTCAGTAGACCATGCAGTTTTGTTCTGTTCTTTGCAAATTGCAATATAAAGGTTATGCAATGTCTTAATAGGTTCCCAAGCACCAGGCTCAAACACACAAAAATCTTCCATCATACGTAAGGGATTTAACACTCTTCTAAATTCTTCACGGTCATCTTCGCAGGCTTTGGGGATTGTAAACTTTTTGTTTGCCAGCAACCGCTTTAGGCCGTCCAAAGCCCAAATAGCAACACCTTGCGCCTCTTTAGGCAATCTATCTTTCATTTCAGGGTCTAAAATCCCAGCTTCCGCAAAATTGAAATCAAAATTCAAAAGGTTCAATCGTGTGTCAAACGCCATACTTGGGTCATCAAATCTGGGCAAATCATTACAAGAATATGTAATTTTACAGAATAGTTTGCTTGTTACAAATGAACGGAATTTTCGATTGATAGATTGTTTATCTCTCCCCGTAATCGCCTTCCACGCATCGAGCACTTTTGACGCATCAGTTCGGGTTGCCGGTCTGTGTTCACTAATCAGAAGCGCGTACTTGCCAATAAAAGGCGAAAGACCAAAATCCCCGGTAAAGTTCTTCATGCTCGCTGCTTCAAATCGTTTTTCTCCGAGAACAGCTTGGAGAACTTCCTGAGTTGTGCCTTTCCCACTGCGCCCAGTGCCATGAAAGATCATAAGGCTTTCCAAAAAGTCTGTTGGAACGAGATTATAGCCAAACCATTCTTGGAGGAGATCAATACGCTCGTCATCTCCCTCGAAAACTTGATTCACAAAAGCAAGCCATTCGGGGCACTTAGCGGACGGGTTGTAATTATACGGCAATGTAGAACTCAAGAAGATTCTGTCACTGGGCGGCGCAAACTCTCCTGTGATCGGGTCTAATATGCCGTTCTGAAATGCAACACATTTTTGCAACCGCCCCACAACTTTTTGTTGTTCCAAATCGTAGCATTCTTGTGTTTTAGGCAAGTTGATTTCACAGTGGGCCTTTATCATCCGCCTAATTTCGTTGAGAAATTTACTGTCAATTGGTACGGGAACAATTTTTTCAACTGATTTTTTGTTCTTTGTAAGAGTTTTTCCTCTAAAATACTCAAGAAGTTCTTTGTCAAATCGCTGTGGATTATAGCTGTCGTAACACGCTCCATTATATCGAAAAAATTCACCTTTGTCATTAGGATCAAGCTCAGATAAAAAGAAGTGCAAAATCCTACGTCCGTCTATCTCATAGTTGTCAGCGACAAAGTCTCTTGCCCACTGGGGATAGTCGATGAACTCTTCCGGCACAGATTCCTCAACCCGCTCTTCGTGTCTTTCAACGCGCTCTAAAAACTCTTCCCTTGTGGGATTCCATGCTCGTAAATCGGAGCGGTCTTCAGGCGGAAAAACAAGTTGAACGGTGCGGGTACGGCTTTTGGATTTAAGGATTTGATATGTGCTTCGCGCCCCTTTGCGGCCAACTTCATCATTGTCTCCTATGACAATGACATCCCGGCCTTTCAGGAGCGACGCAAGAAATGACGGTGTGGTGCTTGCGGCTGACTTCCCTATGACAACAAAACCAAGGGACAGTGCAATGCAGGTGTCACTGAAGCCTTCACAAACTACAACAGGATCATCAGAAGACGGCAACAATCTGCTCGTGTCCTTTCGTGGCTTTCTGCCGTGTAGGATATGCAGATGTCCCGCCGCTCTGTAAGTGCGAACAGAACCCTCCTCTGTGCGGGGACAAATCACTTTGCTGGGATTTTCCTTGTTGGCGGCTTCTATCAAGCACCAATGGTCATGGTGACATATCGGGCATTCAACGCCTTCACCAGCATAAAGCCGCCAATATGGAGTGCCTTCTACTTCAATGATTCGGCTATCAATTCGGCGGTAAGGGACACCACCAACGGGAAAAATCAATCCACGTTTGCTCCCCCCAACACACCACTTTTTGTTGTTTTGTGTTGAGCGGAGCATCAAACCAATTACAGCCCCCCTACTATTGCGTTCGGGGACTGTAAACGCGCCCTTTGCCGGGAAAAAACCGACTTCAAGCGCCAAAAGGCTTCCAACTGATACGCCCAGTTCTTTTGCCAGTGTGTCTATAATTACCGGATACTGAGATGCGTTTTGAAGACATTGTTTATGCAATTTTTCAAAGTCGGTAGACTTCGTTGTCTTTTTCTGTGTTGTTGACATTGTTGACAATCTCCCTCCTTATAACGTGTAACCCTCCCGTCTTGCGGCGGTTTTGGCTCTTTCGATATTGCCGTCGTATCGGCGGATAAATTGTTTTGCGATTTCTGGTGTCAGCTTTTTGTTTGCTATTTGATGTAAGCTCGGCGTTGCTTTTTCTTTAGCGGCCAGAATCCCCTCAGTTAGTGTGCCCGGCCCTTCACCCCGTCGGCGGGTACGTTGGCGAGCAGACAGTCCAGACAGGCCAAAACTTTTGCGAAATGCTCTGGCTGCGGCAGGATCATATTGCTCGTATTGCTGAGCCAGAATTTCGGCTTTCTCTTGTTGCAGTAGAGATAATTGGTCCTGTAGCTGTCGAAACCGCTTTTGTTCTGCTGGCGTAACCTTTTGTGCCTCAGCTTCACCATAACCTCTATAAAGAAGACGTGGCGCACCCCACCAAGGGTCACGGCGCGTGTAGTGCTCAAGCTCATCTTCAACTGCATTGATAGCTCTGCCAATATGGGTGAATCGTTCCTGGGGCGATGCTGGTTTCGGGCCTCGCAAGTACGAAATCGGAACATCAACGCCCGCTAAATCCAGAGAACTTTGTAGATATTCATCATCGTCCAATTTACCTTCTTGATGCAGTTTGTCCAAAACTTGTAGCTCAAGCTGATTGCGTTGGTGGTCAGCCTGAAGTCGGGCAACCGCATCAAGCCATTGGGCTTGTAAAGCCTGCATATCTGGACGTACTTTTCCTTGAATCCGGTTCGCACTACGGGTATATTTTGCGTTAAGCTGGTCAACGCTGTCCCAGGCTCGGCGGGAATTTTCCGCTGTCATGGGCAGCCGTTGATAGCGGCGTTTGAGCAAGTCCATTTCAATGTCGTATTCATTCTGGAGCGTTATTAGTTTATTTTGACTTGCGGCGCGCGCTGCCTGCTCCGCCTGAGAAAATTGTTGGCGAAGTGTAGACATTTGGCGGTCGTGTTGGTTCTGAAGTAGAGCGCCGGGGTCCAGATTAGCAAGCTCACCGGGAGTCGGCATTCCGGGTGGCCCGATCCCAGATAACGAGAGTCCGCCACCAAATTGAGGCGGTGAAGCGCCCATTGTCCGCGCAACGTGAGCCGGATATGGATAATTTGTTTGTGGGATAGTGAGAAGTGTTTCTGGCATGATGCTCTCCTTCTAAATAAAGACACAGATACAATGTAATACGGATAACAAACGTGTGTGATGCCCCTGATCCCCACAAACATTAGCCCCAATTATAATCGCGCTCTCCTTCTCGCTGACACAAGGACAGAGGCCAGGGGGCACTGGCCCCTGTCCAAAATCGTTTGTTATCGTTGCCGTGTCTTTGAAAGGAAGCACGGAAAAAATGCAAATCAGTAAGGCCAAATCAGAGTTGACCGGCCTCAAAATGTGTGTACAATTTCCGCTGTGGTAATAGTATATGAGCAAATCCCGTGCCAGAATTAGCCACAAACAAGCTCAAATTTCAAAAAGCACAGTTGTTTGCTTAAAAATGAGGTTTTTTGCCTCAAAATTTTTTTATTTTTTGTCCGCTCTCTTATTAGTTGCACCCTGTGTCCTGTTATTTTGGCAGACAATTTTGGCAGACAATGTCATTTTGACAGGTATTGTCACCTGCGATCAAGACATTTATCAGCCTACAGGTAATAGCGGTTGTAATGGTTATATTGCCTATTGGTTAGTCATGGACTGCCAACCCCCAGTCTAAAAGACGCAGTCCCACATAGACATACAGAAGCCCCTTGCCGTTTCGCACCCGTTTGTGTAGGACTTTGGGACAATGCCGCTTGAGTTTCCGGCCAAAGGCCTCTCGACTGAGCGGTTCTCTCTTCTCGAAGCCACAAAAGTCCAGGTAATACTCATAGGCTTCGTCACACGAAGTCTCTGTATGTACTACATGACGCGAGCGCCACCAATCACAATGCTTGTCCAAAAAAGCGGCAACAGAATCAGTCTTGCTCAGAAGCTCCATGAAAATCCCTCCGAAAATTTGCTGAGTTAATACACCCCCCGCCCCGCTTCACGATCATTTTGCAAAAAGCGGTTGGATTTCAGCCCAAAATGAAAAAAACATGTCCTTTCACTATAATAGTGTAAGTTTGCCCGCGAAAACGGACAATGCCCTATAAAAACCCTGTTCTTGGAACAGAAACCCAGAAAAAAATTTTATTTTTCCCGGCTTGTTAAGTTATCGGACTTCACAATCCCCATTTATCAGCGAAAAACACGGGTGGCGTTTCAATTCTGGACATCGTGAGTCCCGGTATTCCGCAATTTTTTTGGGTTGTTTTGCCACAGTTGCTGTTCTATCTGCAACGCTTATGCTGTCTGTATCGATTATCGCGGCAAACACTGGATTATTCCTACCAATATAGTAGGAGCTTGACGGCATATTTTGTTCTATGTTCAGCCCCTGTTTTCAGGCTAAAAACCCCGCTTTGATGCGGGGCACAATGGATGCAATTTATCTGATATGGCTATTTTTGGCTGAAAAAAGCCATAATTTTGGCATTGCAGCGTCGGTATATCAGCAATAAAAGTCTATTTTTGGGCGACAAATGCGGCATGTGTCTGTGCGTATTCCATTCTGCCGGGTTCTGTTGCCTGCTGTCGTTGGTCTTGCCACTACTTGTCGTTGGCCTATCAGCACAATGGACAACCAGAAGCCGAGCAACCAGCGGGTCAAAAAACCGGGCAGACAACAAACCAAACAACAAACCAAACAACAAACCAAACAACAGCCCGCAGACCAAAACCGTCAAGCCACTGATCTGCCAAGTCGTCAAGCCGCCAAGCTGCCAATTGACGAGAAGGCCCCCAGCAGCCCGTAGAATCGCCGATCTCTATCCGGGGGCTATATCGGGTGGCAAAACGCCCACTTTGCCCACGCTGCCTATGGTCTCGTGGCTGGATTTGTGGGCGTGGCTGCTGGTTTGGCCGCCCTGTCCACACTCCCTCTGTTGCCCGTTCTCTGCTGCCCGTTCTCTGTTACCCGTTCTCTACTTCTGTATTCTGCCTGCTGCCCACTGCCTGCTACCCACTGCCTGCTACCCGCTACCCGCTGTATGTTGTCAACGTTGTCCCATTCGTACTTTGTCAACCCTCTGTCCAAAAACTCCTTGACCGTAGCTATCGTCTGCTTCTTGTGCTCTGCTTCTGTACTCCGCCCGCCGTTCATCACACTCCCCGCCCCGCTTCGCCTTTGCGCTTCGCCTTTGCGCTTCGCTTCGATCAGCGGAAACTCTGAAGCCCTGAGAGCTGAGAGCTGAGAGCCAAGAGCCAAGAGCCAAGAGCCAAGAGCCAAGAGCCAACGGCCAACGGCCAACGGCCAACGGCCAACGGCCAACGGCCAACAACCAATCAAAAACCCGCTACCAATGTCCACTTTCACCCTCAACCAAGGGAGATTTGCCCGGATATTTTAGACCCATTTACACGGCGAAAAAGACAGCATTTTCCGCGTTTTTAAGCTAAAAAGCCGGAGCAAGACAGCATAAGACAGTAAGCGTTTCTTGCTGTCTTATGTAACTTCTTATGCCACATAGACTTACAACAAATTAGACAGCAAGACAGCATTTTCGGGGAAAACCTTCCCTATAGAATGGTATGTTGTAAAAACA
>Ga0180434_10003367_pt1 | contig 20414 bp, 14 predicted proteins | sample SS_ome_7_FD_132453 | JGI IMG/M metagenome (GOLD analysis project Ga0180434, IMG submission 132453) | Hypersaline lake sediment archaeal communities from the Salton Sea, California, USA - SS_1_D_2 metaG | ecosystem: Environmental > Aquatic > Non-marine Saline and Alkaline > Hypersaline >...
AACCTATGGCTTTGCATTTGGTCGTGAAGATATCTGGCACCCTGAGAAAGACACTTACTGGGGCTCGGAGAAAGAATGGCTGGCGCCCAGTGGTAGTGAAGGAACCCGCTATTCTGGCGAGCGCGACCTGGAAAATCCACTGGCTGCAGTGATGATGGGCCTGATTTACGTCAACCCCGAGGGTGTTGATGGTAATCCAGACCCTTTGAAAACCGCTCATGATGTACGTACCACCTTTGCCCGCATGGCCATGAACGACGAGGAAACCGTGGCGCTGACTGCCGGTGGTCACACCGTGGGTAAAGCGCATGGCAATGGCGATGCTGCTCTGTTAGGTCCTGAACCTGAAGGTGCCGATCTTGATGAACAGGGCCTGGGCTGGAACAACAAAACCAGCCGTGGTATTGGCCGTGATACCGTGTCCAGTGGTATTGAAGGTGCATGGACCACTGAACCCACCAAGTGGGATAACGGTTACTTCCAGCTGCTGCTCAATTATGACTGGGAACTGAAGAAAAGCCCGGCAGGAGCATGGCAATGGGAACCGGTCGACATCAAGGAAGAAGACAAGCCGGTTGATGTTGAAGATCCATCGATTCGTTACAACCCCATCATGACAGATGCGTATATGGCGATGAAAATGGACCCGGAATATCGCAAGATTTCCGAGCGCTTCTACAATGATCCTGACTACTTTTCTGAAGTGTTCGCAAGGGCATGGTTCAAGTTGACTCATCGTGACATGGGTCCAAAAGCCCGTTACATCGGTCCGGAAGTACCGCAGGAAGACCTGATCTGGCAGGACCCTGTACCAGCGGGTAACACGGACTACGAGGTACAGGCGGTTAAAGACAAAATTGCAGCCAGTGGCCTTGGTATCAGCGAAATGGTAGCAACCGCCTGGGACAGTGCCAGAACTTTCCGTGGTTCAGACAAGCGTGGGGGTGCCAACGGTGCACGTATTCGTCTTGCTCCCCAGAAGGACTGGGAAGGTAATGAACCCGAACGCCTTGCCAGGGTACTGAGCGTACTCGAGGGTATTGCCGCAGAAACCGGTGCGAGTGTGGCTGACGTAATTGTGCTGGCAGGTAATGTCGGTATTGAGCAGGCTGCAAAAGCCGCTGGTGTAGATGTGACTGTGCCTTTTGCTCCAGGTCGCGGCGACGCCACCGAGGAGATGACTGACCAGGAGTCCTTCGAAGTGCTGGAACCCCTGCACGATGGCTACCGCAACTGGCTGAAAGAGGATTATGTTGTCAGTGCCGAGGAAATGCTGCTGGACCGCACGCAACTGATGGGTCTGACCGCTCATGAAATGACGGTACTGATCGGTGGTATGCGCGTACTGGGTACCAATCATGGCGGATCCCAACATGGTGTGTTCACTGATCAGGAAGGTGTGTTAAGCAATGACTTCTTTGTCAACCTGACCGACATGAACTACACGTGGAGACCGGCTGGAGAAAACCTGTATGAAATTCGTGATCGCAAGACCGATGAAGTGAAATGGACCGCGACACGTGTTGACCTGGTCTTTGGCTCCAACTCCATCCTGCGTGCTTATGCTGAAGTGTATGCCCAGGATGACAACAAGGAGAGGTTTGTCAGCGACTTCGTGGCAGCATGGGCGAAAGTCATGAGTGCCGACAGGTTTGACCTGGCATAACCAGTAATTTCAGGGCAAGACTGCCCACAGGGATGTGGGCAACCTAAGCCCATCCTCGGAAGTTCATAAAAGGCTGGAGCTGATTCAAGATATAATGAATCGCATGAGCCGCTTTACATTTTTTTCCTGTATCGTTCACGAGTTGTCAACTTGATAATGATATATATTTTCGCTGGAACCAATAGGAATACACCGATTGTAATCAGCCCAACGACAACGAAAATTTCATATAGGCCGCCATTATTTACGTAAGTGGTAAAAAAAAGTAGATAAAGCCCGTAACCTCCTGTAACAGTCCCTGATACGAGTGCCATCAACATAATCTTCATCAGCTTCATTTTTGGGATTCACTACTATTCTGTCAGGCATTGAAACGCCTGTTTCCAGCTTGTAGCTGACCTTAGCATAAAACAGTGTTCAATGGTGTTGACCAATATTTGACCTCCATTATTAATTCCCAGCCGATATGCGCTTCGAGGAATTATGCACTCGGCTAAAGACTGTGGCTGGGTAGAATATGAAAGCAACAGAAGTTATCTGGTTATGATAAGAAGCGACTTCGAAAAAATGAAAATAGTTGTTATTTGATATAAATCATCAAATTTTATCGTTAGAAAATTGAGTTTTGACAAAATTTGACATATAAAAACCAGAATAGAAAAAAATAATTTTCAAAAAGGCCCCACCCGTTGTATCAGAGGGCTGACTATAAATCATTCTAAAAGGAGACGATGGAAATGAAAAAATGGCTTCTGCCCTTTGTCGGGCTGATTCTTGGGCTGCTTTCTTCCCTGAGCATGGCTGAGAGGGTATGGGATCATAATGGCCCCATCCATGAACAAACCGCACGCAGCTGTAGTGGCTGTCACCAGGAAATATATGATCAATGGCGAGGTTCGATGCATGCGAACTCGACAGCACTTAAAGACCCGATTCATGGTGCCATGTACGAGCTTGTTATGGGGGACCCCAGGGAGGAGGGTGTCAACAAGAAAGGAAAATATCCTGTTTGTCTTAAGTGCCATGCACCCCTTGCGGCAATGAATAAAAAAACCAAACTGGATGATAAGCGCGAGTATAACGACGGAGTCACTTGCGTGGTATGCCATACGATGAAGAGCTTCAAAGGCATCGACGGGGAAAATGGCAAGATGCGTTACGGAATCGATGCTTACGAGTTTTCGGATAAATTACAGGGACCCTCCGGCAGAAACCTGGGTCCAGCTGGTGACCGTTTTGTGATGACTGTACCACCAGACCTGCGCCGTCCGCAGAGACTTGGCGAAGAAGCTCCACGCGGGCAGGGCGAGCCGGGCGGCTTTCATCCATATTCCATGGAAGGCAATGCGTTAATGATGCGTACAACGCAGGTTTGCCTGGGTTGCCATGATCGTCGCAATAATTTCAATAATGTCGCCTTGTGTGCGACAGGCCCAGAATTTGCCGGTACCGATACTTTTAACTGCCAGCAATGTCACATGCCGGTTAATAACGGTTTTGCCGACCACAGCATGATGGGTGGACATAGCCAGGCCATGGTTGAGCGGGCAGTCATTCTGGAACTAAAGGCCACCAATAGCGGAGATAACATCGACGCAGTTGTAACCTTGCATAATACTCTGCCGCATAATGCTCCTACCGGGGCTCCATTCCGTAACATGTATGTGCATGTTACCGGGCTGGATGCTGATGGCCAGGTGGTCTGGAGCAATTATGAAAAGCACCCAATTAAGGAAGACCCAAAATCCATGTTGAGGTTGATCCTGTTGGGTAAAGATGGCAAACCTTCACCACCGCCGAAAGCTACACAAGTTGGTAAAGACAGTCGTCTGGCACCCTTTGAAAAACGCGACATAAATTACTCGCTTCCTGCAAAGGGTATCACCATGTTGCGGGCAGAACTGTATTATGACCTGTTACTGCCACCGATGAAGAAAGGGGTTATGAAAGATATCCCGGAAGATCTGAAAAAACCTACAGTTGTCGCTTTTGCGGAATACAAGCTGTAACTGCCTTGTCATCATAGCTGACAAAATTACCTTTCTTCATTCAAGCCCGTCCATGTGACGGGCTTTTTTACTTGTTTTACTTCGGCAACATAACATTCGTATAGCTTAATAATCTGACTTCCGTTTAAAGCAAAGCAACGACATTTCCCGGTGGGGCTTTGTCACATATCTTTATGATAAAATAGGTATATCAACCGATATGGAGTAGCCATGCGTTCTCTTTTACTTGCAATCGTAAGCGTTATGTTTCTGTCAGCTTGTCAGAGCAATCCAGTTAACACCAACCCCTCAAAGCCTGCTGCATTATACAAACCCCTCGAAACAACCTGCTGTTCAGAAATCAGTTCAGAGGAGAAAAAATTATATCATTTGCTAAATGAGTATCGTGTTAAAAATGGGTTACGAGAGATTTCCTTATCACCATCGCTGACCTATGTGGCTCGAAAACATGCCCGGGATTTAAGTGAAAACCCACCAGCAGGGAAATGCAATATGCATAGCTGGTCTTCTTCGGGAAAATGGTCTGCATGTTGTTACACATCTGATCATGCGCAAGCCCAATGCATGTGGAATAAACCCCGTGAGCTAACCGGTTATCCGGGTAATGGCTATGAAGTAGCTTATAGCGTTACCAGTGAATATAAGAAGCCCAGTGCGTTATCTGCGATAAACAGATGGAAAAAAAGCAGAGAGCATAATGCCGTGATTCTTAATCGGGGAATATGGAATGACCAGCATTGGCAAGCGGTTGGAGTCGGGATCTATGGTCAATATGCCGTGCTATGGTTTGGCACTGAAACTGATAGAGAAAATTAAACAGTAAAACCAAGATAGTGATCCATCCGGTTTCTTTTTTAACGTACGGAGTAACACAGTGGATGCAGTAAGCGCTGAGCATATTTTCCGTAGTTTTTCCTTGCCCGAATGCAAGCCATCGGATTCACCGGGCAGGAAAAACCGCTAGCGACTTCGTTGATGCGTGAGTTAACTTTTAATGCAATGACTGTATTGGCATAGCTGTTACAGTTGATCCCCTCATCCCAGGCTGCATTAATGTAATCGGCCAAATCAAAGTCGGTAGTGACTTCCCAGGCACGTACCAGTTTCAGTTGCCGGAACGATGCCGCAAACTGGATCTTGCAGTTGACATAGCTTCGCTGGAATAGCCAGCTAAAAAAGCCTTTTACCGGGTCACTTTGTTTAAACAACACTCTATTCCAGAAGCGCCAGCCATCGAAATTAGCTGCCAGGTCGGCGAAAGAATAAATGCCTGTCGTGGTATAGCCATACAGCCCGGATTCTTTTTCCTGCCCCCAGGCGAGTGCATCATCGAGAGACTGTCCCTCTTTATTGCTGATTTCGAAATATTGCCAGCCCTGGGCGAAAAAATGCCCGAGTTTATCCATGCCGACCAGGTAACCATTGATGTTGACCAGGTGGCTCAGCTCCTTGAGATTCAGCGAAAACCCTTCCAGAAGAGTGATGTCACGATAGATCGAATCGCTTAATGAAAGTGCATAACTCTTCTGAAACAAAAGTTCGCGCAACTGCATGTCGAGATCATAGCCCTTGAGCCCCCAGGAAGCGGTAAAGGACTGAAACAGGGCCTTGCGCAGCTCGGTGTACAATTCGTCTTCGTCGCAGTCATTATCTTTGCTGATGATTGGAAAATTGCTGATGTCCTTCATCAGTCGAAAGTCATCATTGGCATTGGCGACTCCCTGTTTGATGCGCCGGTTGATGATGGAGTTGATATCTTCGAGGGCGTCCTCAAGCATTAAGTTGCGTGGAGTGATGCTGTCGACTTCTGCTGCGAAAGCGGAGAACCACCAACACAGGAAAGTGACTATAAAAAACTGCAGCAAGACTTTCATTTCGTTTATTCCCTGTTTGAAGCCGGAGTTTAAAGCCGGAGTATAAAGCCAGCCAGTGCGGGCAGTCGGTAATTTCGACGGAATTCGGCTACCTTAGAAATTTTTGAAATTAAAATCAGGAATTAAGCACTTGCTAATTAAATTCAGGCTGTTTTATTCTTTTACAACTTTATAGCCAACCTTATTGATGGACTGAATCAATGCATCCTTGTCAAGTCCCTCACCTTTGATATACACCCAGCCAGTTGAAAGGTCAGGGTTTGCTTCTTCGACTCCTGTAATCTCTTCAACTGTTCGTTTAACCGTTGCAACGCAATGAGGGCAGGTCATGCCTTCTATTTTCAGTTTAATATCGATATCATTTACCTCATTACCCGACTTGTTACCTTGAATACGATTTTTAAGCCCTTTTAGAGTGAGCATCAACAACAATCCACTTAACAGGTAAGCCGAGAATATCTGCCACCAGTAAAAGTTATGATGTACATGAGCTACTGTTTTGGAAACCCTCGTATCAATAACAAAGTCAAACGCCATACCAAGCCCGACGCTAGCGACGATCACGGTACCTAGATACAGAATCAGTACCTTCAGTCCAAGTGCCCGGTAAATAGCGCCAACGGTTACAACGTTTGTTGCAGGGCCTGCCATCAGAAAAACTAACGCAGTTCCTGCCGGCATGCCCGAAGCAATAAGCGATGCAGCAATTGGTACAGAGGCCGTTGTGCAAACATACAAAGGCAAAGCAATCAGTAAGACCAATAACATGCCTGCCAATCCCTGAGTCCATGCCAGCTGATGAAAAAAATCTGCAGGTACCAGTGCTGTAATCGCCGCTGCTATCAGGATGCCTCCAATCAACCACAGATAGATACTTGCCAGCAGATCAAACAGTGCATATCTGAAAACAGTTATGAATTTGTCCTGACTGGATTGATAATCAGTTCCCTGTTGTTTTTCTACATTTACCTCTTTATCTTCTGTCGTCAGGCGGTTGACCAACAGGCCTCCTGCAATCCCGGACACAAAAGCAGCAATTAATTTAAATATGGCAAATGGCCAACCAAGCATGCTGGCACTGACCAGCACAGAATCGACGCCGGTTTGTGGCGTACTGATTAAGAATGAAGTTGTTGCTCCTTTTGAAGCGCCCTGATCACGCAGGCCTATCGCGGTAGGGACGACACCACAGGAACATAATGGCATAGGCACACCAATCAGACTGGCTCGAAATACACTGCTAAAATTAGCCCTGCTCATATGAGCATGTACAAGACCCGGTGGAAAGTAGACACGCATTACACCGGCCAACAGCAGACCAAATATCAATGGCGCGGACAGTTCCAGCATTATTTGCCAGATTTCATTGAGATAAGTTACAAACATATTATTAGTTTAGCCTGATTGGTGTTTTCAGTTTTGTTTTCGCTATTACCGGACGCATAAATTATAGAAACTCACCGACTGTCAGCTTTCAGCGTTTCCAGTGATAAATATCAGCGATTAGTGGAGTACGCCAGGAATCCTGGAGAACGGACAGTCTTGGGTTATTAATATCTGAAGAGGCTGCTGGCTCCAGCTGCTGATTAGCAGAAGCAAGAAATACTTCCTAAACAGGAAATCATTTATTGCAAAAGAGTTGTTCCATTTGATCTATTGCAGAGTTATACATAAGGTAACAACTAAAACAGCAACACAATATAAAGATTGTAAATTAACAATTCTATTTATTCGTTATTTCTAATATACGCCTGCTAAAAATGAACAACTTCGATGTCCTCAATGTTGAAACCGGAAATATTATTTTCTTCACTTGGAAAAATGATGAAAATTGGTCTGTTGAATTTGTTAGCCCCTCAGTTTTCAAAATCCTAGGATACAAGCCTGAAGAATTTACTTCCAAACAAATAAAATATAGTGACCTTATTCATCCTGACGATATTGACCATGTTACTTCCGAATTAATTGAGGCGTGCAATTCTGATGCTAAGGAGTTCACTCATAAAGTTTATAGACTAAGAAATAAGCAGGGTGATTTCATTTTTGTCCAAGACCATACCGTCATCATTAGAGATAAAGATAATAACATTTCGAATTTTCAGGGTTATGTTTATGACATTACAGAAACATTCATCCAGAAAGAGCGATTAAAACTGGTTTTAGAAGGAACAAATTTAGGCTTATGGGATTGGAATCCTCAAACTGATGAGGTTGTTTTCGATGAAAGATGGGCCAAAATGTTGGGCTATGAATTATCCGAAATAGAATTCGATCTTAATACCTGGTCATCAAAAGTACACCCAGACGATCTACAACAGTGCTTCACTGACATTCAAAGACATATCAATGCTGAATCAGAATTCTATAGCAATATACACCGAATGAAGCATAAAAATGGTGAATGGCGTTACATTTTAGATAGAGGGAAAATTGTAGAGCGTAATGTTGATGGTAAACCGGTTCGTTTCACTGGTACCCACACAGACATTACTGATTTAAAGCAAATAGAAAATGTTTTACGTGCCAGTGAAGAAAAGCTGCTTGGCCTGTTTGGCATGTCTCCATTAGGTATAGCGCTAACTGACATGAATGGCAGATATATAGAATTTAATGATGCATTCGCAAATATTTGCGGCTACACAAAAGAAGAACTCAATAATCTCGACTACTGGGAACTGACACCTGAAAAATACGCTAAAGATGAGAAACGGCAACTGAAATCATTGGAGCAGACTGGAAGGTACGGCCCTTACGAAAAAGAATACAGGCAAAAAAGTGGAAACTTAATTCCGATAAATCTCAATGGCATGTTAGTAACAGGTGCTGACGGAAATAGTTACATCTGGTCTTTGGTTGAGGATATTACTGAACGTAAGAAAGCTAATCTCGAACGGGAACAATACTTAAAGCTGGTCGATGAGAATGTGATTGTCTCAAGCACTGACTTGTATGGAAATATTACCTACATATCACAAGCTTTTTGTGTAATATCTGGGTATACGCGAGAAGAACTAATGGGAAGGAGTCATAACATAGTCAGGCATCCAGACATGGGTCATGAATTATATCGGGGTCTCTGGGATACCATCACTAATGATAAAACATGGGAAGGTGAAATAAAAAATAAAAGAAAGGACGGAAGTTTCTACTGGGTAAAAGCCAATATCTCACCAAAATATGATGATCAAAACAATAAGGTTGGTTATACAGCTATTCGTCAGGACATAACAGATAAAAAACGAGTGGAAGAACTTGCTATAACTGACCGGTTAACACAAATATATAATCGTATTCATCTTGATTTAATCCTGCAAAAGTCTATCCAAAATAGTCAAAGATATGGGCATAAACTATCAATCATCCTATTGGATGTTGATAAGTTTAAAAGTGTTAATGATATTTATGGCCATCACCTCGGTGACATCATACTTAAGGAAACTGCTTCAGTTTTGAAACAGAATATTAGAGCAGCAGATACTCTTGGGCGTTGGGGTGGAGAGGAGTTTTTAATTATTTTACCAGAAACTGGCCTGCAAGAGTCCATGTTATTGGCTGAAAAGCTTCGTATGGCAATGGAGCAGTTCAAATTTAAAACTGTAGGAAGTAAAACGGCTAGTTTTGGTGTCAGTAGTTACCATGAAGGTGATACTGAAATCACAATTGTAGATAGAGCAGATAAGGCACTTTATCTAGCGAAGGAAAATGGTAGAAACCGTGTTGAGCATGGAAAAATTAACAGGGCAGAATAAACGATTGAGTAAATATTGTACCTGGCAAAATTAATATCTGTTTATTGAATCAAAACGAATTGGCAGTTGTAAGGAGGCAGATTCCCGAATATTTCTAACCAAATTAATGACGGCTTCATACACACTCCCACCAGAAGGATTTCCATGGATGCCAAAGTATGAATGCCTGAAGTACATCTAATCTACATATTTTTCACTGAAATGCAGGTATTTATATAGTCGAGCATACAAGGGCCAAGAATGAAGATTCAACAAATCGCTGGGTTTGCGGTAATTACAAAAACTCCTGCTGAGAGTGCCTCACTATACAAGGATACTCTTGGGCTGGTTTTTAAGTCGCAAGATGATTACTTATATCTAGACAAATTTCCAGGTTGTAGCCATTTCGGTGTTTGGCCACTAAGTATGGCTGCGCAATCATGTTTTGGAACCGATGAATGGCCAAAATCATTTCCTGAACCAACTTCTACAATTGAGTATGAGCTTGGTAGTCCTGAAGAGGTACAGCAAGCTGTAGAAGAGTTAAAAGCAAAAGGTCAGGTATTTTTACATGAAGCAAAAGAAGAGCCATGGGGGCAGACAAGCGCTCGCTTTCTCAGCCCTGAAAGTGTGCTCATAGGTTTGAGTTATGCGCCATGGTTACACGAATAACCAACATTTTTCAAAATATTATACAGGCTGCCTGTCTGCTGACGGATACCGTTCAGCCTTGTCATTATTGACAGGGCTTTTGAAATGTCTTTATTTACAATAGCCTGATTTATTGAATACTAAATATTTAATATTTTTTTCAATTGTTTGATAATTTTCATAGCTATAGCTGACCAGTGAAAGTATCTTAATCAATACAGGATGTTTTTGGGAAAATCATGCTGATGCGAACCGATCAGTTAATAAATCATATATGGCTTCATACGAGAGAAGCTCTAATTCACGGAGGTATCTGGTCCTTCATCGGGCTACTCTATGCAATTATATTCACAGCTTCTACAGTGTTTGCCCAAAAGTGGGGGCTGGCAGGGCATCCATATTTTTATGCCTGTATTATAGCCGGCACGATAGGTGCGCTAATGTATAGCAGTATGCGCCTGGTTGTGTTCGTAGCCCTGTTGCTGCTACCTGTTTACATCATCTATTTTATTAACACACTTGGAGAATTGAGCCTGGCTGGGCTCCTGAAGTTGATGATACCTGCTGGGTTAGTTATTGGTGCGGTCTATGGGGCAATTTCAAAACGCTCAAGAGTTAAGTTTGCAGATGCCAAGACGCTGGCAGGACTGTCAGCTGGTTTAATCATAGCAGTATTGTATTTATTGACCCTGCAAATATTTGGAAACATACCTATCGTCTGGGCTGTCGGAATCGCTTGTCCTTTAACCGGTGCTCTATATATCATGCTGGTTCCGGCTTATATACGTTTGTATCACGGATTTTTACCACCGATAGGAGATGGTGCACTCGTAGGTATCGCCGTGGCATTTTTTATTTCATTGTGCTTATTCGTTATGGCTGGAACCATCGATACAAATATGACAGGCGACCTCATTCCGGAAATAGGCAAAATACTGGAACTTCTCCCTGGAACAACTGTAGGAGGAGTGGTTGGCGCAGGATTGGCCGGAATTATAGCCGGAATGCTTCTACCTAACTGGAAGAATCTTGAATAAGACAGTGATCATTGAAATTAGAGGACAAAAGCCCCTTCAATGAAGGGGCTAAAATACAATGTTCAATTTTGATTAATTAGATATTTTTAACTGCAATGAAACACTTAAGGTAAATTCGCACAACCATCATCTTTTATTTTGCCGTCAAATTTTACATTAGAAAGATCACAATTAACTGTACCTGTGATTTTCAAATCATCGATTTTCGCATTATTGATCGTCACGCTACCTGCACCATCATCTTCAGACTCGACCTCAATGTCATCGGCTTCACCTCGACCATTAGTCAGTTTTTTAACAGTCAGGTTGACATCACCATCGTCTTCTTCAGAAAGCTTAATACCCTCGTCACCATTATTTGCCATGATAATATTTTGCGCATCTAAGGTAATATCACCATCTTTATCTTCATCAAAGTCCAGACCTTCATCATCATTAGAGAAGATACGGATATTTTTCATTTCAACAGAAACTGAACCACGATCTGCTTCATCAATATCAAATGCATCATCTAAATCAAGGACAACCTGGTCTTTACCTTCTTCATCTGTATCAATTTCGTCAACACAATCATAGCGGCCAGCAAAATCTTCCAGGAACTCTTTTTCAAGGTCTTTATTTTCAAATGGTTCTGCAATTGATCTTGCTTCTGTGTAGACATTAAATAAAGCTTCCTGATCTGCCTGACCACAGTAACTTCCGTTATCAACAAAATTAGCATTTTTCATTTTGACAATAACATCGCCATCACCCGCTTCATCTATTTCGATACCATCGGCACCAACATTACGCAGCCAGATGTTTTTCGCAACGAGGTTAACACTGCCATCACTACGTTCATCTACACGAATTCCATCCGCATCTTGTTGACCGAAACCAGTGTTCATTACGGTTACTTTGGTTAACTTGACATCAAATGAAGCGGAAGTACCAAAACCACCAGCATCATTACCATCACCACAGCTTAAGTCGCTACAATCTGACAGGTGGATGCCGTGATCACCAAAACCACGCACTGAAGTATTATATATTTCTACTTTGACAACTTTATCGAAGAGTGGGTCATCTTCACCTGATTCATCAATTTTAATTGCAGGCGTGGTTAAAAGAATCGCATTACCACCAAGTGACTGGTTAGGGTTTGAATCATCGTAGGAATATCCTCCCGGACCAATAAAACGTAGCCCAGACACTTTCAAATCTGCACCATTTGTTACATGCAACACAGTGTTGTTACCATCAGCATAAACTCTATGACCTTTACCTTTTAAAACTAACGGCGTAGAACCAGAATATTTCAGAGTTCCATCAACATAGATTCTTTTTTGCTTACTATTTAAAGCTGATTGCAATTCTGCAACAGTATCAACAGTTACCGCAGCGGAAAGATAAGCAGGCACTGTAAAAGTTGCGATGATGGCGCTAACTAAAACTTTTTTCATGTTTAAAGCTCCTTAAAACAATTTTTGGTTAGATATTCAGGACGAAATCAGAGCCAACAATTTACTCCAACCTCACGACATTATTTGGTCGTCATTCATTCCATGAGTTATGTGGAAAATTTTGCTGAAAATGAACGACAAGGCTATACAATACTTGTTAACCATTTATGACAGGTGTCATGATAGATTTAACTGCTTAAATTAGAGCAAGAAATGTTTTACGATGCCTTGAATATTTTTCTACTAAAAACCCGCCAGGGCGAACCATAGCGGGCATTTTTTTTTAATGCCGGTGCTACGGTTTAGTTTATCTGGAGTTTTTTTTGAATGCCTAAATCAAACAAGCGAGAAGAGTCCTCTTTTCAGCAGCATCAGCAGACTTCAGCTTCACTGTTCAACGCCGTAAACATGCTTTTAAGAAGTATTCTTGGGAATTGCTTAGTAACGAAACCAACTCAGGAAACCTTGTCTGACACAACTGGAAAGGTAACCTGTCAAGTGGGTTCAGGGGGGCATCGTAGGGTTACCAGGAAAGGCAAAAGCAGTTTCCTATACTTAGATGGAGGTAGGTGAAATGGTGAATATTCTTCCTGTACGCGATTCGATTGAACCGATCTTCACTTTTACTCGACATTGAAGTACCTAAACCATGAACCTGAAGGAGCATCAAAATGAACACAGCACTCAAAACATTTATCACAATCAGCGCACTCAGCTTTGCAGGCCTGACCCACGGTGCCGGCTACCTTAAAATTGAAGGTATCAAAGGTGAAAGCAAAGCAGCGCAGCAAGAAGCGCAGCCCAAAGGTACTCCCGCCCGCAAGGGTATGCAGGATTTAAAGGCTAATAATGATAAGAAGGCCGGACTGCTGCTACCCGCTGTTCAAAGTGTCCGTGAGCCAGCCGGAAAATCTTCAAGCAAAGCTGGCAAATCCAAAGGTAAAGTAGAAGCAACCTGGAAAGTGGAAGAGGGTTCGAAGTAACCATAAGGAACATACTTTTAGAATCATTTGAATTAAACCGGGATATTCCCGGGGGCTGAGTCCCCGGGAAGAGCTTTAGATATTCGCTGGCAGGTCAGCTGGTTTACAGAAGCATTGCCTCGGCTGGCAAAGACAGAATCAATAGTGCAATCGTACTGAGTATGGCCAGTATTTTTATTCCTTCAGTGAAACCTTTCAGTAAACTCATTTTGACTCCCTCCATGAAAAAACAAGGCCCAACAAATATCGGTATTTGGGCAAGTTTTAAATAATATCTGGCTTTCTATTTCAAGCGTAAATAACGACGGGAAATGTAGATCAAGTATATTAACAGAATGAGACAACGTTTAGATTATTATAAAAATCAGGGAAATAATTTCTGAAATTTACTCTAAGTTGTTGATTTTTTTTCGGCAGGTTCTGAAGTTTGTGAATCTGCTTCCCCTGAATCTGGTAAAGCCTGCGATTTTTCATAGCGTTCGATACGTAACAGAACCCCGGCGAGTGGGTGGTCCATGTAGTGGGTCTTGTCTCTCTTAAGTTTGCGCGAAACGTTGAAAGGAATGGTTTTTGCGACCATTTCTTGCTGTATTGCAGCTTGATTTGCATATGAAGGTGACCACTCGGGATTCTGTAACTGGATGTCAAAATCGGCATGCAGGTAGCGCGACAGGCTGATTCTGACTTTGCCACTTAATGCGGGAGACTCACTTTTCAGGTTAATCCAGGCGGCCTGTTCGCGTGGCAGGCCTTTCTGGCGCCAGATCTGGTGTGATGTGACCGAAAATTCCGCAGCCCGGTTGATCGCATAGGCATGTCTGCCGAGCTGTTTTTCAGAAGCTGCAACCGGTTCAATGTCGAGCATTGACAGACTATCAGGCTGCTGCGCGGGTAGCGGGGTGAACCCCGTGGGGTTAATCCCGTTTTCAGCCACGAGCGATGTCGGCCACCTTTCCTCAACCTGCGCCGTTTTGGTCCTGGTAAAAGTTAGCACTTCTACCGTGTACCAGTTGACCTTTTCTGATTCTGCCACGGCCGGAGTGGCGGGTAATAAAAGTGCAGTGACGAACAGAGTGAGCAATTTTTCAGGCAGCAGTTTTTTCATCTTTTCCCGACAGTTTCTGTATCAGTTGGTTTATTTGGTCAAAGCGGGTTTCGCGATCTTCCAGGTCAATATTGAATCTTAACCTGTCTGCACCATCAAACTGAAATTTTTGTGGCTGTTTCTGCACCAGGTTGATGATATTCATCGGGTCTATCTGCGGTTCAGCATCAAATAGAATTCTGCCACCTTTGGGGCCAGCTTCAATTTTGCGGATACCCATGGGATGAACTTTCAGTTTCATTTCGGTAATGGCAAACAGGTTTTTGGCCTGAGGCGGCAGCAGTCCAAAACGATCAATCATTTCTACCTGCAGTTCACGCAGGTCTTCACGATTTTCACAACTGGCGATGCGTTTATACATGACCAGGCGATTATGCACATCGGGCAGGTAGTCTTCAGGCAGAATGGCTGGCAGTTGCAGATCGATTTCTGTGCCGTGATCCAGCGGGCGATCCAGTTGCGGCTGCTTGCCGGTTTTTAATGCAGTGACTGCGCGCTGCAACAGTTCGGTATAGAGGCTGAAGCCGATTTCATGAATCTGGCCACTTTGTTCATCGCCAAGCAGCTCGCCGGCACCTCGAATTTCCAGGTCATGTGTTGCCAGTGTGAAACCGGCTCCGAGATCTTCCATGGATTCTATCGCTTCCAGGCGCTTAACGGCATTGGCCGTCATGGATTTTCTACCCGGTGTCATCAGGTAGGCGTAGGCGCGATGATGTGAGCGGCCCACACGGCCTCTTAACTGGTGCAACTGGGCAAGGCCAAGCTTGTCGGCGCGGTCCATGATAATGGTATTGGCAGTGGGCACATCAATACCGGATTCAACAATCGTGGTGCATACCAGCAGATTAAACCGCTGATGATAAAAGTCGCGCATGATGGCTTCCAGCTCTGTTTCACGCATTTGCCCGTGGGCAAACTGTACGCGTGCAGCGGGGATCATTTCCGAGAGTTTGTGTGCGGTGTTTTCAATGGTGCTGACTTCGTTATGCAGGAAGTAGATTTGCCCGCCGCGTTTGATTTCACGCTCACAGGCTTCGATGACGGTGTTGTCATCCCATTGGGAAACAAAGGTCTGGATAGGATGTCGCGCAGCCGGGGGGGTGGCGATGATGCTTAAGTCGCGCATGCCGGACATGGCCATGTTCAGGGTTCTTGGAATTGGCGTGGCAGTCAGTGTGAGGATGTCCACTTCCGAGCGCAATGATTTAAGCTGCTCTTTCTGGCGCACGCCAAAACGGTGTTCTTCATCAATAATCACCAGTCCCAGGTCTTTGAAATGGACATCGGCCGATAACAGCTTGTGGGTACCAACGACAATATCTACCGCACCGTCCTTTAATTGTTTGAGAATGGCTGTGGTCTGCTTGGCGGTTTTGAAACGTGACAGGCCTTCAACCTTGACCGGCCAGTCGGCAAAGCGGTCGGAAAAGTTCTGCAGATGCTGTTGGGCAAGCAGGGTGGTGGGTGCGATTACCGCAACCTGCTTGCCATTCATTGCCGCGACAAACGCGGCGCGCATCGCCACTTCGGTTTTACCAAAGCCGACATCACCACAGACCACCCGGTCCATGGATTTGGAATCCGTCAGGTCCTGTATCACGGCTTCAATGGCAGATTGCTGGTCGGGAGTTTCCTCAAATTCAAAGGTGGCTGCAAACTTTTCGTATTCATTTTCGTCGAGCTTAAAACGATAACCGCTATGGACTTCTCGGCGCGCATAGATATCCAGCAGTTCGGCAGCGACATCATGGACTTTTTCAATGGCCTTGCGTTTGGCTTTTTCCCACTGGCCACTACCCAGGGCATGCAGTGGTGCCGTGTCTTCATTGGCGCCGGTGTAACGACTGATCAGATGTAATGAAGCAACTGGCACGTAGAGTTTGTCACCTTTGGCATATTCAAGCGTCAAAAACTCTGTGTCTTCATCGCCGATATCCAGCGTCTGCAAACCAATATAGCGACCAATTCCATGTTCTTCGTGAACGACCGGGGTGCCTTCATGCAGTTCAGTGAGGTTGCGGATAACCTGGTCCGCATCAGTTTTGACTTTGCGGCGTCGACGCTCCTGGCGTACCTTTTCACCCAGCAGTAAGGCTTCCGGTATAACGCACAGCTTTTGCGACTGCAGCCATACACCTTCTTCAATGGGCGTGATGCACAGCCCGTTGCTGATATCGCTTTCGATGAAAGCTTTCCAGTTGTCTACCAGCTGAGGCCTGATGTCATGATGCTTCAAGGTATCCAGCAGTAATTCTCGCCGCCCGGCGCTCTCCACGGTGAACAGGATCCGGGCATCATTTTCTGCGATGAAGGTTTTCAGCGAGGCTGCCGGATCCCTGGCTTTGGCCTGCAGGTTTAACGCCGGTAACGCGGGAATGTCATGATTGAAGAAACTGGTGAAGCCTTTCTTACGGCTGCCAATTTCCTGATCTGAAAACATGATGCCGGGTAACGGTTTGAGATAACTGACCAGTTCATCGGTTTCCATGTAGATTTTTCGGGCTGGCAATATCGGCCTTTCGATATCATGGCTGCGTTGTTCGAAACGATGCGCAACCTGCTGCAGAAAACTGTCTGTCAGTTCACGAAAGTTGTCAGGGTAAAAGGCCAGTGTGTTCTCAGGCAGGTAATCCGGAAGACTGGAAGTCTGTTCAAAAAATAATGGCAGGTAGTATTCAATACCACCGGGGAAAATGCCTTCACTCGTATCTCGGTATATCAGGCTGCGCTGCGGATCACCTTCGAAGTTTTCCCGGTATTGCCTGCGAAACAATGCAATGGCGTTTTCATCGGTGGGAAACTCTCGCGCCGGCAGCAGGCGTATCTGGTCAACCTTCTGCAGTGAGCGTTGCGTCTCAGGATCGAATGTGCGAATGGTATCTATCTCATCATCAAATAAATCCAGACGAAACGGTGTTTCACTGCCCATGGGGAAAATATCAAACAGTGAGCCACGTACTGCAAACTCACCATGGCTGAAAACCTGGGACACGGACTGATAGCCATTTTTTGAAAGTTGCTGCCTGAAGCTTTCCAGATCCAGTGTCTGCCCAAGCTTCAGACTGAGAATATTGTTTTCCACAAAATCTCTCGGGGGCAGACGTTGCAGCAGAGTGGTAACGGGCACGATCAGCAGGCCCTGTTGCAGGTCACATAACTGATGCAGGGAAAGCAGTCTGACAGAGGTCAGCTCCGGTAAAGGTGAAAACACATCATAGGGCAGGGTTTCCTGGTCAGGAAAATTAATGAGCGGAAAGCGGTTTCCTGAGAAAAAACGGATTTCCTGCTCCCAGCGGTTGGCTGTCTGCACATCTGGTGCGAGTAACAGAACGGGGCGTTGTGACTGTGCAATTATCTGGCTGATATTCAGTGCAACGCTACATCCATGGGTATTGCCCCATTGCAGTTTTTCGCCCCTGGCAGTCGGATAAGGAGCGGTGGGATAGGGAAAGGTTTCTAACATAACTTCGCGGAAATCGATTTCAGGATGCCTGTTGGCAATTAGTTGGGATAATTTGGCTGCAATAGTCCATAATTTTATGTGATTTCTGATTCAGGTAAAACATTATGACCGGGATAAATACTTTGTTGAAAAAAATGGTTACTTTAGCAGCTGTTTCTGTGGCATTGCTGGCTCAACCGGTATTGTCTTCCGATGAGGGTATGGAACTGGCGACCAAGGTCTACAATCGCCCGGCCGGAAAAGATGGCCGTTCCGAGGTGACCATGATTATCAAGGGAACAAAACGCCAGGAACGCATTCGTAAACTCATCAGCTACAGGCTCGATAAAGGCGGGGGCGAACGCTGGAATATGATGCGCTTTACCGAGCCTGCCGATGTGGAAAATACCGCATTGCTCACCAAAGACCATCCTGGTGATGAAAGTGATCAGTGGATATATCTGCCGGCACTGGATCGGGTGCGTATCATTTCTTCCAAGCGCAAAGGCGGCAAGTTTGTCGGCTCAGATTTTACCTATGAGGATCTGCGCGATCGCGAACCGGATATGGATACCCACACCATTGAGGGTAAGGAAAAGATTGGTGGTATCGAATGTATCAAACTGGTCAGCATTCCTGTGGACAAATCCAACTCTATCTATACCAAGCGTATCAGCTGGATTCATGAAAAAACACTGACGCCGCTGCAGGTGGACTTGTTCCAGAAAAACAAAAGCAAGCCGGTTAAACGCCTGAAGGCTAAAAAACTCAAAAAAATTCAGGGCATCTGGACAATATTGCAAAGCACCATGTATGACCTGAAAAAAGGTAACACCACCCGTTTGGCAACGAACAGGGTGGAATATGATCTGGGTCTTCCCGAAGACCTGTTTTCAAAACGTGGTCTATCCGACAGCAGCTTATTTAGATAATAAAGTTAAAAAAATTAATAAATTCCTGTACTTATTCTATATTTCTCGACTACTATATTAAGAAATGGGATTTTTGCGATTTTCGGGAAGCAATAGCATCATGAAAAACTATCGTTTATTTACTGCCAGTCTGGTTGTTGGTTATCTGTTCTGCGGGCCGCTAATGGCCGAGGAAGTAATCGTTATCGAAGATGAGAGTGAAGCTGAAGAAATGATTATCATCGATGACGAAGCCACGGTTGATGATGAGGTTATTGTTGTCGATGATGGTGAGCTATCTATCGGTTCTGATGAAGAGATAATCACCCTGGAATCGGATGAGTCGATTCAGGATGACATGACAATGTTCAGTTCCAGTGAGCGCGAAACCTTTTCCCTAGGTATCGAAAAAGCCTGGCTTGAATATTCTGCGCTGGTTGAAGACAGTCAGGGTGTCGACAGCCTTTCCTACGGCCATGTGGCTGTCAAGGCTGAATGGAAACCCGGCAATCAATGGGAAGGACAGCTACAGGCACGTATTGACGGCTACAGTCAGGACGGCAACCCCAGCTGGAATGACATTGATCTGGATTATGGTGATAACTGGATACGTTACCGTGGTGACAATGCACGTCTTACTGTGGGAACACAGACCATTATCTGGGGGCGCATCGATGAAATTCCTCCTTCCGACCGTTTAAGTACCATTGATGGCAATCGTCTCAACATGGATGATTTGCAGGACAGAAGACGTTCTCGTCCAACCCTGCGTGCAGAGTTTTTCGGGGAAGGCAGCAAGCTGGATCTGATTTACATGCCAACCTTCCGTGAAGCGGAACTCGCTGATGTGGATAGTATCTGGCATCCAATTGACCGGGTGCGCCAGCAGGTGCTTGGCATTGAGCTTCCAGCTGCCGTCGCTGCAACCATTACTCCAAATACTCCTATTATCAACAGTGCGCCTGACAGTGATGATGGCGTGGGGCTACGCTTCAGTTCCAATTACGAAGGCCTGGAGTATGCGCTGACAGCTCAACATGGACGTCAGACCTTGCCTTATTTCAGTTACTCGGTCGTTCCTACGCCAACTTTTACGGCTCAATACCCGCGTACCACTGCTGTGGGTGGCGATCTTGCATTTGAAAATGAAGGTATCACCTGGCGCTTTGAAGCCGTATATCTGAGTGACCTGCCTGGTACGCATAGCATAACGGGTTATACTGATGATGTTGAAGGTGCCAACTGGGCAGCCGGTATGGAATTTTATCCAGGGGATGAAAATATCCGCGTGAACCTGCAGATCGCGGGTAACCATTTATTTGATGCTGATAACCTGCTGGACAGGGACGAAATCTATAACTTCAATGGTTCAGCTGAAATACCTTTTGCTGAAGAAGCCTGGCGAGCCAATATTCGTTTTTCAGTCGGTCTCGACAAGGAAGATATTTATTTTAATCCTGAAATTGCCTTCGTGGACTGGGAGCCGCACGAAATCTACCTTGAAGCGCATTACTATGATGGTGATGAGGGTACCCTGGGTGGTTTCCATGAAGATCATTCGCT
>Ga0180434_10003369_pt1 | contig 20407 bp, 17 predicted proteins | sample SS_ome_7_FD_132453 | JGI IMG/M metagenome (GOLD analysis project Ga0180434, IMG submission 132453) | Hypersaline lake sediment archaeal communities from the Salton Sea, California, USA - SS_1_D_2 metaG | ecosystem: Environmental > Aquatic > Non-marine Saline and Alkaline > Hypersaline >...
AATGCCAGTATCTGCAACGTGGCTCTATGGCTATGGGCAGGCGGTGAATCGGCATTTCTTCAAGATGCCAACACACTAATAATGAGAACACCTGATTTAGTCAGGGTAATTTCTTTTCTGAAACAAACCTTTCCCGAACTCAACAGGATAACCTCCTATGCACGCTCAAAAACTGCTGCCAAGAAGTCACTAGAAGAATTGAAAGCACTCAAGGATGCCGGACTTTCCAGGTTACACATCGGAATGGAAAGCGGCTCCGACCTTGTGCTCAGCTACATGGAAAAAGGAGTCACGGCTGAAGAACACATAGTAGGCGGCAAAAAGGTGAAAGAGGCTGGCATTTCATTATGTGAGTATGTGATGCCCGGGCTCGGGGGCAGAAAAATGTCATCAGACCATGCCGACGGGACAGCTGCGGTTCTTAATGAAATCGACCCTGATTACATCAGACTACGCACCCTCCATGTACGTGAGGATATGCCTTTGTGGTCTAAACTAGAAGAAGACGACTTTGAACTGCAAACGGAAGACGAGGTAGTAGAGGAAATCGGCAAGCTTATCGAAAAGCTTGAAGTCAACAGCCAGCTTAAGAGTGACCATATATTGAATCTGCTGCCCGAAATAGAAGGTAAATTCCCTGAAGCCAAACCGGCATGTCTGGCTGCGATAAATAGATATCTAGCATTACCATCTGAAGAAAGACTCAACTTCAAGCTGGGGAGAAGAGCTGGCTACTACGAGAAACTGGACGACCTTCATAACGATTATATACATCAAAAGGTTGACGAAGTAATACAGCGTATCGCCGCGGAAGTTCCAGATAATGTTGACGAGATGATACTTAAACTAAAAGGGAGTTTTATTTAGGAGTATTCATCTTATGTCAAACAAAGGCTTCCTCAATCTTAATCGTTTCAAATCAGGCAAGGCAATAAAGCAACAAGCAAAACGCATTGTAGACAACAGTCGAACCAAACCAATAAAATCTAGAAAGGTAACCACATGAAAAAGTTCATCACCTTCTTAGCTTTAACGCTGGTACTGACTACCCTGGCCACAGGCTGTGCCGAAGGCGAGGTAAAAGAAGACGAAGATACTCCTATCAAAGATGACTTTATTGAAGGAGTTTCAGGCGGTGACGCCGAGAGCCTGAACCGGATACTTATCAGTGACGCTACTTCCGCAAGTTACTACGAGCATACAGTGGACTCGCTAGCCACATACGACAATGAATTCAATATCCAACTGCGTTGTTTGGCTAAAGATGTAGAGGCATCAACAGACGGCTTTGTTTACACCGTAACCATCAGAGACGACCTCAAATGGAGCGATGGCTCCCAGGTCACTGCTGAAGACTATGTTTACACACTGAAGAACCTGATGTTCTCAGAATGGCTGAACTACCCATATAAAGGAGACTGGCAAGAAGAGGTGAATGGAGAGAAAGTCTTCGTCATACCTGAAGTAATAGACGCCACCACCTTTAAAATAACCCGCCAGACTGTTGATCCGGAGTTCGTCTACATTATTTACGATCTGTTCCCCTATCCTAAACACATCGCTACACAGTACGAGGGCGATGTCAAAGCCTTCACCGAAGCACCGGAGTTTAACAACCCCACCTATACAGGAAACCTCGGACCTTATCACTTTAAGGAATGGAACAGAAACGACAGATATGTAGTGGAGCGGAATCCCGATTATTATCTGGGGAAGGATATTGGAGCCCCTTACTTTGACCAATATATCGTCAAACTCTTCGGTACCCCAGCCACAAGGCAGGCAGCCCTGGAAGCTGGTGACATAACCTACACCGGAATAGAGCCTGAACAAGCCACCAGATTCAGAAACATGGAAAATATCAAGGTATACACGATACCTAGCGGTGGTTGCACCGTCCTGGCTTTTAATCAGAGAGCCAACGGTTGGGAAGGATTGAAGAAAAAATCAATAAGGCAAGCAATATCCATGTCGATAAATAAAGAAACTATTACGCAATCAATCCTCCTCGGCTTCGCCGAGCCTGCCTTCAGCTTTATCCCGTCGATATCCCCATGGTATGACAATGAAAGTCTGGTCAGATACGGAGTTGGGGAACTTCATGACAAAGATAAAGCCACCGAGACTTTTTATCAAGAAGGCTACGGAGTCAAAGAAGAAGACGGCACCATAAGTGTTACCCAAAAAGACGGCAGTCTTTTGCACCTCGTTCTGGCAACTAACCAGGGTAGCAAGGTAGCCGAAGACATAGCCTTCCAAGTAAGACGGGACCTCCTGACATTAGGTATAGAAACAGAGATAAAGTTGGTACCCTGGTCTACACTATTAAGACAGTTCATGGAGAATACAGTACCCGGGAGTGACCAGGAACCACGAGACAACAACGGCCCTGAAGCGGTGAGCCAGGAGGACTGGGACATGATTCTGCTGGGTTTCGGCAGCGATGTGCTGGCACCATCCGGAAGCCGAGTTTTCTACACCACCGATGGAGGGCTTAACTTCATGGGCTACTCTAACCCAGAAGTAGACAATCTATTCAAACAGGTTAAAACAACTGAGGCACTAGATAAAGAGGAACGCAAACAAATATACGCCAAACTGTCACTTCTCCTGTCTGAAGACTTACCTGTGGACTTTCTCCTCTACCACAGAGCGAATTTAGGTTTTCAGAAGAACGTCATGGGAATAGACCCTGGTCCCAGTATAGGCTACAACTACTTTATGTGGTACTTTGAATAATGCTTCTTTTTCTACTATTCTGAGCAAAGCCAAGAAGCTGGAGCTAAACCACCTAAAAATCTAGCCTTCCTCGCTCAGTTTCATGGTGATGAGGTAAACATCCTTCATGGAAAAAAGCTGGCTCAGAGACTATATCATCAAGAGGCTCCTCTACGCAGTCATTATCGCCTGGGGCATACTTACCATCACTTTCATCATGGTCAGAGTCGGTCCCAGTTCGCCCGCTGATAAGTATCTAGCAAACCTCGCTGCCAGAGGGCAGGATGTGGCAGAGGTAAGAGCCGCCATAGAGGCACGGTATGGCCTGGACCAACCAATCTACGAGCAGTATATAGACTATATGGGCAACCTGTTTCAGGGTAACTGGGGATGGTCCTTCAGCACCTCAATGCCCGTAATCGAGCTAATCAAGACCCACTGGATTTACTCTTTTCAACTCATATTATTAAGCAGCCTGTTTGCTGCTTTCCTTGGCATCTTAATCGGCATTTACTCGGCGGTTAAGCAATATACCAAGACCGACTATGCCTTCACCTTTTTCTCTTTCGTTGGAATATCAATACCAAACTTCTGGCTCGGTGTCATGCTAATACTAATCTTCTCGGTGAAACTCGGATTGTTCAAGACTTATTATGACACTACTCTACCTCTATTTTCCCTCGATAACCTGAAAGCGCTGGTGCTGCCCGTTATAACCCTGGGAACAGGAATGTTAGCTGGCTATGTTAGATATACCAGGTCAGCTATGCTGGACAATTTGAGAAAGGCATTCGTCACTACCGCCCGCGCCAAAGGCCTGCCGGAACAAACCGTAATCGGCAAACATGTCTTCAGAAATGCTCTACTACCCCTCATAACCATAATAATGTTCGATTTGGGCAGCATTGTTTTCGGCGGAGCCTATCTTACCGAGATCATCTTCGGCATCCCCGGACTGGGACAAATATCTTTTAACGCCATCTTTGCCAATGACTATCCAGTGGTAGTAGCTGTGACCCTTATAGGGACATTTATGGTGCTTCTAGTCAACTTAGTGACTGATATCACATATACCTATCTTGACCCAAGGATAAGATATGATTAAAAGGCTACAAGATATAATCAAAAGAGCTAGCCAACACCTGCATCTCAACACCCGGCTGATCAATTATTACTGGCAAAGAACACGAAGAAACAAGCTAGCAGTAGCTGGTCTGGCTTTCATTGTCTTCCTGGTGGCACTGGCCATAATCGGACCGTTCTTCACCTTAGACCCAACAGAGGCCAACTTCGAAGAAAAAAACATGCCGCCTGCTGGTTTTGTCACTGAACAATCCGTCTACAATATAGAGACTGACGAAGTCACTACGAAAGAAGTCCACGGAACATGGAAACATCCGCTGGGCACAGATAGCAAAGGTCGCGACATGCTGGCTATGATAGTCTCCGGAGCCAGAGTATCTTTGCAGGTTGGCCTCATCGCCACCGGCATAGCTATAATCCTAGGAACGATTATCGGAGTTCTGTCAGCCTATTTAGGCGGCTGGGTCGACAACGCTCTGATGAGATTCACAGACATTATGATGACCTTCCCCTTCTTCCTGCTGCTGGTGCTCATAATCTTCATTTTTGGGTCAAACCTTGCTTTCATAGTACTGGCAATAGGACTGACCGGCTGGACAGGCACCGCCAGGCTAACTCGAAGTGAATCCCTATCTCTCAGGACACGAGAATTTGTCGTTGCCGCCAAAGCTCTGGGCGCCAGCGATAAAAGAGTTATCTTCCGCCATCTCATACCAAATGTCATAAGCCTCATCATAGTCATAGCCACCTTATCCATTCCGGGGGTAATTCTAGCCGAAGCTGCTCTGAGCTTTATCGGTTTGGGCGACCCCATGGTGTCCAGCTGGGGAATAATCCTAGAAGCCGGACAGCACAGCCTGAACACTGCCTGGTGGGTAGCCGTTGAGCCAGGCATAATGCTTTTCCTAACAGTTCTCGCTTTTAACTTTCTTGGTGACGGACTTAGAGACGCCTTCGATCCCAAAAGTAACATATAGACGACATGAACAATGTAATCTTAAAGGTCAGCAATCTTAAGACATACTTTTTCACCAGCCGCGGCACAGTCAAGGCTGTAGATGGTGTCGACTTTGAACTCAGGCACGGTGAATGTCTTTGCCTGGTTGGCGAATCCGGCTGCGGCAAGACAGTAACAGCGCTTTCCATTTTGCGTCTGTTTGATAGCCCGCCAGGGGAAATAGTCGATGGCCAAATAAGCTATGATGGCCTGAATTTAACCAATTGTTCCTCAGAGCAATTGAGACAGATTAGAGGCAAAGATATCTCTATGGTCTTCCAAGAAGCACAATCCGCATTGAACCCGGTATTAACTATAGGTGACCAGATAATAGAGCAAATAAAGCTCCACTTGCCATTGAATTACAGCAAGGCTGAGGACAGAGCTATGACATTGCTCGAAGAAATGGGCATACCTTCAGCAGAAAGAGTGATGAGCTACTATCCTCACCAGCTATCAGGTGGCATGAAACAAAGAGTGCTAATAGCTATGGGACTGTCCTGCGACCCCCAAATTCTAATCGCTGACGAACCGACCACCGCCGTAGATGTGACCATAAAGGCACAAATACTGGACATATTTCGTGATCTGAAGACCAGCAGACAAATGTCTACAATATTCATAACCCACGACCTTGCGGTGGTGGCTGAAATAGGAGACCGGGCCGTGGTCTTGTATGGGGGTAAAGATGTAGAGACAGCACCAGTCTCCGAAATAATCAACAACCCCAAGCATCCTTACACTTCCGGCTTAATCGAATGCCTGCCTGATATATCCAAATCCACAGGCAAGCTGGCATCTATTCCTGGCACAACACCCAACCCCCTGAAAATGCCCCAGGGTTGTGCCTTCCATCCCAGGTGCCCTAAGGCAATGGAAATCTGCAGCCACCAAGAACCACTGGAAACCGTGATTTCTAAGGAGCACAGGGTAAATTGTCATTTATACAAATGAACCACAAGTCAAATCATAAGTTGTTACAAATAATAAACCTCAAAAAATACTATCCGGTAACCGCCGGACTATTCTCGCGGCATATTGGAGATATAAAAGCTGTAGATGGGGTGAACTTAGATGTAAATGAAAAGGAAATCATCGGCTTAGTAGGAGAATCTGGATGTGGCAAATCAACCCTGGGCAAAACAATACCCAGGCTGGAGGAGCCAACAAGCGGGGAAATCCTGTATGAAGGAACTGATGTTGGCAAACTGGACAAAAAAGGGCTTGCTGAATTAAGAAGGGAAATACAAATAATATTCCAGGACCCCGATGCCTCGCTCGACCCCAGAATGGCAGTTGGCGATTCCATCTGTGAACCACTGATTATCCATAACATCGGCGACGATAAGAAACGGATAGAAAGGGTAGCAGAGTTAATGGAGCAAGTTGGTATGGAAGCCGAGCAGGCTAACCTGTATCCACACGAGTTCAGCGGCGGTCAAAAACAGCGTATAGGCATCGCTCGTGCCTTAGCCATAAACCCAAAACTTATCATTGCCGATGAACCGGTGAGCGCCCTGGATGTATCAATCCAGGCTCAAATCTTAAATCTGATGATGGACATTCAGGAAAAATTTGGCCTGGCTTATTTGCTCATAGCCCACGATTTATCAGTAATAAAGCACATGGCACACAGAGTAGCTATAATGTATTTAGGAAAAATCGTGGAGCTGGCCAATAAGCAGGAGCTATTCGATAATCCGCTTCATCCCTATACTGAAGCTCTACTGTCAGCAGTCCCCAGCTTTAAATCAAAATACAAAGACAGAATATTGCTGCATGGTGATGTCCCCTCTCCTCTAAATCCACCATCCGGCTGCCACTTCCACCCCAGATGCCATCGAGTACTACCAATCTGCAGCCGAGAAGAACCAGGGCTTGCCGAAATATCCGAAGGTCATTTTGTCTCCTGCCATCTATACAGGTGAAAAAACTAAAGTCCTACACTACCATCTTTCAAAGATGGCACTCGTAGTTTTTTAACCATGTAGGAACCCTCCAACTCATAGCCACACTCAGAACGGAAATATTCTCTGGCGCCTACGCCACTGATAACGGCTATCTCGCGAGCCTGGAATTCTTCACGGGCGATTCTCTCAGCCTCTTTGAGCAACTCTCCGCCAAGACCTTTATGCTGAGCTGCCCCGGCTTGCTGCTCTCCTAAAGGAACCTCAGAACCAAAAACGTGCAATTCCCTGACCATAGCCACATCTCCACTGCCAGCTATCGAAGGTCCTGTCCGCATCCGGAGCAGTCCAAACAAGGTCTCATCCTCATCTTCGAAAGAAAGAAATACCTCTTTCGCTCCTGATGCCTCATAATCCAATCTCTTGAGATGCGGTTCGCCAACCTTCCAGCCATCTCTTAAGCGATGCCCCTGTTCCCGGCAACGGATGCAGTTACAACGAACACCGATTGCTTCCATCCGTTTTTTGAGCGCACTCCTCAATGCCAGATCTTTACAGCCAGCCGTAATGAATTTGCTGGGAATATCACGCATTACCCGAGGAATTCTTACATAACCGGGCACCTGAGTCTTAATGCTTATCATCAAACTTACCATCTCATCCATCGGATAAGGATGATAACGGCCGTCTATGTACCACTCCTCAAGCTCAGTGCCAGCAATGACCAATGTTGGGTAAAGCTTGAGTCCATCAGGCCTGAAATTATTATCATCAAAAAGCTCCCCTGACAAGTCTAAATCATGCTTCGGGCTCGAACCTGGCAATCCCGGCATCCAATGATAATAAACCTTGAAACCGTAGTCTTTAAGCAATTTAGTTGCGCTAATGACCTCGGCTACACCATGCCCACGCTTTACCAGATGATAGATTTCATCGTCCAGCGTCTGCACCCCCAACTCCACTCGAGTCGTACCGAACTCCAGCATCCTTTTGACTTCCTCCTCCCGGCACCAGTCAGGTCTGGTTTCAATACACAATCCAACACACCGATGCTCGGCAATCTCATTCATCTGCTTAGCTGCCTCCAGGCTGTGTGACGCGCTGCCATTCAAGCCATCATAGCAATCCTTTATGAACTGATATTGATACTCCTCGGGATAAGCCAGAAAAGTCCCACCCATAACAATAAGTTCAACTTTATCAACCGGATGCCCCATTTCCAAAAGAATCCTCAGCCTCTCCTCAACCTGCCTTCTGGGCTCATAATTACATAACTTGGCCCTGAGCACTGCCGGTGATTCCGGCGTATAGCTTTTAGGTGCATCAGGGAAAGTGGGACAATAAACGCATTCTCCAGGACAGCCTATCGGCCTGCACATAACAGCCACTGGGGTAACCCCAGATATAGTCCTTGAAATTTTTTTCATTCTATGCTTTCCTTACACATGACACATGTATGGGCGACCATTTAAGGTCATCTAACGAGACTTTAGCCTCGCCCTACACAGGTACCGACATTAAAAGAAGTCTACCAAATCAGCAACTATGCCGACAAATAAAGAAGTCTTCGACGAGATAGCCGAGAGCTGGTACCGATTCAGACACTGGTCCCGCTTCACCATAGAGCTCAAGGAAATGGCAAGCAGATGGCACAAGGGAAAGCTCCTGAATATCGGCTGTGCTCATGGACCAGATTTCCTGCCTTTCAAAGATAACTTTGAGTTATGGGGAATCGATTTCTCTGTGCAGATGGTAAAACTGGCACAGAAGTATGCCACCAAGTTCGAATTCAAAGTAAACCTGATGGCAGCCGACGCCACTTATTTGCCATACCCGGATAACACCTTCGACCAAGCGATAGCAATAGCCACTTACCACCACATCCAGGGAGACAAGCAAAGACAAAAAGCTTTCCACGAACTGAAACGTGTTCTCAAGCCAGAAGGTGAAGCTTTCATCACCGTGTGGAACAAATGGCAACCAGGATTCTGGTTAAAAGGTAAAGAGGTCAATATACCATGGAAATCGAGGGGTAAAGTTCTTCCCCGCTACTATTACCTTTTTTCCTATTCGGAGCTCCGCAGCTTATTAAACCAGACTGGCTTCGCAGTTATCAGTATGTTTCCGGAAAAATCTTACCGCTTCCCAATCAAGTTCTTCTCTCGGAACATATGCGTCCTGGTCAGAAAATAGGAACTCCTATTATCTGCTATTACCAGGGCCAAACCATCCAAAGCCTTGTCTTGAACGACGTGCGGGAGCAGACGTTGATGAAAGCAAGGTAGATGCTATGAATCTGTTTTTGAGCTACTGGTGTCTTCCCCCACTCCTACCTCTTCCGGAGCTGTGGATAGAGCGATCGGTAAAAAGGCTTCAATCAATTGCGGATCGAATTGAGTACCGGCGCAACGTCTGAGCTCCTGCAATACCTTCCTATAGGACAACTTACCACGATATGGCCGAGATGACGTCATGGCGTCAAAAGCATCGGCTACAGCCAGTATACGAGCCTCGATAGGAATATCCTCACCCTCCAAACCATCCGGGTAGCCACCACCATCCCACCGTTCATGATGATGCAAGATAGCCGGAAGACAAGCAAGCAAACTGACTACATGACCGGCTATCGTCGCCGAGAGTTTAGGATGCGTTTGAATCAACTCCCATGCTTCGGGCTCAAGCTTGCCGGTTTTATTAAGCACTTCGTCAGGAACACCCACTTTTCCTATATCATGGAGCAGAGCTGCGGTGCCGATTGAAGTCACTTTTTCCGAAGGTAAACCAATAGCTTCAGCCAGTGCCACAGCATAACTGCTAACCTTTCGTGAGTGGCCATAAGTATATGGATCTCTGGCTTCAATAGATGCCGCCAAGTTATAGATGATACTCAAAACCTCTCTTTCGGTTGTACCTCTATTACTAGCTGTTTCAGCTTTTTCAGTTAAAGAAGGCAGCATCTTAGAAGCAACACAGGTCAGATTGCCTCCCATCTCTTTGGCATAATAAAGCGCCCTATCAGCTGCATTGACAATCTCGTCCTGCGTTACTCCATCGCCCGGCCAGGAAGCTAAGCCAAGACTGGCGCTTATCTTGATATCTCTCTTGTCCATCTCTGCCACAATCCTCCCTCTAACCCTTTCGGCTACCACAAGTGCATCATTACTTGCCGACTGCGGTAAGATAATGGCAAACTCGTCGCCACCATAGCGGAAAGCCAGATCGCTATTCCTTATCGAATTGCTAATGAATTGACCTATCAATTCCAGTATCTTATCTCCAGCTACATGCCCCTGCGTGTCATTGTAGGCTTTGAAAAAATCAAGATCCAGAATAACCAGAGACATCATACCCCTATACCGAGCATGGCGGTCTATCTCCTGCTTAATGCGCTCATCGAAGTGGCGGCGGTTGAACAAGCTGGTAAGCTGATCAATCCGAGCCCCCTGCTCGGCCCTGGCATAAAGACGGCTGTTCTCCACCGGGATGGCTACCTGCGACGCCAGCCGCTCCAGTAGACGGACATGACCAACCGTGTAAGCATTCGGCTTACGGTTGGCGATGATTAAACTGCCTATAGCCTCATTCTTCACCACCAGCGGCAGATAAACGATTGACCGGAGACCCCGCTTCAATTGCTCTTCACCTGCCTCAAATCTCTTGCTCTTCTCCAGGTCGGGATCAAATAGAGACTTCCTGCGTCTGGCTACCCAATCGGTACCGGTACCTTTAAGTGGTAACTTCTCCCCAATCTGCCACCTCGAACCCACCTCCGTCGATAAACCCTCGAAACTAATCTCATCACCTTCTATCAGGGTAATAGCCACCCAGTCCACATCAACCACCTTCCTTAATTCAGCGATAAGGGCATCGTACACCTCCCGTATATTTAAACTGGAGGTAGTAATCGTGGCTATCCGGTTAAGCAGAGTCAGCTCTTGCTCCCGCTTTCTGAGTCGCTCCTGAAGATACTCCTTCTCCAGGCTTGCTGCCACCTGAGCGGTGACGGTCTCGACCAAATAGACATCCTCGAGCGAGTACTTGCCGGATTTTTTCTTGCCCAACGCCAGCACGGCAACCAAGTTGCCGCGGTTTATAAAAGGAAATAGCAATTCCACGCCCATATCTTCCAACCCACCTTTCTCCTCATCCCACATACCACGAAACTCTGGCAGTATTTCCAGGTTTTCTTTGCTCAGATATCTATTCTCTCGCTTCAACCATTCCAAAAGCGGACTGCCTTGCCTTATCATCGGTGACAGATTCTCTTTATCCTCAGGATAAGCAAATTGGACGACAAAATCACTGGTGCCAGCCCCCGGAAGCAGCAAATATCCCCGATTACAATTCACAGCCTTGGTAATCGGCACCAACAACTCCCTGTCAAATTCATCCAGATCTGAAACATAGGGAGCCTTACGCCGAAGAAACTCAACCAAGTCCTCACGGTAGCCATATCTCTGGCCATAAAATACTTGATCGATCCTCCGGTAAAGGTAAACACGTGTCCGCGCCCAGAAGGCAGCCACCGAGATAGCCGTGAGTAACCCTATAACAAGGAAGGAGGCAAAGCTGTAATCAACATGCAGAAGCACATGAAGCACGAAGAGCCACAGCACATATACCGCCATGAATATGCCTGCCATAAGGCTATAGAGAATCCCCCGTCGCATAACGAAGCGCATATCAAGCAGCCGATGCCTGGCAGTTACGTAACTTAAGATAAAAGCATTTACTAAATTACCCGCATGGGCAACAGGAAACTCTCTCCCGAAACGGGTGACACCAGCACCAATAAAGCAGGTTAAAACACAAATGCCCAAAATCAGATAAAATATTTGATTCCGCTTCTCCGGGTCGGTCAAGATCCTGAGCTTTCGTATCAGAAAGTAGACATCTATGACAGCCAAAATGAATAAGAAGAACCCCAAAAGGTAAATCCAGCTATCATATACAGGGGTAATACCTCTATCGATAATGACACTCCCTATAACATAACCAAGAGCCATGAGGATTATGCCCAATGCCGGAATGCCATAGGCAATAGGGAATTTGAAACTCACATTCCGGTAGAATGAAGCTACAAAGTAGTGCGATTGTACACAGGTCAACAGGAAAGCAAGGATAACAAGCTGAACCAAGAGGATTTTATAAGCCATAAAGAAATCGCTACGACAAAAAGTATCGGCAAGACTCCAGAACATAGCAGCAATAAGATAGGCAGCAAAGAGTCTGTGCTGCCTGTGCCAAGGGCGATTATTAACGAGAGCAACAAACAGCGGTATATAGGCACCCGCAGCAATTAAAGGAATCAAAGCATGTATATTCATTTAAAGCATTGTATTTTTATTTTGCCTAATTATGTCCCTAGCTTTGGAGCTTGTCAAGAGTGATTTGGAAGGACACTCAGCAATTTCACCCCACCATTTCGCGCCAGACATGGCAATGGCCCACGAGTTGACTCACTGCATTCAGGATAAGGAAAGGGCAGACCTTAAGGTCTGCCCTCATTCAATTCCGAGAGCAACACATCAAAGACAACTCTACCGTTTAGCCATGGCTTCAGCTTCAGCCACAACCTCGACCTCGGGCACAGCTTTAATCTTGGCTTTGAGCAGAGAGAGTTCTGCATCCGAGGGATTTATATGGCGCGGCTTCAAATGCGCCAGGTCGGCACCTTCGGCCCGCCGTTGAGCTATGTAATTAGCGAAGGCACCTTCAGGCAACAGGGTAACCTCTATCGGATTTGAGTCACCCGTGCGAGCTAGGTTTCCATAGAAAGTACCCTCATCAAACTTCCTGAGCTGCTCAACCACTGCTGTGGCCACACCTTTTTCACTGGCGATATAGCCGTCTTTGAGCTCAAGATAAAGGTGGAGTACCGGCCTGCCTTCGACCATTTCCTTTCGCGCTGTCCAGTCCGCATAGGGAATATTGGTATTCTCTACTGCTTGCCATATTGTCTTTTCGGTCAGCCGCAAAAAGCCAGCGACATCGATAACGTCATCAGCCCGCATCTCAAATGCCATTTGCGGAATATCAATGCCCATTTTCTCGTTTTTCATAGAGGTTATTCTGATCATATCTCCTACCCTGTACCTGACCATCGCCCCACCATGGAAATTGGTGACGACCATCTCATATTTCTCGTCGGCTTGCACCTCATCGAGCAACACCGTCTTCGGCTGATAGGAATTGTCTAACTGCCATTTGGAATACTCCGCCTCCGGGATGAATTCGAGGAAATTAAGGTTAGGAATAAATGTCATACCACTGTAGTCCCAGGTCTGAGTAGCTATGATACCGGCTTCGGTGCAAGTGTAGGTATCCAAAGGATATCTTCCCCACAGCTTCTTTATCTTCTCTTTCAAGACCACACCGTCGGTGCCACCGCACATAATCCCGCTGACTGACCACAGGTCTCTGGGCAACATGTGACGACGGGCTATTCTGCTCTTCGCCACCCCTTTGACTAGGCGAAACAGAGCCTTCGGCTGAGACAGGAGTGGACGTATATCTCTCTTCTCTGACGGACGGCTAAGCTTCTCCCCCACCGCAACCAGTACAATGGGCAAGCCGAAAAAGAAATCAAGCCCCCGGGACAGGGCTTGCTTGAAACCGAGCTCAACCCTATCTTCAAAAGTCATCTTCTCGGCTTCTTCCAGAGGCGGCAGGAATTCCGGTTCGATTTCCTCCTTCATGATATAGGTCAAGACACCCGAAGTGTAAGGTCGCGGAGCTACAGTATAGACAACCTTTGGGCAGTACTTAAGGCCGGAGATATCACCCCTTTTCTTACAGCTGGCAAATATCCCTATGCCGAACATCAATATCCCAAGTTCATGGCAAAATCTGGGGGTTACAGGTGCCCATTTATAGGGGGTTAGTCTAAAACCGTATTCAGCTGACCTACCAGTGCTATGCTGCCAGATTATAGGCTTCACTGGCAGCGAATCTTCCTTATACTCCGGAAGCTCAGGATAATAATCTTCATAAGTAGTGAGCGGCACCTGCTCTCTGAACTCTTCCACAGTCTCGGGCATGGCACCACGCATCACCTTTCTGCCAAGCTCACAGTTTTTCAGCAGCCCGATCTGCTCCAGCAGCAACCGTTTCTGGATAGACATAAACTGCTCCATGCTGAGGTCAAGGAAACCACAGCACATCTGCCACAACTCCTCATGTCTCCCCTGACGAAAAAGCTCAATAGGCTTAGACATAACGCACCTCCTGAACCGAATAATATGGAAACAATATGACACGGTTTGGTCGGCTTGGGAAGTGATTATGTTCTAGAAAATAGTTCTATCTGATGGGATTAAGAGATTGATAAGGCGGGATAAGAAGAGGAAATCTGCGGATTCTTCTAGGCGCTTTTATTTTTGCCGGAGATACTCAGGACCCGTAGCTTCTGATTTAGCTTGTCAAGCTCGCTATCGGTGGGTTGTTTGCCCAACTCCAACCCGTAGCTAAGGAAGAACTCAAGAAAGTTGCGCAAGAGTTCCCGTATTCCCTGCTCGAACTGGCGGAATTCTTCTTTAGTTACATGGTCACCATTCCGCCCATTGACATCCTGCTTCAACTGGTTGTCAATAAGAAAACTGATGAAATGCGAGATGCTCATGTCACCGCGGTTTTCATCTATCTTTCTGGCTACATCCGAATCTACTATAAGCATCCTTTTTTCGGGCATAGGCAATCTCCTTATTTGATAACATTAGCGGTTCAGTAACCATTATCCCTGAATTCAAGCACATCCAGTATGGTATCTATGCTTTTCAACAGGGATGACCCTCTTTGCGTCACCCGGTAGGTAACCACCGGATTACCCACCTCCAGCTTATCGATAAAACCCTGACCAATGAGCAAGCTCAGATATTTCTGCAGCTGGCTATAGCTCATGTTAGCACTATACATTATCTCTGTCTTACCAGCCCCGTTTGCACCTACCCTTAACATATCACCTATTATTTCGATATTAGATCTCCTCCGATGCATAACACTACCCCCAAAAACGTGCTAAGGACTATTTATCTAGGACAACAGTACTATATCACCACCAAAAGAGGCACTGTCAATAGGTCGCTAATCGTCCTCACCAAAAAAATTTTGTCTGGAAATCAAACTGTCAGGATTGAGGATTTCTCTGAAATTAGTGGGGGCAGGAAGTCAGATTGACCCGAAGTTTCCAGGCAACCTTACCTCTTCTTAAAAAGGCTGAGAAACCTATCCTGATACTCGTTAAACAAGCTCCACCGCCTTAATTCAGCTACCAGTTCGGTTGCCCAGGATGGGTCTTTGCTGGCTTTTTCAAAAAGCTCCTCGATGTGGTTCCTGGCATCCCGAGGCACGCCTGCTGAATCCACATTCAGCAGCCCTTGTCTTTTCAACTCAGACACGTTGTCCTGCATCGAGCTTGTGGTCAGCTCGTAAGTGAACTTGAGCAACGATACATCCCAAAGCTCCTCAACGCCTTTAATAATGGCAGTCAACGGATCTCGCTGGCTGTCTATACGCTGGTTGATTTTATCAACTGTTGCCTCTACAGGCTCAGAGACAATGTTCATCTCGCCGGGCTCATTCTTGTAGGTGTAGAAAATCCCGGGTTCATGAGGATGACTCTGTGACATCATCTCTATAAACCTTCTGGCCTGCTGGCCAAACCCCTCCAGATTGATGAGGTAGGAGGGAGTAACAATCTTTGGTTTGGCAGCAATCACCCTCCCCTCCCTGACCACATTCACCAATTCCGCCAGCTCCGTCACCAAATAGTAGTAAACGTTCGTAGTGCCGAAGGTTGCCAGGCTCTGCTTCGGTGCTCTCAGCACTTCGGTATGCTCAATAGCATATTGAATTTTTTCATCAGCTTCCATAAAAATCACCTGCCCGTCACTTCAAGCCCTTCCCGTCTGTCATCCTGAGCGGAGCGAAGAACCTTACAACAATTCTCCGAGCAACTACCGATAATAATATCGAGACCCTCCGCCATCGCTCAGGGTGACGGGTAAATATCTAAAGAAACAGCTTCACTGCCTGAAAATTGCGCTCCACATTCAGCCTGCCCTCCACAATGCTGCCATACTGGGTACTGTGCCCGGGAACCAGAACCTCCGCATCGAGCTGCGACAATTTATCTATACTTTTCTTAAGCAAGGAAAGGCTACCGCTGGGAAAATCAGTCCTACCAATACTGCCATAGAAAACCACATCCCCCGTTATAAGAATCTTATTATCCGGCCAGTAGAGACAAATCGAACCTGGAGAATGACCCGGTGTATGAATAATCTGGAGTTCAACTTTGCTTTTGGTGCCCAAGCTCAGGTCACCCTCCTTAAGGTAGAACAGAGACGTGAACTGTGGTACCTTCACCCCCAACATAGCGTACAGCTTCTCCCCCAATGTGTTTCGAAATTCGTCTTCCTCCTCGGACATGGTAATCCAGGCTCCGCTTTTTTCAACCACCAGCTCATTTGACTGGCAGTGGTCGGGGTGACTATGAGTATTGATTATCAACCCTATATCATCAATTTTAAAGCCGTCTCCTTCCATAGCCTTAACCAGGTTATCGAAACAGGTCTCACCGAATTCATTAGTTATATGCCCCGGATCGACAATAGCGTGAGGCCGCTCACCACGCAGAACATCAGCAAACAAACAGGTATTACAATTATTACCGCTTCCCTGCCATATATAACAGTAAAAGCCATCAGCAAGCTGTACGGACTTATAAGAGTTCGATGACCTGAAATTCATATCTCTTACCAACCTGATATGTTCTTCGTTTGAATATACTAGAATTATAAGGTAAAATCCCATCGAAAACCAATCTGTATACTCGACCCTGCAGCTGAGACAGTCACAAACTTCAAAGCAATACTGAACATCGCCAGCGTAGATTCTCCGACAGGCTAAGAATGAGCGTTGGCGAAGGGGTCGCAATGACAAAGGTAGCCAAATGGGAGAGATTAAGAGTGCTTGGGAAATCGCCCAAGAAAAGGCCGGCAGGCTAGGTAAGCTATCACCGGAAGAACGAGAAGGGCAAAGACAAGACCAGTACCGCCTGACGGGTAAATCTCTGGCTGAGAACTATCTCAGCCAGTATGACATTGGCTTATTCGAGGCTGAGCTCCACAAACACAGCGCTCAGGATAAAGAATTAATAAGCGAAGCCGCAATAAACCGGCTCATTGAGGCAATAGACCTGAGATACGCCCAAACGTTAGACAGAATAGGCCAGGGTATTCTAACCCTGGACAGTACCACAGCTGCTAAAAAAACGCTGGGCAAAATAAAGGAGCTTTTCCATGAATACGAGGAATCTGAGAACAGAGAAAGGCAAGAGATAGAAAAGGCAGGCAGAGAGATGCTCCACCAGCTAAGAATCTCTGGCTCAGCCATCAGCCGGATTAACATTAGCGCCAAAGAGGAATGGCAGAAAAAATTGAGCCAACTGAGTCAACCTTTTGAAGAGAGATTAAAAGACCTCAAAAATGAACTGCTGAGTAGTACACGCGTTTAGATTTGCCTAATGAGAGCTGTAACCGATGCCTGCTATCTTAATACTATTGCCAACTACCTCTACTCCAGCACCAAACTTACCTAAAACGTATTCTATCAGCCACAAGTTAGCTTCAACATGGTCGGTCATCCGGGGTATAACGTACTCTGTTACACCATCAGCCAGGGCAGCGTAGATTACCAACTGGTCTGCTAGAAACCTATCAACTGTAGCCCCAGACTCAATATCTCGAACAAGATTATTCACCACATAACTGCCGATGCTCTCAGCTCGCCTTCCCTTTTTACCCGCCCTATCCGAACCAAAAATACAGGCTTCGGTTTCCGCCCAAATAGCCAAAGCAGCACCCTCATGGCTTGCCGAAGTATCATAGACCGTCTCTATTGTGGCATTATAACCCTTTTGTCTCAACTCCATTTGGCATTCCTTCGCCATTCGGTCGCTTACCCTGGCTCCCTCCAAATGCGAGCTGATGGCAATACCCATTATCTTCCTGACTCCATCGCATTTAACAAGGCTTATAGGTTTAATCTTTGCCGTCAGCGGTTCGACGCTAACTCTTATGATACCGCCACCTTGCTCAGCATAGCCAGGGCGCTCTAGCTCCAGATCAGCCATTATATCCATCTTGCGTAAAGTAGGAAGAAGAACATATTTCATATAATATGCTGAAGGGGCAAAATCCTGGAAGGTGCCACCGGATATATCAAAAACGCTCGGCCCCCCTGCGAAACAAGCTAAGGGCAACAAGGCCATAGACAGCATTGTCGTTGAACCGCCAGTACCTATATCCCACCTATAGTGGCCACCTTTTATCTTTCTACTCGGCTTATATCTTATCTCCGTTGAGCCCAAATCTACACCCTGTACCAAACCTTGGGACAAATCCCGGACAGCCAGCACCACCTGGCGATGCTGATGTCGTAACCCGGGCTTATCCCTGCCTGCACGGATATTACACATATGCAGTTCTTCATCCAGCAAAGCAGCCAGACTTATGCCATAACGCAGTAGCGTACCACTGCCTGACTTGACTGAGCCATCTATCTCTATCATCTGAATACGAGATTAATCTTGATCAGAGCCTGTAGAATTTGGGAGAGCAGAAACCGCGGGCACCAAAGGTTTCAATACGGAGCCCAAGAGTTATATTAAACTCAAATCATAATGTGGTGGGCAAGCTAAGCCAGGTTCATAGCCTGACGCATAGCGAAATCAATATTTTTATGCGTATCTTCTGTGGCATCCTCAACTATCATATTTGCCACTCGTAACAATCTATCCTGCTCTGCACTGTCCAGGTGCTCTAGCAACTCCTCCATTCTCCTTGCCAACTGCACCTGATGCTCTAAAGAAATACCCTTTGACGAACGGGGAAGAGCCAGTAATGGATGAGCGAAAAGTATCGGCTTAAGCAAAGCTGCCAGATAAATAAATTTAGCCTGCCGATTAGTCTGGGCTGACTTCCAGGCCTCTTTATCCTGCTCCGAAGATTGCAACCACTCCAGTGCAAAAGCAAACTGGCAACCGATGAAGTCATGCTGGACTAAGAATTTGGTGGCTTCGAAATCTTTAACCGCCACAGACACATAGTAAAGAACCTGGTCCAGCACCGGCGCATCGAGCCCCTTAATCTCAGCCGTATGACGGCAATCATCAGGCATTCTGAAAATATAATACTCCAGCGAACCGTGGAGGGCACTATGAGCTGCCTCATGCCTTATTGCCCCCAATCTGGCTATCTTGTCAAGCTTAGCCAATCTTTCCATGCAGCAAATCACCCGCGGATAACCACGCCAGGCATCATGAGAACAGATAAATTCTTCATCCCCGCTGGTAGTTATGCCAAGCCTAACCTTATCCTCTTTAAGCAAGGCTCGCATGTTGGGTTCCCTGTCAACTACATGTATTTCAACCTTGAATGGTATTCTAGACCCGAACCTGCGATAGCAATCGCGAAATATATTTTCAATGTCCCTCTTTAAGCTCCTAGGGATATTGCCACTGGTAATAATACTCAGCTCAACAGTAGCCATGCTTGTTAATAACAAAGATAACAATGTTAGTCGGCAAAGTCAATATCATTGCAAACAGATGAGGCAAGCGCAAAATACCCACAAAACGAAGGGGGGCTCATGGACAAAGTAGAACACCACAGCCTGATGGGATATTCCGCTCTACTTAGCCTAGGTAAATTACTATAGTATAATAACACAGCGACACAATAAGGCATATATAAAGTATCTCAGCGAAAAATATAACCTATGTTTACAAACCCAAGAGCTTCCTTTTTCCTGGCATACAAAGCCATAAGCAGAGGCAACAAAGGCACTCTTGCCCTGACTATTTTGGTTATCACTCTGGCTTTCATCAACATCACCTTCATTTCATCCATATTGAGCGGCGCTATAAACACCGCTTACCAGCAAGCGATAGACAACTACGTCTCTAACATAGTTATTGAGCCAGGCACGGATGACGACTACATCGAGAAGGTATCTTCGCTTAAAAGAAGTATAAATATGCTCCCGGGGGTTACAAGCTGTGCATCGCGTTACTCGCTAGGCTCAACCATAACTTATGATCCAGATAAAGATGGTAAGGATATTAGAGAAATCTCCTGGACCATAAAATCAATAAACCCTGAGGAGGAAACTCAGGTAACTAATATTCATAATTTTATGGTAGACGGCCAATATCTGGACAAATCAGACCGTGACCAGGTTATCCTGGGTAGAGAGGTCTCAGGTGGCTATGGCGCCAGTCTTGAAATTCAATCACTTAAGGGAGTTAAAGTAGGCGACGAAATAACAATACATTTCAGCAACGGAGTTAAACGCGACTACACGATAAAGGGGATCTTTGTCACAAAATTTCCACTGTCAGACATGGCCGTCTTTATTACTGAAAAAGAGATGGAATCAGTTTTAGGTTTGCACAACCGCGCCTCAGAGATCCTGGTAAGACTTGACCAGCCAGGCCAGGAAGAACTCTATATCCAGCGACTCAGACAAACTGGTATCGTGGATGAGGAAATCCACCCCTGGGTAGATTACATTGGCTTGATTTCAGGTATAACTCAAAGCTTCGATATAATCAAACGGATAGTCACCTTCATCGGACTACTGGTAGCCGGAGTCACCATTTTTATCGTTATTTTCATCAACACGGTTGGCAGACGAAAAC
>Ga0180434_10003372_pt1 | contig 20394 bp, 17 predicted proteins | sample SS_ome_7_FD_132453 | JGI IMG/M metagenome (GOLD analysis project Ga0180434, IMG submission 132453) | Hypersaline lake sediment archaeal communities from the Salton Sea, California, USA - SS_1_D_2 metaG | ecosystem: Environmental > Aquatic > Non-marine Saline and Alkaline > Hypersaline >...
ACAACGGGCTCCCTAACGACCGCCATTGCCCCCTACCCTCATGTTGAGGTCGGCGCCGCAGGAGCTGCACTTGCCGCCGTCGAGGCCGACGATCTCGGTGTCGAAGCCGATGCGCTCTACGACGACGTGGCCGCAGTTGTAGCAGACGGTATGCTCGTGGCGGGCGCCGGGGACATTGCCCAGATACACGAAGCGCAGCCCCACCTTCTTGCCGATATCGTAGGCCCGCTCCAGCGTCGGCACCGGGGTGGCCGGGAAATCCCGCAACTGGTGCGTGGGATTGGCGCGGGTCACATGCCACGGGGTCATGTCGCCCAGCTTGTCACGCATCCAGGTGGCGATGCCCTCGAGCTGCTCGTCGTCGTCGTTCATGCCGGGTATGATGTTGGTGACCACCTCCACATGTACGTCCCATTTGTGCTTGGCCCTCTCGGCCACCTCGAGGATGCCCCGCCATTTGGCCACCCTGGAAAGCTCCTTGTAGAAGCGGTCGCTGAACCCCTTCACGTCGAGGCTGAAGGCGTCGAGGTACGGGCCGATCATGTCGAGGGCCTCGGGCGTCATGTAGCCGTTGGTGACATAGACGGTGTAGAGGTCATTCTCCTTGGCCAGCTTGGCCGAATCCAGGGTGTACTCAAACCACACGGTGGGCTCGTTGTAGGTCCAGGCAAGCCCCCGGCAGTAGTTGAGCTTGGCCTGGTCGATGGCGGCCTGCGGCGACATCTTCCGCGAACCCCGTTCCAGATGCGGGGGAGTCATGCAGGAGATCTGCCAGTTCTGGCAGTGGCGGCAGTGGAAGTTGCAGCCCCAGGTCCCCAGGGAGTAGACGAAGGTGCCCGGGTGGAAGTGGAACAGGGGCTTCTTCTCGATGGGGTCGAGGTTTGATGATGAGACCTCGGCGTAGTTGCGGTTGTACAGCACGCCATCGACGTTGCGGTACATCTTGCACACGCCGACCTTGTCCAGCCCGATATTGCAGCGCCACTGGCAGATGTTACACTTCACCCTGGAGTCCGGTAGCTGTTCGTAGAGCAATGCCTCTTGCATGAGCGTCACCTCTTTCCGTATTCTAGCACATCGTCTATAGGGTGCAACCCACCGCGTTATTGTGGCTGGCGGTAGCCATCCCTGTCCCGTCTCGGGCCGATTATACTCCTTGTGTGGTTGCCGTGTCATTTCAGGGGAGCCCCCCTGGCCCCCTGTGCCCATCCCAGCACCCCCCACCACGAGGTGGTCTTCCCACCCTCCCACCCCGGGGCGCCCGCCGCCAGGCCAGCGCTTTTTGCGCTCGCCCTGAGCACGCAGCAGGGTGCTGCAGGGCCTACCCTATGATGTAGTTGCCTGATTCATCAGGCGGCTATTGCGCCACAGCTTTTCCGTTCGCCCTGAGCCCGTCGAAGGGCGACCCTGCCAAGCCAGCCCGTACACTCCTCTTCCACCCCACCGTTTGTTCTGTGTCATTCTGAGCGCAGCGAAGAATCTCGGCGGGGGGACAGCCCCCCCCGACCTCCAGTGGTCCCCTCCAGCACCCCCCACCACCAGGTGGTTGTCCCACCCTCCCGCCCCGTGGCGCTTACTGTCCCCATGCACGGCTGGTAGGCTTCGCTCTCTCGCCCGGCGTCCCTGCACCGCCGAGGAGACGGCCACCAGCCCCCAACCCCTGTGCCCATCCCGGCACCCCTCCACCAGAAGCTAGTCTTCCCACCCTCCCACCCCGGGGCGCCCGCCGCCAGCCCAGCGCTTTTCGCGCTCGCCCTGAGCACGTCGAAAGGCGACCCTGCCAAGCCAGCCCGTACACTCCTCCTCCACCCCACCGTTTGTTCTGTGTCATTCTGAGCACAGCGAAGAATCTCGGCGGGGGGACAGCCCCCCCCGACCCCCAGTGGTCCTTCCCACAACCCCCACCACCAGGTGGTTGTCCCACCCTCCCGCCCCGTGGCGCCCGCCGCCAGCCCAGCGCCTTTTGCGCTCGCCCTGAGCCCGCAGCAGGGTGCTGCAGGGGCGTTCAATTGAACGCCCCTGCATCCGAACACTGGCGGGGGCAGCCGCCGTCATGGCACTCAGGGGCATGTGCTCTTCGCTTGACTGACCCCATGCTCGTTGGTAGACTGGCCCCAAAAGCGAAGCGTGAGGGTACTCTGATGGAAGTCTCGGCCATGAGAGACAAGGCTGCGATAGTGGGGATCGGCGAAACGGAGTACACCAGGGGCTCGGGCATGAGCCACCTGGCGCTGCTGCTTCAGGCGGCGGCCCGGGCCATCGAGGATGCCGGCCTGCGCCCCAAAGACATCGACGGCGTGGTGCCTGCCCTGAACCTGATCACCTTCGAGGACCTTGCCGTCAACCTGGGCACGGAGGACCTGAAGTACACCGTGGCCACCAACATGGGAGGGGCCAGCGCGCTGGCGACCCTGCTCAGCGCGACGACGGCGGTCGCCTGCGGGATCGCCACCAATGTCCTGTGCGTGGCCGGCTGGAACGGCTACTCGGCGATGCGCCTCTCCGCCCTCGGCCAGGCGGCGGGGGCCGCCGCCGGCTCGCCCATCCCGATGTCGGCGATGATCTCGAAGCTGCGAGACTTCGAGATGCCCTACGGCGTCTTTGTCCCGGCGCAGTGGTATGCCCCCATGGCGATACGACACATGCACGAGTACGGCACTACCAGCAGGCAGATGGGGGCGGTGGCCGTGGCGTGCCGCAAGCACGCCCAGCTCAATGAGAAGGCCATCATGCGCGGCAGGCCCATGACCATCGAGGACCACCAGAACTCGCGGATGGTGGTGAGCCCATTCCGCCTGTTCGACTGCTCGCTGGAGACCGACGGCGCCGCCGCCGCGGTGGTGACGACGGCGGAGAGGGCTCAGGACATGAAGCACCGGCCGGTCTACATCATGGGGGTGGCCGAGGGACACCCGGTGCCGGTTGACCAGGTCGCCGGCAGACGCGACATGTTCCAGGTCGGGCTTTCCTACGCGGCGCCACGGGCCTTCGCCATGGCCGGCATCACGCCGAAGGACATCGACGTCGCCGAGATATACGACTGCTTCACCTGGTCGGTGATATGCCAGCTCGAGGCAATGGGCTTCTGCAATAGGGGCGAGGGCGGCCCCTTCGTCGAGGGAGGCCGCATCGAGCTTGGGGGCGAGCTGCCCATCAACACCCACGGCGGCCTTCTGTCCCAGGCCCACATACTGGGTATGAACCACCTGGTGGAGGCGGTGAGACAACTGAGAGGCGATGCCGGCGAGGCCCAGGTCAGGGATGCCGAGACCGCGGTGGTTACCGGATGGGGCGACCTGGCCGACGGTGCTATCGCCATACTGAGGAGATAGGATGGCCGACTACAACAAGCCGCTGCCCAACGTCACGGGGCAGGCGCAGGAGTTCTGGCAAGGGTGCAAGAGGCACGAACTGCTCATCCAGCGGTGCACCGACTGCGGCACCTACCGCCACTACCCCCGTCCCATGTGCCCCAACTGCGGCTCGTGGAACGCGGAGTGGGCCCGGGTCAGCGGCAAGGGAGCGGTGTACACCTGCATCGTCGCCGTCCAGCCGTTTCATCCCGGCTTCGCCGCCGAAGCCCCCTACGCCGCCGTCATCGTGGAGCTTGAGGAGGGGGTGCGGCTGATGAGCAACGTCGTCGACTGCAAGCCGGACGACATATACATCGGGATGCCGGTGGAGGTGGTGTTCGACGACGTCACCGAGGAGGTGACGCTGCCCCGCTTCAGAAAGGCGGCCTGAGGAGGCTTCGCCACAGCGAGACACCCTGCTCGTGTGACGAATTCGGTTTAAACGTATGTTTATCATCGGTCTCACCGGCGGAATACTCAGCGGCAAGAGCACCGTGGCCCGGATGCTGGTGGAGAAGGGCGCCGGCCACATCGACGCCGACAAGATGGGCCATGAAGCATACCGGCCCCACACCGAGACGTGGCACAAGGTGGTTGACGCCTTCGGCACGGACATCCTGCGGGAGAACCAGGAGATCGACCGCCAGAAGCTCGGGGGCATCGTCTTCAATGATGCCGAATCCCTGGTGAAGCTCAACTCCATCGTGCACCCGGCCATCGGCGGCCTGGTGATGAAGGAGCTTGACCGGCTGAGGGAGCAGGGGGCGGATGTGGTGGTGCTCGAGGCCGCCCTTCTCATCGAGGCGCAGTGGACCGGTGTGGTCGACGAGGTGTGGGTCACCGTGGCCCCGGCGGAGACCGTGCTGCAGCGCCTGCGCAACAGGAGCGGGCTCAGCGAAGAGCAGGCAAGGGCACGCATACGCGCTCAGCTCCCACCCGAGGAGCGGGCGCAATACGCCGACGTGGTCATCAATACCGACTGCGACCTCAGCGAGGTCAAATCCACAGTGGACGAGCTGTGGGACAGGCTCCAGGAGAGGAAGGGGCGTTCTTGAACACCGTCGACCAGATGAAGCTCTTCATGGAGCCCAGGTCGGTAGCCCTCATCGGAGTCCCGCGGCGCACCGGCATAGCCGCATGGAACATCATGGAGAGCCTTCTCAACAGCGGCTACGCGGGAAGGATGTACCCGGTGAACCCCAACGCCGACGAGATCCTGGGGACCAAATGCTACCCCAGTGTGAAGGACATTCCGGAGACAGCCGACCTGGCGGTCATCTCGACTCCCCGGTCACAGGTCGCCAGGACGGTGAAGGAGTGTACCGAGAAGGGGATAAAGGCGATCACCGTTGTCACCCAGGGTTTCGCCGATGCCGATGCGGAGGGCAAGAGGCTCCAGGAGGAGATAGTGCGCAGCGCCCGGGAGGGCGGCGCCCGCATCATGGGCCCCAATACCTTCGGCACCAGCAACGCCTTCTGTAGATTCAGCTCCGCCTTCGCCCCGGTCGATTTGCAGCCGGTGCCCATCGGCCTCATCTGCCAGACCGGCCTGTTCATGGCGGGCATCCCCCGGTTCCCCATGCTGGGCAAGGGCATCGACCTGGGAAACGCCTGCGACATCGGCTTCGCCGACGGGCTGGAGTACTTCGAGCACGACCCCGAGGTGGAGGTGATTCTCCTCCACATGGAAGGGACCCGCGACGGAGCGAGGTTCATCGAGGTGGCCAGGCGGGTGTCGCGGAGCAAACCCATAGTCGCCCTGAAAACGGGGAGAGGCGAGCAGTCGGCACAGGCGATGCAGTCCCATACCGGCACATTGACCGGCGCGGATCAGGTGTACCATGCCGCTTTCAGGCAATGCGGCGTGCTCCGGGTGAGCGACATCGACGAGTTTCACGACTTCACCAGGGCCTTCCTGCGGGTGCCCCCGATGAGGGGTAGGGGCGTGGGCATAATCACCATCGCCGGAGCCGGCGGCATTATGGCCATCGATGCATGCGAGAAGTACGGCCTCCGCCTGGGCAGGCCGTCAGCCGAGACGCTGGAGAAGATAGCCCATCTCGCTCCGCCATGGCAGACGCTGGAGAATCCCGCCGATATATGGCCGGCGTTCATGATAGCGCGGCACCGCCTCGACGAGGTGTTCTACACCATTGCCGACGCCTTTCTGGCCGATCCCGACATACATGGTATAATCATAGTGTCCCACGCCGCCCTCGTGGCCGGGGCGCCGGAGGTCTTCCAGCGCGCCAGGCGTTTCGACAAGCCCGTCCTGTGCTGGCTGTACGGAAGCGGGATGGAGCAGTTGATCGACGACATCGAGGGCAAAGGGGAGACAGTGGTGTACCCCAACGTGGAGCGGGCGGTTCGGGCGCTGTCGAGGCTCAGCGAGTACCACGAGTACCTCAGCGGCGAGCACCGCTAGAGCGCCGCAGCCGTCACTCGGAGAAGCGATACACAGGTAGAAGCAGCCGATGAAGCGGAAGATCATTCACATCCTGTCGGGGCGAGAGCAGCAGACCTATACCTTCCACGACCTGCCCCTGACGGCGGCGGCGGTACTGCTGCCTCTCTACGAGAAGGACGGGGAGCTGTACATCGTCTTCACCAAGAGGCCCGAGACCATGCAGTACCACAAGGGGCAGATCTGTTTTCCCGGCGGCAGATGTCAAGACGACGATGAGTCCGACCGGGATACGGCTCTGCGCGAAGCCTTTGAGGAGATCGGGCTGCGCCCCGAGGACGTGGAGGTCCTCGGTGAGCTGGACAAGATGTGCACCGCATCGAGCAATTTCCTCATCACCCCCTTTGTCGGCCTCATTCCGCATCCCTACGAGTTCACCGTGAGCGAGGATGAGATAGACGAGCTCATTGAGATACCGGTGTCCGCCCTGCTCGACGTGAACAGCTACTACGAGAAGCTACAGGAGTTCCACGGCACCTCCTACCTGGGAAGCTTCTTCGACTATGAAGGCAGGGTTATCTGGGGAGCTACCGCCAAGATTCTGAGGCAGTTCCTCGACCTCGTCTTCGGTGAAGACGCCGAATAGCCGTTCACGCGGCTCTCCCCACTCGCCCGCAGCCCAAGGGGGATCTTCCCACCCTCCCGCCCCAGAGCGCCTGCCGCCGCCCGAGGGCTTCTCCCGTTCGCCCTGAGCCTGCCGAAGGGCGCGCCTGTCCCGCCCTCACTGGCGCTTCTTGCCCACCCTCCCACCCGTGAAGCTCTATCTGGGGGACACCCCCAGACCCCCGCCAGAGGGGTATCCCCTCTGGACTCCCCTGTTCGGACATCGGTTCGCGGTCAGCACTCGGGAAGCCACGCGGCCGCAGGACGCTGTAGGGGCGTTCAATTGAACGCCCCTACATGGGGACACGCTACCCCCTCAGCCATGACTCCGCGCGGCTGGAGCGCGGTGGACAAGGCCCGGGGCGGAATACGCCCCCTCTCCGTTAGCGAGGCGGGGGTCACAGCACTAATCCCTCTCCCTTCGAGGGAGAGGGCAAGGGTGAGGGTGACGGGCCCGTTCATGGTTCGACAGGCTCACCACGAACGGCGAGGCGTCCTATCCCGTTCGCCCTGAGCCTGCCGAAGGGCCGACCCGATGAGGGCAGCGCCCGCCCGGTGTTTGTCATTCTGAGCGCAGCGAAGAATCTCGGCGGGGAGGGATTCTTCGTCGCGGAATCCATCCTGAGTTAACCGAAGGACTCCTCAGAATGACATCGCGGGCTGGCCAGCCGCACTGAGGGCGCGCCTCACAAGGGCGGCACCCGCCCTGCCAGGTGTGGTTGCCTGATCCGTCAGGCGCCGTTGCCCCATGAATGGGGCAACTCCAGGGCTCAAACGGCAGGCTGGCCAGCCCGCGCCAGAGTCGGCCGCTTCGCCGCCAGGATCAGCGGTATCGCCGCCAGGCTGGTGAAGGCCAAAATCATGAAGGCCACGTGGTAGTCCCCGAAGACGTCGCACATCCAGCCGGCGAAGATGGGGCCGATCACACCCCCGGTGACGGTGATGGTCATCATAACGCCTTGAATCGCGCCAAACGACTTGCGCCCGAAGTACTCGCCGGTTATCGCCGGTCTCAGCGGTATGGGGCCACCGTAAGCGGGACTGAAGGCGATGAGGAAGACAATGACGTGCCAGGCGGTGCCTATGTTGGCCAGAATGAGCATCCCGACGCACTGAAGCGCCAGCGTGGTGACGATGAGGTGCCTTTTGTCCCGGACGTCGCCCAGCCATCCGAACCCGAGCCGGCCCACCAGGCTTATAAGGGTCATCCCCATGACGGTGAAGCCGCTGACCGACCTCGGAATGCCGACGATGGTGAGGTGGGGGATGATGTGCACGAACACCGCGCCGGTGGCCAGCACCTGAATGCTGTATGTCAGCGATATGAGCCAGTAGGCGCGTGTCTTGAGCGCCTCCCTGACGGTGAAGTCCACCTCCCGTGGCCCGCCTGTCGCATCAGCCCCATCCGCCTCCAGGGCCTCGTCGGGTGGTGTGTCGCCGTCGGGAAGCATGCCGTACTGCTCCGGCCTGTGCCTCATGAGCAGGGACACCGGCAGGCCAATGACCCACAGGCCTATGGCGATGTAGAACAGGGTATCGCGCCACCCCAGCCGGCTGATGGCCCATACCACCACCGGGACCAGAGCGCCGCTGGCGCCGAAGCCGGTTACCATGAGCGCCAGGGCCTTGGTCCTGTTCCTGATGAACCAGTTGGCTATAGTGGCCCTGTTGACCGCGCCCCCGCCGGTGCTGAAGCCAGCAGATATCAGCATGAAGGCTACATAGTAGGTCCACAGGGAGTTGATGCGGCTGAGCACCACGAATCCGAGGCCGCCAAAAGCGAGGCCGACAAGCATCAGCTTCCTCGGTCCCACCCGGTCGAAGAGGAAGCCCACGATCGGTGCGGCAATACCGCCTTCAAGCCGCTGCAGTGAATTGGCGAAGGAGACGACGGTATAGCTCCAGCCAAAAGCGGTCCTGATGGGGTCGAAGAAGGCACCGAAGCCGTAGAAGAAGGCGCCGCCTATGTAGAAATTCAGCGTGGCGCAGGCGGCAACGATCCACCATCCATAGAATACGCGCCCTTTTCTCACATCGCCGTCTTTTCCGGGAGGGCTTCCCTCGTTCGAGGGGACTCCACCCTCCGGCAATCATAGACGATGCGCTTATTCGAAGCAACGAAGGTGGAATGTGGCTGCCTGGTTCAGCAGGCGGCGGTTGCCCCTTGAATGGGACAACTGCGGGCTAAGGTATTCGCCCAACAGAGCCGACTGAACCCGTTCGCCCTGAGCTTGTCGAAGGGCGGCCGTGATCTGCCAACCCGTAGGCTCTCCTTCCCGCCCTCACGCCCGTGTCTATTCTGTCATTCTGAGCGCAGCGAAGAATCTCGGCGGGGAGGGATTCTTCGTCGCGGAATCCATCCTGAGTTAACCGAAGGACTCCCCAGAATGACATCGCTGGGGGCCAGCCGCACTGAGCCGTACGCCCGGGGGACACCCCCAGACCCCCGCCAGAGGGGTATCCCCTCTGGACTCCCCTGTTCGGACGTCGGTTCGCCCCGAGCACGCGGGAAGGTGCGCCGCCCCGCGGCGCTGTAGGGGCGTTCAATTGAACGCCCCTACACCAACAGGTTACCCCGTCAGCCGCAATGCGGGCAGGATGGTTGCCTGATTCAACGGGTGGCGATTCCCCCGTGGATGGGGCAACTACAGGCCTCAGGGCGCGGGCTGGCCAGCCCGCGCCAGAGTCGGCCGCTTTGCCGCGAGAATGGCGGGTATCGCCGCCAGGCTGGTGAAGGCAAGGATCATGAAGGGAAGATGGTAGTTGCCGGTAACGTCAACCAGCCAACCGGAGAACAGCGGCCCGATGATGCCTCCAGACACAGTGACGGTGTGCATCAGGCCCTGGATAGCGCCGAAGGAGGTGCGGCCGAAGTACTGACCGATTATCGCCGGTCGCATCGGTATGGGGCCCCCGTAGGCCGGTGCGTACAAAAGGAGGAACGGGATAAGGTGCCACCAGGTGGACACATTGGCCAGGACAAGCACGCCGAAGCACTGCAGTATGAGGGTGACGACCAGCAGGTACCTCTTGTCCTTGATGTCGCCCAGCCAGCCAAACCCCAGCCGACCCACCAGGCTCATCACAGTCATGCCGGCGAGAACGTAGCCGCTTATGTCCCTCATGCCGAGAAGGGTGAGGTGGGGGATGACATGCACGAATATGGCGCTGGTGGCCAGGACCTGGATGGTGTAGGTGAGGGCAATGAACCAGAAGGCGCGCGTCTTCAGCGCCTCTTTGGCGGTGAAGTTGACCTCGGCCACGGCGGGCCCTGTGCCGATAGGCGGCGTCACCACCACCGACTCATCGACGGCCGCCGTCGGCGCCTGCACGGTATCGCCGTCGGGGAGCAGGCCGTGCTTCTCCGGCCGGTGTTTCATCATCAGGGCCACGGGCAGGCCGATGAGCCAGACGCCGAAGCCGACGTACATCAAGGTGTCGCGCCACCCGATGCTGTCAATGACCGGCAGGAGTACGGGGACCAGCAACCCGCTGGCGCCGAAGCCGGCCATCATCAGGGCAATAGCCAGCGTCCTCCTCCTGATGAACCAGTTGATGACGGTAGCCTGCGCTATGCCGGCGCCGCCGGTGCTGAAGCCGATGGACACCAGGATGAAGGACAGATAGTACATCCACAGGGAGTTGATGTAGCTGAAGGATATGAAGCCGAGACCGGCGACGGTCAGGCCGAAGAGCATGAGCTTGCGCGGCCCGAACCTGTCGAAGAGAAAGCCGACTACCGGCGCGGCAATGCCGCCCTCAAACCTCTGTATCGAGTTGCCGAAGGAGACAACAGTGTAGGACCAGCCGAAGCTGGTCCTGATGGGATCGAAGAAAGCGCCGAAGCCATAGACGAAGACCCCTCCGATGTAGAAGTTCAGGGCGGCGCAGGCGGAGACAATCCACCACCCATAGAACATGCGCCGTCTTTTCACGTTGCTCTCATTTCCATGCCGCGGGGGTCTCTCCTCGTACAAGAAAGCTACTTAAATCATAGCCGACAGAGCCCTTGAAGGGCAACCATGAGACCGCCAGTCACCGGTCAAAGCGCTGTCTCGCCCCGGTCCGGCTCCGACCAAACTTGCAGTCCCCTGATCCATCAGGCACACCCGCCCAATGAATTGGGCAACTACCCGGGTGGCACGATGTGGGCAAAACAGAAGGGCTGGGCGCGTGCCCAGCCCCCGGCTGTGGTTGCACAACGGCTACTGAGATTGCCTACTTCTCTTTCGTCCCCTTCGCCTCCTTCTCCTCGCCTTCGATCAGGCCCTTGGTCTTGACCTTGATCGTCTTCGGCTTCACCTCCTCAGCCCTGGGGATAGTGAGGGTCAGCATACCGTTGTCAAAGGAAGCTTCCGCCTTGTCGGTGCGCAGGTCAGGGGGAAGCATAAGCGAGCGGGTGAAGGTGCCGTAGCGATGCTCCTGGTATACGTAGTCCTCGCGCTTCACTTCCTCGCTGGCCTTGGTCTCGCCCTTGATGGTCAGCGTGTCACCGCTGATGGTGATGTCGACCTCCTCCGGCTTGACCCCGGGCAACGACGCCTTCACCACCAGCTCCTCCGGCTTCTGGTAGACGTCGAGCGCCGGAAACGCCTCCTCGCCCATCAGGCGCAGCGCGCGAGACGGCCTGACGAAGCTGTCCTCCATGAGGCGGTCCATCGCCTGGCGCAAGCTCACCATGTCGCGGAACGGGTCCCAACGAACGATATTCATCTTGTTCACCTCCTTTCTGTTCTCTTCTACCAAACAATATAGCACCTTAACACGGAGTTGTCAAGAGTCCTTCGGCATATTTCCAAGGAGGGCGGTAACTTGGTGTTAGCACCCTTGACAAATGCTGGGAATATGGGTTACAATGGCACTGTATGGAAGAGGGCAGACTATGGCAGCCAAGGACTACTACGAGACTCTCGGCGTGAAGAGGGGCGCCACCGACAAAGAGATAAAGCAGGCCTACCGCAAGCTGGCCCGCAAACACCACCCTGACGTCAACCCGGGCGACAAAGCCGCCGAGGAGAAGTTCAAGGAGATAAACGCGGCGTACGAGGTTCTCTCCGACCCGGAGAAGAGGTCGAAATACGACCGCTTTGGAGAGAACTGGCAGTATGCCGACCAGTTCGCCGACTGGCAGCAGCCCTATGGCGACTTCGCCAGAGCTGGGGGCGGCACTACTTTCGACTTTGGAGACCTCTTTGGCGGCGGCGGTGGCGGCGGCGGTGTTTTCGACGGCCTGTTTCGCGGTTTCGGCGGCAGGACTACCTCCCGCAGGCCGAGGCGCGGTCGCGACCTGGAGCACCCCATCGAGGTCACCCTCGAAGAGGCCTATCACGGCAGCAGCCGCATCATCGAGATGCAGTCCGAAAGCGTGTGCCAGATCTGTAATGGCAAGGGCTCGCTGGAGAATGCTCCGTGCTACACCTGCGGCGGCACGGGAAGGGTGCTGCGGCCACAGCGTCTTGAGGTCAAGATCCCGGCCGGCGTCAAGGATGGTTCACGAATACGCATGGCCGGCAAGGGGGGGCCCGGTTCGCCCGGAGGGTCGAGCGGCGACCTGTATCTCATTGTCTCGGTGAAGCCGCACCGCCAGTTCCAGCGCAAGGACGGCGATCTCCATGTCGATGTCGACGTTCCCCTCGATGATGCGTTGCTCGGCGGTGAGGTGAACGTGCCGACGCTGAAAGGCAAGGTGGCGCTGAAGATACCGCCCGAGACTCAGAACGGCAAGGTTTTTCGCCTTGCCGGGCAGGGCATGCCCAAGATGGGCAACGACAAGAAGGGCGACCTGTACGCCAAGGTCAGAGTGGTCCTGCCCACCAAGCTTAGCGACGGGGAGAGGGAGCTTTTCCAGGAATTCAGGAAGCTCCGTGGAGGTGACAAGAGATGATCTTCGATGACAACGAACCGTGTTATGTCATCAGCATTGCAGCCAGGATGGTAGGGCTTCATGCCCAGAGCCTGCGCTACTACGAGAAGATGGGGCTCATCGAGCCGGCCCGGTCTCAAGGGAGGGTGCGTTTCTACTCCCAGAGGGATATCGAGAGGCTGCGCCAGATCAAGACGTTGATGAATGACCTGGGAATCAACCTCGCGGGGGTGGAGGTGATACTCCGCCTTACCGAGAGGATCACCGATCTGGAACAGCAGATGGATGAGATGCAACTGGAACTGAACCGCTACAGGCGGACTCAACTCTAGTTGAAGAAGGACGGAAGACATGAGGCAAGATAGATTCACCGAACAGGCACAGGAGGCACTGGCTCTGTCGCAGCAGCTTGTGCATGAATACAAACACAGCCAGTGGGACGTGGAGCACGTCCTGCTTGCTTTGCTCAGGCTGGAAAAGGGACTGGCCGGCGAGATACTGCGAAAGCTGGGAGCTGACCCTGATGAGGTGCGGAGCCGCGTTGAGGCTGCTCTGGACAAGACGCCTACCATCGCCCATGAAGGAGCGACGTTCTATGCCACGCCGCGCACGGTGCGCCTGCTGGGCAATGCATCGCAGGAGGCGGACCGGTTGAAGGACGAGTTCGTCGGCACTGAGCACATTCTCGTCGCCATGACGCTGGAGCGCGAAGGTGAGGCGGCCCACATCCTGGCCGAATTCGGCATCGACCAGGAGAAGGTGTACCAGGCCCTGCAGGAGATCAGAGGAGGACATCGGGTTACCGACCCCAGGGCGGAGAGCAAGTACGGCGCGCTGGACAAGTACAGTCGCGACCTTACCCATCTGGCTCGCGAGGGCAAGCTGGACCCGGTTATTGGGCGAGAGGACGAGATCAAGCGGGTTATGCAGGTCCTCACCAGGCGCACCAAGAACAACCCGGTGGTCATCGGCGACGCCGGGGTGGGCAAGACCGCCATCGTGGAGGGCCTGGCCCAGAAGATAGTGGCCGATGATGTGCCCGATTCGCTCAGAGGCAAAAGGGTGATCGCGCTTGACATGGGAGCGCTGGTCGCCGGTTCGAAGTTCCGCGGCGAATTCGAGGAGCGCCTCAAGGCGGTGATGGACGAGATCCGCGAGGCTCACGGTGAGATCATTCTATTCATCGACGAGATGCACACCGTAGTGGGAGCCGGGGCCGCCGAAGGCGCCATCGATGCCAGCAATATGCTGAAACCAGCCCTCTCTCGCGGCGAGCTCCAGTGCGTGGGGGCGACGACGCTGGACGAGTACCGGCAGCATATCGAGAAGGACGCCGCTCTGGAGCGGCGGCTGCAGCCGGTCTATGTCGGAGAGCCGAGCGTTGAGGCCACAGTGGAGATACTGCACGGGCTGCGACCCCGCTACGAGGCCCACCACAAGGTGGAGATCACCGACGCGGCCCTCGAAGCCGCTGCCAAGCTGGGCCAGAGGTACATCTCGGAGCGCTTTCTCCCCGACAAGGCGGTCGACCTCATCGACGAAGCCGCCTCCAAGCTCAGGATCGACACAGAGAGCGCCCCAACTGAGGTGAGGCAACTGGAGAAGCAGGTGCAGCAACTGGTCAACGAGGAGGAAGCAGCATCGCAGCGCCGCGAGTATGAGCGCGCCGCCCAACTGAAGGTGGACCGACTCAAGCTTGAGCAGCAATACAATCAAGCGAAGACCAGTTGGCTCCAGGAGAAGAAGATCGACGGCGTGGTCGACGAGGACGAGATCGCCGAGCTGATATCAAAGTGGACCGGCATCCCCGTTTCGCGCATGCTGGAGGAGGAGACGGACAAGCTGGTGCACATGGAGGAGCGCATCCACCAGAGAATCATCGGTCAGGACGAAGCCGTCACCGTGGTATCCGAGGCGATCAGGCGGGCTAGAGCCGGCCTCAAGGACCCCAAGAGACCCATCGGCAGCTTCATCTTCCTCGGACCGACCGGCGTCGGCAAGACGGAGCTTGCCCGCGCGCTGGCCGAGTTCCTCTTCGACGATGAAGAAGCCATGGTGCGGCTTGACATGTCGGAGTACATGGAGAAGCACACCGTCTCCCGTCTTATCGGGGCGCCCCCGGGCTACATCGGCTACGAGGAAGGGGGACAGCTCACCGAGGCAGTGAGACGGCGGCCTTTCAAGGTGGTCCTCTTTGACGAGGTGGAGAAGGCGCATCCCGACGTGTTCAATGCGCTGCTCCAGATCCTGGAGGATGGGCGGCTCACCGACGGCCACGGCCGAACCGTCGACTTCAAGAATACCGTGGTCATCATGACCTCCAACCTGGGTACCGAGGAGTTCCAGCGACAATCACTGGGCTTCGCCAAAGAGACCAAGGGCGAGAAGGAGCGGCGCAAGGGGGCCATTGACGACGCGCTGAAGAAGACCTTCCGTCCCGAGTTCCTCAACCGCATGGACGAGATCGTCGTCTTTGAACCTCTTACCGAGGAGCACATAAAACAGATCGTCGACCTGATGATGAAGGACGTGCAGAAGAGGCTCAGCGACCGCAAGATAACCCTGGACCTGACCGCGGAGGCCAAGGACCGACTGGCCAAGGAGGGCTTCGACCCCGTGTTCGGGGCACGCCCGCTGCGGCGCACCATCCAGCGTCAGGTGGAGAATCCGCTGTCGAAGAGGATCCTCCAAGGGGAGTTCAACGAGGGGGACCACGTCACGGTCGACGTGGGGCCTGACGGCTACACCTTCACCACTGAACTCGCCGCAGTCACCGAGTGACGCACGGTGAACGATAGTACCCGCAGGGGCGTTCAATTGAACGCCCCTGCGTCATTTGTGGAGAGACGGCCGGGACGGGCCGGGAGTCGCTTCAACACGCGCATCTCCCCAGGGGCACAACTGCACGAACAAGCTCCAATGCTTGACTTCCCTATCTGTTTCCTGTAGCTTTCCTTCCCGAAGGCTATGGAAAACCACGAAGACGAGAGGCTGGAGGAAGGGGGCACCATCGAGGCCGCCACCGACGATGTGCCCCCTTCAAGCGAAGAGGCGCCCAGGCAGCGGAAAGGCTGGCGCTGGACGAAGCAGCATTGGGCCGGCGTGCTTCTCATTGCCGGCATTGTTGTTGTCTTCGTAGTCGTGTATTTTCTGAGCAAAGCCCTGGGTGACGCCTGGCTCTATGGCTATCTCGGCGTGTTCATAATCAGCCTCATGGCGAGCGCCACTCTCATAATATACGTCCCCGCTTTCCCCGTGGTATTCGTCATGGGCGCGGTCCTCAACCCATTCCTCGTGGCCCTCATGGTAGGGCTGGCTGAGCCCATAGGTGAACTCACCGGCTACATGGCGGGCTACAGCGGCAAGGTGGCGCTGGAGAACAGAAGGTTCTACACCAGGCTGGAGCGCTGGATGAGGCGCAGGCTCCCTCTGGTCCTGTTCGGTCTGTCGGCAATACCAAACCCTTTCACCGACATCGGAGGTGTGGCCGCCGGAGCCATCCGCTATCCTGTATGGAAGTTCCTTCTTATCATGTTCGCCGGCAAGACGGTCAAGGGCCTGCTGGTGGCCTTCGCCGGGTACTGGACGTTGCGCCTGCTAGTGCGCTATCTCGTCGGATAGCTGGGTGGCATGCTCGAGCCACTATCCACCCATCCGCCAGGTCTCCCCGATGCCGCCCGCATCACCGTGTGCCGCCCGTATTCATGCAGACAAGTGAGAGAGAACCAGGTGCAACGACTAGCACCCCTTGTAGGAACGGTAGTTTGACACCCCTTTTGGCGTAGCGTATAATCAGAGATTGCTGATGCCGAAGCGAACTTATCAACCGAAGAGAATACCGAGAAAGCGAGAGCATGGCTTCTTGAAGCGGATGAGCGCTCGCGGCGGTCGAGAAGTGCTCAGACGCAGACGGCTGAAGGGTCGCGCGCGGCTGACTGTCTAAGGGTGAGACAACGTGGGTGGCTCGGGGTGCAGGCATGAGGAGAGAAGAGAGGCTCACCGGGAAGAAGGACTTCGAGGATGTCTGCACCAGGGGGAGGTCGTGGGCCAATGGTCTGCTGGTGTTGCGGGTACTGCCCAACGAGCTTGGGACAAGTCGATACGGTTTCGCCGTGGGCAAGCGGTTGGGTGGAGCGGTGGTGAGGAACCGGGTGAAGCGGCGGTTGCGCGAAGGGACCAGGCTCACACCGACCAAAGACGGCTGGGATATGGTGTTCATCGCCCGTCCCGGCGCGGTTGATACCGACTACCACACATTGAAGAGAGCGGTAGAGGAGCTGTTGGCACGAGCGAAGCTACTGACCAACGGGAGGAACGAGGTTTGACGACAAGCGTGCCCTGCACAGCCCATGGGGCCGCGGGGCTGCCGAAGAGCATCGCTTTGGGGTTGATCCGTCTGTATCAGATGACGATTTCGCGAGCGACGCCTCCCGCCTGCCGCTTCGTTCCCACTTGCTCCCAGTATGCGTTTGAAGCGATTGAAAAGCACGGCCTGTTGAGAGGCGTTTGGTTAGGAACGAGACGACTGGCTCGTTGCCACCCCTTCAATCCCGGGGGATATGACCCTGTGCCTTGATACCCTCTCTTCTGCCGCTCATAATAAGGCCTTCATGAAGAAGAAACTATCCCTGCTACTTATCCTTCTGTCCGCAGGCGTACTGTTGCTCGCGGGATGCCTTCCCGGCGCGACAACAGGCTTCGGCTGCGGCGGCGCACCGCCGAGTGGATGGTCGGGACCGGTGGTAGCCAATGACACCCTCTATGTGGGCTCAATGACCGGCAGGCTTGTCGCTCTGGAGGATATCTTCTCGCCGCGGGCCAGAACGAAGTGGCAATATCCCCCTGGAGATGAGGGAGACCTGGGGTATGTCTACGGTACTCCATACTACGAAGACGGCGTGGTCTATGTGGCTGCTTACAAGGGCAAGGTCTATGCCCTGGATGCCGAGAACGGCTGGAGGATGTGGGCCTACCCCGAGGACGGCACCATCGGCGCCATCGTAGGCGGGCCGGTTGTCTCCGAAGGCGTCCTCTATGTTGGCTCTTCCGATGGCAACCTGTACGCCGTCAACGCCACCACCGGCAGAGAGGAGTGGCCGCCCTTCCAGACGGGGGAGGACATCTGGGCTACCCCGGCGGTGCATGACGGAGTGGTGTACATCGGCTCCTTCGACCAGAAGCTCTACGCTATCAGCGCGCAGAACGGGGTTCCGGTGTGGAGTTCTCCTTTCATGACCGGAGGCTCCATCGCCTCAGCTCCGCTGGTCTACAACGACACGCTCTATTTCGGCTCCTTTGACCGCACGTTCTACGCACTGAACCTGGACGGCACGCAGAAATGGACCTTTGATGAAGCGGGCAACTGGTTCTGGGGCGAGCCTGTGGCCTACGACGGCACCGTCATCATCGGCTCGCTCGACGGCCGTGTTTACGCCCTCGATGCCGAGACGGGGCAGGAGGAATGGCATTATCCCGCGGAAGAGGTGGTTGGCCCGGTTCGCGGTCACCCCGCCGTGGCCGGCGGCGTGGTCGTCTTCGGCTCGGAGGACGGCACAGTCTACGCCGTCGATGCAGCGACGGGAGCCAAGGTGTGGCAACGCGACCTGGAGAACCCGGTACGTGCCCCCGTCTGTGCCGGAGAAGACGTGGTCTACATCCATGCGAGCAATCAGAAGGTATACGCCCTGGAGACCGAGTTCGGCGGCACAGTATGGAGTTTCTACACCGGTGATTGAGGTAACGAGCGAGTTGCAGCGATGTTCAAACTGAGCAGAAAGAACCTCATCATACTCGCCATCATCATCGCCGTTATCGTCGTTCTGGCGGTAGTCGGGCCGGTGGAGGCGTGGAACTACGTCCTCCTCGAGCCATTGCTGAACTTCCTCGTCCTCCTGTCGAGCGCCTTCCTCGGCAGCTTCGGAGTGGCCATCATAGTCACCACCATCATCGTACGCCTGCTCACGTTCCCTCTCACCCTGCGGCAAATGCGCAGCACAAAGGCGATGAGCTCCCTGGCGCCGAAGATGCAGGAGATCCAGAAGAAGTACGGCAAGGACCAGGAGAAGCTGCGTAAGGAGATGGCCGCCCTCTACCGGGAGAGCGGGGTGAGTCCGGCCGGATGCATGCTGCCCATGCTCATTCAGTTCCCCGTCTGGATAGCCCTGTATCAGTCCATCGTGAGGGCGCTGGCGTCCTCCCCCGAGGAACTGCTCAGTCTTTCCCAGCACCTGTATTCCCTGCCGCTAATCCACCAGACGGTGCCGCTTGAGGCGCAGTTCCTCTGGCTCAATCTGGGCTCTCCCGACAGGTTCTTCATCCTCGCCATCCTGTGCGGCGCTTCAATGTGGGTTCTGCAGAAGATGTCCACCGTGCCATCAGCCGATCCAAGGCAGGAGTCCACCAGCAGAATGATGCTGTGGATGATGCCGCTGATGTTCGGCATGTTCACATTGGTGGTCCCCAGCGGTCTGGGCCTTTTCTGGGTGATATCGAACGTTATCGGTATCGTAATGCAGTACTTCATCGGGGGATGGGGGACTCTGGGGACTCTGTTCAACAAAGCGCCTGCCACGGCGCCAGCCCCAGCACCGGAGCCTGAGAAGCAACTGGAGACGCCGGAAGGGGCTGCGCAAGAGGAGGCATTGGCCGCCGAGAGGGTCAAACAGCAGAAGAGGTTGGAGCATGGAAAGTCTCGAGATAAGCGCAAAGACCGAAGAGGAAGCCGTAGAGATCGCTCTAGAAAAGCTCGGCGCCGCTCGTGATGAGGTGGAGGTGGTCGTTGTCAAGAAGGGTAAGACAGGGTTTCTCGGTATCGGCGGAGAAGAGCCCACGGTAAGGGTGACAGTGCGGCCGCCCGAGGGGGTGGAAGAGGAGGATGGAGTGGCTCTGGCCAAGGAAATGCTGGAGAACCTCCTGTCTCTGATGAAGCTCTCCGCCACCGTCACGGTGACGCAGGCAGAGGAAGAGGAAGCCCCCGCTGTGCTTGACATCACCGGCGATGACCTGGGCATTCTCATCGGCCGCAGGGGCCAGACCCTGCTTTCCCTGCAGCACCTGGTCTATCTGATGGTGAGCCACCGTTTGAAGTCTCGCATACAGGTGGTCATCGACGTCGAGGGGTATCGACAGCGGCGCCAGGAGGCGCTTACCAGACTGGCGCTTCGCATAGCGGAGACGGTCCAGGCCAGCGGGGAGCCGGCGGACCTGGAGCCAATGCCGGCCAACGAGCGAAGGGTAATCCACCTCGCTCTTCAGAACCACGAAGCAGTGACCACGGAGAGCGTTGGCGAGGGCGAAGCTCGAAAGGTCACCATCAAGAAGCGGCAGGCCTTGACTTAGCCCCAGCCATTTGTTAGTGTCTATCGATAAAGGCGACGACGGAGACGAGTAGGAGGGAGAAGGCGCCCAGCGAGTCTGGTAGGGTGAGAGCAGACGCGACCTTCCCTCTGAAAATCCCTCCCGAGCTGCCAACCGAACGCGGCGGTGTGTAGCCGCCAGTAGACTTGGCCGGCCTCGTCAGCCGTTATCCCGACGGAGGCATGAGGCGTGCCTCTGATGAGGGCCCCCTTTGCGGGGAATTAGGGTGGTACCGCGGGCTGGAAGCTCGTCCCTAGGGGACGGGTTTTTTTGTGGCCGAGATGAAGCGGGGGGCAAATCTGACTGCAGACTGTGAGGACTGGGGGCAGGACGTGTTCAGAGCAATACCGAGCAGAGTCAGTTTCCCTGAGCTGGAGAACCGCATCATCCAGTTCTGGAGGGAGAAGCGCATCTTTGACCGGAGCGTCGAGGAGCGCGCGGGCAGGGAGCTTTTCGTGCTCTACGAGGGGCCGCCGACTGCCAACGCCAGCCCGGGGGTGCATCACGTCCTGTCGCGGGTGTTCAAGGACGTCATTCCCCGCTACAAGACGATGCAGGGGTACTGCTGCCCCAGGAAGGCCGGCTGGGATACCCACGGGCTGCCGGTGGAGCTTGAGATCGAGAGGGAGCTGGGCTTCTCCTCCAAGGCTGACATAGAGGCCTACGGCGTGGCCGCCTTCAACGCCAGGTGCCGCGAAAGCGTGTTCCGCTACGTCAGGGAGTGGGACGAGCTGACCGAGCGCATCGGCTTCTGG
>Ga0180434_10003376_pt1 | contig 20379 bp, 13 predicted proteins | sample SS_ome_7_FD_132453 | JGI IMG/M metagenome (GOLD analysis project Ga0180434, IMG submission 132453) | Hypersaline lake sediment archaeal communities from the Salton Sea, California, USA - SS_1_D_2 metaG | ecosystem: Environmental > Aquatic > Non-marine Saline and Alkaline > Hypersaline >...
ATCCCTACTCCCATTCCGCTCCACGAAACGGGAAATCAACCCATTGCCGCGGCAAGCCTCTGGTCATCGGTTTCACACCTCGGTTCTTCGACACCGGCCATGATTACATTGCCCAGAGATATTATCGATTACGGCGGGGATGAGGTGATCATCTCCAAAATTGTTTCAATGAACGTGGATGTGGTTGCATTTACCTGTTACCTGTGGAATGTGGAACGGAGCCTGTTTATTGCCGGTGAACTAAAGAAACGGATGAACTGCATCATCATTGTGGGCGGTCCTGAAGTAACGGAAGATAACCAGTGGTTACGACATGATTCACGATGGGATATCGCAATCACCGGTGAAGGTGAAGGACCATGGAAGGCGCTCCTGACCGGATTGTCCGGGTGGGATCATGCCTTTCTTCACCGTGATTTCAACAAACGCCACAGAGGGGAATTGCCCGATCAGCCATCCGTGATTTCGCCACACCACTCCTGGATACCACTGACGGATAGACAAGACGATATCCCATTTATTGAAACCGGACGCGGGTGTGTGTCGAAGTGTGCGTTTTGCACATACGGCGATCACAGATATCGGAAGAGAAATGTATCGTTGATGGTACTTCAACGGGAACTCGATGCAATACAGGCCATGGACGTTAAAGAAGTATTCCTCCTTGATCCGGCATTAAACAGACGGGCGGATATCGTTGATTTTTTAAATGCACTGCGTGAATCGAGCTTGTATTTTTCCGTTGAGCTTGACGGTTATTCTGTGGATTCTCGTATGGCGAAGCACCTTGCTTCATCGGGTATTCGAGAGGTTGAAATCGGATTGCAGAGTTCCGTACCATCCGTGCGAAAAGCCCTGGGATGTCCGGGTGGTGTACAGGAGATACTTCAGGGCGCCCGGTTTCTGAGCGATCAGGGAATATCTGTCCGTCTTGATATTATTTTCGGTCTGCCCGGCGATACGGAACAATATGTGAATCAGGGGATAGAGACGGTTCGAGAAGCGGTTCCCGACGCGGATATACAACTGTTTCCCCTTCTCGTTCTTCCGGGATCTCGCATTCGAAGGGACGCCGCGCGTCTCGGATTGAAATTCAGAGACAGACCGCCATATAGTGTACTCGAAACACCTTCTATACGGGAAGATCAGATTCTCAGCGCGTGGGAATATTCTTCCACACTCGCCGAATCGCATGAGGATGAACCTATACCTGATATGTATACGGGACCGGGCGCGGGCTCGATCATCACGAGGATCTTTGTTTCGTTCCCCCGTGCAGTTCTCATAGATCCGGAACAACTAGGTATGGAGCTGGGTTCCCAGCTAGGTACAGGTATAACGGTCCGGGTACGCCGCAACTCTTCGGGGAAGACGTTTACGGAATGGCTGCATACGTTTCTACGGAGTCTTTTACGACGAAATCCGTATACATGTGTAACTATTCTTTTTGACGGTGGATCCATAATAGATGAGCAGGAAGAACGTTTTCTTCTGGATAGCATTCGACAACCATGGCATTATCTTGAAAAGAGATCGCTGGAATACCGCGATGGAACCGGGCGGATCTTCATTGTTCCGGATATTCCTGATTCCCGGCCTGTATCTGCGGATCCGCATCCCGGGAAACAGATCCATTTACTGCGGATCCAGGCCGGAGAAATTTACAGAATAGATGATGTACACAAAGCGGAGTACCCGATCGGTCGGACCGCGTATATACCGACGCGATGCATATGGGAGGATTTTCAATGACGAAGGATGGTAAAGAAGAAACCCCTAAAGAAGCCGAGGGGCTTGATAACATAGTTGATAAACTTCAAGAGAAGATACAGGGATTGCTTGGTGATCAGTACGGCGTAAAAGTCATGATGCCTACCATGGCACCGACACAGACAAAAGAGAGTGATCCGGAGGACGAAGAAGCGCCGAAAATCAAATTCGATATGCTTCCGTTGCAACTCGAGTCGCGGCTCAGGGAATTTGTCGTCGGTCAACCGGAGGCGACTCGATCGCTATCCACCAAGGTGTGTACGCATTTTCACCGGGTCGCGTGGGAATCGACAACGGATGAGGAGTTTCATCTGGTCGGGGAAGTCAAGGCCAATATGCTTATCATCGGGCCCACCGGAGTTGGAAAGACATATATAATTCGACTCATCGCCGAAGAGCTCGGAGTTCCCCTTGTGAAGGGGGATGCCACAAAATTCACGGAAACCGGTTATGTGGGCGGAGACGTGGAACAGCTGGTGAGAGATCTGGTGCATCACGCCGATGGGCATATTGAGTTGGCGGAACACGGTATTATCTATCTAGATGAAATCGATAAAATCGCATCCAGCGGGAGTACCCATGGTCCTGACGTGTCACGTACCGGTGTGCAACGAAACCTGCTCAAACTCATGGAGGAAGCGGAAGTCGATCTCAGAGCACCCTTTGATCTCGCTAGTCAGATGGAGGCAATGATTGAAGCTCAGAGAACGGGCAAAGTGCAGAGAAGGAAAATCAACACGAAAAACATACTTTTCGTCATGAGTGGCGCCTTTGTGGGATTGGAGGAAATCATCAAACGCCGGCTCAGGAAAAAGCTGATCGGATTTGAATCCGAAGTAGACGAGTCGCCTGATGATATCTATAAATTGTTATCCCAGGTGCGATCCGAAGATCTCATAGAATATGGATTTGAGCCGGAATTTGTAGGACGATTGCCTATTCTCGTGGTGCTGCGCCCACTGGAGGAAGATGAACTCTTCGAGATCCTCAGAAATCCGAAAAGCCCTCTGACTCAGGGGAAGATCCGGGATTTTGCCTCATATGGAATCGAATTGAAACTTGAAGACGAAGCGCTGAGAGAAATCGCCCACCGAGCCATAACGGAAGGTACCGGTGCCCGCGGTCTGAAATCGATTCTGGAGCGGGTACTCCTTCCTCTTGAACATAGTCTGCCGGGAAGTGGCGTCTCCTCGGTGATAGTTACAAAGAACACCATCATGGATACCGACTCTTTCCTCTCTACTCTTCTTTTTGATGGGTCGCTGATCCAATTCGTTACGGAGTTTCGTACACGCACCGGAGTTCGTCTGACATTCAGCGAAGCGGCGCGAGAGTGGATCCGGGAGAAGGCACGTGAAGAGGGTATGACTGCTCTTCGATTTTGTGAGGGACTCTTCTCGGATTACGAGTATGGTTTGAAACTGGTAAAGAAATCGACGATCCGAATTGGTATCCGGACCTGCAGGAATCCGCGAAAGTTTCTGGACGGTCTCATTAAACAGGCATATGCCGAGGCAACGATTGAGGTGAACGATACACAAGCCGATGCGCATGGGAGCGGAGAGGAGGAACCATGAGACAAACCCTCTCGGGGGCAACGCTGTTTGTACTATTGATTATTATTTCATTGAGTGGGGGTTGTATCTTCGATCCCGATAAAGATGACGGTGAAGCTGAAGATCTCCTGGCCACACCTGAAGGTGTAGCGGATCAGATAGAACGCGCGTATATCAGAAAAGATATTGATCTCTATCTGGATGCGCTGGTGGATACAGCCGTTTTTCATTTCAGACAATCGGATGTAGATGTTGCCTGGCCGGCACCTACATGGGGAAAAACAGAAGAGGAGTTCTTTCATAGGAACATGTTTCGTGCCGCGCATCATGTGGAGATAGCCCTTGTGGGGGATGTTGCTGAGAAGATATCGGATTCACCGGAGACATGGCGTCTCTATCGTGAATACGATGTGCTTGTGTATCTGACCGAGGAAACCCTCTCGGAAAAATCACCCGCTTACGGATGGGCTGAGTTTGAGATAATCAAATGTGACGATGATCGCTATCGTATCGTTGATTGGTATGATCTGGAGAATCCCCCATGAAGAATGTCATGATTCCTTTGGTTGCCACGGCACTTCTCGTGGCATGCTCGAACCAGAAGATACTACAGGATTCGTATCCCGACGATCTTAAACTCCTAAGCCACGTTGCCGGGGAATGCGCGGACAGTATCGGTACCGTCTGTGAAACGATGGATGCCGATTATCCGCTGCGAATCACGGTATCGGGGTCTCAAGAGAATTCACGGATGATTGTTCGAAGTGCCGTCGAAAACGCATGTCTGTCTCGCAATTTTCTCCTCACGGATGCAACGGTTGATTCCGACTCGCTCATTTATGAGATAGAAGTATCGGTGCTTGATCTCGGTATCAGGTATCGTGAAATAGACAGGCGAGGAATCGATCGCTCTCCGTGGGTCTTGAGAGATGCACGATGTAGCGTGACGGCACGATGCATCTCATGGGACGGGACAATCATATTCAGTGATCACATCTCATCGCAGGCTCTTGATTGGATACCGGGCTCATACTCCGTGGTACTGAACGATGAGAGATTCCCGCCAACAGGTCTCGCCGTCCCGAAATCATCGGGTATAATCGGTCCCCTTGCGGTTGTCGCGGCCGCAGGCAGTCTTCTGGCGCTTTTTTTCATAACCAGCGAGTAGACGAATGGAGGTATCCGTATCCCGGCGGCGTGTATTCAGATGCGTGTACTCAACCGTGATGTACACGCTGTTTCTCGTGATTATACCCTCTATCGTACAGCTGAATGCACAGGAAATCCCGTATCAAGCAGATCGTGAGTTCGGATTCGCTCGACATCTCTACATGCAGGGAGAGTTTTCGCTTGCCGCGGAGGAGTTCAAACGGCTCATAGACTCATATCCTGGCAATCCACAAGTGGAAGAAATCGCATTCCTGCGAGCCGATTGCTATGTACAGCTCAGACGATGGGACCGTGCTCTTGATGAGCTGAATGCCTTCATTCGCAGGTATCCCACATCAACGTATACCTCAACCGCTCGCCAGCGGCGCGCGGTAGCGGCGTTTGAGCGCGGAGATATGGCGGGAGCGAAGGACTATTACCTCGATCTTGCCGGACGTGATCCATCGTATGCGGGAGAAGCATTATACTGGGCCGGAGAGGCCGCATACAAGCTGGGCGATCCTGATGAAGCAGTTGAGATACTCGAGCGTTCTTCCGATCGTTCCAACGGTGAGGTCAGAGCCTGGGCGCTCCGGCGGAGAGGTCACATTCTCAAGGAGTTGGGTGATAGATCACGTGCTTCCGTCTCTTTTGAATACTTGATGGCCCTACCGGAAGCCACGCCGGACGATTACCTCGAGTTGTCGGAATTGATGATCGCACTGGGCCGTCCGGACGACGCGTATGGCTACATCGAAAGATTACGGGAACGGTGGCCGGATTGGATGGGATCTTCTGAAGCCCTGGCGATAGAAGCCCGTGCGTTATGGACAAGTGGTCGCAGAGATGAAGCCATGGGATTACTGAAAGCAAAACCGTCGGAGCAACCCCACCTTCTGGGATGGATGCTTTTGGAAAACGGCGATGCGGAGGATGCTGCACGTGTCCTGCTGGATGCTCTTGATTCCATGAGCGGTCCGCAACGTGACGAAGCTTCGGTTCTCGCGGCACGTGCATTATATGAGACCGGCGATGTTCATCGAGCGGATTCTTTACTTGCATTAGAGATTGCCGGAATGCGGGTTCCACAAACCATGGTAACCGCTGTTCTTCTCAGGGGACGTTTACTTATGCAGCGAGAGAAGCCGGCGGAGGCATATGATCTATTGCACCGCGGTATGGATCTCATGCAGGACGGAAGGGATTCAAGCGCCGCATATGCTCTGATGGGGGAGGCGAAGGGTGCTCAGGACCAGTGGGATCATGCGTACGATTATTTCAGACGCGCGCTTGACACCGCCCCTGAATCACGTCGTACCACCGTACACTACCTAACCGGCGTCGCGGCATTTCGCGCGGAGCTTCTCCCCGAAGCGGAACGATTTCTTATTCCCGTTGTAGAAGCTCCCGGTGACAGTCTCGCCGCATGGGCCGCATACTGGATCGGGGAAACAACGGCACGAAATGATAGATGGGACGATGCCGCTGCCTGGTATCGGTTGGGAATCGAAAAAGCCGCGGATGCGGAGATACGTTCGCGAGCCTGGTTCGGCCTCGGGTGGGCACTGCTATCCCTGGGGGAACATATCCAGGCAGGAGAGGCATTCGAACGTACATACGAGGAATCTCCGGATTCGGATCTTTCGAGCAGGGCTCTTGTGCGGAAAGGGGATGTGGAACTCATCAGAGGGGCATATGATGCTGCCATCCTGTCCTATCGTTCCGCGATGGAACGGATTGGAGATGCTTCTCTTGCCGACGAAGCGATGCTTAAACTCGGTCGAGCACTTGCCCTGTCGGGAAAAGTGGATTCAGCTCTCGATACTCTGGAAGAACTCTATCAGGCCTCCCCCGCCGGTGATTTCGCCGATGATGCCCTTCTTTCCCGGGGAGAGATTCTATTCGGGGAGAAACGGTATGATGAGGCCACGTCCGCGTTTCAGCGTCTTATTCAGCTTCATCGAGATCGAGACGTGAGAGATAATGCACTCTATCGGATAGGTGATTGCCATTACAATCAGGGGGCGTATGCAAATGCGCTGGATACATACTTGCAGGTCGTTCGAAGTTATCCGGAATCTGATTTGTGGGGACAGGCGGTTCAGGGTGTACTCTGGTCTGCTTTGCAGGTACAGGACGGCGAACGCGCTATCGCCATTGCAGACAGTATTGGAGAACGAGTCTCCGGTGCCGCTCTCAAGCAGATTACACTCGCGAAGGCGGAGCTTTTATTCGGTTTGAAACGGTATGAAGAGGCCCTTCAGTTGTTCCAGAGTATCGACGACGATCCGGTATCCACTCTACGAGCGGCCTGGTGTTATGAACGCCTCGGAGACGTACAAAATGCCGGAGATGTATTCCGTTCGGTTGCCCGGCGATGGCCGAATGATCCGGGCGCTCCCGAAGCGCTTTATCAAGCCTCCCAGATGACCAGACGAGAGGGACGCTATAGGGATAGCGTGGATTTGTTGAATAGTATACTCCGCGATTACCCCGGAAGTGATATCGCCGCCACGGCCAGGTATGACCTCGGTCTCTCATGGCTCGAAGCGGGGCGTTCCGATAAGGCTCATGGCATCTGGTCCGATCTGGTAAGAGGTACCGATGGCGAGTGGGCGCGGAGAGCTCGGATACGGCTTGGGGAAATAGCGCTCAATGAAGCTCAGCCGGACAGTGCACTTGCCTGGATTACACCGGTACTGTCTCACGAGGATCCAACCGTCGGTGTTGACGCTCACTGGATCGCGGCAGAAGCGGAGTTGGCCCGAGGTAATCCTGATAAAGCCCGACGTCTATTTATACGATTAACGTATCTTTTCCCTGAATCTGAAAAAGCTGTGGATGCCCGTCGACGTGCCGAGGAAATCGCACGGGATGGAGGTAGTACCACACCATGATACCCGTTTTATGTGCCGCAATAACGGGGATCCTCATATCATCAGGCGAACGGGAATTAGAGATTCCTGAACTAGTGGTGACGGGACGATACGAAGCAACGCGGCCGCTTCGAACCCTCTGGCCACTTCCTGACGTTCGTGCAGAGTATGTGATCGAAGACTATGATTCAGCCATGCCCGCCTACAGTTCCAGCGGCGGATATGATAGATTCCACACAGCAGTTCATAGACCACTATCACATGTCTCATGCTCAATCGCCGGAGGTCCCGAATCAGGGTATCTTATAACCAATATAAGTGAGCCGCGAGGCGGTCTTTCTTTTACGGCCTGGAGTGAACCGGGAGAACGACTTGATCGAAGGGGGATACGAGGATCGATATTCAGTCAGGGTGAATGGGGCATGATAATGGCATCGGGAGATCGGTGGGAAGATCGGTTGGATGATGATGAGATCGCCTCCGGCTGGGCAGCTGGTGAGGTATCTGTCACGGTTCCGTGGGGAAAGATGCAATCGCTATCTCTTGGCGCGTTTTCAACATCCGGGGAGGGTGATGATATCCATTTTCAAGGCGGCTATTCACGAGCAATTGAACCGGTCGGAATACGACTGTCGTTGAACGGATCCGATCGTCAGGCGGAAGGTACCCTTTCGTGGCGAACATCCGATCACCGCCTGTGCTTGGACGGTGGTGCTTCCTGGCTCAATCTTGATGACTACGAGGAGACCTGGTTCGTTGGTTCGGCGAATATTTCGGTTATCTCTAATTCCAGTCTTTCTTTGCTTTTCGCCGCCGAGCGCAGACTGGGAATATCGACCAGGAAGTATCTCAGAACGCAGTTTCCTCTGGCCGCATCTACACAAACCGCCTTACCCCGTGCCGTAGAATGGGATATTTCGCTCGAAAGCGCATTTTCCATTGCACCGCATATCAGAGTGTCTGTTCGGGGAGGAGCCGAAAAGTATTCCTACGGAACAGCCTGGCGTGAGGCAGCCGATTCTACGCATTGGGTGGCGGAGCCTTATTCAGGGAGTGGCGGATACGGTACGATACAAACAAACTGGTCGCCATCGCACGCGTTGGATTTGACCGCTAGAATGACCGCAAAATCCTACCGTTTTGAAGAAACGCTCGAATCGTTATCGAATGATGTCTGGCCGCTCATACCGAAACTGGAGTGGTTTATCGGGCTCTCAGCCCTTGGCAGGCTCAATGCACGGCTTGGTCTATATGGGATTTTCGGGATGAACACATTTGAAGGGAACGATGTGGATGATGCGGTTTCGTTTCGGTGGGATCTCGGTTACAGGCTACGGAGGGGATTACGCCTGTGGTCGTCGGGATCCGTGGGAACGGGATGGGAGTTTTCGCCGATTCCGAACAGGACGGTGACCATCGGACTCGCCTGGAGTCTATTTAACTTTTCCGATGAAGAATGAAGAATATAACCGAGCAACCTTCGATTCTCCGGACCGCAAGGTTATCAGGAGAGAATATACTTCATGAAGGCCAATGAGGAAGAAAGGGAGGTGTTTGAGTGAGTCTTTTATCCGTACTGGGTAAGGGGGGATACTTCATGATTGCCATTGTACTCGGATCATTGGTGGCCATCGGTGTCCTCATAGAGCGCTATCTTGTCATCCGACGAGCTCGTTCACGGACCGGGTCGGTATCCGCCGGGATTATTGACTCTGTTCGAAAGGGTCGGATAGAAGATGCAAAAGATCGATGCAGACTGAGTAGAACGCCCGTTGCACGTGTGCTGTTGGCAGGATTGGATGTTCATCCCGTTCTTGATGCCATGCGCGAAAGCGTCGCAATGGCCGGTCAGGTTGAACTGGACAATTTAGAAAAACGTATGGGATGGCTCTCGCTTATCGCGGCCGCGGCTCCCATGGTGGGTTTCCTTGGAACCGTAACCGGTATGATTCGAGCATTCATGCAGGTTCAAGCGCATTCCGGGCAGGTGGATGCCAGCGTCCTCGCAGGAGGTATCTGGGAAGCTCTGGTTACAACAGCAGCCGGACTCGCGGTGGGAATTCTGGCGCTGGTGGGGCACAATTGGCTTGCCGGTCAGATTGAAGCACTTACCCATCAACTCCGTAAGGTTTCTTTCGATCTGTTACGGCTATCGGCGTCACCGGAGAAAGAGCATGTATCTCTTTGAACCGAATCGGAAACGAATAACATCGTTCTCGGCAGTATCACTCACGGACATCGTTTTTCTGCTTCTGATATTCTTTCTGCTCTCCTCAACATTCGTGGTCCAGCCGGGAATAAAGGTAGACCTTCCAGACACAAGAACTTCCGAGCCCGAAAGTCACGATCGTGTCGTAGTAACGGTTACCGCCGAAGGTGAGTTGTATCTCGGTATGAAACAGGTATCCGGAGATCGCCTGGAGGATGAGCTTCGATCAAGATTGGATCCCGTACAGGAAATGCCATCTCTTATTATCCGCGCCGATCGGACATGTCAATTTCATTGGGTTGTGCGTGTATTGGATGCAGGTAGACGTGTCGGCTATCAACGACTTCTTATCGCATCGAAACCGGGCTCACGGGAACTGGAGTAGACTAAACCATGGCGCGGACCAAACCTGAAGTCATCGGTATGCTGACGACTGTTTTCCTTCATGGCATTGTCGCCATAGTGTTTGCGCTCATAATCGTTGATGTGAATCCGATGACTTCGCCACCCATTGAAGTTGAGTTTTTTGGTTTCGATGAGGCGGCCCCGCATGCAACGGATGACGTCTCTGATTCGCGGGAAGCCGAAATGAGTCCCGTACCTGCCATTCGTGATGAGCATCGATTGGTCACACCTGTCCCCCGCGAGGAGGATCAGCCGCTTCCAACGCTTCCATTGACGGATCCCGTGGACGCTGTTTCGATTCCCCCGCTTACAGAGCGGGAGGACCATCTGCCACTCCCGTCCCCATCCTCCCGGATCGCACCAATTCCCATTACTGCCGAACGTGATTCCTCCAAAACATCCAGCGTACAAGTCCGCCTGGAAGGATTACTTTCTACACGGCGTCTGATCCATATGGTTAAGCCTGCTTTTCCTCCTGATGTTCCCATTGATGGTGAGGTGAAAATATATCTTCAAGTGGCGTCTGACGGGGCGGTTGAGATGGCGCGAGTCGTCCAGAAAGCACATCCGCGTTTCGATGAATCCGCGGTACGTGCAGTTCGACAATGGCGATTCGCACATGATGACGAGTCGACCATCGCAGAAGGGAATGTGACGATTTACTTCAGAGTCAAATAATTACTGTGTTGAACCAAAAAGAGAGACCGAATCCTCCATGGAACGTGCTTCGGAGGGTATGGAGTCACGAAACCGTTGCTGGTGAGTTTCAATCATACGGGAAATGCCAGGCGCGTGGATACCCCGTTTTCCTCGAGCGGTAATTCACACGGTATCCTGCCGCGTAAGGATTTATTGCGAAGCGACATGTACGCCGGATCGGGGAGATATACGGTAGGGTCATTGACCGGCGGGTGCATTAACCGGGAATCAAATCATACGTACCTATTACCGCACGGGAGGTGATGAGATGGGATCCATCATATATATGCTTCTGTTCATTTTTGCTGTTGGTTTAGGAAAAGGCGATGCGGATTCAATAACGATCACCGATATCCACCCGGAGATTCCCTTGTATGCGTCTCCAGCGCATATATCACCCGCCATGAGAGAAAGCCTCTGGATTGTATCGCTTGATGAACCGATTATTCGTCTGATGGACGGAGCAGGTAATTCGATTCGATCATTTGGTGGCTTCGGAACCGGATTTTGTGAATTCAGTGATCGAGTCGATCTCGTCGATTCGCATACGCTTTTCTTATATGCCGTTGATACGGATAATGGAAGAATTTTGAAAATGAACCGCGGCGGCGTATGCGTTCGGGAGATCCGAAACCAACTGGACGAATCATCAGAGATATGGCGGCCCTTTACGGCGACGGTATCAAAGTCCGGACGAATCTATATAGCCGACTCAGACGCGGGGACGGTACACTACATAGATACATTCGACGGTTTGCGCGTGTTTATAGATCCCTTGGATAGAGGAACTGCAATTCCAGTTCAACCGGTATCCCTCTCGTGTGATGGTGACATCCTCTACATCGCTGATGGTGTGGATGGAACCATATACTCTTTCGATGTTTTGGGAAATTGTCTTGGAAGAAAAAAATCGCAATTCGATATCCGCTCTTTGGCGGTTACACTGAACGGGTATTGCGCGGTGGTGGATCATAGGACCAATGATGTATATCTCTGTCATTGGGACGATGAAACATGGGTGAGTCTTCATGATCTGGTTCCCGAGATAGGATCGTTCGAACCATCAGATATCGGCTTCATGCATGATTCGAACACCCCCGGACAGATACGGTATTTAGTAATCGTTGATATCGCACAACAACGGATAGTGAAATTGACGGTTCGATTCGCGTAGGGATCCTCTGTATGAGGCAAAAATCCCATTCAGCGGAAGCACTCTTACAAATGATGGCTCGATGCGGATTCTGATTCACAACCATCTGATCCGTCGTTCTACTCCCGCCTTCGACAGGAAGCCCCGTAACTTCCGTCGTCGCCAATTCGGCCTTTCGACATTGCTCAAGGACTACGTCTACTCATGGCTATGCCGTGACGATTCGGTGCGGGGAGGAATTGCTCATACGCTGAGCGTCGAGACTACTGCGATATGCAGGTTTCGTCGTTGTTTCACCTCCCATGAAGGAAGCTCCGCACCCAACACGTGGGATGCGCGAATAAGCCCGATCGGTTGCTTGCGGAAGGCTTCACTCATGACCATTCTGCTAATGCTGTGGTGTATGACCGCCGAGGGGGGGCCGGGAATAACCAGACGGATCGTATTGGATCCTCTGGATCGAACAACTGTTGTATTGCCGGATTCTTTCGTTATTCTCGATTCTTTCGAGGTTGTGGGAGATTCAACGGTCATGGTCCAGGGTCTTGGAGGATACTCAATCCACGCATTTCGTTCGGAAGTCATCCTCCCCCCGAATCTTATCGGTGACGTTGTTGAGATTACATATCGGTATCTGCCGTTGGGAATTGGACGGACATTCCGAAACCGGGAGAAGCCATCCCCCTTCATGCCGGTGGAAGTTACTCGAATACCGGCATCCGGCCCGGTCACATATAATGCCGACCTTTCCGGGGAGCGGGATATATCAATTGCAGGGACAAAAACCATCGGTGTCCGGGTCGGTTCTCAGCAGGATCCCACACTCAACCAATCCCTGAATGTGCAATTGGTGGGCAGTATCGCGGGTGATATTGAGGTAAACGCCCGCCTGTCTGATGAGAATTCTCCTATTCAACCGGAGGGTACCAGCGCTCAGCTAAAGGATCTCGACGAGATAGTGATAGATTTGAAGCGAAAGGATGATCAGCTCAGTATCGGAGATTGTGCGGTTCGGTTGTCCGATTTCAAATTTCTGTCGCTTGAGCGAAAAATGCAGGGGCTATCGGGTGTAGTGAACCATAACGGATGGAATTCATCCTTCGCCCTCGCCACATCGAAGGGAGAATTCGGCTCAATTGAATTTCTTGGTCAGGAGGGCAAACAGGGTCCCTATTATCTTGGAGATCAACTGGCGGCATCAGGTATATCCGAGGAATTCATCGTACTTGCAGGGACCGAGCGAATCTGGATCGACGGTGTCCGGGTCTCACGGGGCATTGATCGCGACTATACTATCGATTATGCCACAGGCGCGGTGATATTCACCGAACGGCATCTCATAACGGATCAGTCACGCATAGCCGTTGACTTTCAGTATACACGAGAACGGTACAGGCGAACGGTCTATACGGCGACAATAACGGGAACACTTACGGAGTATCTTTCCGTCAGATCGGGGTGGTTCTCGGAGTCCGACGATGCTGATCGAACGCTCGGCTGGGATCTGACCAAAGATGAACGGTCTATTCTTGAGCGGGCAGGGGACGATCCGCAATCCGCCGCCATTCCTTCATATCAATTCGTCGGATTTGGTAATGGTGACTATGATACGCTTCATGTTCGATATTTTATACCTGACGAAGCGGGTACATGGAGTGCGGTTTTTGACTCAGTGGGCCAAGGGAACGGAGCGTACCGGTTGGTAGATTCAGATTACGAATACTACGGACCGGGGAATGGTGAGTACGAAGTGCGCGCAGAGAGTACCGGTGTGGGATCATATACCATTATCCGTGAGATTATTTTGATTTCTGATTTTCTACGGATGAGACAAGAGGAACACACATCCCTGAGGATCTACGATCACGGGATTCCCCAAACACCATCGGGATCATTTACGGCAACATTTTATCGGAAACAGGGTGGTGATTATATCCGGGCATCACAGTCACTCTGGACATATGTAGGACCCGGGCACGGAGATTTCAGCCTATACCGGACCGTACCTGTTCCCCGATCTCAGGATACGTTCGTAGCAGGTGTGGCGCTGAATTACAATGACCGGATTTCGGTTTCCGTTGAAGGTGCGGCACTGCGAAGAGACTCGAATACGCTATCCGATATTGATGATGAGGATAATAATACCGGAGCATTCGACGCGGACATATCCCTTAACGGAACGGAACTATTGGGACTTCCTAACTGGCGGCTGAACGGTCGTTTCAAAGGGCAGAACAAGGGGTTCGTGAGTCCCGGGAGATTAAAACCGGTGGACTGGTCGCGCTCCTGGTTACTGGAAGAAGATGAACGACAGGCTCAACACGAATCATCGGTGGATATACACCTTGGACTCCCCGATGAGGGGAATGTAGAGATTACGGTGGGAGAGCTTGCGGTGGGAGGCAGGATTGACCGGCGGTTTGGAGCATCTACAGATATCAGGGCACCATATGGAATTGCCATGCGGGGTCGATATAACAGAAGTGCCCGGAAGGGGAACGGTGATCTTCTATGGTGGACCGAGGGAACAATTTCGAGAGATAAGGGATTCCTTGGACCGATTTTCAGGTGGAAGGCGGAAACGGTCGAATCTCCCGGTGTGTTATCCGGCAAAGCATATCGTGGCGAGGGTTTTTCCGAAATGGGGTATGGCTTGCGGTTGGGAGCCGATAAATCGCGTACGATGACCCTTATCGGGGGAATACGAACATATAGAAACCGTGGTGAAGACGCGTCCGCCTGGGTGGACAGCAGGAAGGGAACGTGGATCGAAGTGGGAGGCGTCGGTGGTTCGGGCAGGAAATTCCGTGCATCAGTTGATTTCAAATTTGCGGAATCGAAACCTATTTCATCGAACCAGGGAATTAGATCCCAGGAGCAGCAAAAAACGACTCGTAATACTGTTGGCGCCATTCGAATAAATACGTCACCCGGCAGAGCCTGGCCATCATTGGATATCGTTTATAAGGCGAGTGGTCGTGAACAGGAAGTACTTACGGAAAGTCTCGTACCCGAGGAGTCATTTGAGACGAATGTAGGGGAATATGATTCACTGGGTAACTGGGTCGGTGTGGAAACCGGTACCCATAAAAAGATACTCATCCCGTCAGGGAATGGAGAACAAGTGGGGAACGTGGAGGGGAGCGCCACACTGCGACTACGAACGGATCCGTCTTCCTCCAGTCTGTTTCGTCGGATGATTTCATCGGATACGTCCATCAGGGTACAGGCCGGCAGTCGTGCCGTGAATCGGTATGAGATGTACCTGTTCGATCCACGTATCCTCGCTGATGACAGCCTTACTGTAAATGAACGTATCCGTATTGAAGAACGGGTCGAATTGAATCCCGTTGGTTCACCGCTTCGCATTGGATTTCAGTGGGTGTATGATCTCAACAAGGACAATAGAAGAATTGATAGGAGACTTCGTGGAACTTCCAATCAGCATGTAGTGAGGATTCGCTGTCCGGGACTCGTTAAGGGAAATGCCGAACTGCGCATAGGTCGAACAACTGAAAATGAATCTGAAATATACCGGGACGAAGGCGGTTCGACACTGACCAACGATACGGTGAGATATACCGCAGTTCCATCGATCTCAACATCCGTGTACAGTCGCATAGAGGTTCTGTTCTCCGGGATTGCTGAGCGGGAAACGGTTCATCAACGCCAGGGGCTATCGGAATCGCGTGATGCTATCATCTCTATCGGAGCACTTACACCGGGAATCAGATATTCATTCCCTGAACGCGGTAATATACGGATCGAGTCAGAGTTTCGACGCACACGAATATCCGGACCATGGGAGCAGATGTCCGGATTGTTGCGGCGACGGGATGAAGCCGGAGCAGGGGTCAATCTTCGCGTAAGCGGCAACTACAGGCTCCAGAAAAGTCTCATACTGAGTCTAAATGTATTATACGGAAAGACACCGGTACAGGGTACCGTGAGTGAAGGCTCAATGGAACTGGTAGCGACATTTTAATGAATACGATAATCCTTCTTATGGTTACGGCATTTCGTCTTTCCGGAATATTACCTCTCACGCTTCCCGAGATGATCAAGGAGGACATACCCGATTCCGTTTCATCAAAGGATTCGATAATCGTGGAGCGCCTTCTTCAGGCCGCAGGGAGTGCCGGATACTTTGAGGCACGCATGGAAACACTGGCCGTCGGTGCCGATACGACTTTTACGCTCGTACCAGGTCCGCGGTACACTATCGCTCGTATCACGGTAGACGGTATACATGACGAAATGCGTGAATGGGTCTTTGACAGATTCAGCGACCTGGAACATTCACCGTGGTCCGGAAACACAATGAAACATGCGATAGACGATGTTCTCAACCGCTATGAGTCAATTGGATACCCGTTTACCTCAATAACCGTTCGTCATGTGATCGCGGACAGTCTTGACTCACTGCTTCGAATGAGAATCTCCGTTAGAGAGGGGCCTCTCACGCGATTGGAGAAACTCGTCGTTGGTGATTCGGTGCGTACGAAAACACGAACTCTATCACGCATGACCGGTTTATCCGCGGGGATGGTATACAACCAGTCATTACTCACGTCTGCTCGCGCGCGATTGCTTCGTTCAGGATACTTTTCATACGTATCGGAACCAATCCTCCAGGCCGGATCGTCCGCGGATGAGGTTTCCGTTGCATTTGATCTGGATGAGCGCTCACTTAACTCAATTTCAGGGGCGCTTGGGCTGTCCCGAGAGGGGAGAGTATCCGGTCAGGCGGGGCTTACTCTCAGAAATATAGCGGGATCCGCCCGCGAGGCTTCATTCCTGTGGGAAGGTACGGATGAAGGATACAGTGATTTCAATCTGTACTATAGGGAACCCTGGGTTATAGGTCTCCCTCCAGCATGTGAAGTTACTATCGGTCAGACGGTGGAGGATACGTTGTGGATCAAGAGGCAGGGGACCGTATCGCTCGAGTGGGAATTGAGTTCGGGGGTATTCGGTACTCTGGGATACAGTACCACCCGCGTCATCCCCGGTGAAAACATCGAATCTATCGCAGCCACGCGAAGCGAAGAAGGATGGGGGGAGTTCGCATGGGAACGGCGAGGAGAAAGTCGTCTTTTCATAACCGGATATTCCGCACGTTTGCGGGCGGGATATGAAACCCGTCGATCACTTGAATCCGGTAACACTATGCCTGTGGTTCGACTCGGTTTCCAGGGTCGCCGGGGTTTTTCGTTAACGCGGCGTGTTCTCTTTGATATTCATGGATCATGGAACCGAATAATCAGCGGTAAGGGAGAACTTTCGCAACCTGAGCTTGTTTGGTTGGGAGGTACCACATCGGTTCGCGGGTATCGCGATAGGCAGTTTCGGTCGGATATCATCGGCTGGGTACGATCTGAATGGAGCTATAGTATTGATCAGGCCAGTGGTGCATTTGTGTTTACAGATGCCGGATATCATTCAAACCGGGATGATCGGTGGATTTTCAGCTACGGGTTCGGGTTACGGGCAGTACTGCCCATTGGTGTTCTGGATACCGCGTATGCAATTCCCCGTGGAGCGAACCCGTTGGATGGCCGGGTACATATGATCGTATCACAACAGTATTAACCCGCTTTTCTCACCAGGTTTAGTGGCGAAAGCATGGAGATGCTTGTCATATCAAGGCATACAAGTGAAGCCCTCGGAGGCGTATCCCCGGACATACGGTGAGAAGGCTGAAGGAGTATAACGCCGATAGCGCATACAGTTCCGTGGTTGCAGCAGAAAGTTGGTGAGACATCTGCGGGTTAAACCGCATCATTCTTGTTGAGAATCTATATTTTACACGGAATGTTTTTTGTAGGCAGGTTCATTCGTCGCCTGCATTCTCAGGAAACTCCAGAAAAAACCGATCGTAAAGCGATGCCATCTCTTGCATCATCATAATAAGAGGATCAAGAAAATTGGCGGCTGAGATCCCATCAGCGAAATCGAAGGTTTGCATGAGGCGAATCGACCACGAACCGTCCGCATTAGGATCCAGGAATATTTTCCCGAATGCTCGAGTCCGGTTGAATTCGTTTGCCGCTCGTAACAGAGATTCAAGCTCCCTGTTGGCCCGATCGGCCGGTACCGTGCCGATGGGATGAATAAAACTTATACCCCATACTCGCTCGCTCGGAGTTCGTTCCATGATGATAAACACCGCATGATCGGGGTGGTCATCCTCACCGTGGAATAGCAACCTGAGATCGCCTTCTTCGTCGACGACATAGTTCCAGCCCGCATATGAAACAAGACTCTCCACGGAGGCTTCATTCATCGGCAGGGTGGGGTGAGGAGTGAATGACTCATCCTTTTCATCGATTGCCGCCGAAACCCGTGACGGAGTACTAATTATTAGGTTCAGACCGAAAAAAAATGTGATAAAAAGAAAGAGATATGTGGCATTCGTTAGTCTCAGTAGCGGATAACCTGTTGCTTTCATCGTATCCTACTTTCCGGGCCAATCAGTCTAATGCAGCTGTTCTGAAAAGAATCACTACACGTGAGATAGTCGAAAAATGTAAATCTGTTCCCGGAGTCACCCAGTTTCGATTCGATAGTGTGCTATATACCTGTGACTTGAACCTCAAATAGTCGATCCCCGGCAATTATCAGGCATGATGCCGGGGATCGATTATATCAGTCGAGTTTTAGCCCGCTATCGGAGAGATGATAATGCATCTTCCAGCGTCGGCGTGCCGATCTCCTGAAGCTCATATCTTACCCGAACGGATGGGATATCCAGATCGAGCAGACGAGTCAGGTCGATGGGAGTGGCTACTACCAGGGTATCGAAGGATGCTGCCCGGATCGTTTCCTTTAACTCGGAGATCTGGCGGGATCCATAGCCCATGGCCGGAAGGACATATTCTAGATGATTGTATTTTTCAAACGTATCAGCAATGGATCCGACTGCAAACGGACGTGCGTCCACCAACTCGGATGCACCGAGTTTTTCAGCAAGAACGGCGCCGGCGCCGTACGGCATGGATCCATGAGTCACCGTAGGTCCGTCCTCCACTACAAGTACCCGTTTGCCTCTGACGAGATCGGGTTCATCAACGAATAATGGTGATGCGGCATCCACGACCATAGCCTCTGGATTCGTTTCACGTATCGTTGCTCGTACTTCCTGAATACCCGACCAATCCGCGCTGTCGATCTTGTTTATCAGGACGACGTCGGCCGATCTGAGACATGCTTCTCCGGGATAGTACAGAACACCATGCTCGGGACGGTGTGGATCAACGAGCGTAATTAGTACATCGGTACGGTAGAACGACAAATCGTTGTTTCCGCCTTCCCAGATGATTACATCCGCTTCCTTCTCCGCCTCACGAAGTATGCGTTCATAGTCAACACCCGCGTATACAACGGCATTTCTGGATATATGCGGTTCATACTCTTCACGTTCTTCGATTGTGCAATCATGTCGTTCCAGATCTTCCATGGTTTCGAATCTCTGGACCGCCTGGGCAGCGAGATCACCATACGGCATGGGGTGACGAATCACCACGACTTTCTTACCCCACGATTGAAGAATATCCACAACGCGTCTGCCGGTCTGGCTTTTGCCACATCCTGTTCGGACGGCACAGATACCGACAACGGGTTTCTCAGATGAAATCTGTGTTGAGTTAGGACCGAGTAGCATAAAATCCGCGCCTGCGGCATGAACGCGGGATGCAACGTGCATAACATGTTCATGCGGGACATCACTGTAGGAAAAAACAACGACGTCAATTCCGTGGTCCCGAATCAGTGACTCGAGTTCATCTTCAGGGTGAATAGGAATACCCTCGGGGTACTGCGGGCCGGCCAATTCAGCGGGGTACCGGCGACCTGCAATATCAGGTATCTGCGCTGCTGTAAAAGCAACAACCCGATATGTCTCATTCGTCCTGAAAAATGTATTAAAATTATGAAAATCTCTTCCTGCGGCTCCCATGATTACCGCATTGCGTATATCCGCCATGGAGGTCCTCCTCCTAGTGGGCTGATGAAGATGAATTGTATAAGTGGGATGAGTATCCCACGCCGGCCCACCGCTGGAAATGGAAAACCCGAAAAGGGTTCCAACGAGACCCGGTCATGGGGCACATAAGACCTTGTAGTTTTTCGTATTCGTGGTATCCGGGAGCGCGACCGGGGATAGCGCCTCCCAACCCACTTCCACCGACATTTCGCCGATTGTAAGATGACAGTGAATGTGCGGTGACTGAAAACGAATGGAGAGTAAACTATCAGTATTACAAACCATGTCAAGCCGACTACACGAGGATTTATGGGCCATAAAAATCCACATATATGCGATTAGGATCTTTCGTTGATTTCAGGTAGAGAGTCTGCAGAAATCAGCATCTTGTTTCGCGGTGATTTTTCATGAGCGTGGGGACGCTATTAAACCCCACGGGTAGACTCATGGTTTTCGGCGAAAAGTGGTTAAAAAAAGAGCCCCCGGAGATTCCGGAGGCTCATTAAAGTGGAAGGAGGAGAGACAGCAAACCAGGAGTGAGGGACATTACCCGGCATCAGTAGGGGGGCGGCCTGGGG
>Ga0180434_10003378_pt1 | contig 20374 bp, 17 predicted proteins | sample SS_ome_7_FD_132453 | JGI IMG/M metagenome (GOLD analysis project Ga0180434, IMG submission 132453) | Hypersaline lake sediment archaeal communities from the Salton Sea, California, USA - SS_1_D_2 metaG | ecosystem: Environmental > Aquatic > Non-marine Saline and Alkaline > Hypersaline >...
AACCCAAGAAGCTTCGCTACGCGCAGATCGGACGCGAGCAGAGTGAATAAGCAGCTTCGAGGTGGCTACCACTTCAAGATTCTCTGGGTTGACCTGACCAGCGGCGAAAGCCGTGTAGTGCCCTTTGGCGAGGAATTCGCGCTGAAGTACATCGGCGGTCGTGGATTCGGGGCGAAAATCCTCTTCGATCATCTGGACCGCATCAAGGATCCCCTCGACCCCACGAATGTTCTCATCATAGCGCCCGGGCCTCTTACCGGTTTGTATCTACCGGGTGCGGCCAAGACCCATGTGGTCTCGCTGGCGCCGCTGACCGGCATATATGGGGACAGTAACATGGGCGGCAACTTCGGGCCCGAACTGCGCCAAGCCGGATATGATGCTTTAGTGATCACGGGACGGGCAAAGGAACTGAGCTACCTATGGATCGACGACGATGACGTGGCCGTGGTGCGGGCACCGCGGCTTGCGGGGAAAGGCGCCCTCGACGCGGAGCGCGGCGTGAAAGAGGAGCTCCAGAGTGAAGACATTCGCGTTGCGGCGATCGGCCCGGCCGGGGAGAAACTGGTTCGCTTCGCGACGATCAACTCCGACTGGAGCCGAAACGCGGGACGATGTGGAATGGGAGCGGTGCTCGGATCGAAGAACCTCAAAGCCATTGCCGTCCGCGGAGGAAAAGATCTTCCGGTGGCCGATGTGCCGGGGCTGCGACTACTGACCGAGCGATCGCTGCGAGATTTATCGAACCACCCCATGTTCGAATTTTGGCAGCAGCAAGGCTTGATGTCGGTGATCGACTACCTCAATACAGCCGGGGGGTTGCCGACGAGGAACTTCCAGCAAAATGTGTTCGAGCATGCCGATCAGATCAACGGCTTCAAGATGGAGCGGGAATTCAAAATCGGTGACACGGCCTGTTTCGGCTGCCCGATGTCGTGCGGGAACATTTGCCTGGTGAAAAATGGTGACCACAAGGGAACGGTTACCGAAGGGCCGGAGTACGAGAGTGCGTGTACGCTGGGATCGAACCTCGGTGTGTCGGATTTCGCTTCGATATTGAAGGGGAACCAGCTATGTGACGATCTAGGCATCGACACTATCTCGGCGGGAGTGCTGGTGGGCACGATGATCGAGGCGGTGGAGACGGAGTTGCTGACTCCGAGCGAGGTTGACGGAATGAAGCTGGAGTGGGGAAACGCGGGGCAGATAACGAAGCTAATCCACAAGATAGCGCAGCGGGAAGGTGTCGGAGACATCCTCGCCGATGGTTCGAAGGCCGTTCTCGCAAAATGGCCGCAACTCAAACCAATCTTGGTGCAGACGAAGGGGATGGAGCAGTCGGCATATGATGCGAGGGCGACGATCTCAATGGCGCTCGCCTACGGTACCTGCGATATCGGAGCCCATCATACGCGGGCATGGACAGTTGGGAAGGAGCTGGAGGCGGGGTCTAAGTGGACGAATGAGGATCGGGTCGACATCGTAATATACCACCAGACAATTCGTCCACTGTTCGATATGCTCGGCGTCTGCCGGTTGCCCTGGATCGAATTGGGATTCGACGAGAGGCGCTATGCCGAATACTACAGCATCGTCAGCGGAATTCCACACACGCTCGACGACCTGCTTGAGCGCGCCCGCGTTCTCTACGACCTCACTCGACTGATTAGCACATCGCGCGGCATCAGCAGAGCCGATGACTATCCCGGACCGAGGATGTTCGAGCTCCCCATCTCGGGCGGACAGTACGAGGGGCGGGTGGTGGATCGAGAACAGTACGAAGATCTCCTTGATCTCTACTACGAGAAACGCGGATGGAGTAAGGACGGCATCCCTCCAGCGGAGACGGCAGAGACGTTCGCGGATTCACTCTCGTAGGCGACCGGGCTGGTATTACGAAATCCTGCATTATGCAATGTGGATTTCGACTGGGTGTAGTTATCGTCAGCCCCATCGAGAGCGAGCGAAAAGGAGTGCGGAGGAAACGAATCGCTGTCGTTTCCCCCCGAAATTGCTTCGTTCGGCACAAATAGGCCGAGCCTTACACCAACTCCATAATGTATCACACTATCTTCATCCCTCGCGTTCGAGAGCAAGCGCCATTCCCATGCCGCCACCGACACAGAGAGTCGCGAGCCCGCGACGAACATCTCGGCGTTTCATCTCATAGAGCAGGCTGACGACGATTCGGGCTCCAGTCGCCCCGAGCGGATGTCCCAAGGCGACGCCGCTACCATTCACGTTAACCTTCTCCTCATCGAGTTCCAGTGCCTTAACAACAGCGAGAGCCTGGACCGCAAAGGCTTCGTTCAATTCAACGAGATCGAAATCCCTTGGCTCTGCGTCAATTTTCTCGCAGAGCTTTCGCACAGCTTCGATGGGGCCGAGACCCATCACCTTCGGATCTACACCGGCGCTAGCGGAGGCGACGATCGTTGCGAGCGGTGTCCAACCCCGTTCATTCGCAAACTCGCCGCTGGCGACAAGAAGAGCGGCCGCTCCATCGTTGATCCCGGATGCATTGCCAGCGGTGACCTGGCCGCCTTCGGCAAAAACCGGATGCAGGTTCGATAGTGCCTCGAAGGAGGTGTCTCGAGGATGCTCATCTGTCGCAAATGGCTCCTCACCCTCTCGGATAACCGGTACGATCTCTTCTGAGAACATCCCAGTCGCAATCGCCGCTTTGGCGCGCTCCTGGCTGCGAAGCGCCCAGGCGTCGCTTTCCTCACGAGTAATGCCCGTGCGGGAGGCGATCTCCTCCGCCGTGCGACCCATCTGAATATCGTTGATCGGGCACCTTAGAACTTCTTCGGTAAGGGCGTCACTCACTTGGCCGCTACCAAGACGGCGTCCCCACCGCATGTCTTTCAGGTAGAAAGGGGCGTTGCTCATGCTTTCGACGCCGCCTGCGATGTAGAGTCGTCCGTCGCCAAGCTCAATAGCCTGGCGAGCTAGGTCGATGGCTCGCATTCCCGACGCGCAGACCATATTCACGGTGACTCCACACGTCGATTCCGGTAGGCCAGCTCGTATCGCAGCGGTGCGCGCGACATTGGCGCCAGATCCGCCTTGCAACACATGACCAAAGATGACCTCGTCTACCCGATCTGAAGGAACGCGGTTTCGTTCGATAACGGCTTCTATGACATGTGTCGCCAAATCCACAGCGGTCAGCTTCGCCAGCGCGCCCCCAAACCGGCCGATGGGTGTTCTAACAGCGTCGACGATGACGGCATTCTTACCCATGCTGTTCGTCTCCCGTAAAGCATCGGTGATGAATTCTCACGGAAAAGGCCCACCTCCTCGCCACTCTTTGCATACTCCTGTTCCACTTTTCGGCAGAGCGATATCACCCACGGCCCAAGGATACTGTCGTGGCCATGCTCGCTTTGTGATTCACTCGAAGTATTTTAGGGGAATAGCCTCTGAGACCGAAGCAAGGGCGGGTACGATCAAATTACGTGTAAGAGAATAGGTTATGGATTGCTTGAATCAATCAAATACTCACTGCTTTATGTGGAGAAGGTGCTGGCGAATTTGGAGCAAATAGAATCACATCCGTGTATGCCATGGGGGGGCATGCTGGCGTTCAAGCACATACTAGTGCAGGAAGATGGGCGAGAATAAGCAAGCTACGCCGCATGAGGACAAGTCAACAGCGACAACAGCTCAGTGCAACTCTGGGCATCGATCGAATGCAGCCAACTGTGCCTGGCTATTAGGTCGGCAACTACAGAGGATCCTGCAACTTGTTGATCTTGAAGTCGCCGGCGAAGTGGTTGGGGTTCACTCCTACAGGGTGAGCGGCAACGGCGCGTTGAATTCCCATACTCCGAACCCAGGGGAAACACGCTACGAGGCCCTCCTCAGCTATTCACGAAATGAGCCACGTCTCGAGCTGATAGCGAAAGAGTTGGAACGAGCGCTTCGTTTCGGCGAATTCTATAACGATGAAGGGCCCTTGCCGATCGACGGTTTTCGTCTCCGCAACCTCGTACAATGGGCCAATTACCCGGTGGCCTCCCTCGAAGCGAACATCGGATCAATTTCCAGCTACTGCAACTGCAATTGTGAATTCTGTTACGAGAAAGGCACTCGGGGAGCGAACATCGCTTTCGGACGAGCGCAACTCAGCTTGAGTGAGCTTGCCACGCGCACTAAGTACTACTCACAAGAGAAGAATACCGGGCTGCTGCCATCATCGCGGTTTTCGCTCGAACCATTCGCCAACCCACGCTGTCTCGAAATTCTGGAACGAATTTTCGATGCGGCGCCGGGAGAACACTTCAGCCTCACTACAAACGGTGCCTGCCTCACCGAAAGCGTTGTCGAGCGACTCGGCCGCTTGCGTCCGATACTCGTAACCGTCTCCATGAACGCCGCATCTGTCGATCTTCGTATGCGCACTATGTGTGATCGGACACGTGAAAGCGCCCAAATCGCTCTCGACAGCATTCCTCTCTTGCGCAAGCACGACATCCCTTTCCTCGGCAGCTATGTGCCGTGGCCGTCCAAGCCCCTCTCGGACATGGCGGATATGGTTCGCCTTCTGGATCGCCACGATGCAGTCGTGGCCCGTATCTGCCTTCCATCCTGGACGAACTACTCGCACAAGCAGACTCCTTTCGACACGGCGACGTACTGGGCGGAGATATTAGCGGTCGTTGAAGAACTACGGAAAGAGGTGGAAATCCCTATTCACGTAATGCCAAACATGTATCAGTTCCGCACTTTGCGGCCGCTGGTGCAGGGAACGATCAAGCACTCTCCGGCAGCTCGTGCTGGGTTCAAATACGGCGACGTCATAGTCGCAATCGAAGGTCAACCGGTGTACACGAGGCCGGAGGCTTCCGGCTGGTTGCGGGCCCGCTTCGATGACCCGGATGTCTCCCACACCCATTTCCTGGTGGAGCGCGCCGGCGAAAATGTCGAAATCGATGTGCCTCACCCCGACCTTTCACAGCTCGAATATCCTTACTATTGGCTCGCCCAGCCGGATGCTCCCCGCACGTGGGCCGGGGCCCTTGGCATTCACTTGGCCGACGGCTTCGACATGACCAGCTTCATGCGCTTGAAGGAAATCGCTGAAGAGCACCCCGGGAAGCGCCTGCTGTTGCTCGTATCGGAACTCGGAGAGCCCCACTTCCTGGAGGGGATGCGAATGCTGGGTGAGCTTGGCAGATTCGTGGACACTGTAGACCTCTACGTGCATAAGGTCTGGCCGCGCTACTGGGGAGGAAATGTCATCATCGGCGACCTATGGACCGCCCAAGACCTGATCGAACAGACACAGGAATGGATTGTACGTCACGGAGAGAGTCCCGACGTACTCGTCGTGCCGTCCAGCTTCCTCAGCACCGGCGGTCGTGATCTGCTTGGCCATTCCTATCTGGAGATCGAGAGGGCCCTAGACGTGGAACTTCGCTTGCTGTCGTGTCGCCGTATTGCGATCTGATACCATCTCATATCGACGGGCGGGGAAAGGAGAAATTCGCGAAACTCATCTAACCGCCTCGAACAGAATCGGTCTTACAGCGGCTGTTCTGCCTGTCGTGCGGGGGCCGGTGTCCCCGCTGGCGTGCTGTAAGGCGGGCTAGTCTCTCCGGGCGCGCCGCTCTTACCGTTCGAGAGGGACAAACTTCGGGGTTCGCTGGAGCCTCTAAACCAATACAGAATTCAGACCGGGAAGGAAAGGAAACTAAGCCATGACCGAAGAGCACAAGAAGCCGGAGGAACTCGCAGAGGGCTCAGATACTGAGCGTCGTGATTTCCTAACCAAGGCCGTCGCAACGGCGGGAGCCGTCGCGGCCAGCGGAATGCTCGCTGGAGCGCTCGGTGGCGATGCCGAAGCGCAGACGATGCGAACAGCTCCCATTCGAAGGACTCAGGTCCAACATTCCGAAGTCGTCAAAGATGCTCCGCTAAGGTACGCTAAGCTGGCAAATGGTCATGAGATGACCCTGGGTGGCAAAGAGCTCAACGAAATTCTCGTTCGCGAGGGATTGCTAACCCAAGACCTGGCCGGCAAGAGCAGCGTTATGACGCTGAAACTTGAGTGGTCATAGCCAATTCCCGCGACCAATAATGGAGGTCGCTCCACTGGTGAGAGCGACCTCCGTTCTCACTGCCACCTTAGGAGAAGAGCAATGTCGGCAATGGATGACCATTCCTTTACGCCTCCCGATACAGGGCAAAGTTCAGAACAGAAACACGGTGAATACGTATTTCGCTTTCGCGTCCAGCCGTCGTCGGGAAACGCTGCGTACGACGATCCACTCATAGAGCTCATCCGAGGACAGCTCGCGGACTTGCTGGATTCCGTAATACTCACCGACCACGGACGCCGAGTCCGAGTCGATGGCTTCCGCCTGCTGCAAGACCCCGAAACTCAGCACCATATCTTCCCGCAGGGCGGTGCATCCGGGCAGCATAAACTCAGTGAATAGTCTATATTAGGGGGACAGGGTAAAACGAATCGCCGGTCGTTTCTCCCACCAGCGCTTCAACTAGGTTTCGCAGTGCGATGAAGCTCGATTCCCCTACCCGCTCGCTTTGCCATCCGGTGAATGGTTTGATTGCTTAGGCAGCGTCAATATGGCGCGAGTTCCCTGACCTTCCGCGCTTTCGATGACGAGATCCCCGCCATGCGCCCGGGCGAGACTGCGCGCAATTCGGAGACCGAGTCCACTATGGTGGTCGCCAGGCGTACGAGCCGTATCCCCCCGGTAGAAGGCATCGAAAAGATACGCTAAATGCTCCGGTGAAATCCCACGACCGGTATCGGCAACCGTTAGAGACACTGGATCCCCATCTTCCAGGATCACCGATACCTCAGCATCTCGGCCGGCATGGCTGACGGCATTGTCCAGTAGATTGTCGAGAATCTGAGCGAGGCGGTGCGGGTCGGTCGATACAATAACCCGCCCGTCATTCTGAATTCGACGGAGAATCACACCGGCACGGGCGGCGGCATCAGCATGTCTCCTTATAGCGTCTGCGGCCGCTGCGCACAGGTCTACCGATTGAGGATAGAGTGGCAGTTCGTCGAGGTCGAGGCGCGCCAGTTCCAGCAGATCTTTGACAAGTCGTTCCATACGCTCGGCACTCTCGGCGATGGCGTGAGCGGCGCGTTCGGTCCTCTCGGGAGCGCTGGCGATTCCATCTCGCAATGCCTCAGCCATCGTCTTGAGCGTCGCGACCGGAGTGCGCAGCTCATGTGCAACGTCCGCCAACAAGTGCTGGCGACGTCGGGCGTCGGCCTCCAAGGCTTCAATTTGTTCTCCGATACGTTCCGCCATCTCATTCATACTATTGGCGACGCGGCCGAATTCGTCGTTCCCTACGACAGGTATGCGGTGGGAAAAGCGGCCGGCTCCCAGAGCGCCGGCCCCTTCCGCAAGCTTGGCGAGCGGACGTGTGAACCGACGGCTCAGCCAGATGCCAGCCGCCACCGCCATCGCAACACCGACCCCCAGATGAATAAGAAGCGTCCGCATGCGCCAAAATGGCGGAGGTCGGTGGGACCGCTCATGCGGCGCAGGCCTCTCAATTCGCTCGATGTCGATCTCGCCGCCATCCCCTCTCAAGTCGGAGCGCACTGCGACCTCGGATCTGGCTCGCGGGGGAGATCGGCCGACGTTCAGCAAGTTAAACCTGACGAGTTGGTAGATGAGCAATCCGCCCAGCAACCAACTGAGCACAACTACGAGTACCATCGCGAGCGTCAGTCTCTGGCCGACACTAAGCCGCGGGACGAAAGGCATAGCCCACTCCTCGAACAGTGATGACGGGGCAAGGACTGAGACCAGCAGCGGTCAGCTTCTCTCTCAGTCGGTAGATATGCGAATCCACCAGGCGCAGGTCGCCGGAGAAATCATCGCCCCAGACCAGATCCGCAAGCTGCTCCCGGGAGAAGACTATTTCGGGGCGTCGAGCCAAAGTGCCGAGAAGATCGAACTCCAAAGCTGAGAGATGCACATCGGCTCCGTGGATCAGAAGCCTTCGCTGCTCCGGCAGTATCTCGATGTTCGGGAATCTCAGCACTGTGCCTGCCGCGTCCCCCGCGCGGCGGAGAAGTGCCTTTACGCGCGCGACCAGCTCCATTGCTCCAAAGGGCTTGGTGACGTAGTCATCAGCGCCGATATTTAGCGAGCGAACCTTGTCGGCTTCTCCTTCGCGAGCTGAGAGCATCATGATCGGAACCTTCGATATTCCTCGGATAGCCCGGCAGAGATCAAATCCATTCATTCCCGGCATCATGATATCCACGATGACAGCGTCCGGGGCCTCGGAACGGAATCTCTCGAGGGCTTCGGCGCCGTTTGACACACGCGAAACGCGAAACCCCTCCGCCTCCAAGTACCAACTGACGGCTTCGCTCAGCTCAGGATCGTCGTCCACGATGAGTATGTACGGAGCTTTCGACATCGACTTCGTCTCGCTCTCGTTCGGCCGCATTTCGCATTTATTGAACCAGTTGTTTTCCAACAGCCAAGGATCAAGAAAACCGCAACGAAAAATCCACACCGGCGATCCTTAGTTCACGCACCACTTTTCTCGGAGTGAATCATCTCCACCTCCGCATCGGCCGGGGACTCGACGATCTCATCGCCCTCTACCAATCCGTCTCGGAAATGGACGATGCGTTGCGCATGGTGGGCGATATGGGGTTCGTGGGTGACGATAAGAATCGTCTTTCCCTCACGGTTCAAACGCTGCAGAATGGCCATGATTTCCTGCCCCTGCCGTGTCGCAAGATTGCCTGTAGGCTCGTCCCCCATGATGATGGCCGGATCGTTGACGAGTGCGCGGGCGATGGCAACGCGCTGCTGCTGACCGCCCGACAACTCGCCGGGGCGATGATGTATGCGATCGGCCAGTCCAACTGTCTCCAGGGCTGCTTTGGCGCGCTCCTCGCGCTCGGTTGCACGCGCGTACAGCAGTGGCAGCTGCACATTCCGAAGTGCCGTCGCCCTCGATAGGAGATTATAGTTCTGGAAGACGAAGCCGATCTTTCGATTCCGAATCTTCGCAAGGGCTTCCTCGTCGAGGCTCGACGTTTCGACGCCTTCTAGGCGGCATGTTCCGGATGTGGGCGTGTCGAGACAGCCAACGATGTGCATGAACGTCGACTTGCCGGACCCAGAAGGGCCCATGATGGCGACAAACTCACCCCGCTCCACGCGCAACGAAACCCCGCACAACGCTCGAACGGTGACCTGCCCCATACGGTATTCTTTGCAGAGATCGATTGCTTCAATCATCGGTCGATGCTCATTCCACCGAAGCTTCAGGTGGCGACAACGTGCCGAGGATCCGTTGGAGTCCAACGAGGGCGGTTCGATAATCGTACTCGGCTCCCACCTGCTCGGCGAGTGCATCGGTCAAAGCGGCGCGAGCGTCTGTGACCTCGAGAAGAATCCCGACGCCTTGCTGATACTTGCCCTGTGCTGCCCTAAGGCGAGCTTCAGCGGCTGCCACTGATCTCGCAGTAGCGATGACGCGCTGGCGCGCCCGCTCGAGCTCGGCAAGAGCGCTTTCAACCTCGAAACCCACCTGATCTAACGCCGCCTGAAACTGGGCCTCGGAGCGCACCAACGAAGCTCTCGAAGATATGATATCGGCCTGCTTTGCATATCCATCGAAGAGCGGCCACGAGAGGGTAAGGGTAAGATCCCAGGATGGATCCCGATGTTCCCAGTCGCTGTAACCACAATCGTATTGCCCGCTAATATCGGTGAGGGGGCCGCCACGAATCTCCGCCTGCCTGAGGGCGCTGCGGCTGGCATCCACGGCCGCCCTAGCGCTCAGTAGATCGGGGCGATTCTGCTCGGCGATAGCCAATGCCTCACCCAGAGTAGGAAACTCGTCTGCGACCACAGCCTGCGCTCGCGCCAGTTCGAGGGTCGTCTGCTGTGGCAGGCCCATCGTCGTCTTCAGTTGCGCACGCGCGATCCTCACGAGGCTCCGGGCATCAATTAGCGATAACTCGGCACGAGCCAGGTCGTCTTGGGCCGTCGACTCGTCCACCTCAGCCGAGACGCCGACTTCAATTCGAGCCTGAACCTCTTCCAGATGCTGCCTTGAGGACTCCACACCGGCCTCCGCCACTCCGACGAGCTGGTCCGCGGCCAGCACGCCGTAATAGTCAACGGTCACCTGTTCAACTAAGGCTTGCTCATCCGCCGTGTAGACGAACTCGGCGGATTTGAACCGAGCTACGCTTTCGCCCACAGTCTCTCTGAGGCCGCTCTGCCATATAGTCTGGCGAAGAGCGAGGGAGGCCTCCTCTGTTGTTTCTGTGTCGTCGGAGACGGGGTCACTGCCGATTGCTTCAACCAGTCCCAACGTGAGCTGCGGGTAGTATGGGCTGCGCGCGCGTGTGAGGGCCGCATCTGCGCTGACGACGTCTTGCTCGGATGCCATCAGCTGTGGATTACGCGCCAGCGCGGTCAAAATACAATCCTCGAGGGTCAGCGGACCTGCAGTTTTCGCCACTGATTCGATCTCCCCGAAGGCGCAACATGATGTTGCGACAAGAGCGACCAGCAGAAACGCAAAACGTCCGCGCGCGACTTTCTTTGCTTTCTTATTCATAGCGAAGTGCCTCGATGGGGTCGAGCATGGCCGCCTTGCGAGACGGCAGCAGCCCAAAGAACACGCCGACGAAGCCGGCAAATGAGAACGAGATGAAAACCCAGAGCCACGAGATGGCGGTGTTCAGACCGAGGAAGCGCAGAGAATAGGCGATACCGATGCCGACCGCCACCCCGATCGTACCGCCGAGGAGGCTTAGGGTGATGGATTCGATGAGGAATTGAGTGAGAATATCGTGAGGCGTTGCCCCCACCGCCTTGCGGAGCCCGATCTCCCGGGTGCGCTCGGTCACGGATACGAGCATGATATTCATGATGCCGATTCCACCGACGAGGAGCGAGACGGCGGCAATGGATCCGAAGAGGAGAGTGAGAATGCGATTTGCCTCTTGGGCGCCCGCGATGAAGTCGGCGGCCGCTCGAATGTGGAAGTCGTCTTCATCTTCGCGGCCGATGCCATGACGACTCCGGAGGATCGCCTCGACTTCGGCTTTAGCTTGATCGAAAAGCGTGAGGTCGGGAAACTTGACGCTGATGCTGCGAACCGTATCGGGCGGAGCGCCTGGACTTCCGGTTCCGATGCCCAGCCGATGGCGAGCGGTGCTGATCGGCACGATGATCTGATCATCGGGGTTGAAGAACCCCATATCCCCCTTTTCCTGGAACTTGCCCACCACATCGAAAGTGACGCCGCCGATGCGAACGCGCTGTCCGAAAACAGACGCCCCCTCGCCGAAGAGGTTTTCGACAACGGTCGGGCCGAACATCGCGACCTTTCGTCGCATCCTTACGTCTTCAGCAGTGAAAAATCTTCCCTCGGCCATCTCGTAATTTTCGACTTCAGGGAATAGCTCGGTTACTCCAAGGATCGTCGTGTTCGTGTTTTCATTGCCCGCCTCCACTTGGGCGTTAGATCTGATCTGTGGCACGGCGGCCTCGACCGTGGGACACTGCGCCTGGATAGCTTCGGCATCGCTCTCTGTGAGCGTTTCCACCGAGCCCATGCCGCCCCGGACGGGACCTCGTCGTGATTGGCCGGCGCGCACGGTCATGACGTTTGTCCCAAAGCTCTCGAACTGCTGCAGGGTGGCGGCCTTTGCGCCTTCCGTCATGGAGACGGCAGCGATCACGGCGCCGACGCCGAATATAACGCCCAGCATCGTCAAGGCGGAGCGAAGACGATTCGATGAGAGCCCTTCGAGAGCTACTTTGAGGGATTCTAACAGGCCCATGTCAACACCTCAGATCTTCTAACGGCTCCGCACGAATCCGCCCGCGCCGCCCATGCGCCGCCCGCGCTCTCTGGCCCAGTCCTGACGGGAGTCTGGGTTCGGTCCGCCGAAAGGCAGCACGACCGCGGTGCCTTCATCTATTCCACTGCGTATCTCGGTGAAGTTGTCGCCAACAAGCCCAATTTCGACGCTCGTCGGCGCCGTTTCTTCTCCCTGTTGGACCAGCACAAAATACTCACCGTGGTCCTGCTGGATCGCGAGGTTTGGGAGCACGAGAACATCCTCAGCACGGCCGATGATGAATTCACACGTGGCCGTCATACCGGGTTTGAGGCGAGGATCGGCCTTGTCCACCCGGACAGTCACGAGCACCGTAGTGACGTTCTGCTGAGTCACTGCCTGCGGGTCGATCCGCGTGACGGCGCCGCGAAAGGATTCCTCCGGGAAGGCATCGACCGTCACTTCCGCGGGGCGTCCAACCTCAACGAGGCCGACGTCGGCTTCATCGAGACTCACCTCCACAAACATCTCTGTCAAGTCGCCAAGGAGCACGATATCCGTGCCTTCTGTGACAGAAGATCGCCCAGAGGTAACAATCGTGCCCTCCTCCACGAACTTCTCTAGGATAACGCCGTCGCGCGGCGCTACGATAGTGGTATACCCAAGGGTCGTCTTTGCCTCTGTAAGCTGAGCCTGGGCGCGGGCGACTGAGGCGTTGGCGCTGGTAACATCGCCCTGGCTGATGCGATCCTGGACCGCATCGAGTTTCGCTTTCTCGAGCGCGGCCTCGGTTTGGGCCACGCGCGCCTGCGCCGCTTCGATCTCGGCAGAGAGTTGATGTTCGAGTGTATCCCATTGCTCTCGGCTGGATTCCAGCTCGGCCGCCGCGAGGTCGCGCTGGTTCAAAGCGCTATCGACGTCGCTCTGCGGCACGAAACCCTGTTCCTTCAGCTGGCGCATGCGCCTGAGCTCGATCTCGGCGAGCTCTAGATTTGCCTTCGCCTTATCGAGTGCAGACCGCGCGTTGACTCGCTGCTGTGGATGGTTCGCCTCGCGAAGGTAGTTAAGGTCTTGCACGGCGTTGGTGTAGCTGGCCTCAGCTTGCGCGATCGCCGCCCGCGTCATGGCGGGCTGGGCATCTGCTTGGTCCTTCGCCTGCTGCAATCGAGCCTTGGCTGCTTCGAGATCAGCCAAGGCCTGCTCGTAGGCAGAGAGACTGTCGGTAGGATCAATCTTGGCGATGAGATCGCCCTTCCGGACGCTGTCTCCCACATCGACAGCCAGCACATCCACGTTCCCCCCAGCATAAGACTTTACATTGATTGTCGTCTTCGGTTGAAGCGTCCCGTCTGCGGTGACCGTTCGCTCGACCGTCCCTCGTTCGACCAATACGCTCGAGAAGCCCATACCCTGCTTCCCGGTTCCTCTACCCCAAAGAAAATAGACCATGCCAAAAACGATCAACAGCGCAAACGTGAATACCATCAACCGCGTAAGTTTCATCTTATAGGCTCCTCATGCCACAAAGGAAGCTACCCGCGAAATATGGAGGAACTATGGAGAGCACGTGGTGGGACCATACATTCTTTCGCCTTCCGAGTTATCCTGGGCGAAATCTATCCGGAGCTGACCAAGCCGACATCACGCTTGCCGTGTTCTTTCACGAACTTGACTCAATTCCTTTATGCGGCCGTCAATAATGTCAACTACATATAGAAGTAATTGTGATGCAGGTTTGTACGCTGTGCTACCTACGACCGCAACCGACTCAAGCGGTCAGACGGGCATCACGATACAAATGAGGAGCACTGATATGACGCCTGGCAGGTCTGCGTGGGCCTTCGTTCTGTGTCTCGCCGTATTCGGCGCTGGTATTCTTCCTGGATGTGGAAACCTGGACGGCTCAACCGGCAAGGACGTATCGAATGCCGGGGAACCTCAGACGCTCACAATCGCCACCCCGCATGTGACCAAGAGGGCTCTCGATCCCATCAACGAGCGATTCCTCGAAGCTCACCCCGGTGTCACGATTGAATTCACCGCAGCCATGGTGAACGAGATGTGTGACCGCATGGAGGCGGAAGGGGGCACCGGCGATATCCTCGTGATGATGGACAATCCCGAAATGAAAATCCTCGAGGCGGTGGGAGTCACCGACTCGGCTCGAAAACGAATTTGGGGCACATGTCCGGTGGTCATGGTCGCTCCTGAAGGCAATCCCAAGAAGATCGAGAGCATCTACGATACAACTCGGAGCGACATAAGAAAGATCGCTATTCCGAACCCCGATCGCGATTCGACGGGCGCCGCCTTCCGAGCAGCCGCTCGAAAAGCAGGGGTATGGGACGACATCCAAGACAAGCTCATCATAGCGGAATCCCCTCATACCGCCTGCACCGCGTGTGAGGAAGGGCAGGCGGATACCGCTGTGACCTACTCTCCCTGCGTCCTGTTCGGGCATTCGGAATCGACCCTTTGTCTGGCTGCGTTCTTACCCGATGAATTCTATGAGCCGGCGGCGATGGCCGTAGCGCCCATCGCAGGGACGACCAATCCACTTGTGGATGAGTACTTTGATTTCTTGCTCGAAAAGGAATCACAAGCCATAGTGGGAAAAGTAGGCTTTGACCCAATCGATGGGCCATCGCCTGCCAGCGCCGAGAACTCCGTGCTCGTCCCGTGTGGCGCTGGGCTCCAACCGCCGATGGACAAAATTGGAGAAATCTACTTCACCCGTACCGGCACCCGAGTGGATTTCTCCTATGCGGGCGCCGGCATGCTTCTCGCCACCTTGAACTCCACCCGGCGCGGTGATCTCTACATCCCTGGCGAGTCATTCTACGTTGATCTCGCGCGGGAACGTGGGTTCGTCGCCGACGAAAAGCCCGTCCTTTTCTTCAAGCCCGTCATCATCGTGCAAGAAGGAAACCCGAAGAATATCCGCTCTCTCCGCGACCTCACACGCTCTGGTCTGCGCGTGGCTATCGGCGACCCGGAGGCCCTGGCTGTTGGTCCAGTAACGCAAAGAATCCTGCAGCGCGCTGGCATTCGCGATGCTGTCCAGAAGAACGTGACCATGCAGGCCGGCTGCATTCCCGAGCTGGCCAATGCGGTTTCGATGCGAACGGCCGACGCCGGCATCGTGTGGGATGCGGTGGCCGCACAACACGCGAAGCACGTCGATGTCGTCCCCATCAAGCCGGAATACAACGAAGTGGCGGAGGTCCTCGTCGCCAAACTCACTTGCTCTAAGCAGCCGAACGAAGCTCAGCGGCTGATGGACTTCATTCTCTCCGAAGAGGCGGCCGCCGTGCTCCACAAGTATGGATTCAACACCGAGCAACCGGACGGGATTCGGTTAGCCCCGAAGCAAGCTGCTCCAAAGGCATAATCCCACATGGCTGAAGCTCCCGCACTGGCTCAATCTCGATCTAGCGGCCGACACGCGCTCGGAGAGCGTCTCTTCCAGTACAGCGCGGCCGGTTCGTTGGCCCTCGAGGTATTGTTCATCGGCGCCGTATGTGTTGCCCTCATCCTCTACGTGGACACCCATACCTTCTTCAGCGCTCTGGTGGCGGAAGAGACGTTGTTCTCCGTCAAACTCACCCTCGCCACGGTCACCATCAGCACCGGTATTTCGATGCTCCTCGCGATCCCCGCTGCCTATGCCCTGTCGAACTATCGAATTCCGTTCGCGTCGGCCATCGATACGTTGGTAGACTTGCCCATCGTGCTGCCTCCCGTTGCGGCCGGACTCGCTCTCCTGATATTGTTTGGGTACTACCTTGGCGATCCGATGGAAGAGATGGGACTCTTCCTTCCTCACTCGCAGGCCGGCATCATCGTTGCACAGTTCTTCGGCACCATGACATTCGCCGTTCGGAGCGTAAGAGCTGCCATCGACAGCGTGAACCCCCGTTTGCCCGCCGTCGCGCGCACCCTTGGCTCAAACAAATGGCGAGCTTTCCGCCGAGTAACCCTGCCGCTCGCCCGCAACGGCATCATCGCTGGCGGCGTTATAAGCTGGGCTCGTTGCCTCGGCCTCTTCGGGCCGGTTGTCATGTTCTGCGGCGCTACTCGCTTCCATACCGAAATTCTACCGACGGCGATTTTCCTCAATAATTCGGTCGGCCGACTAGAGGAAGCCGTCGCGGGTACGTTGCTTCTTCTCGTTCTCGCCGTTCTCACATTGGTCGTCTTCAAGCGGCTGGGCTCCAGAGGAATTCTTTTCTGAGGAATTGGGCATACGAATGCTGGAAGTCGAAGGCATCTCCATAGATCTGGGTGAATTTGCTCTACATGATGTGACGTTGACCGTGGAGCAAGGGCAATACGTCTGCCTTGCCGGGCCGACCGGAGCCGGAAAGACGGTGCTTCTGGAATGTGTCGCCGGATTACATCGCCCCGAGACCGGACGGATCTTGCTCAACGGTTTTGATATGACCGACCTGCCACCCGAGTCGCGCGGGATCGGATATGTGCCACAGGACTACGCTCTCTTCCCCCACATGGACGTTCTCGATAACATCACCTACGGCCTGGTGGAGCAGGCTGTTTCGGGAAGGGAGGCACAGCAGAAAGCTGAGTCGATCGCAGAGCTCCTTCAGATATCCCATCTCCTACACCGCGATGTGACCACTTTGAGCGGCGGTGAGCGCCAACGCGTGGCGCTTGCTCGGACCCTCGTTCTGGACTGTAGCTTGCTGCTGCTGGACGAACCTCTCTCGGCGCTCGATAGCGCAACCACGAAGGAGCTGAGTCTCTATCTGGCCGAGATCCACCGGCGGCTCGGTCTTACCGTTCTTCACGTCACTCACGACTTCGCCGAGGCATTCAGCCTCGCCACCCATATTGCTGTATGTCATCAGGGTCGGCTGCTGCAGACCGGTACGGTAGAGAATGTCTTCACGCAGCCGAATTGCCGTACTGTTGCCAGCTTCCTCGGCATAAGCAACGTCTTCCCCAAGTATGGGGCTGAGCCCGAAACGTGTCCGATCATGCATCACATCCATGGCGCCTGCACTGACCATTGCCACGGCCGTTGCGTATGTGTGCGCCCGGACCAAATTAGGCTTTCTCGCGATAACGCCTCCGATGGCGCCCTGAGCGTCGAGGGTACCGTCAAGGATGTGCGGTGGTTCGGCCCAATCCACGAAATAGTCCTCGATGTTGGAGTCCCTTTGGTCGCGACCCTTAGCCGACAGGAACAGCAAGAGCTCAACGTTCAGGCGGGAGACAAACTCTGCGTCTGTATCGATAGGAATGCCTTCCACGCGCTGGACGATCACTAGCGTGGATGCATTCGCCGCGTGGCGAATGACGGGGTTCGCTAACAATCGAGTCTTCTTTTGGACCAGTGGGAGGAACCATGATACCCCGTTGCATTCTCTGTTGTGTTCTAGCATTATCTCTCGCACTCACGCTCACCACAGTCGCAAGGGCTAAAACAAACATCCTAAGCAATACCGCACTTCAGAACTCGGACCCAGCCTCTCCGCCCGATACCAAAGCACCCGATACCGACGCAGTCGAACCAGCTAAAGACGCGGAGGCCGAGATCGTCGTCGAAATCATCGGCACGCATGAATGGCCGGCCAAGGTCGATGTCGTTTCAACCGAGCAGATCGAGCAGATGGTAAACGCTCCGTACATCTCCGATGTGCTCGAACATATGCCTGGAGCGGACACCCTCACAGGCTGCCCGGCAGGAGCTCCACTGATCACGATTCGCGGGAATAACTCCGAATGGACGCAGGTCCTACTCGAAGGAATTCCCATCAGCCCCATTGGGCGTCCCTATGTCTTGAATTTTCTCCCTATGTCATCCGTCGACACCGTCCGTCTTCTCAAAGGACCCGCTCCGCCCAAATATCCCGGCACAACCATAGCGGGTCTCGTTCTTCTCGATATTAAGACTGGAGATCGCTATCCAGGCACCGAATTCTCGGCCACCGTCGGAGACTACGGGCAACGGATACTCGATGCCACTGCCGGCGGTGGCGATCCGCGCAAAAATTACTTCCTCTCTCTGACCCATACCGAGATGGACGGCTGGCTGCCCCATTGCGATATGGATCTCAACAACGCCGCGACCAAGATTGTCCTAAAGCCCGATGATCAATCGAAATTGAGCCTGGTCGGGGCATACCTATTCGGCGGCAAATTCGGCCCTCGGCCGGAAGGGCCCAATCCCGCGGACAAGTGGGCTGCCGAATGGACCGATATTTCTCAACCGAAAGCTTCGATCACATATGAGAGAGAGCTGAGCGATGATTCCGATCTTATGATCCGCGTTGCTCCCTACTGGTTCTCCGGCACTCAGAAGTGGAGCCAGTGGTTCACCGACCACGAGGAAGAGCGCTTCATGCCGTGGGACTATGAGTTGCTTCGAACCGAATTCCAGCACGATATCAGAACCTCTCTGGATCGAATATGGACGTGGGGCGGGTCGTGGCAGAAGGACGTATACAGCTATGCCGGCCCTCTACCGACGAGATTCTGGGACGCCATCCCGAGCGATCGGTGGCGGGAGTTTGAGAAACGCGCGCGTTCTCTCTACGTCCAACATTCTTTCCCGACTACCTCGGCAGGCACGCTCACTCTCGGCGGCCGGTATGACGACGAAGAGCCTGGCGAGTCAATTATATCGCCATTTTTCAGTTGGCACGAACATCTCAATCCCAGCACACGCATGCGGCTTTCACTCACGCGCAATCGCCGTTTCCCGAAGCTGATGGAACTCTACGGTCAAGGCATGTGGGTTGGAAATGCGGCCCTCGAACCTGAGATGGGCTGGACCTATCAAGCTGATGTATCGTGGGCGCTTGGCAGAAGCGCCCTGGAAGTATCCCTCTTCCAGAGCGATCTCGACAATCTTATCATCGCAGATGACAATAACATGTTCAGCAATCTCGGAGATGCTCGTATCCGCGGCGCCGAAGTCTCCTGGCAGGACACATGGCGTGTCGGCTCTTGCCATGCGAACTATACCTATTTGGACGCCTGGGACACTCTCAACGACCGCCCCTTGGTAGTCGCATTCCGGACCGCATATCCGAGGCACAGCGCAAAAGCTGGAATCACCATTAAGGACGAGAAGAATGGCGCACATTCGGTCGAAGTGCTTGCCTACGGATCGCGCCGAACCGATGTCGATGCCCCAACCTATGTCGGCGATCCGTGGAACGTCACAGTGCCACCTCGCATTCCCGGCTTCACGATAGTGAACTACAAGTATACTCGTCAGGCAAGCCCACACACCAAATGGAGCCTTGCAGTGGAGAATCTGTTCGATGTGAATGCCCAGGATCTGCTCTTCTATCCCCGCCCCGGCCGTTGGGTCAGCGCGACGGTGAGCTGGGACCTGTAGGCGACTCGCAACGCCGATCGACAGCAGTCAACTCAACCACGGAGGAGAATGCAGGTCTCCTCCGTGGTTTTCATTGGTAGCGCACTTCAGCCTGAGCAGAAAGACCCCTATTCAGACGAGGAAGAGCGGTCTTTCTATTCGTTAGATAGGCGAACATCTGGTAATCGATATGACGACACGAGAGATGCAGGCATGTAGGAAGCGGTTGGAGACGTTTGTCGGTGAGTTGCGGGGGTGGTTTCGGGACCACCGACAAGATCAATGGGCGCAGGTAGACCTGCGCGGGATCCAATAACTCCTCGCCGCCCGGACCGATCTGCGTACAATCCTTTTCCCGCCTCCCAGCGGGAGGGTGTAGTCTAACGGAGTAATACTAAGGCTCAATCAAGATGGGATCACCCATCCGAAGCTGCCGGTCGAGCTTCTCGATGGCATATTTGCTTACCGCGATGCAACCTGACGTCCAGTCCCTATATGTTCCTCCACCATGAATGCCCATTTCTCCGCCGAGGGGAGTTTCCCAAGGTGGCTTTTCCCCTGCGGCGTGTGCGGCGATTATAGCGGCATGGTGAACCATCGTAATGCGTCCCTCGCGAAGAGCCGCGTCCGCGTCTTCCACTCTCGGATACGAGAAGCCGAGAAAGAGGTCGAACCTAGACTTCGGATTCCGGCTGCAAATCGCGTATAGGCCTTCCGGCGTTCGTCCGTCTCCCATACGCTGCTTATGGCCTTCGGGATGCTCCCCTAGGGAAATGTGGTAGACCGAGACTAATCGTCTGCCCAGGTAGAGCCCGAGCGCCCGTTCGGACTTGTGCACGACGACCGCTCGATCGGCGTCCATAGGGCAGGTCTCGGGCAGTGTATGCACGACTTCCGGTTCTCGCTGGAGAATCGAACATCCCGGCGTTGCCGTCATGATGCCCACTGCCGCGCCGATCACCCCCAGCCAACGTCGTACCCCTCGCATCTCTCAGATCCCCAATTCCAGCCGATGTCGCATCAGTCGCATAATGTCAGTACGGCTGATGATGCCGCGCAGCCGCCCCTCTTCAAGGACCACGAGGCGGCCGCAGTTCTCGGAACTCATACGAACCAGCGCATCCCACGCGTCCGCCGAGGGTGAGATCGTATTATGCTCCGAGAGCGGCGGTGCGGCCTCTCTCGCCGTCACGCGATTC
>Ga0180434_10003379_pt1 | contig 20366 bp, 14 predicted proteins | sample SS_ome_7_FD_132453 | JGI IMG/M metagenome (GOLD analysis project Ga0180434, IMG submission 132453) | Hypersaline lake sediment archaeal communities from the Salton Sea, California, USA - SS_1_D_2 metaG | ecosystem: Environmental > Aquatic > Non-marine Saline and Alkaline > Hypersaline >...
TGGAGGAGGGGCTCGCCGCCGGTGAACACGATTTTTCGGATTCCGGCCTCGCCGGCCTGTTCGATGAAGCCCTCGGCTCGATGGAGCCCCATCGTTCGTCGATCCTTTGGTCCGCAACGGAAGATACAGTGGCCACAGGACAGATTGCAGGCGAAGGAGTACGCAAGGTGCAGGGCCGGAGTTTCGACAGTGCCTTCGCAAACCTGGGGCATGCGTGTGTCCTCGAATGGCATCAAGAGTCCGGGCCCATCACCAAACGGCCTCGCTCGTCAAAGACCTTCAGATAGACGCTGCCGCGGAATTCCTCGATGAGGTCCGAAAGAAGGAGCAGATCTCGGCTTCCACGAAGGTGAACGGACAAAACCTCACCCACCGGACTTTCGTGACGTATGCAGAAGGACTTACCATCTCCCGGCCTGATCTCTCGTTGCCAGAGAACCGTCTGCCGGGCGTTTCGTATTTCGAGATAGGCCTCGGAACGAAGACGTTCGCAAGTGACGGCGATCAGGACGAACAGGCTCCGGCTGTCCGCAGGAATCGTCCACTTCCACTCTCGATTGCACCAGAGGCAGTGGAATTCACTGCCCGCCAAAGGGTCCTGAAAGATGCGGGACTCGAGGGTTTCGCAGGAAGGGGCTTCGCTCGGATAAATTGTCGGGTCTGTATCCGGCGCGCCCTCTTCACTCCCGCATCCAACGACAGAGAGCCAGAAGAAGAGGGATAGGAAGAGTCGTTTCCAGCGTTCTTGGCATTCCATTTTCGGGACTTTCGCACCCTCTTTCGATCAGGAGTTGGATGCCGCCATGGTTCTGCATGGGGTGTTTTCCCTGAGCATTTTCCAGGCAGCCTGCTCTATATCGGCCCTTTCCTCAGAGGCAGGAAGGAGGTGGAGAGCGGAGACGGCCATTCGTACCCGCTCTTCTGCTGCCCGAAGCGTGTAGGCGAAGCCGCCATGGTCTTCCAGAAGCGTTGTGAGTTCTCCGAGGTACTTTTCTCTTTGGGGCGCTGAGATGATGTGGCGGATCCTTTTCTTGTCTTTCGTGTCTGCCTGCCTGAAGGCAACGAGCACGGGCAGGGTCACCTTCCCCTCTGCCAGGTCGCGGCCGGGCTCCTTGCCGGTGTGCGTCTGGCTGGAGAGGTAGTCCTGGGTGTCGTCGAGCAATTGGAAGGCGACGCCGGTCTGTAAACCGAAGGACTCGAGGGCGGAAACGTGCTCCCGGCTTGCGCCGCCAAGCACACCGCCCAGCTTGCAGGCCATGGCGAACAGAGAGGCTGTCTTCTTTTCGACAATCTGCATGCCGGTCCGTTCGGTGAGAGTGAGGTTCCCCTGATTCTGAAGCTCCATCATCTGACCCTCTACGAGCTGTATCAGGGTTTCCACGGCAAGGGGTGGAATGGAGGGATGCTTTGTCCTGAGGGCAAGATCCATGACCGCAGCCAGAAGAAAATCGCCTGCAAGGATGGCGACCCCGTCCCCCCAGAGGCGGTTGACGGTGGGCCGATGGCGCCGGACTCTGGCACGGTCCATGACGTCGTCATGAAGAATTGTCCCGTTGTGAAGGGCCTCCACGAGGGTCGCAGCTTCTGCAAGATGCGGTGTCGCGTCGCTGAACAACCGGGCGGACAGGCAGAGGAGGTGAGGGCGAAGGCGCTTCCCCTCGGACTGGAAGACAAAGCGGATGACCGGGTGCAGCCCATGGCAGGGAGGATGGAGCCGGTCGAGAATCTCTTTGGTGGTGAGAGGGGGCACGACAGTCGGGTGAGTGGAACCTGTGGATTTTTCTTGGGGAAGCATCGGAGTTCTCTTTTCCCTTTCTTCTGTTGTCTTCGTTTTTCGGAGAAATCTGGCAAGAAGGATGCCAACGGGACGAAATCGCATTCTTTGCATGGCGGGTGGCCGAATCGGCTCTCCTTGCCCCGTAGGGGCCTGCCGCCGAATGTGTACCGTCCGTGACAGGTTGCCGATGTGGGGCGAGGGGAGGGAAGGGGGGCGGTTGAAAATCCGGCCCGGAAGCGGGCTTGCCTCCGGGGTTCAGGCGCCACAGGCCGGGTGGGTAGGAATCTTCACAAGGCAGGGACTGGAGATCACGTCCAACCGGTTATTTATCTCCGGTTGCTCTTCAACCAGGCAATCACAAATGCGGCGGGCATGATGAACAGCAGGGCCATGCCCAGCAGGGTTGAAAGCTTGTCGGATGCGTCCCCCGCGACCGAAGCCGGGGTGCCCCAGGTAGGCGTGCTCGGGTCACAATCGTCATCGATCCCATTGTCGGGGATCTCGGGAGCGCCCGGATAGACGTTCGGGTTCGTGTCGTCGCAGTCGCGATGGGGATCCGGGCAGGCCGTGCTCCCGGGGTCCCCAAAACCGTCGGAATCATTGTCATTGCAGATACAGTCGGGGTCTGCTTCATTGCTCAGCCCATCGCAGTCTTCATCAACTCCGGTTGCGTCGTCGCAGATCTCCTCCGCACCAGGGTTCGCTTCCGGATTCGAGTCGTCGCAGTCGTCTCCTCCACAACTCGGGTTCCCGTACCCGTCCTCGTCGTTGTCCAGGCATTCCACATATTTGATCGTGAGGTAGTCGGCATCCAGCCCCGATGACCCCCTCAAGCTGGCACCCATGGCGTATACGTTTCCTGCGTCGTCCAGGGCCAGGGCTCTGCCCCATTCGTGTGCTAGCCATGTATCGTGCGTTGCGATCCCGATTACGGTTCCATCCGTGTCGTACTTGATGGTGCGGCAACCCGAATTGTCCACAGGAGGGAACAGATCCACCCACCCGGTGACATACACCTTGCCCTCCTGGTTCACGGCCACGTCATAGGCAAAGGCCTTTCCGTCCTGGGGGGCATCGTGACGAGCGACCCAGAGTTCGTTGCCGTCCGCGTCGTACTTGACGGTCGCATAGTCTTCGGAAAGCCCCGGTCCGTTTGGGTTCGGTTCGCTGCTGTCTCCGGTTACATAGACGTTGCCTTCCTGATCCACGGCGATCGATCGGGCTCGGCTGTAACCGGAGGGTCCGACGTAGCGCCCCACCCAGCGTTCGTTTCCGTCCGGATCGTACTTGATCGTCACGTAGTCGATACCCCCGGGGATCGCTCCCGCCCCAAACCCGGTCACGTAGGCGTGTCCCGCATCATCCAGGGCGAGAGCCTGAGGCAAGTCCGAATCGTCCGTCGGCCCATTGAACCGGGCAACCCAAAGCTCGTTGCCGTCCGGGTCGTACTTGATGGTCACGTAGTCCACGTCCGTGCCGTCGCCTTCACTCGATCCCGAGACGTACGCATTGCCAAGGGGGTCTATCCTCAGATCCGTCCCGAGGTCCCCGCCGCTTCCCGCCCCGTTGTACCGGGCGACCCACAGCTCGTTCCCGTCCGGGTCGTACTTGACGGTGACATAGTCATAGCCGGAAATGCCTGTTCCGCTCTCCGTTCCATGGCCCGTGACATAGACATTGCCTGCAGGATCCACGGCCAGGGAGTGGGCCTCGTCGGTTTCGTTTGCGAGCCCGTCGTAACGGGCGACCCACAGCTCGTTTCCGTTCGCGTCATACTTCACGGTAGCGAAGTCGTAAAGCGTTGCGAGGCCATCGCTGGTTCCGGTCACGTAGACATTCCCTGCCGTATCTACCGCCATCGCTTCCGCATATTCATATGCGGCCGCCGGCCCGTCGTAATGAGCCACCCATGCTTCTACCGGTACGGTGGCGACAGCTCGACCCGCCGAAGGGACCATGAGAAGCAGCCCCACCGGCAGGATACAGAAGAAAGCAAGCCTTTGCGCATTCATCTCTGCCCCTCTTCTTTCGGTCGGAAGATGGGCCCGTTTACGGGCAATCGTGGTACACGGTCGCACCCCTGTTTTCCAGCTGAGGGATGTAGTCGGTGCAGGATGTCGAACTGAGGGGATTTCCTTGAAGATGCACCTGAGACCCGTACCCGATACCCACGTTGTTCACCAGTGGAAGGATGTCGCTGATCTGGTTGTCAGTCAGGTCGAGGTCACGCAGTATCGTCAGGGCAGTGAGGGGGGTCAGGTCGCTGACCTGGTTACCGCAGAGAGAAAGCCCTTCCAGACCGATCAGCCCTGCCAGGGGGCTCAGGTTACTGATCTGGTTTCCGTCAAGATAGAAATGACTGACCTGAGTCAGTGCTGCGAAGGAACTGAGGTCATCGATCTGGTTTTCATTGAGGTACAGCTCCCTGAGGTAAGGCAGCCCCGCCAGGGGAGTAACGTCACTTGCCTGGTTTCCGTCCAGATAGAGTTCATGCAACGCCGACATCCCCGCCACAGGGGTCAGGTCGCTGATCTGGTTCCTTCTGAGGGAGAGGTTCCCCACGCCGATGAGCCCCGCCAAGGGGCTCAGGTCACTGATCTGGTTGTCGTCGAGATAGAGATCGTCCAACTCCATCAGGCCTGCCAGGGGACCAAGGGCACTGACCTGGTTGTCCGCAAGGTCGAGCGTGTGCAACGCGGAAAGCCCTTCCAGGCCGCTGAGATTGCTGATCTGGTTCCCGGAGAGATAGAGACTCGTCAGGCCCGGTACTGTCGCCAGGGGGCTCAAATCGGTGATCTGATTTCCATTCAGACTCAGTCTCAACAGCTGCGTGCCGGCGAGTCCCGAGAAGGAGGAGAGGTCGCTGATCTGGTTTTCGTCGAGATACAGAAGCCGCAGGAGAATCACATCTGCCAAGGGACTCACGTCACTCACCTGGTTTGCTTCGAGGTGGAGGCGATACAGGTGAGTCAGCCCCGCCAGGGGGGCAAGGTCGCTGATCTGGTTGTCAGAGACGTCGAGTGTTTCCAGCTCAACCATCCCCGCCACGGGGGCCAGGCTGCTCACCTGGTTGCCGGCGACAGTGAGATCCTCCAGAGCGGCCAGCCCGGCCAAGGGGCTCAGGCTGCTGACTTGGTTATCGTCGAGGCCGAGGTCCACTAGAGCGGTGAGCCCCGCCAAGGGGCTCAGGTCACTGATCTGGTTTGCATCCAGACGAAGGGTGGTAACCTGAGTCAGTGCCGTGAAAGAGTCTAGGTCATCTATTTGGTTCTCGTTGAGATAGAGCCTCCTCAGGGCAGCCATTCCTGCAAGGGGCGCAACGTCACTGATCTGATTTCCATCCAAACTGAGGCTGAATACATGCGTCAGCCCCACAAAGGAACTGAGGTCATTGATCTGGTTTTCCTGGAGACTGATGTACGTTAGCCCTGCCAGCCCTGCCAGGGGTGAAGCGTCGCTGACCTGGTTCCCAGAGAGCTGGAGCCGTTCCAGTCCGGTTAGCCCCGCCAAAGGACTCAAATCACCGACCTGGTTGTCCTCGAGGTAGAGTTTTTCAAGGCCCGTCAGTCCCGCCAAAGGGCTCAGGTCACTGACCTGGTTGTCTTCGAGCTCGAGGCGTTGCAGGGCCGTCAGTCCCGCCAATGGACCCAGGTCACTGACCATATTGTCAGTTAGGTCGAGCTCATGTAACCCGGAAAGCCCTTCCAAGCCACTGAGGGAGCTGATTTGATTTCCAAAGAGGAAGAGCCGATACATGTCCGTCTGCCCGGCCAAAGGGTTGAGGTCACTGATCTGGTTCTCAGAGAGGTCGAGCTCCCAGGTGCCGGTCAGCCCGGCCAGGGAGCTGATGTCGCTGATTCTGATGCCGGACAAACCTAGTTGGAACAGGTTCGTCAGCCCTGTGAGTGGACTCAGGTCACTGATGGGGTTCCGATCGAGGAAGAGCCGATACAGACCCCCAAGCCCCGCCAGGGGGCTGAGGTCACTGATCTGGTTGTCTGACAGGAACAGTTCACTCAGGTTGGCAAGACCGGCCAAAGGGCTGATGTCGGTGACCGGGGTATCATGAAGGTAGAGGCTGTATAGACTGGTGAGCCCTGCCAAAGGGCCAAGATCACGGATCGGGTTGAAAGCGAGACCGAGGTCAGACAGGATGGGCAGGCCCGCCAAAGGGCTGAGGTCGGTAATTCGGTTGGAATCAAAAAAAGCCTGGAACAGGAGCGAGCAATACTCCAGGCCGCTGAGATCCTCTATTGCTGGACCGGCGGCCAATGACAGCACCTGGAGGAGGGTAGAGGTGCAAAGGGGGCCCGAGTAGTAAGAGGGGTTCTGCAGGTCAGGGATCCCTATGGACCACCGGATGCTCTCCTCCAAATCGGGGTCCGGGATTTCTACCGCGCCCCCCCAGGGGCACTCGGATCCCTGTCCCATCAGGAACATGCACGACAGCGAAATGATTCCAATCCAAACGGGAAGGCGGCTTCGTCTGATCACAGGCATGGCCTCCATGTTGTCGAAGGGAACTTCGGAAAGGAGGAATCACACGAGGCCAGGGTAGGTCCGTTGGCGACGTTATGTCAAGAGAAAAGGCATTAAAGGTGAGTCGATGTGTCACCTGGGGTCGCACGTTCGGATTTGCTTTTGGGATGACAGAGGAGTCCCGTTGGATTCCGGGGGGGAATCTTGACATTTCCGAGGCGATAACCGGCTCTCTTGCCCCGCGAGGAATATGGCTGAAGACAGGATGATTCCAGCCGGACGGGAACGAGTTTTCTAGACACAAGAACGTACGAGTCAATCAACGAAGCGTCTGCTCAGATTTTTTCCACCTTCACTTCTGCGACGACTTCACCCCATCCACCGTGGTCGACACCCACATCCACGCAGTGGACCTTGTTCATGGCGACCTGGGTCGGTTCCGACCCCGCGAGGACCGCGCCGTAGATGTTGTCCATGATCGCTCCCACGAGGGGATTGATCGAGGACAGCATGCCGAAACAGACCTTTTCCGGATTCTCCTTGCACAGCAGGGCTCCGTCGCCTCCGAAAACGATCCGGTCACCCACCTTGTGGCCCGCAGCACACCCATAGGCGCTCTTCACCTCGGCCACGATCTTGTACTTCTGAAGCTCCTCGAAGTGTTCGAGGATCTCCAGGTTCGTAGGGTTGCTCTTCCAGGTGTTCCACTGTTCCTCGTTGTAGCCAAGCATATCCCTGGCAAGTGCCAACATCACATCGTCGACCATTCCTGTACTCCTTTGAAGAATTCAGTTGCCGGACGGGACCGCCGAGTAGTGGGAAGAGACGACAAGCCACTTCCCGTCCGTCTTTGCGCAGGTGACCGTGAATCGCCCGAAAGCGGTCCTCATGGGGCCGTCCTTCAGCTTCATCGCAAGGGCGTAATGCCCCCAGACAACACCCGTACTCCCGCTCACGAGGAACTGTGCATTGATCGGCTCGAAAGCCGTGCTCTCCATCGCGGCCCAAACCCCCTTGACACTCTTTTGCTGCGCCGCCTTTCCCTTGATCGCGAACGGTGAAGTGGGGGGGTAGTATACGGTGGTGTCGTGCACAGCGCCGAAGAAGGCGTCGTCATGGCTGTTGTAAGCCATCACCGCCTTTTCGAAGGTCGCCTTCAGATCATCCACGTCGCCGGCGAGTACGGGGGCCGATATGAAAACCCCGAAAGTAACCATGCACACGAGGAATGCTCTCAATCCCGTAAACATGCCCTGACTCCTTTCCGGTAATAGGTTGGGTGCTGTTTCCTGCCCCTACGCCTTCGGTGGTGTGTAGTCCACGGTCACCTTCGTCACCTTGTCCATCTCTTCGGGCGTCATCAGGAGGATGGTCTTCGTGTTGGCCAATCCACTCGAATTGATTGCCAGACTCATGGCGGCGGCGGTTGCGTTGTCCGGTACGTCACCGATTGCGACCACGTCGTATTCGCCGAAGGCGTAACAGTACACCTCCAACTTTCCACCCATTTTCTCATACATGTTCGCAATTGCGTCTCGGCGTTTGGAGCCGCCCTGCTGGCCGAGGACTTTCAGGCCTTCGGTCGTGAGGGTAGCCAGTGCAAGGAACTTCGGCATGACACACCTCCTTTCGTTTCGTGAGACCCTTGACCTGGGTTTGGGGAGGGCCTCCAGGGAGGTGGTTCAACCTCCATGGAGGCCACGTACAGGCACCTTCTGCAAGCCCCATTTCATGATTCACCCCGGAAGGTGATGTGATTCTGCTGCTTCATTGATGGGACGCAGAGATGATGATTCCGTGAGGGAAGCCGAACAATCGTTGAGGTCGTCGTGATGGGTGTTTTTGAGCGAGGCCCAATCTACCGTTACCGATAGTAGTGCGCCGGCGCCGGGGATGTCAAGTAATATTATGACTGTCAGCTAGACGTTTGATAATACAAACAGCCCGTTTGATTTTGGGCAAGCGGACGAGCCGTGCCGGGTTGTCACCTCCGCAGAGAGATATTCCTTCACGTGGGCACGGACTGCGCCAGCCGCTGCCTGAGCAGGGTATGCCGCTCCTGGGTCTTGTTGTTCCGGATGGCGATGCCCAGGGCCTTGCGGGTGCCGACGATCACCACGAGCTTCTTGCCCCGGGTGATGGCCGTGTAGACGAGGTTGCGCTGGAGGAGCATGTAGTGCTGGGTGACGAGGGGGAGGATCACGGCCGGGTACTCGTTGCCCTGCGATTTGTGGACCGAGATCGCGTAGGCAGGTACCAGCTCGTCCAGCTCGGCGGCCTCGTATGGAATGGAGCGGCCGTCGAAAAGCACGGCCATCTCGTTCTGTTCCGTGTCCACGGCGATGATCCGGCCGATGTCGCCGTTGTAGACCTCCTTGTCGTAGTTGTTCCGAAGCTGCATGACCTTGTCGTTCAACCGGTAGATCCATCCGGCACGGCGCAGCTCCGGGCCCCTCGGGTTGAGCTCGTTCTGGAGCAGGGCGTTCAGGTTCTCGGCTCCGGCAGATCCGCGGTGCATGGGGCTGATGACCTGGACCTGCTCGAAGGGGTCGAAGCCGAAGCGTGAGGGGATGCGCTGGGTGCAGAGTTCCAGGATGAGGGTTGCTACCCGGTCCGGGTCGTCTTCCTCGATGAAGTAGAAGTCCTGGATCTCTTCCTTCGGGTCCTTGGGCGTTGAGGGGGACTTGCCCTGGAGGATGCGGTGGGCGTTCGTGATGATCAGGCTCTCCTTGGCCTGGCGGAAGATGTGGGAGAGCCGGACGACGCCGATCGCGTCCGAGTCGATGAGGTCCTCGAGGACCCTTCCCGGGCCCACCGAGGGGAGCTGGTTCACGTCCCCGATGAGCACGAAGGCCCCTTCCCTGGGCAGGGCCTTGACCAGGTGGTGGAACAGGATCGCGTCGATCATGGAGGCCTCGTCCACGATCAGGAGCTTGCCGTCGAGGGGGTTCTTTGCATCCCTCTGGAAGCCGCCCTTCTGGAAGCTGTATTCGAGGAGGCGGTGAAGGGTCTTGGCCGGCTCGCCCGTGACCTCCTGGAGCCTCTTGGCCGCCCTGCCCGTGGGCGCGCCGAGGAGGCAGCGGATTCCCATGGCCCGGCAAATCTCCACCAGGGCACGCACCAGGGTGGTCTTGCCGGTTCCCGGGCCGCCGGTGATGACGAGACACTTCTCCTTGAGGGCCTGCTCGACCGCCCGGCGCTGTTCCGGGACGAGGTCCATGTCGAGTTCCATCTCCGCCTTTTTCAGGGCGTCCTTTACGTCCAGCAGCGGGATGGGGGAGGGGGCCTGGAGGAAGGTGGTCAGGTTTTCGCAAATCCCCTTTTCGGCCTGGTAGAAGGGCGGAAGGTAGACGGCCTTGTTGTTCTCCTCGTAGGCCTCCACGTCGTCGTTCAGGTCCTCGAAGAAGATCTCCTTGGAGATGAAGAGGTTGGCGATGGCCCTCTGGAGGATCTCCGCGTCCTCGATCTCCAGGAGTGCTCTGCCCCGTTCCATGAGCGCCGGGTAGGGGAGGAAGATGTGCCCCTCGGAGGCGGCCTCCTGCAGGGCGAACAGAATCCCTGCCTCGGCCCGCCTCGTGGAGTTCGCCTCCACACCCATCGACCGGGCGATACGGTCCGCGGTCTTGAAGCCGATGCCGAAGACGTCGGAGGCCAGCCGGTACGGGTTCTCCTTGAGCATGGGGATTGCCTGATTGCCGTACCGCTTGTAGATCTTGACGGCGAGCCCCTGGCCGATTCCGTACCCCTGGAGGAAGAGCATGATCTGCCGGATTTCACGCTGGGCGTCCCAGGCCGACCGGATCTGGGTGATCTTTGCCTGGCCGAAGCCCTCGACCTCTCGCAGGCGGTCCGGCTCGTTCTCGATGATCTCGAGGGTCTCCTCACCGAACCGGTCCGTGAGCCTCTTGGCCAGGACCGGGCCGATGCCCTTGACCAGGTTGCTCGCCAGGTACCGCTGAATCCCGTCGAGGGTCGTGGGGGTGAGGACCGTGTAGGTCTCGATCTGGAACTGCCTGCCGAACTTCTTGTGGCTGACCCACCGGCCGGTGAGGAGGAGGTTCTCGCCCGGGTTCACCGAGAACAGGTTGCCCACGACGGTCGTGAGCTGGGCCTCCCCCTTCCGGCGGATGCGGGCGACCGTGAAACCGTTGTCTTCGTTTGCGTAGACGACGTTGGTCAGTTCGCCTTCGATCTGAAGGGACGCCTCCACCTCCTGTTTCTTCCCTTCAGCCTTTGTTCGCATCGGTGGGCCGCCCCTTGTCCGGCCGGGTTTCCGGCTTCCCTGCCTGCCCTGTGCCGTCGTACGGACAGCCGCCGGGCGGCGGGCCGTGAGCCCCTGCCGGGGTTTGCCCGGGAACAAAGTTCACGTTGCCCATCTGTTTCAACTCGTTCAGGGTCTCTGTGCGGGAGCGCCGTACGTTGGAGGAAAAGGAAGAGAGGACCCTCTTCGTTCTCCGGCGACCGCACTGCTTGCACTTCCGTGGAAACAGGTGCCATTCGCCCCGTTTCTCGAGGTACTCGCTCACGGAACCGCACTTGCGGCATTTGTATTCGTACAGGGGCAAGGGTTTCTCCTGCCTGGAAGGTGGTGGACAGGGATCATGGTAGGATGATCGGTCTTCCTCGTCAATGGAAAGGGGAGGCTCGTGCAGTTTGAGATTTTGTTTGACAGAGTACCTATTTTTTTGGTAATAAAACAATAGTAGACTACAGTTCTACATCGGTGGCCCGGTGAATACGACTGAGCTTGCACAAAGGAGTGGGACCCATGACGAGCCGAGGCACGGTTTTGGGGACGTTTGTCCTGTTGTGTGTGGGAATTCTGATCGGTGGAGTCGTCCAGGCAGATCCTCTGTTCAACCCGCAGATGCCGTATTCGGTGGGCAGCGAGCCTGGTTGGGTGGCCGTTGGGGATCTGGACGGAGACGAGGATCTGGACCTGGTTGTGGCGAACGAGGGCTCGGACAATGTGTCGGTCCTGCTGGGAAACGGGACAGGCAGTTTTGCGGCGGCAGTGGACTACGTGGCTGGCACGGAACCGACTTGTGTCGCCGTGGGCTTGTTCGATGCGGGAGACGCTCCGGACCTGGCGGTCGCAAATGAAACCACGAATGACGTCTCGATCTTGCTGGGCAACGGGGACGGTACGTTCAAGGCAGCAGTCAACTACTCGACGGGCTCGTCGCCCACGTCGGTGGTCGTTGGGGACGTGAATGAGGACGGTGACCTGGACCTGGTGGTTTCGAATTGGGGCGACAGCGATGTGTCGGTCCTTGCCGGCAACGGGGACGGTACGTTCCAGGCGGCTGATGACTACGGCGTCGGCATGTACACCTACCCATCTGAAGTCGCCATCGGGTATCTCGATGGGGACAGCCACCTGGACCTGGCCACGTCGAATCAGTTCTCGTCGGACCTATCCGTGCTGCTGGGCAACGGGGACGGCAGCTTTCAGACGGCGGAAATATGCGATCTTGAAGACAACACGTACGCTTCCGCGGTGGCGATCGGACACCTGAATCCGGACGGCTATGCAGATCTGGTCGTGTCCAACGAGTTTGGCCACGATGTTTCGGTTTTGCTGGGCAACGGCGACGGGACGTTTCAAGCGGCGAAGGACTATCCGGCAGGCACCGCGCCCTTCTCGGTGGGCATCGAGGATCTGGACCTGGACGGCAACGCGGACCTGGCCGTGGCGGACTGGACGAACACGGGAGTTGTCTGGGTCTTGCTGGGTAACGGGGACGGGACCTTCCAGACGGCAGAGAGTTACGCCACTCAAACAAAGGCCTCTTCGGTGGCGATTGGCGACCTTGACAACGACTATGTGCAGGATCTGGCCGTGGCGAACTACGGCAGTGGTACGGTCTCGGTACTCCTGAACTTGAAGGAAGCCTGTAACGATACGGACGGGGACGGATACGGGTCGCCTTCGAATCCAAGTTGTATGTACACGGGAGACGACTGCGACAACGACAACCCCGATATCAACCCGGGTGCATCGGAAATGTGCAACGGGGTTGACGACGACTGCAACGGAAACACGGCCGACGGCGCGCATGAGGCGTGGATCGGCGCCTCGTGCGACGGGGGGGACACGGACTTCTGTGAAGAAGGCACGTATTCCTGCGAGGGTGCCGCGCAGGTCTGCTCCGACGAAACGGACGATACCGTGGAGGTCTGTGACGGCCTGGACAACGACTGTGACGGGCAAATCGGTGACTGGGAAACGGACGAAGATGGAGATCATTACGTGCAGTGCATTTCCTGGGAAGGGACCGATCCGGACATCTACGCAGGCGGCGACTGCAACGACGATGACGCTGCCCAGAATCCCGGCCTCGAGGAGAACCTGGCAGCCGGCAATTGTGGAGACGGGAAGGACAACGACTGTGACAATCTCGTAGATGTCCAAGAATCCGGTTGCCCTGCACCCGAGCCCGGGCCTTGCGCCGCCGTTCCAGCGAGTTAGCCATGGTTCTGAAGCCGGGGACTGCCGCCTGATCACGGCAATCGGTGGCTGTCCCCGATTGCTGTCGCGAATCCGTGCCGCCTTTCCCGGTAGTTCCGACTGAGACCTCTCGCCCTGTGTTTTTCTTCCCTCCTGGAAACTCTTCGTTGCATTGAGGCGTTTGAATTCCTATACTTTCTTTATCCCCATTCGGTCGGTGCCGGAGGCCTGACCGCTGATGTCAATTTCGTGTACTCTGTCATCGATCTGGGCGCGGGCCGGAAAGGAGGTACCTACTTCTTCCCACCCGCGTGGCAGCCGACGGATGTGGTCATGTGGCAGGAAGGCCCGGATGGTCACTAGCATGTCGGCGAATACGATTTCGGAGATCAGGAGTTGGTGATTTCCTATCCAGCCGCGGGCCCGATCGATGAATGCATGGAGGAAGGGGAAACGCTTGAAACCGAATGGAGGTTCTCGTAGGGGTAATGTAGCATGTTCTAGCATCCGTCAAGAGGGGAACAGCCATGAAGATCCTGCCCGTCCTGATTATCCCGTTGTTCCTGTTGTTCCTGCTGCCTACCCAGGGCACAGCCGGGTTCGATAAGGTCCTGGACGGGGGGTACGGTAATCCGAACAATGAGTCCGCTGTCAGTGCCGCGGTTTTTGGTGATAGCGCGTATGTGGGGACATGGAACGAGACGGACGGGTGCATGGTGTATCGCATCGTGCATGCCGGTGCGTCGTGGAGTGCGCAGGAGGTGATCGACTGGGGATTCGGGGGTGAAGTTCCCTCCTTCAACTTCACGACCGCAGGGATGGTCGTCTTCAACAGCCGGCTCTACGCGGGGACCTGGAACATATTCGGCGGGGCGGAACTCTGGCGGACCAAGCAGGGGGTTGTCCTGCCCGGGGGGCAGCAAGACTGGGAACGAGTGGATCCGGCCTCCTTTCAGGGGCTTGCGGTCACCGCCCTGGAGACGTTCGAGGGGATGCTCTACGCGGGCATCTACGCGCCCCTTGCCGGATGCGGGGTCTGGAGATCGGCGGACGGGACAACCTGGGACAAGGTCAATCGGAACGGGTTTGGAATCGGTGAGAATACGGACGCAACGACGCTCGCCGCCTTCGGAGACCACCTGTACGTGGGAACCGAAAACGGGCATGGGAGCCATCCCGGTACAGGGACCCAGGTGTGGAGAACCGACGGCGACACGCCGGACCCGGCCTATCCGGGCCTTCTCCTGTGGGAGAAGGTGAACCCCGCAGACGGATTCGGCGCCGGGAAGGCCCAGGAGAACACGCTGGCCATGCAGGTCTATTCCGGGCGCCTGTTCGTCGGCACCTTCAGCCAGACCCTGCGAGCAGAGCTTTGGGACTATGACGGTTCCGGCTGGACCGAGGTCCTCTTTCCCCGGGGCATCCTGGGTGCCGCAACGCACGAGTTCTACTACCACGGCACGGCGACCCTGTCAGGGTCCCTCTACCTGGGGGCCAAGGACGGCGCAGCGCCGGGCGGGCGCATCCTTCGTTATGACGGAGCACAGTGGTACGGTATTGCCGTGCCCGGGTTCAACGACCCGAGTGTTCTGGGCATAGGCCCGATTCTTTACGTGGACGGTTACATCGTGGCGGGGACCGCGTCGGTCCCGGGGGGAGCCGCCTCTCTGTGGGTGTCCACAGTTCCCTCGCCGGACGATCCGGACAATGACTCGATCGCCACCGCTGGAGACAACTGCTTCTACATCGCGAACCCGGGCCAGGAAGATGGGGAAGGGGACGGATGGGGGGATGCCTGCGACAACTGCCCTGCCATCCACAACCCTGCCCAGACGGACGCGGACGGGGATGGGTATGGGGCCCCGTGTGACTGCGACGACACGGATCCGGCCGAGAACCCCGGCCGGATCGAGAGTGACATGGCCGGGAATTGCCTGGACGGCAAGGACAACGACTGTGACGGTTTCACGGATCTGGAGGATGCCGGTTGCCCTGCGGGCGGACCGTGTACGGGAACATCCTACTTGCAGAATTTCTGAAATCCTGCCAGCGAAAAGTAGTTGACATCCATCTTGGCATAGAAGGCCCATATGTTCCGCGGGCTGCAATCCTCGATCACGCTCGAGCGGTCCGCACGGTCATCGACCATCTGTTGGGATGACAGGGACACGAACCGCATGGCCTTGTCGTCACTCTGGCAGGCCGCGCCCGAGATGAAGAGGGTCTTCCAGTAGGCCCCTGCCTTGTCGTGGATCACCTTGTAGGTGCACCCATACGTCTCTGCGTCGATCCACAGATGCTGGGGGCCGTAGTTGTAGTAGCGGTCCTTCGCATCCATTTCCAGGATAATGACGGGCCGCTTGACCCAGCAGAGATTTGTAGGCGCCCACGCGGCCCCTTGCCAGCCCTCTTTCTCGTAACCGTAGATCACGGGCTTGATGCCGCTCGTCGTCTCCCACTCTCCGCGCTCGTTCAGGACGATTCGCACAGGTTCCACGTCCAGAATCGGAAAGACCGCCTCCTGCCTTCGAAGGAACTTCCAGTGGAAGGCCGTGACCTTTCCGTCGTAGCCGTTCGCGTCGTCCACGGCAAGGTCCGATCCGAAAAGGGCGTCTGAGCGGTTGGCCGGACTCATGCGCCGTACCCGGCGGATGGCGGGCGAGTAGCCGAAGCTGTTGTCCTGCTTGTCGGGGGCAAGGTAGCGCCAGGTCATCACGGCCGTGCCGGCCACATCGTAGGGGGCCTTCACGACCAGGATCGCGTATTTCTCCACGCCCTTCGGATTCGAAATCTCCAGCGCGCCGGGATATCCCTCCAGCGCCATCTGCATCCAGATGGAGCCGGACTCCCGGAGGAAGCCGGAGCGGTTCAGATAGCGCCCCTGGAAGGGAAAGCGGAGATTTCCGACCAGGTACTGCATGTAGTGATTGTTCTGCATGATCTTCTCGGCCAGCATGGGATCGCCCTCGGCGATCTCGGGAAAGGGGAGGCCGACGATGTGCTCCGGGGCTTGTTCCGTCTCTGCATCGATGATGCCGCCTTGCTCATCCAGCTCGTACTCGCCCACATTGGTCTTGAATGCCTTGATCTGAAAGGGGGGAAAGATGTCTTCGAACTGGAAGTTGGGCTCATCGATGTTCAGGATGAAATCGCCCTCCTTCACCCAATTGAGGACCGGCTCGGGAAGGAGTCCTTTGACCTTCTCCCAGTTCGACTCGTCGATTACGTCCCCGGGGGAGACATCGCCCGGCGCCGTGGGAACCCACGAGAGCGTGGAGAAGAAGACCAGCGTACACGACAGATAGCGGAGTACGTTCTGCATTCTCCGTCCCCCCTGTTTCTGGTGTGATATCTACCGAATACTCGAAGAGGCAGTGGAAGGTCAACAAAAAAACACAGATTGTCCCCCCTGGGCGGTTGCGCCTGGGGCGGCTTGACAGCATGCCGGAGAGAAGGGGATGATAAAACCCTTTCGCGGAACCAACCATCAAGCCACGGGAAGAGTGCAACATGACGGATCGATCCGAGAAGAAAGAGGTCACACTGGACGAGGTGTTCTCCCCACGGGGTGTAGCCGTCGTGGGGGTTTCCACGACGAAGCTGGCCTTCGCGGAGCTGGTTGTCCACGCCCTCAAGGGGGCGGGTTTTCCCGCCATCTACCCGGTCAATCCGAAATACGAAGAGGTGCTCGGGCTTCCGTGTTATCCGAGCGTCACGGCCATTCCGGGCATCGTAGACCACGTGGTCGTGAACATTCCGGCGGAATCGGTCCTGAAACTCCTGGACGAGTGTGCCGAGAAAGGGGTGAGGTCTGTCCACTTCTTCACCGCAGGCTTCGGGGAGAGCGGGTACGAAGAGCGGGCCGACCTGGAAAAGGAGATGCTCGTCAAGGCGAGGGCCGGAGGCTTTCGAATCATCGGCCCGAACTGCGTGGGTCTCTATGTGCCCAAGAGCCGGGTGCTCAACCACTTTGACGACCCCCTGGAGCACGGGCCCATCGGCTTCATTTCGCAGAGCGGAGGCCACGCGCAGAACATCCCGCACTACAGCCGTACCCGGGGCCTTCGGTTCAGCAAGGTGGTGAGCTACGGGAATGGCCTCGACGTGAACGAAAGCGAGCTTCTGGACTACTTTGCAGAAGACCCGGAAACCGAGTTCATCGCCGCTTACATAGAGGGGGTGAAGGACGGCACGCGTTTCCTCGAAGCCCTGGACAATGCGGCGTCCCGGAAACCGGTCGTCATCTACAAGGGGGGCCGGACCGAGGCGGGCAGGCGGGCTGCCATGGGACACACGGCGAGCCTGACCAGTTCCGTGGCCATCTTTGACGCCCTCTGCCGTCAGGTGAAGGCCATACAAGTGGACGACCTGGACGAGATGATCGACGTGCTCACCGCCTTCCGCTTCACGAAACCTCTGCCCAAAGGGGGCGGGGTCGCCCTCATGGGGGCGGGCGGTGGGCCGAGCGTGCTTGCCGGCGACGGGATGGAGAAGGAGGGCCTTCGGCTGCCGGGATTCTCGGAAGAGGTGCAGGAGGCGTTGAAGAAGGTGCTTCCCGTGCCCGGCAGCATCTTCATCAATCCCCTGGACACGCCGAACCTTGCGACTGCAGAGGCGGTCGCCGTGGCATTGAAAGTCCTGGGGCCGGTCCCGGAGATCGACTTGCTCGTCTATCATCTCGGGTTCCACCCCATCAGCCGCTGGGGATTGGGCCGCCTCTCTGCCGAGGATTTCCTGCAGCCGGTAATCCGTGCGATGAAAGAGACCGTGCAGGAGAACGGGAAGCCGGTCGCCCTCGCCCTGCGTCCCCCGCAAGACCTGGACGGGATGAAGGAATTTCTCGCCGTGCAGGAGGCTTTCGTCGGAGCCGGGTTCCCCGTGTTTCATTCCATGCGCAAATTGGCCCGTTCCGTGGCGCGCGTGCTCGAATGGAACCGAACATCCTCGAGTGACGGATGATGATGGGATTCTTGAAGCGGCACTATGTCGTCCTGGGTACAATCCTGTTCGACCTCTTCCTGCTCTGGACGGTTGTGCATTTCGTGTTCGGAGGATGGGAGCGGACGGTCCGTGTGTATTCCACGGTGCCGACCCTGTGGGGTTGGATCATCCTCGTTCTCACAGCGCTCAATCTTGTCAAGAGTGATTTCAGGACGGACATTCCCATGTATCTGTCCGCCTTCGGCCTGGCCTACTGGCTCGAGTGGTGGGGGACGACGAGGGGCGTGTGGACCTACTCCGGCAATCAGACGCCCCCCCTTGGAGAAATCTTCCTGTGGGGGATCTGCCTCCTGGGCGTGTTCCACGCGAGTCTTCTTCTGCTCGGAAAGGGCGAGAGGAAGAAGCGAAGCTATGCGACTGGGGCGATGGTCCTCGTTCTGTGCGTGCTGCCCCTGATCGGACTCATCCTCACCTGGAAGTTCATCATCAGCGTGGAATGGATGAAGTACTTCGACCTGCACTCCGTGGTCGCCGTCGTGTTCGCCGCTGTCCTGATCCTCAAGGATTTTGACCTGAAACAGACCTTCCTGGTCTTTGTCGGCGGGACCTTCCTCGGCGGGCTTCTGGAGACCATGGGAACAGCGTCGGGTCGCTACGCATACCTTTCGGGCACGGGCGCGCCCCTGATGGTGGGGCCCATATGGGGGGTGACCTGTGTGGTGATGGTCAAGTTCGGCTACCAGCTCAAGAAACTCGTCTCCAAGGCGATTTTGCCCCTATCTTCGAGCTCCCCGTCTTTGACGGATGCTGGGGAAGAGCAAGAGGTCTAACCGCATCCGGTTTCCCCGAAGCCGTCCTTCCCGTGAAGACGGGAATCCCCCAGTACAGGCGCATAGCTTACGCACCGAGAAGCTCGTGTCTAGGACGTCCTGTTATTCTCCAGTCTGCGGATCGCCTCGGCTGCACCGCCCGGCGGTACGTCGATGTGTGTGACCAGGCGGATCATCGTGTCGGAGAGGGGCAGGGCCATGATTCCGAGCTGATACCAGTGGGTGAGCGTTTCCTCGGTGGTGGCCTGACCGTCGGTGTGGACCATCAGGATGTTCGTCTCCGGCTCCTGGACCCGGTGGCGTTTGTCGAGCGCGCGGTGCAGGCCCGTGGCCAGCTCAGCGGCCTGCGTGTGGTCGCTCTCCAGACGCGGGAGGTTGTGCTCGATCGCGTAGAGGCCGCAGGCGGCCAGAACCCCTGCCTGCCGCATGCCGCCGCCCAGCATCTTGCGGTACCATCGGGCGCGCTCGATGTCCTCGCCGTCGCCGATCACCATCGAGCCCACCGGGCAGCCCATCCCCTTGGAAAGGCAGCAGGAGAGTGTGTCGACCGCCGCCGCATATTCGGGAAGAGGTGTTCCTGAGGCCACGGAGGCGTTCCAGATACGGGCCCCGTCCACGTGAAGCCGCATGTCCCGGTCGCGCGTGAGTTGGCGAAAGGCTTTTACCTGCTCCAGGGAAACCACACGGCCGCCGGCCAGATTGATCGTGTTCTCCAGGACGACCAACCTGCTGACCGGCTCGTGCACGTCCTTGTGGCGGATGACACCCTGCACTTGTTCAGGGGTGATGATTCCGTCGGGACTGTCGAGCACGTTGAACAGGACCCCGAGCAGGGCCGCACCTCCGCCCACCTCGTGGGCAAAGGAGTGGGTGCGGCGCTCCATGATGATCTCGTCGCCCCGCTGGCAGTGGAGGGCGATCCCGATCAAGTTGGCCATGGTGCCGGAGGGCACGAGCATGGAGGCCTCCCGACCGAAAAGCTCGGCGATCCGTTCCTCCAACTTCTTGACGGTGGGATCTTCCCCGAAGACGTCGTCTCCCACCTCGGCTTTGGCCATCGCTTCGCGCATGCCGGCAGAAGGCTTGGTAAACGTATCCGAGCGAAAGTCGAGTGCAGCGTTTTCGAGCGACATGGCTGATTCCTAGTCTTTTTTCAGTTTCTAACAGGGGAGGATACGGGCAAAGCCGAGACGGAGTCAAACCGGAAGAAGGACATAATCATGTTGATAAAGTCGGACGGCCTAGGGTATTCTTCCAATAGTAGATATTATAAAGAAAAGAACGGGGAAATGTCCTGGGTTGATGACGAGACGGGGGGTATGGACATGAGACAGGGAAGGCAGAGTTCGGGTGTCGGATCTTGGCCTCTGGCTGTCAGATGGATTCTGCAGTTGTCTCTTATGTTTCTGATGGTGGTTGTGACGACCTGCTTCGCCCCTTTCCCCACGATGTCCTTTGCGGCAACGGAATATGAGATCTACCAACTCACAGACAACCCGTACGAGGAGGAACCCGTTGTCTCCATGATGAGCCCGAGTGGTTCCGCATTCTTCTGGAGGCAGTGGGATGGATCCGACTACGAGATCTTCCTGTTCGACGGATCTACCTTTATGCAGATTACGGATAACGATGATGACGATTTTGCCGTGGACATCAATGATGAGGGACACGTGGTCTGGGAAGGGACAGATGGTACAGGTAGAGAGGTATTTCTCTACGACGGGAACGAGACAAGGCAAATCACACACGACGATCTCTTCGACCTGGGCTACTTCCTGCCGCAGATCAACAACGCCGGTCATGTCCTCTGGGACGCATGGAACGGGACGACCACCGAGCTGCTCCTTTACAACGGAACCGATGTCATTCAAGTTGCTGAGGATATACA
>Ga0180434_10003380_pt1 | contig 20364 bp, 19 predicted proteins | sample SS_ome_7_FD_132453 | JGI IMG/M metagenome (GOLD analysis project Ga0180434, IMG submission 132453) | Hypersaline lake sediment archaeal communities from the Salton Sea, California, USA - SS_1_D_2 metaG | ecosystem: Environmental > Aquatic > Non-marine Saline and Alkaline > Hypersaline >...
ATCCCGCGGCACAGCGTCCCGCCAGGCCAACACCGTCCCCTGCCCCCGCAGCTCCAACGTCCACCGGCCGGGGCGTGGGTTGGCGATCGCCCACATCTCCTCCCGCGTCGCCCCTCGTTCACCCGTATGGCGCACGTCGGGATCGTCCGGCCGGGCGGGCGCGCCGCCCGGCCGCAGCAGGCGCACCTCCAGCGCCGGGTCGCTGCGCAGCACGACGAGCGTCACCTGGGCCAACCCCTCCTCCACGACGATCGTCTCGCTCGCCTGCCCCTCCACCGCCGCCTCGACGACCGGCGCGCCGGATTCGGCGCCGGAAAGCCGGGCGACGACGGCGTGGTAGATGCCCAACAGATCATCGGCCGTGCGCGCCTCGTGGTACTCCGCCGGCGGCGTGTGGGCGGCCATCTCCTGCCACAGGTTGCGGTACACGGTCTGGATCTCGGGGTCCCGGTCGGTGGCCTGGCTGGAGAGCGCGATGGTGAAGACAGGACACCCAAGCTCGCGGAAGCGGTCCACCAGCGCGCGCAGGTCGGCCACGTAGGCCGCCTGGTTTGTGGGAGACGGCGCGGGGGAGAGCTCCGGCTTGCCGTCGGTCAGCAGGATCACCACCGGCTGCCGCGCCGGGTCACGTTGGCCGCGCGGGAAGAGCGTGTCGTAGGCCAACTGCAGCGCCTCCAGCGGGTCGGTCCAGTCCATGCGCTGGGGGTCGGCGATGGCCGCCCGGATGGCCTGGCGGTTCCCGGCGTCGTCGAGCGCCGTGAGCGGGACGGCCAATACGCTCTCCCCGCCGAAGTGGATCACGCCCAGCCGGCTCCCCGCGCGCGCGGTGTCCACGCCCAGATAGGCGACGAACAGGCCGGCGGCCCGCACCCGCAGCAGATCGGGATCCGACCCCACGCCCCCCTTGTCCCACATGGAGTTGGAGTGGTCGACGAGCAGCAGGGCGTCGAGGGGCAGCCTGGGCGTGCCCTGCGCCTGGGCCCGATAGACGAGCACGAACAGCGCTGCGCACAGCAGGATCAAGAGCACCACCCCCGCCAGCACTACCAGAAAACAACCGCGCTTCAACCGACGTAATCTGTTCATCATCTTTTCTCCACCCCCCGCCGATAATTGGCCGTTCCTGAGTATGGTATAATGGAAACGTGGAGACCAAACCCGCGTCACGTCTCCCGCTTTCATCTGTACCATACGAATCAGGCGGAATCATATGACAGCGTGTCAGATTTCCCCGCGTTCTACGTATATATATTGATGGAGGTATGGAGATGGCCAACATGAGCATAGAGAAGGCTGTCTCCGCCACCGTTCCAGAGAGAGACCGCTATTGTCTGCTCCGTGACGAAGAATCGGAGGATTATCGGTGCGCAGAGACAGCCACGAATCTGGGGGCAACGGCAGCAGAGACGCGATTGCAGGCCTACTGGCTTCACTACAAGACCCACATTGAACCCTACGCCCGTTGGGCTGAGAACAGAGGATTGTTCGACCCGACCGTCCGGTATCTCGCCCCGCTGGAGGCAGCGGCCGAATTGGTGGGGGACGTTCTGCTCTCGTTTCACCGGCAGGTGCTGGACGGGCGGTATGACCCCAAGCGAGGGCCGCCGTGCAAGTACATCAAGCGGGGCGTCAAGAACCGATTCCAGGACGCCCTTCGTCGGGGCCACCACCCGACGCCGGAGGAGTGTGCCCGGTGTTACGAGAAAGGAGGATTTTGCCCACTATTTCGGCCGGAACGGCCCGGAGAGCAAGAGCGCCAGCGATGTTTCCGCCTGCCGCCGGTCACGGAACTCGACCCGGTGAGCGCCATGTTTGCTGCTGCAGGTCTGCAGGATCAGTGGCCCCCCCTGCCCGGAGCCTCGAGTGTCCGTCGCTCGGTGGAAGACCCGGCTCTGCGGGGCGTGTTGATCGACTCGATCTGGGATTTCATAGACGAAACGTTGACGCCCAACCAGAAGATTGTGCTCAGAGAGACCTATCTGAACGATAAGACCAGCCGCGAGATCGCTTTTGAGAAGCTCGACACGACGCCCGGCAACGTAGATCAGATCAGGCATCGAGGCATCAAGCGCCTGAAACGTGCCGGATTGCTGAAGGATCGAGCGCCCGGGGAATCTTGAGCGCTTGATCGTTTTTCACCAGGTATTCCGTTGATTCCAAGTGTACGTCACTCACCGTGTGTGCGGCTCGTCGGGCGGGCCTGGATGGCGAGCTGCACCGCGGCCTCTATGCTTTGACCACTCCCACAAACCTGTTTTTTGAACCATTATTCGTCTTTGTGGGGGCCTTATGAATGTAGAAGGGAAATCGTATGAATCCGAGAGATGAGTCCGGGCGACCTCCGTGGTTGCGTGTCGCCGAGGGGCAGACACCGACGTCTCTTGGGGAGAACCGGAGGGCGAGTTTGTGGCCGACCTGGGGAGACCCTGGGCGGCCATTCCGATTGAGAGGCACAGACGCCTCCAGCGAAGGACAGAGCACGTGCTTTGACAAGTTGTGTCAACAAGTGGCGCGGAGCGTGGCGCCGGGCGTGCGCGAGACGCGCTCGGTATGCGAGTGTATGGCCAGGCTGCGGTCGCTTTGTCTGGAACATCTCAATGGAAAGGGAAGCGCAGCGGCTCCGTGCAATAGAAAGGGAAGCCCGACCGGAGGCCGGTCGGCAGCAACCCCTTCAACGCAAGCCCGCGAACGGACGCAGGATCTGGCCGAACTGTTCGACCGGTTGCTCACCTCAAGTACCGACCCTGAGTTCCGCAGACTGGCGGCGATCTACGAACGACGTCTGGAGCCGGTGGTCGTCCGTCACTACCGGCGGAACCGGCGGCGATTGGAGCGCTCCCTGAAGGCGCTGATTGTGCTGCGGCTGTTGGATGTTCCCTATCGGTCGGGATGCCCGATTTCGACAGGAGCGGAGAAAAACCTGCTGTCCTCGCTCAGCGTTCATTGCGGGGGCGCCGGGTTGATGGCGTGGACCGAGGGGGGCGCCCCGGTGTACGTCGTAGAGACCGACCGCGAGCGGTTCGTGGACTGGATCGTCGGGCGCACGACCGCCTTCCTGGGGAGAGACGATCGGGACAAGGTCCTGTCAGACGCCTTGTGGGCCACGTTGTTCGCCACTCCCGGACGCGACGTCGGGCAAGATCTGCCGCCGTCCGGGGCGCAGACCTCGGATGGCTGCCGTACGCGCTCGCTCCTGCTGTCCGGCGATGCGTTCGCCGGGCGGGAGGCTATAGTGGTTCAACGACCGGGCGTGGGCAGATGGGTGTTGGTATTCGAATCTCCGTGGGAAACGGACCGGGGTAGACGGGTGCGCCAGGTGATGAAAGCACTGCCGGACGGTATCGGCCCGGGTCGGGTTTGGATCTGGGTGCCGAGACAGCCGCTGCCGCGCGAGGACGAAGACATCACGCTCCACATGGCGACGTCTCGTGCGCTGCGGGAGGTGACCTCTGGCGAGAGGGCCGATGGGACGACCTGCGGATGGCTCCTGCGCGCGCTCCAGAGGCTGTACCTGGGAGCCAGCGCTCCCGCGCTGGAGGCGATCGTAGCCTGCTACCGCGAGGGCACGGTCGTCACCGATCGAGGCACCTGGCGACCGCTTGAACGTGCACAGCCCCTCGTCCACCTCGTCGGGGAATTCGGAGCGTGGGCCAGTGGCGGGGATGCACGTCAGCAGTCCATCGGGTGAGAGTTTCAGGCGGGTGCAGGCCATGCACGACGCGGCCACGGCGGCCCCATCGCCGAACCGCCGGACGCCCAGTACATCTACGACCACATAAGTTCGTAGTAACGACTTCAGTCGTTTCTGCTGCTCGGTGAGCGACTGATGAAGATTAAGATAAGTGATAACAGTCAGAATCTCAAATCTCTATTCTCTGTTCTCTGTTCTCTATCTCTCCTCTTATCTCGTCCGATGTCCGACGCGGCATTCGTCGACTCCAACACCGCCGTGAACAGGCGGTGCTGGGAGATCAAAAAAGAGCGGGGCGATCCGCTTCCCAGCGCCGGCTCTTCAGGCCGGCGCGGTTGGGAATCCCATCCTGCTCGCAGGACCGAAAGATTAAAACCAAGAAGCCGCCTGTGCGCAATCACAGGCGGCTTCTTCAATGCCACCCCATCTCTCTCCTCTCCCCTCTCTATCTCGTCTCCCTATCTCTTCCCGTCTGCCCCATCCCGTGCGCCGTCTTGTGGCCCGTGCCGCAGAAGGCGGCGTAGTCCGCCAGCAAGTTCAACCGCCGCAGCCACTCGTCGCCGATCTTGTGGGCGCGGACCACGTTGAATTGAACCCGGCCGATGAAGCCGACGGCCTTGCGGTTGCCGCCAAAGTCGACCAGCCGCGTGCGCACGTTGTGGCGGCCGACGGCCACGTGGGCGGCGACGATGTCGAGCAGCGCGACGTTGATGCGCAATTCCGGCGGGGCGAAGGCGTCCCAGCGGGCCAGCCACGACTGGTAGACCAGGCCAGGGTCGGGCAGCGGGACGTGCATGCCGTGGGAGCGGAAGCTGGTGGGCGAGAGGAAGCGCAGGCGGACGTGGGTATAGGCCTGGCCATTGGCGGCCAGGTCGGCGTAGGAGCGGTGGTGGACGTGGGGGCCGTCGGGGGGAAGCGTGAGCGGGTGGTGGAGCACCTCGACGGTGGGCGTGCGGGAGATGCCGTGGGACAGCGCGGGGAAGAGCCGGTCTTCGAGCAGCGTGACGCGGAGCGTGGGTCGGTCGGAGGCCCAGTAGATGGGGGACAGCGTGAACGGGCGCGGGCCGCTGCTCTCGTGGACCTCGGTCGACAGGGCGTAATCGCCGAGCGCCAGCCACTGGTAGAACAGAGCGTGGAGCGCGCGGCCGGGGTAGCGGGGCAGCGGGTGGGCCTGGTCGGGGTCCAGGGGGAAGGTCAGAGTGTAGGGCATGAGGTCAGCCTCCGTCAGATGTCTCCGATCGTCTCCCTTTGTTTGAGTTTTTCGATCCCCCCAATACTCCCACAGCCTCCAGCCAGGCGTCAATCTGCCGGCGCGTTTCGTCGTCCCGGAATTCGAACCACCGTTCCCGCTCGTCGGGGTAGCGGGCCAGCACGTCTCGGAAGCGGCGAAAGGCCCCGCGACCATCCAGGGCCACTTCCAACAGCTCGCGCAGGTGCGGGTCGCGCACGGTGGCGGCGAAGTCGACCATCAGATTGTAGCCCTCACGGGTGTCGGCCTGGGGCACCTGGATGAAGGATTCCATCAAGGCGTCCACAATCCTCTCGTCTTCCTCCTCTTGCTCCTCCACCCCGATCTCGCCATCCTGCCACAGCACGCACCAGGCCAGGCGGATGGTGGGGTCTCGGTGTCGTATGGGCTGGCGAGCTGGCGAGCCTCGCCCTCGCTCCAGTCATCGACCATCAGCACGTCACCGGTTTGCGTATTGAGCCAATAGGAATAGTCGGAAGTGTTCGCGTCTTGGAAAGCGGTGGTGAGGCCGGCGTAGTCTATTTCCATCGCCTTGCTCCTGTCTCTCCCGCACGCTCCAAGCGGACCACAGTCCGCGTTCTGGGCGGTGTATGGTGGTTCATCGCGAGCGTGAGTGAGAGACCCGATCTGATCAGCCAGGCGCCTGCCCTGCTGGTGAAAGTCTCATATGGTGCGAGTCGATCAAATGATTCCCTGTACCTTGGTCCACAACTCGACGAGATTGAGCACAAAGGTCGCCACGGTCACGCCGGTGTTGGTCAAGGAAAGGACGGCATCCTGGTTGACTCCCCACCAGGCCAACGGTCCCAGGTCATCCGTCTTGGCTGCTCTCTCTAACTTACGCCGGGCGAAATCATCGGAGATGCTTTTCTCTGTCAACCGGCGCATGCTGTCACGGCTGTCGTCGTCCAGAACGCCGGCTGTGTATAGAATAGACAGCGCATCGTTCCAGATTTCCACGGGGGACTGCCCAGGTACGGTGCTCGAAGTGGTCAAGGCTTCCACGGTTGCTTCAGGTGCCTGCTGCCAGGGGACGTCGGGACGCAGTCGTCTGCCAGCCCGTACGAGTTGAGGGATAGCATCTCGGCGTTCAAAATACTTGACCAACTCCCTCGCTTTGTTGGCCTTCCCTTCAGCCGGCAGGCTTTCGTAGTCTACATCCAGTTGGAAGCAAAGTGTGCGCAACTCTTCCTGGTCGAAGCGCGTGTCAAGCGTCTGGTGCAGTCTGATCAAGTACTGACGATGGAGTGTTGTCTCGTCTAAGCCTGCACCGGGGACCTGCTCGCGCCACCGGTTGATCAGACCATACAGTCTCCGGGCGTTTGCTCGCGAGAGGCCGGCCGGCACATAGTGGGTCAGAGTGTCAAATGTGGCCGGTGCTTTTCCCACCAATCGGTCAGCGGGCCAATCCTCGGGCGGTGGCCCTGCCCGGTGTCCCCGCATCTCATCTACCAGTCCGGAGAGGTCGGCGAAGGGGAGCGATACCAGCTCGCATAATCCATCCTCGACGGTCGGATTGACGTACCGGTTGTTTGGATCGGGGGTGGCTCGGGCGATGCCCTCCCGCTCAATCTCTTCGTTCACCCAGAGATGATACAGGTGATCCGCCCGGTATAGCTGAGCGGCCAGCGCGGCCAAGGCCCCCATCCCGCTGCGCCCGCCGGTGACGGCCACGTGAACCGTCTGCTGGGCCTGGTGCGCCCGGTCGACGTAGAGTCCCAGTCGGGCGGCGAAAGGGCCGCTGGCATCCCGCTCCGGTCCCTTCAGGTCGATGGCGTCAATGTAGCACTGTTTGTAGTCCACATTACCCACACGGCGGAACAGCGTCTCCAACGTAGCGGCTGCGTTGCGCACGTAACGATGGGCCGTGCCCACGGTGATTACTTGATCCACTTCCACGTGTTTTTTCCTCAGGACGAAATACACCCCACTGACGGCTCCCGGTGCAAAGCCCAGCGGTGAGACCAGGACGTGTTGGGTCATTGCTCACTCTCCTCCCGTTGTACAGCTTCTACAGGAGCTACTCCTATCAATCGGGTCAACACGACCACGCTGTCGCGTTCGTAGTCTTGGCCCACGAGGGCCAGTCTTTCGGGAAGAGGCTGGCCGTCTTTGGGCTTGTGGGGATGGGCCAGGTGGCGCGGCACCTTTGCCTCCGACCATGTGGGGCGTTCCCGGGACGATTTCTTGTCCTGTGTACCATGCAGCAGGATGTAGCGCACGTCGTCGCTGGCGTTCAGTGGTTTGGCTGATGGAGCGTACCAATCTACGCCATCCGGCGGGTCTCCTTGTTCCAGCAGCGCCCGCAGGTGGTAGATCCGTCCGTCCCTCCACCAGTCTACTTCTAGTTGGGGGCCGAAGGCACGGCCCTCAGTCCATTGATCGAGTAGCACACCGGGTCGATCATCGTGATGAGGCGCGCCCAGCGGCTGGCTTGTCAGCAGGTCGCGCAGCCAGCCCAGGCCGGTATCACCTATGCGCGAAGCATACGCCAATTCGAGACGGCTGTCGCCCAGCATGGTTCTCAGGTCATCGACCGTCGCGTTGTCGGCGACGAGAACGGTTAATTCGCGTGTGTTCTGTTCAGGCATCGGCGCTCCCTCCCAAATCTGCTTCCTGCAGAAAAGCCTGCCGCCAATGTTCAGCTTGCGCCGGTCCACCTTCACCGAGTATTCCCACGGGCTGACCTGGAGCCTCGGGGAATAGACTCGACAGGAGGTGCTCCGGTGTCAACCACTGGCTTTGCCCCCAATCTATCTTCAGTTCGCACCGGCCAAGCCCTCGGGAGCGAGCTCCACCCAGCGGTATCGTTCCCTGTTGGAAGGCCATCAATCCCAGCCAGGCCAGTCCCAGCTCGGTATCGCTGGCGTTCTCGACAATGGTCTCGAAGACGAAGGGCGTGCTGGCGGGCACGACCTCGTAAGCAAACTTATGCTTGGGCGCAGCGCTTCCTTTGTCCCGGTCGATGGCGACGCCATCGCGAATGTCCGGCCCTACCAGGTCGCTCCAGGCTGGCCCGACCATCAAATCTTTGACCAGTACCTTGCCAGCCAGCCAGGGGGCGCCAAAGACTCGACAGGTACGGCAACTCAGCGCGCGCAGCGCCTGATCCAACGGCAGGTTAGCCACGTGTGCAGCCCGCTGGCCGATAGCTTCATGCTCGTGCCATCGGTCAGGCGGCGTGGCCTTCAGCCAGCTTACCTCTGCGGGGTACAGGCACGTGTCATCTGCAGCATTCGGGCGCTCGTCTGGACGTGGTACGGATAGGCAGGCCAGGTTGGTGACTCCCATCTCGCTCTGCAGGCCGCGCAGCAGCGCTTCAGTGGCGGCACGCCAGGCCCCCTTGAAGCTGGCACCGGGGATGTAGGGGCGACCGTCGGCGGTCTTGACTACGGGCAATTCAGACATTTCGAGCAGGGGGTCTCGCCCAGCGCCGACGCGCAGCCCAGTGCGGGCCGTCAGTGTGCCTCGCAGCGTCAGTCGTCGGTGAAAGGTGTGCATGTCGAGTAACAGCTCGTTTCTCTCATTCCTCATCGGATTCACCCTTTTTCAGCGCCACGAACTTGCGGTGTAAATAGCCGACGTAACACTGGACCAGCGCCAGCCAAATGGCGCCCATTCGTTCTTCAAGCTGTCCTGGATGAAGCGCTTTGGTCAGTGTTTCGGCTTTGGTCTTGAGCGCGCCTACGTCAGTCAGCACAGCGCCTGCCAGCTCGGAGGTTTCCCATTCTGACACGCGCGCGGTCTGGTAGCGCAACCAGTTGCAGATGTGCTCGACGCCGTTGCCGGTCTGCACCTGGCGAAGTAGCGCCTTGACCTGGCTGGATTTCAAGTTGCTATCGCCAGCCTCCCCGGCGGCTTTCACTGCCATCGCCAGCAAATCGTCAGCTTGTTCCTCGATCTTGTAGCGCAGGGTCAGGTCGTGTTGAGTCATGTTCTCTACTCCCTCCAGCCGGCATAATGAAACGGCGCGCAGGTGGTGACCTGTCCGTATCCACACTCCCGCTCGGCGCCCAGGCCATCCAACTCCAGATTCCTCAGCCGGTCAATCAAGATCTGCCTTTCTATCTCGCCCGGCGGCATATAGAACAGGTAAACGGCCCCCGGCTCAATGGCCTGGCGGGTGGCGCGAGGCATCTCGGCGGCAGCATCCCAACCGCCGACGAGCGTCGTCCGCGCCCACGCACGCAGCGGCCACGCGTCGGCCAGTTTGAAGGGTGTCAGGTCGGGCCACAAGGCAGGTGTGCCGTCGGAGGAGGTGAGGATGGTGGCCGCCCGCAGCGTCAGGCTGAAAAGCTGCCCTGGGAGACGCTCTGGGATACGGGAATCTGTCTCGCGATAAGGCTTCAGCGCTTCGACTGCCTGGTTGTTTAGCTCGTCCAGACGATCCCCAAGATCGGGCACAGATGGGGCCACATCGACGCTGATTTCGACGTGTCCCATTCCCCGCGAGCGCCCGCGTCCGATGTAGAAGGTCTGGAACTGGCCAGTCATATCGAGAGCTGCGGCGAGGTCGTCGGCATAGGCATCGTCGTAGATCAAGCGCGCCCGGAACTCGGTATTTGGCCTTGCCTCGATGGTCTCTAACGTAAACAGCAGCGCGTCTTCGGCCACTCCACGCGCCCGGTTGATGCCGACGTGGGTCGCCCGTGAGACGGTGGGGTGAGGGGTGTAACCGGCCATTGGACCGTCGAGCAGGTAGTAACCGGTCGCCAGCTTGATGCTGCCTTTACCTTCTTGACAGTCGGGGTGCGGGCACTTCGGGTCGTAAGGCGCCGGTAGGTTCGCCCACCCATCGCCCAGGACGGGCAGCAGATCGACACGATGTGGAAAGCGAGGGTCGCTCACCAGATCGTAGGCGAACTGCTCGACGAGTGTGTCGAAGATGCCGTGTCCCTTGGTTTCAGCGGTGTAGTAACCAGGGTGGTACTTGCAAGTGCGGGCAGTGGCGGGGAAGGGGTAGCCCCAACCCCGTGACGCGGAGTAGGCGTTGCCGAAGCGCGGTGGATTCTCGCCCCCGAAAACTCGCCAGAATGCGCAGGTGCCCCGGTCGGGGCAGGCCGCGTGGTCGCGGATGTGGTCGGGCTGTGTGCAACTGGCCTTCAACAGCCGCTCGCCGAGCGCGCCCCGAAGAACCGTGCCGGGGATGTAGTCGGCGGTCTGTTCGTAGTTGCCAGCGCCGCTTTCGTCCCCAATTAAGAGAGGGGAGCTCGGGCGGATGGTCAGCAGGCAGGTCTTTAGCGTCATACGGTGGCCTCCTCCGCTTCTTCTGTCAGCGCGGCGCGTAGGGTGGCGTCATCCCAGATTTCTTGGTTATCCCTAACCACGGCCTGTGCTGTCATCCAGCCCAGGCCGCCGGTCTTGCCTCGCCCCAGGGCGGGTGTCAGTCGCAGCCCGGCGACGACCAGAGCCGCGTCCACTACGGTCAAATCGCCCCTCAGTGTGCCCTTGAACACCAGCGGTGTACCTGTTTCGAACAGCTCGGTGGTGTAAAGCAGGTGATCCTCGGCCACGCCGCGCCGCCGCGAGAGGGCCACGCCGAAGCGGTGGCTCGTGCGCGGAGGCTGACCTGTCCGGCGCTGGCGGTCCTCCAGCAGGCGTACCAGTTCTTTGGGTCCGGTCAACTTCAATCGCTCGAAACGCAGCCGGCCGGGAATCCAGGGCGAGCCGAAGATACGGCATACCGGGCAGACGTAGCCTTCATCGTCGGGGCACATATCCTGGTGCGTGACGCAGACGCGGTGCCTCAGCCCAGCCGCCGCCTGTTCCACGGCGTGGCGCAGCCGGCCTTTGAGCGCCGATGCAGGCACGTAGGGCCATCCGCGATCATCTTTGATCATAGCCCGGTCGGCCAGGGTGCCGCGCTGGGCGCCGGAGCCGACGTTGAGGGGCGTCTGGAAGGTGAGTGTCAGATCAATCGTGGTCATCGCTTCGCTCCTTTGCGCGAGGCACAAACTCGTACATCTCGGCGATGTCCCACAGCGCCGTTTGATGGCTGTAGCGGTCGTTGTCCGATTCTTGCCAGGGAGTGGGATCGATGGTGCGCGTGCGCTGAGCGACGGCCCGCGCAGCGTCCAGGCGGTCGAAATGACCGTGGGTGTCTCGCGCCCGCTGGTACTCGTAGAACAGCGTGGATTGGTGACGGCCCAGCAGCAGTGCCTCGGCCAGTTGGTGCATCTGGCTGGTGGGGAAGTTGTGTTTTCGCAACTCCTTCAACGCCGACCAGAGTTTATCGAGTGTGTCGGCCCGGTAGGGACGGGCTGACAGGCGCAGTGACTTGTCGCCGGCCGGCAAGGTGTAGGGGTACATACGCCGCAGCTTCGAGATTTCGCGGTCGAGCATGTCGGCCGATTTAAAGATGTGAAAGTCGATGTATCCGATCTCGGCCTTTGCTTCTTGGCGGGCGCGCTTGGCCTCGCGTGCCAGATCCTTGGCTAGGTCGCGCAACACGCGGACCGGGTTGTGATCGTCGGCGATGACCACGCCGCCGGAGAGCGTGCAGGGGCCATCGTCGTCCGGACGAGACGCTTTTTTGCTGAAAGCGGTCGAGATAGCGGCGGCGATGGGGATCGCCCTGTCGCCGGGCACGATGAGCCAGATATCGTCCCCGCCGATGGTGATGATCTCGAAGGGGTGGATCGTGATCGGCTTGCCCACCAAGTGCGGTTGGCCAATTTCTCGTCGCGCATCACTGCCCAGAATCTGAGTCGGGGATAGCAAGTCAGATAGTGTTTGCATCACTGCTACGGTGGCAGCAGTAGCTATCCCCTGACTGAAAACACGATAGTCGAGAGCTGTCCTTTGCCTATGAAAGACGGCACCCAGTCCGTCACCATCCAGATAGACGAAGCCTACGTAACCCTTTCGCCCACTGCTGGCCTGGGCTATCTCCGATAGATCTTGAGGATGCTCCGCCTTTATGGCATATTCCTCTTGATACTTCTCGAACCAGAGGGAACGGTCGAGTCTCTTCTTCTCGCATACTGGGCAGATCGGCCAACCACCGCTGGGATCATCAGCAAAAAGCGCCATGTTTGCGGGGCGGATCTGGCAGGACTGACACCGTACCGCATGGGGTAGGGCCTCGTAGAAAGAGGGTGGTGGCTTGCTCTCCTTGCGCCGGGTCAGCCAGCTACCGGCCCATTGAACCAACCCTCCGAAGCCACCGTTGGGATAGCCATCGATTACCATCCTTGGCGTGACGGGTCGCCAGTCGGCGGTTATGCTCGCGGCGCTTGTCACCTTTGGGTATTCCGCTTCAATGGCATTCGCCAGCGTCTCGGCTTCAGAAGTTGGCACCAAGGCTATCAGTGCCCCACCGCCGGCGTAGATGATCTCACCGGGAGGGTCATCATCTATGAACTTTCCAGTGAGCCCATGCTTCCGAAAGAGATTTGGAAGGCGGTTCACGTTTAGATCATCCAGTAGCCAGCTGGCTCCTCGCACCTCGGGCAGCTTGGCAGACTCAAAGACATACTCCTGGGTGCGATCGGTGTCTGCGGCAAGGAGGGCCAACCCGCCCAGGGCGTCCACATCGGCCGTGGGTTCGTGACCTTCGAGGAGCGGTTCAAGCACGTCTTTGTGCCATCGTTCGATGTCCATAGGTTCTCCCTTCACTCCGGTTGCACATCCTGGGCCTGAGGGCGGCCCTTCGGCCCCTTGCCCACCACGAAGCTGACGCGCTGATTATCTCGTAGCCCTTGTCGGTCCGGCGTCTGGGACTTGTGGACAAAGAAGTCCTTGCCTCCGCCATCAGGCTTGATGAAACCGAAGCCTTTGCTTTCGTTGAACCACTTGACGGTGCCGGTGCGGCGGCCGCCAGACGCGGCCGGCCGGGGGCGGCGTGGGGGGCGTCTGACCACCTGGCCCAAGCGGTCCTCGACGGCATAGTAGCGCATCAGGCGCGCCGCCCAGCCCAGTATCAGGGCCATTGCCCGTGGATCATCCTTGTAGGGCATAAGATGCTGGCGGCAGGCATCGCGGATGGCGCGGTAGTAGTCCAGGGTACGACCACTGCGAACCACAGCTCGTCCCTCGGCGATGACGGTGTCTAAATAATTAAAGAGAAGTGAACCATTCTTCCTGTCTTGGGCCAGGTCGCGCAGAAAACCAACGCATTTGGAGAGCTCATTGACGTCGACCTTCCTCCCATTCAACTCTTGAGCAATAGAATTGGCCACCGAAAGATCTTTAGAAAGTGCCATTGGTATCATTCTTCCTCTCGTAGTGTCTCAGGCTGGATGTCCTCTAGAGGAATGAGAACTGGATTGAGTGCTAGCTCGTAAAATGGACAACACAGGTAAAAACGAAACAATTTTAGTTCTGGCAGATTTCTATCCCATTCGGGTAGACGGTAGATGGGGGTAATAGAGGGATCTAAATAGGTTCCATCATCTTCCAAATCGCTGGATGCAACGAGTCTGACCGTTTGCCTACCTAGATGATCAAAACCCTGTTCAACCGGGATGACAAGGCGAGGGACCAAATCACCCTTTGCAACTTGTTCGCTTAGCATATAATTCAGCATACGTTTGGCAGCCTGAAATGAACGGGTGGCTTTGTCAGGCCCGGCCGCCAAAACAGCATCTTCGTTCCTATGGGCGTAGAAATTACGATAGACCTGGACATCTGTCATAAATACTTCGCCCCAATATGGGCCTGCATAGTTTTGCATTGTCTGCTGTAAGCGCTCTGTTTTCCTTTCATATTCCTCAAGCCATTCCTCTTCTTTCGTAGTCAAGTTCAGAGTATGGGGTTGATCCAATAGACCTTGGAAAGGGCTTGGTCTCTCGATTAGGTAGTGACACTCTTGTTTCGTCTGATCACCCAGGCCTTGTTCCAGATTCCAAATATCCCACAAAATCCCTCCTAGGTTCATTGACCGATCCAATCGGTTGAATCTGTTTACGCCTGGCTTGCCTAGTTGGGATAATGCCATAGCGTAAAAGCGTGTACAGACCTTTAGAAGAGCTTCAACCTCTTTCCATACGACTATCCCCCAGTGGCTAAGTTCCACCCCATTCATTTTTCGGCGGGAACGGCGTCTTCGTCTCAATTTGCGCTCTTCTCTGTTTACACGGGATTGTATATGCTCTATGCCTCGATAGTCACTGTTCCAAAGGACCGTAGGGACTCCAATTGCTTCCAGAAAACGATTGGCTGCTTCGATAGGGGACGCATTTGTTGGGCAAAATTGCTCATCTTCTGCCACTTCGTTTGCCAGACGTGCTAGCGTTGGAGCAGGTATCAGCTCCGACAAGGCGGGAACAATATTGTGAGGATAGGCAGCCAAATATCTCTCTACGGCACTTTCAAACTCGGGCATAGTCGCCCAAGAATATGTGGTCTCCTGGATGATCGTCAGGGCGTGGTCACGAACTTCATCGTCGAGGAGAGTTGAATCGAAAATAGCTGCACTCAAGTCGTGAATCACCGCCATACGAACCTCCTTGTGGTAGGAGAAATCGCATTCAGTAATTTCCCTCTGGACACTCCCGGCCCATATCATACTCCCATATTTCGGCCACGCGTTGCAACTGCGAGGATAGGAGTAGACTGCCTGCTTCTCTCACGTATTCATCCGGGGATTGGTCAACGCGTTTGACATCGTAGTCTGCGTACAGATCCTGAGCGTTTGCCCACACCTGCAAATCGTTGAGTGAGATGATTGCCGAACCATAGCAGGCCGGTTTGCCACCACCGAACTTGAGCACCAACTGCCGCTCGCCCAACCCTAACGCCGCGAGTAACACGCCCACCTCGCCCGGTTTCAAGTTCTCGAAACGGATGGTTACACCCAGTTGGGATTCTGGTGTCAATACCTCAACTGGTGTATTCGCCTGCGTGACCGGCTGACCGTGCTTGTAGAATTTGCGTCCCTTGACCTCGCTACCATCGTAGTAGGCGCGTGTGCGCTTACGAGGCGCATACAGCGCTGGCATGCGCGCGATACCCAAACTCCCCTCGCGGAGCACCGCATCGCCAAAGCGAACGTGTCCCTCGAAACCTAGCGCACCGAACATCCGACAGGCCAGACATAGGTTACTCTTGTCTCGACACTCGGCCGCCCCTCTCGGGAGTTGGTTGCTTCGGGCACGCGTGATCCGCACACAGGAGCGCGTGATGGCCTCCACCACACTTCGTACCACGCCCTTGAGCGTTGAGGCGGGGACGCACGGCTGGCCGTTGACCCGGGTCAGCTCCTTGACCAGCGGCGGTTGCTGTCCCTTTCGCATCCGTATCCGTCCCGATGACACATGTAGCGGTGTGGCGACGATGAGCATCGCCTCCAAACGTCCACTGACTGTGTCGGGGTGATAGCGCTCGTGGCCCTTGGGGGATTGTCGATCGTCGGGAGAGAGCGGCTCAATTTCCACAAAGTCGTAGGGCTTAGGCGCCCGTGGTCCATAGTCGTATTGGGCCATCATACACCTCCCTCCATCCGTATCGCCGCCTTCCAGGCCGGGATACAGGTCTTCCACACCCCCTCGATCCTGTCCCCGGGCACGATCAACTCCCACTCGCCCCAGTCATTCTCACCCAACGCCAGCCCGGTCGGCAGTTCATCGCTGGCGTCCCGGTCTACCGATGGGTAGCCAAAGGCGGCTCCGTTCTCCGTGGCGTAACCGTACTCCCGTGCCTCTTCCTGGCCCAGCAGATGGGCCACGCCGACCAGCCGGCGGGCGTTCTGGGGCGGCCGCGTGTAACGTATCGTCAGACCACCCCATTCCAACGTCACGTGTCCCAGCCCCCGGCTCTTGCCGAAGCCAATCCCCACGCGCCCCAATTTGATATCCCGCAGCGCTAACGCCAGCAACCCCAGTTGAGCGATGGTGAAGTTGCGAATCGTGATCTTGGTCTTGAACTCGCCCGAGGTGACCACTTCCATCTGGAACGGCCCCACCGCTACCGAACCGAAAACGCGATCGATGGCCACGCCGTTGCGCTCCTCGGTGCGCACCTCGCCCATCGGGTAAGCGTCCTTGGTGCGCACCCGCCCGGCCAGCACGGTGTTGCCGAACATCTGGCAGATGAAACAGGAATGCGAATGAACGTGCTTGCCATCGTGTTCCTGCTTGAGGCCATGGAGTTCGACGCACGATTTGCCTTTTGCCACCGGGTTGCAGCTCCGCCCCTCCCCCACCGTGCGCACGATGCGCTCGCAGTGGCTGCGGATGACGCCCTTGAGGCTCGGTCCGGGGAGGTAGACGACCTGCTCTCCATCCCTCCACGTGCGCACAAACTCCATGTCGGGCCGGGTGGGATCGGCGCCGGTCTCTCCCGCTTTGACCAGGATCGGCCCCTCCGGCAAGATGGTGAAATCGAGCGTCGCTTCGTTCAACAGTCGCTTATGCATCTTGCGCTCCTTTCCTCTGCAGTTCTGCGCGGAAGGCGGCTACCCACGATTTCGCCTGCTCATCGCCAATCGGCTCACCGGCGCCCGCGCCCCCCATCAGGTTCATCAGCGCCTGAGCGCCACTGAGAAGTTGTGCCTCCAAGTCCTCTATTTTGACCCAGCCCAGGCCCCTGCTGGTGAACCCGCCCAAGGCTACGTCGCCGTTTTTCAGCGCCCGCAGGCCCAGCCACAGCAGTCCGCGCTGCCACTTGTCCAGGTTCTCTGCCTCAATGTGCAGCTTGAAGCGCGTGCCTGCCGGGACCACCTCGTAGTCGTACGGTCCCACGGCGACCGTGCCCTTGTCCCGGTCGATGGCCACCCCGTCGCGCACGTCGAACTGGCCGAACCATTCGTCGACGACCACCGGCAGATCACGCACCCGGACCGGCGACGCCCACCACGGAGAGCCGAAGGTCCGGCACACCAGGCACAGTTCCTCAGCCAGAATCTCAGTGAGTCTGGCGTCATCATCCCTGTATCTGTCCTTAAGAACCCGCATCCTATCGGCATCTACACACAATCCCTGACCATCAGTAGGATCGCAGGCCAGGCGTCTCGAATCAATGCCGTCCGGGGCCATTCCCCGCACCACAGCCTCCAGATGGCCACGCAACGCCCCCTTGAGGCTGCTGCCGGGGATGAAGGGACGCTCGTGTTCATCGCGGATCACGGGCAACTCGGTGCCGGCGAGTTCACCGGCGCGCCCGACGCCCACGTGCAACCCACTCTCTGCCACCAGGTAGCCATCGACCGTCAAACGGTTCTGGAAGGTGTCGAACATCCTACGCCCCCTTCCCCGCGGAACGTAGATCGTTCCATTTCCTCGTTTCCTTACCGTAGATGAAGGCGCGGTTCAGGTAGCCCAGGTAATAGCGCATCAGATCATAACGCAACTCGTCGAGCGCTTCCTGGGGGACATCCCCGATTCGCTCCTGAGCCCGTTCCAGGGCGGCCTGCGTCTGCTCCGCGATGATGCCGTCGGATGTCTCGATCTGCTGGATGACCTGCAGGCCGAAGCCGTTTTTCCTCCAGGCGGGACCGGTCTGGCTGCGCCCCAGTTGATAGCGGATGAAGTTGGTCACCACCGCCAGGCTGCGGCTCTCCTCCGCCACGTTGAGCACGTTGCGAATCTGGTTCTTGTCCATTCCAGCCCCCTCGAGCAGAGCCGCGTCGGCGTTCGCCTGGCGGACGACGTCGTCCATGCAAGCCTTCATAGCGGCCTGTAGAGCGAGCTCCAGGTGGGTAGTCGATTGATCCATGGTCAACTCCTTTGCGTTCAGCAAACCGCCACCGCGCGGTGATCCTCCTGCGACGGGATATGACGATCCCTCAGATCGCAAGAATGCACGCGGTCGATCGCACCTGACAAACACAGAACCGCAGCCCCCTCCCCCCCAGGGGGAAAGAAACTGCGGTCACCGAACCGGGGCAGGCTGGCATCCAGCATGCCCCCGATTGGTTTTCCTTCAACGATACTTCGCGACCAGACGAATTTTCTTGCATGACGGTCTATGTGGAGCGGTCGACGAACCTTGCTCCCATCGAGCAGACAGGCTCGTGCTGGTCAATGCTTTTCAAGAACACGACGAAGCCCGCTGGTGGCACCGACGCCAGCGGGCAGACGTGCTACACGCTTCTGGCAGGGTGTCCCTGTGCGCTGGTCAACTGCTGCCTCGGGGTGGATCGCGCGACGAGGCGCCTGGTGTTTCGCTGCGTTGTTAGAGGACGATTATAGTATACTGCAACCTTGCGCAAAAGTCAAGTGCGGTTTCTGCATGGTGGTCCACACCACTTGACGCCGCAGCACATTTGTGCTAATATACCCCTGGCGAAGAACCAACCGGGAGGCGCCGGCGGGGCCTCCCCATCGAACAGCGAAAAACTGCCCGAAAACAATTACCGGAACAAAACAATTAACGGAACCGGGACCCGGCCTATCGATCCACCAGCCCCCTCGGCAGGTAAGCACACAAGCTGTACTTACCTTTCGCCAGCTTACCCCCTCTTCCCTGCGTGCTCGCCAGGGGAGCTTGCTACGTATTATTTCTATAACGTGGGTTTCAGTATATAAAATTGCATCCCCGTTTCCCGACGTGAGTTTTGACCCTCTTCACCGCCAGGACACGAAGTCACAAAGTGCTTTTAAATTTTGATTCAAAAGCATTCTGATTTTGCCTCGCTTTGGCAGATATTTTTGAGCGTATCCTTGGAGTTTTCTTCGTGCCTTGGTGTCTTTCTGTTTTTTTCCTTTTTTCAGTGGAGTCTTTTATGGGTTTTTAGGATTTCTTAGCCCCGATCTATACCTGCGCACTACGATAACTTCTTAAAATTAAAGTAGCGGCCACATACGTCGGGTTCTCTTAGGGGTGGTATTGGGCGGGCCTTTCCATCGCGCTTGTGCCTGGTGGAGGGCCATTTTGCTTCTTGGGTAATCACTGGCTGACGGGGCGGAATTGTGCTGACGGTTTCGCGTCACGCGACAGGAGGGATGTGATGTCAAGGCGACGGATGTTCTTCAACGGGTTCTTGCTGGCAGGCCTGATGTTGAGCCTGCTGTCAGCGCCGGCCCTGGCCGCTCGGCCACCTGCCCCGGTCGTGCGGCACCCTGATATGTACCCAGGCCCCACGTACGCGGCGCGACCAGCGGCCCAGGGGTACGATAACGGCGTGGTACAACGCCCTTCGTACGCGAATGCGGCCGACACGACACAGGTCCCCGAGGTCGGCAAGGCCGCCGATCCTGCGACCCTGGCCGAGCCCGGCGGCGCGGTGACCTTCACCGTGGGTGTGACGAACACGGAGGGCGTGACGGTCACGCTCCTCTCATTGGTGGACGTTCCATACGGCGATCTGGCCGACGCCAGCAATGCGCTGATCACGGGAACCACGTGCTTCACGGGGGGGACGATCGCGCCCGCTGGTGGCGTCTACACGTGTACGTTCCAGGCCGACGTCTACGGTGATGCCGGCTTCGTTCACACCGACACGGTGACCGCGACCGTGGGGGACGGGGTGAGCAGCCCGGCCAGCGCCAGCGCGGACGCCATGGTGACCATCACCGACGTGGAGCCGACGATCGCGGTGAGCAAGGCCGCCGATCCTGCGACGCTGCCGGAGCCGGGTGGCATGGTCACCTTCACCGTGGGCGTGGCCAACACGAGCGTCGAGACGGTCACGCTGAGCTCGCTGGTGGACGACGTCCACGGCGACCTGGACGGCCGGGGGACGTGCGCTGTGACTCAGACCATCCCGGTCGATGGGGCGTATCAGTGCTTCTTCACCGCGACCGTTTCGGGGAACGCGGGCGACGTTGAGACCGACACGGTGAGCGCCGAGGCCGAGGACGACGAGGGCAACGTGGCCAGCGACGACGCCGGCGCGACGGTGACGGTCACCGACGTGGAGCCGACGATCGCGGTGAGCAAGGCCGCCGATCCGACCGAGGTGCCGGAGCCCGGTGGTGTGGTTTCATTCACGGTGGTTGTCAGCAATACCGGTGTCGAAGATGTCTCACTGATTGCGTTGGTGGACAGCATCCACGGCAACCTGGATGACCAGGGCACGTGCAGTGTTCCCCAGACCATCCCGGCCGACGGAGCGTACCGATGTTCCTTCACCGCGACTGTGTCCGGCAACGCGGGCGACAGCGAGACCGACACGGTGACCGCTGCGGCCCGGGACGACGAACTCAACCTCGTCGTGGAGAGGGCCGGCGTGACAGTGACCATCACCGACGTGGAGCCAGCGATCGAGGTGAGCAAGGCGGCCGATCCGACGGTGGTGCCGGAGCCGGGCGGCGCGGTCGCGTTCACCGTGGGCGTGGCCAACACGGGCGTGGAGACGGTCACGCTGAGCTCGCTGGTGGACGACGTCTACGGCGACCTGGACGGCCGGGGGACGTGCGCTGTGCCCCAGACGATCTCGGTCGACGGCGCGTATCAGTGCGCCTTCACCGCGACTGTGTCCGGCAACGCGGGCGACAGCGAGACCGACACGGTGACCGCTGCGGCCCGGGACGACGAACTCAAC
>Ga0180434_10003381_pt1 | contig 20362 bp, 18 predicted proteins | sample SS_ome_7_FD_132453 | JGI IMG/M metagenome (GOLD analysis project Ga0180434, IMG submission 132453) | Hypersaline lake sediment archaeal communities from the Salton Sea, California, USA - SS_1_D_2 metaG | ecosystem: Environmental > Aquatic > Non-marine Saline and Alkaline > Hypersaline >...
AAGCGGCGTGGATATCTTCGTGAGTGGGCAATCGATCCATCGTCATAGTGCACATTCTACCTGGCGTTTATTAGTTTTGCATTGGAGTATCATCAGAATTTCGTTATAGCTGAGCAGTTACGATTAAGAATTTAACCAGGTGACCCTGCTTCCGCTCGCGCGGGGCTGAAGACCCCGCGCTAAGGCCTGTCCTACGGACAGGATACCAAGCCCCCTTCGGGGCTAAGATCAGCCCTGTTTTGGTCGAAAAACAGGACGCAGTACTTGGTTCTTTCAGCCCGACGGCTTTAGTCTCGGGCTTCTGCTGACGGCAACTGTTACTGGACTATTTTCTTACCCTTCATTGAACGCCGCCGCATCACGTGTCAGGACGTCTGTCTCAGGACTTTCAGAACGTCCTTTCCATACGTCTTCCGCTTCCATGGGCCCAACCCCTCGACGCGGGTGAGATCCTCGAACGTGCGAGGGGGCTGCTCGGCCAGTTCCCACAAGACGGCATTGCCGACGACCACGTCTGCATCCACTCCACGCCTGGCGGCGACCTTCTTGCGCCAGGCGCGCAGCGCCTCGAAGCGCTCCATCTGTGCTTCGGAATGGCGCGGGGGTGGCGGTGGCGGTTGAGGTGGGCGAGCGTGCAGCCCCCGCTTGATCGCCCGCAGCAGGGGCGCCCCGTACCGGCGCACGTGGTAGGGTTTCATGCCCTGTACGGCGCTCAGCCCTTTGCGCGTGCGAGGCTGAGCCTGAGCCAGGGAGACCAGCGTGCGATCGTGGAGCACCTTGAAGAGCGGGCGATCCTGACGGCGGGCCTCCCGATCGCGCCAGGCATAGAGCTCGCGCAGGATCGCCTGCTCGCGTCCGTTGAGGTCGAACGCTCCCTTGACGCGCCAGAAGTCATCGGGGTCAAACGTGTGCGGCATGGGCGGGGAAGCGGCGATCTGATCGAAGACCTCGCGCGCCTCCTCCAGGTGGCCGCCCTCCATCAGCGCATCAGCCTGGATCTGACGCAGCGGCAGGAGGTAATGGGTGTCCATGCAGGCGTACGTCAGGGCCTCGGGATCCAGGGGGCGCTTGCCCCAATTGTAGCGCTGATAGCGTTTGTTGGTGTGCACGCCGAAGGTCTGCTCCAGCACGTCGCCCAACCCAACGCGAGGCCAGCCCAGCATGCGCGCCGCCCACATGGTGTCGAAGAGATTGGCGAATTGGAAGCCAAAGTCCCGTTTGAGGCACATCACGTCGTACTCGGCAGCGTGGAAGACCTTCTGCACCGCAGGGTCGGCGAAAATCTGCCCCAGCGGCGAGAGGTCGAGTCCCGCCAATGGGTCCACGACGTAGTCGGCGCCAGGGATGGAGCACTGGATCAGGCACACCTGCTCCTGATAGGCGTACAGGGAGTTGGACTCGGTATCGAAGGCAACAGCAGGCTGGGTAGACAGATCGTCCAGCAGCGCTGCCAGTTCTGTTGAAGAGGTGACGGCGACAGGTGGGAGCACGTCGGGTGTCCTTCTGGGAGATGAACGGCGATTCATATCAGCCTTATTAGAACTAGTGTAGCTAGACCTAGATAGATAAAATAACCGCAAGCGTCGGTGATGGTGGTGACGAGTATCGGCGAGGCCAGCGCCGGATCGAGCTTCAAGATCTGCATCACTACGGGAACGAGTGCTCCGGCGAAACCCGCGCCAATCATGTTCAGAAGAGTGGCAAGCCCAACGACGCCACCTAGCACGGGCGTCCCTTTCCACACCAGCGCGATCAAAGCGATCAAGCCACCGACGGCGATGCCGTTGACCAGGCCGATGAGCACTTCTCGCCCCAGCGCACGAAACCCATCCTGGGGGCTGAGCTCGCCGGTGGCCAACCCGCGCACGGTGACGGTGAGTGTCTGGGTACCTGCACTGCCGCTGACACCAGCGACGATGGGGAAAAAGGCCGCCAGCGCAGCCACGCGGGCGATGGTGCCCTCAAACAGGCTCAAGATGGTGGCCGAGGCAAGCGCGGTGCCCAGGTTGAGCACCAGCCAGGGCAGGCGGGTGCGCAGCGCAGCAGGAATCGGCACGTCGGGCGGGAACTCCTGCGGCACGCCGCCCAAGCGATAGATGTCCTCCGTAGCCTCTTCCTCCAGCACATCCACCAGGTCGTCGTGCGTGATGAGGCCCAAGAGATGGTCATTCTGGTCGACGACGGGCAGGGCCAGCAGGTCGTAGCGGGCCATCAATCGGGCCGCCTCCTCCTGGTCCGCATCGGCCCGCACCTGGATGATGTCGGGATCCATGACCGTTTCGACACGGGTATGGGGCGGGGCAACGATGAGCTGACGCAGCGAGACGACTCCCACCAGGCGGACGTCCCTATCCAGGACGAAGAGATAGTAGATGTCCTCCGTCTCCGGCGCGACGGTCCGCAGGTGGGCGATGGCCTGCTCCACCGTCATCTCCCTGTGGAGCGTGATCCTGGCGGAGGTCATCAGGCCGCCGGCGGTCTCGTCGGCGTGGATCAGGAGGGGGCGGATTTCCTCAGGCTGCTCGATGGCGGCCAGCACATCAGCCGCTTGCTCGGGCGCGATGTCGCCCAGGAGGTCAGCCGCTTCGTCCGGCTCCATCTCGTCAAGAATGCGGGCGAGTTCTCCGATTTCCAGGCGGGTGGCGATCTCTGCTGCCTCTTCCTCCTCCAACTCCTCCAGGATGTCGGCGGAGTCTTCCAGGTCGAGGCGCGGCAGAAGCTGATCCTGCGCACTGGGGGGGAGATTGCTGAATAGATCAGCCTGATCGGCTGGGCGAAGGGCTTCAACCAGCGCTACAGCGCGGTTCCAGTCACCTTCTGCAAGCGCATCCCGCACCTGCGCAATGATGGCATCTACATCGAGAAGATCCACGGCTGCCCTCCTTGATCGCTGAGCTATTATCTCACGTTGGCGGGAGTTGTCAATCAGGGAGGCAAGCTTGCCGTGCTATGGGGGGCGTGTTATAATCGAATCGAGCCCCTGTAGCTCAGTCGGATAGAGCAGGAACCTCCTAAGTTCAAGGTCGCGCGTTCGAATCGCGCCAGGGGCACCACGTAGGGAAGCGACCACCGCCCAGGGGGTCGCTTTTTTGGCAGTGCGACTCCAGGTCGCGCTGGGCTGAGCCCCGGCGCTCAAGGAACCAAGCCCTTCGGGCTAAGACCAACACAGTTCGGTTAAAGACATGCCAGACTTCGGAAGTCCTATCTGAACTTCGCTCCCTCGAAGCTGGCAGCCCTCGTCTCGAGCGTCTGATCGCCGCGCCGGGATCAGGTTTGTAGGCACCGGAGAATGTGCTAAAATGTGTCCGGGGAGGTGCCGGATGGATACAGCGGAGGAACGAACCCACATCCTGAAGATGGTCGAGAGCGGGCGTATTACGGCCGAGGAGGGAGCTCAACTGCTGGAAGCCCTCAGGGAGGACGTCCGTCCACAGGAGGGAGCGCAGGCGGGGAGGCAGGGGCTGGAGCCGAATCAGCTCCGCATCCAGGTGACCGATCTGAAGACAGGGCGGCAGAAGATCAACATGTGTTTGCCCTGGGGCCTGGTCAACGTGGGTCTCGATATGGGAGCGCGCTTCGCCCGCGACGAAATTCAGGTACAGGATTTCGTCGAGGCCGTCCAGGCTGGCGCCACGGGCAAGATCGTGGACGTGGTAGATGAAGAGAGCCGTGAACGAGTAGAGATCTTCGTGGAGTGAGACATCATGAGCGATGAACAGACGACCGAAGAGTCCTGGCGCGAAGTCGGGGAGCAGTTCAAGACACTGGGGGAGAGCCTGGCCAATGCGTTGCGCACTGCCTGGGAGAGCGAGGAAACCCGCCAGCACCTGGAGAGCATGAGGTCCGGTCTGAAAGCGATGGTGGATCAGGTGGACGAGGCGATCACGGAGGCCAGCACCTCTCCCGAGGGAGAGAAGGTGCGGCAGGAGATGGAGAAGGCGGCTGAATCGGCCCGTGCGGCAAGCGAAAAGGCGCTAGATGAAGCGCGTCCCCATATCCTGTCCGCTGTACGCCAGATCAACGCTGAGCTACAAAGGTGGGTCAAGCATATGGAGGAGAAGGGGGAAGGGGCGGCGGAAAGTGATGCGTGATGCGTGAAGAATTAGCACGAATCACGTCGGAATGATGGGTGACGTGCGGCTTCGGGCGAAGTGCCTGCTGACCCGGGACCGGCTACCCGGGTTATTTCTCAAGGATCACACAAGCCATCGTGGCAGTATCACATTGTCAACGGTCAACGGTCGACGGGGAGGCTACTTTGATGCAACGAGAAGCGGGAGCGGCGGCTGCAGGGCCACAGCGCCTGTCGCGCCGGACGAAGATCTTGTACGGGGTTGGGGACACCGGGTTCAGCCTGACCTCGACCATCATCGGGGCGTATTTCGCGATTTTCCTCACCGACGTCGTGGGCATCGTCCCACGCGTCGCCGCTGCTGCGATCTTCATCGGGCGAAGTTGGGATTACGTCAACGATCCCCTGATCGGCCACATCTCCGACCGGACGCGGACGCGATGGGGACGACGGCGACCGTTCCTGCTTTTCGGGTTCTTGCCGTTCGCGCTGGCCTTTACAATACTGTGGTGGCGTCCGCCGCTGGAGAGCGACGTCGCCCTGGCTATCTACTACGCCATCGCGTACGTCGTGTACGATGCCGCGGCCACCTTCGTCTACATGCCGTACTTCGCGCTGACTCCTGAACTGACGCTGGACTACGACGAGCGGACGGCGCTCACCTCATACCGAATGTTCTTCTCCATCTTGGCCAGCTTGATCGCGTTCACTATCCCCCTGACCATCGTCGGAACGTTCACGCCCGAAAACGCACCGCGTGTATTGACGATGGGTGCAATCTTCGGCATCGCCAGCGCATTGCCACTGCTGCTCACCTTCTTCGGCACGCGCGAGCGCCAGGCATACATGGAGCAGGAACAGCCCAATCTGCTGCATTCGCTGCGGGCGGCGATGAAAAACCGGCCCTTTGTCTTTGGCGCCGGCCTCTTCCTGCTGACCTGGGTGGCGGTGAACGTGATCCAGACCACGCTGCTGTACTTCGTCAAATACGGGGTGGAGCGCGAGGCACAGAGCGACCTGATCATGGGCGTGATCTTCGTCACAGCCATTGTGGCGCTGCCCTTCTGGGAGTGGGCGTCAAGGCGGTGGAACAAGCGCTGGGCTTACGTCGCTGGGATCGCCTTCTGGGCCGTAGTACAACTGGTGATGGTCACGCTGAATCCCTCGACCGGGCTGACCGTGCTTTTGATTCTGTGCGTCCTGGCAGGCATCGGCGTCGGAGCGGCGCACGTGCTTCCGTGGTCGATCATCCCGGACGCCATCGAGTGGGACGAATGGCAAACGGGGAAGCGGCACGAGGGCATGTTCTACAGCCTGATCACGCTGATGCAGAAAGTGGCCACTTCGATCGCGATCCCGCTTGCGCTCTTGCTGCTGGACGCGACGGGGTACGTGCCCAACGCGGCCCAACAACCGATGAGCGCACGATGGGGCATCCGCATCCTGGCCGGGCCCATCCCGGCGGCCCTGTTGTGCGCGGGCATCTTATTTGCGATCCGATATCCGCTGAGCAGAGAGCGGCACGCCCAGGTGTGCCGGGAGCTGGAGGAGCGACGGGTCAGACAAGCGGAGGAGGTTCTATGAACAACATCGACATTCGCCCTGTCCACACAGCCAAAGAACGACGCACCTTTCTCACCTTCCCCTGGCGCATCTACGGCGAAGACCCGCTGTGGGTACCGCCGCTGCTCCCCGAGCGAGCCAAGGCAATTGACCCCGAGCGTGGGGCTTTCTTCAAGCGGGGCGAGGCTGAGTTCTTCATCGCCTGGAGGGACGGTAGGCCGGTGGGTACGATCAGCGCGGCGGAGGACAAGTTCGCCAACGAGCAGCGGCAGAAGCGAGAGTGCGTGTTCGGCTTTTTCGAATACGTCGAGGAGTACGACGTGGCCAGCGCCCTGGTCAACCACGTGATCCAGTGGGCTGAGCAGCGCAACCTCAACGCGCTCCTTGGCCCATTCAACCTGGACTACGAGGACAGCTATGGAGTGCTCATCGAGGGACGCGACCGTCCGCCGGCGCTATTATGTGGGCACACACCGCCCTACTACCAGGGTTTCATGGAGCACTTTGGTTTTCAGCCGGCGCGGGGAGATAACCTGGCCTACGCGGTAGACGTGGACGAGGACACGCCGCCCCGGCGCCGGCTTCGTCGCCTGGCCGACAAAGCCCGCAAGCGTGGGGGGGTCACCATCCGCGGGGCTGACCTGGAGCACCTGGAGCGTGAGATTGACAGCATTCATCACCTGCTGAACACGGCGCTGGCCCATCTCCCCGATCACATCGGCTGGCATCGGGCCGCGCTGGAGGCGCTGTTGAAGCCGTTTCTCGACATCGCCGATCCCGACCTGATCCTGTTTGCCGAGATAGATGGGGAGACAGTGGGGTGGTTTCCCGGCCTACCCAATCTGAACGAGGCATTTCGACACGCGAACGGTCTGCGTCACCGCTGGGACTACGTGAAGCTGTGGTGGCACATGCGCCGTCAGCCCGAGTGCCTGGCGGTCAAGAGTGTCCTGGTGTTACCCGAGTACTGGGGGACGAGCGTCAGCGTGCTGCTCTTCGAAGAGCTGGTTCGGCGCGCGAAGGAGAAGGGGTACAAGTGGCTGGATCTATCGCTCACATCGGAGGACAACCCGAACACGCCGATCCTGGCCAAGCGGATGGGCACCAAGATCTATAAGCGGTATCGGGTCTATCGGTTGTTTGTATGAGTTGCAGGGATTGGCGGCGACATTCAGAAATAGCGGCATTCGGAAATGGCGGCATTCGGAAATGGCGGCATTCGGAAATGCCGGGTGTGTAATGTTTGGCTATCGCGTGGGATTTGCGTAGGGTAAGCGTAGAGCTGGCGTCAAGTCAGTCCGGGCAGAGTATGGTATATTGGAAGCGAAGTCAGAGGTAGTTTCTCTTCTTCTCCTCCTTTTTCGTGAGGGCCGGGTGTAAAAAACCCGGCTCTCCGTGCGTATATGGACATTGGGCCGGCGAAGCCTCGCGCCGGCCATCTTTCTATGGTGAGTATCAGGGCAGGTGCCAGGCACTTTACGGATACTGTCGGCTTGAAGGCCTGGAGAGACCCGAGTAGGTTTTGGATTCAGATGCCCGCCAGAAGTGCCTGGCACCTGAATTGCACCGACGGACTTGGGGCGCGCCTGGTCAGGTGACCAGGCAAAAGACTAGCCAGCCGTCCAGGGGCCAAACCCCCCACATGCCTGATGCGTGTGGGGGGTTTTCGTGATATGCTGGTGTCACCAATTGAGGGAACGAATGGGCGGGTGGAGGTGAGTGACCATGTTGGAGACAAAGCGAAACGCGTGCGAGCAGATGCACAATCTGATGAACCTGCTGGCCCTGACCGGGTTAGCCGTCACGGCCCTGGCGGTGGTACTGGTCGTGCTGGCGGGGGCAGGATAGCGTGCGCGTACTGATCGCCGACGATCAGCCTCAGGTGCGCTCGGCACTGCAGCTGCTATTGAAGCAGGAACCGGGCGTAGCCGTGGTTGGCGAGGCTGAGAACGTGGAAGAGGCACTGGAGCTGGCGGCGGTCCGGCGGCCAGATCTGGTGTTGCTTGACTGGGAGTTGCCAGGCCGCCAGGCCGCCGGTCTTCCGAAAAAGACAAAACCGGGTCTGCTGCCTGCTCTGCGCGCACGCTGCCCACACATGAAGATCGTCGCGCTGAGTGGACGGCCAGAAGCACGCCAGGCAGCGCTGGCGGCCGGCGCCGACGTCTTCGTCAGCAAGGGCGATCCGCCAGAGCGCCTGCTGGCGGCCGTCGACATCTGCAGGCGCAGACAATGTAATCAGGGCAGGGATAAGGCCAACCTGGGCAACAAGACAGTAGAGCTACACTGAGCCAGTGCGCCCAACGAGCGGGCAAGATTCGAATTACACCTTCAGGCTACTCCACCCAGCGGTTGGGCGTGCCCTCCAGCGCGTCGCCTGGGTCCGGTTGCCAGGTGACGACCTCCTCGATCCGGCGGGCTAACTCGAAGTCCTTGTCGGTGATCCCGCCGGCGTCGTGGGTCTGCAGGCGCACCGTCAGCCGGGGATAGCTCAGGGTCATCTCAGGGTGGTGCCAGGCCGCCTCGGCCAGGTAGCCGATCGTGTTGCTCAGCAGGAGCGTCAACTGCCAGTTCTTGGTCACGTAGGTACGGGTCAGAAAGCTATCCTCCAGGCTCCAGGTGGGCAGGTTTTCCTCCAACCAAGCGACCACCTGTGCTTCCGTATACGTTTGGGCCATGACTTCCTCCTTTCAGGCTTTTCCAGCTTTTGAACTATACCAGAACTCGCAAACGAAGATGTATTGCAAACGCAACAATGTTGCAGACAAGCCTGGAAAAGCTTAGGGAATTCCAGAAAGGTGCCCACTTGCGCCTTGTGCATTAGACTGCCAAAACTGGCTCTGGGACAAACATTATTCTGGAATTCCCTCACATCTCGCGCGTAGCGATGAACACACCGCCCATTTTCGCCACCCGATATGCACCCTGGGCAACGATGTGGGCACGGATCTGCCGCTCGACTTGTTCAATCAACGTTTTCCAGGCTATGCCGACCGGGAGCCAGGGTTCGTACGTAGGCCGGAGGCTATCGATGTAGGCCACGGCGGGCGCCGCATCAGAAAAGACCAGCGCGCTTTCGACGACGTCCCGGACTACGTCTGGGAAGCACGGGCTAAGGACGGCCCAGCCGTTTTCTAACGTGAAGCGCACGTGCGGCGAGACAGGGAGCGTCACTCCCGGGCAACCTAGAGCGCGACCAGCCTGCTCCATCTCCGTGATAAAGGCCCGCATCGCATCCCGCGCGTTGGTCGCCGCCAGAAGATGGCCGCCCGGCCGCAACACGCGGTGGAACTCGATCACTGCCGCCTCCATGTGCGGGACGTGGAAAAGCATGTGGTTGGCCAACACGACGTCGCAGCAGCCATCGGGGAGCGGGAGGCGCATCGCGTCGGCGTTGAGGAGCACGACGCTGACCGGCAGTGATTTGGCAGCCACATCGCGCAGCATGCCCCACGAGACGTCGCTAGCCAACATACATCCCCCGTGAGTCAATCGCCCGCAGAGTGGCTCGACGTATGCCCCCGACCCGCAGCCGACGTCCAGGACCCGCTCATCGCCGCGCCAGGTAACGTGACCGAGCACCCACGCCAGGAAATCGACCGGCGGCTGGGTGAACAACTTGTGGGTTCGAACGCGAACGGCCAATGGCTCTTTCGTCGCGTATAGCTGCGCGCTGAGGCACGCCGGGTCTGAAACCATCTCTTCCTGTTCTGCTAGCCGGATGGGTGATAGATCATATAGTCGAAAACGTGCTCGAAGCCAAATTGCCGGTAGAGGCGATAGCCCAGCCTGGAGGCGGTGAGCGCGATCAGGTGGTGTCCATCCGCTGCCGCGTCGGCGATGATGCGAGCCAGAATCGCCTTGCCGAGCCCGCGACGGGCCCACTCAGGCAGGGTGGCCATCACGTATACGCCCGGGATCCCGGCGCCCGTGACCAGCGCGCCGATAGCTGCCGGCGGGCCATCGCCGAGGCGGGCCAGGTAGAGACGAGCCGGATCCCCTTTCAACCAGTCATCGGCCATGGCCTGGAAGTAGTCTACGGCAGCGCCAGCGGGGAAGCGAAACGCGATCCGACGGATGGCGCTGGCGGCCTCCAGGTCTGCGCGACAGGCCGCCAGCCAGACTCGGGCATCCGGGTTGAGCGACGAGCACCGGGCCGGCAAAGCGGCCACCAGCGCTGGCAGCGGGGGCGGATCGAACGCCAAGCCGTGATTCTCCAGGCGCCGGGCCATATCCGGTGGGCAAGGATTGGGACCAAGCCACCAATACCAGGGCACAGACCGGCTGGCGAAGAAGCTCTTGACGGCTTCGATGTCGGCAGAGATGACCTGGTCGTCTATCCCCGGGGGGTACCTGCCACCGAGCGCCAGGTTGAGGAGCCGAACAGCGAGTCCGCTGGAGCCGGCGGTGAAGCCGAGGGTTTCGAACTGCTCGGCAGACGGTGCGCGCGTGGACAACCACCCCTGGACAGCCATCGTGTGTTCATCGGTCAGGCGGACGACCTCGTCCCAGGGCGTCCCCAGCCTGTCCAGAATCGTCTCGGGGGAGGCGGGCTTCAGATCCATACTTACCTCTCGAAATTCACCGTTCTGCGCAGGGAACGGTGTGAGTATACGGCAATCTGTCGAGTAAGTCAACCCGCGCGCGCGCGCAATCTCTTCCAACTGAGACTTGCCTCACGGATTAAAAGGGTGTAAAATGCGGCACGTTTGCGTTTGGGTCTCTTCTGACTGAGTAGATGGTTGTCTCGCGGCAACTTCTATGACTCAACCGCTCCCGGGGGTATCCAAGGGGCCAACAACCTGGCGCTGTTCAACCGCTTCCATGGGGATCGCTACTCTCCCGTATCCTCGCGCGTATACACGTTGAGACGTGGCGGCGGAGACAACGTAAACCGGAAAAGCCGCGAGGCCAGTTCAACTGGATCTCTGATGCTTTTCTAATGCCAATTAAACAATCCTATGATAAGATAGTGGGGTTCTGAACTCAATACAGTTCAGTTATGGACGAGACAGACTTCGGAAGTCTTATCTGAACCGTATTGGTTTTAAACCAGGAGAAGGCAACGTAAAAGAGGACTTGGCGGTGTTGGCTGGAGATTCTATGAAATTCGTGCAGACCAGCCACCCCGTTTATGTAAAAAGTATTGGATTACCGGGTGAAAGATGCTGTATCAAGAAAACGAGTTAGTAGAGGAAGAAGAGCTGAGTGGCGAGGAATACTTGCTGGCCAAGGCGGCTGAGCAGGGCTTTGTCACATACGAGGATATCCTGACCGTTTTTCCCCACGCCGAAGAGAACATAGAGGAACTTGAGGATATCTTAGCTTCGCTGATGGAAGCCGGCGTCGAGATAGGCTCCCCAGAGGACAAGGAAGGAGACAATATGTCCGATGAATCCACTCGGACGGATGCACCTGCCGATCTGGAGACATATTTCGACACGGTCAGAATTGACGACACGATCGGTCTCTACATCAAGGAAGTCGGACGGGTGCCATTGCTCACAGCTGAGGAGGAAGTCGCACTCGCCAAGCGTATGGAGGCAGGCAAGCTCGCCCAAAAGGAGTTGGACGCGGGGGATATCGAACCCGAAGAACGGACCGGGTTGATGGAGACTGTGCTAGACGGCCTAGCTGCGCGTGAGCACATCATCCGCGCCAACTCTCGACTGGTGATCAGCGTGGCCAAGAAGTATATCGGCCGCGGTGTCCCTTTCCTGGATCTGATTCAGGAGGGCAACATCGGGCTTATACGGACCGCTGACAAATTCAACTACCGGCTGGGGCACAAATTCTCGACCTACGCAACGTGGTGGATTCGGCAGGCGGTCACGCGCGCGATCGCCGATCAGAGCCGGACGATCCGCGTACCGGTGCACATGGGCGATCAGATCAACAAATTGCTGCGGGCCTCCCATCGCCTGACACAGGAACTGGGACGAGACCCTACGTCGGAAGAGCTGGCCAAGGCGCTGGAGATTCCTACAGAAAAGGCAGAGGAAATGATCAAGGTGGCGCGCCAGCCTCTCTCGTTGGACATGTCCATCGACGACGAAGGGGACAGCGAACTGGGCGATTTCATCGAGGACGAGGAGGTCACCGCCCCGGACGACGCGGTAACCTCCTCGATGTTGCGGGAGGAGCTGCAGCACATTCTGCAGGATCTACCACCGCGCGAGGTGCGCATCTTGCAACTGCGCTATGGGCTAGTGGACGGCGAGACGTATACGCTCGAGGAGGTGGGCAAGAAGCTGGGAGTGACGCGCGAGCGCATACGCCAGATCGAGTCACAGGCACTGAGCCGGCTGCGGCATCCTGTGCGCTCCCGAAGGCTCAAGGGCTTTCTGAAGAACTAGCATCTCGGCACGCGACTTGTCATAGACTCCCCGTAGCGACTTCAGCCGCCTCCCCTGCTTTGACGGTGACTGAAGTCGCTACTACGAGACACAACGATCTGCGGCCACCACCTACGTTCCAGACTCTCAGACCCGATCCTTCCACAAAAAGCCACGCACCTTGCTGCAATTTGAACTTCTGATCGCCTGAGCGCATGATACTTATAGGAGGCAATTCTGCCCGGAGGCGAGGGTGACCGCATTCACCGACAGACTTATCCAACGCGTCCGAAACGGTCAACCCGGCACGGGTGTGGCCCTCCTCGGCCGTTGCCAGGTCTGTATCCCTTTCGGCGTCCTTTTCGCCGACCGCCGACAGAGCGATTCGACGCAGGTACCGACGTACGACCTGATCCGCCGCTTCCAGCGCGGCCAGCCGCGGGCCTTCGAGGCACTCTACGATCGGTACAAGGACTACGTCTATCGCACCGCCTTTTTCGTCACGCGGAACGGTGGGGAAGCGGAGGAAGCAGTACAGGAGACGTTTCTCGACGTGCTGCGCGCATTGCCCAACTATCGCGTGGAGGGGCCGGCTCGCTTTGAGACGTGGCTCTACCGCGTCACCGTGAACCGCTGCCGCTCGCGGATGCGGCGCAAGCGGCTCCCGTCGGCAGACTGGGACGGGATCGAGGAGCGGCTGGAGCGCATCCCATCGTCACACCCCAACCACGACCCCGAGGGCGTCGCCGTGCGACGAGAACGAGCAGTCTCGCTGTGGCAGGCAGTGGATCAGCTCTCGGAAGCCCAGCGCATCGTCGTCCTCCTGCGCTACCAGCAGGGCTTTTCCTACAGCGAGATCGCACAGACGCTGGGCATCAGCGAAGGCACCGTCAAGTCACGGCTTTATTATGCCCACCGCAAGCTAAAGGAGCGGTTGCAATTGGTAGAAGGTGAGCAGCAGAAAGAGGCGGGGGTATAGCGTGATGGATCCGCACTTCGAAGCGGAACTGCTGGCGTACCTGGATGGGGAGATGGACGAGCGGGAACGGGCACGGGTGGAGGCCCACCTGGCGAAGTGCTCCCAGTGCGCGGCTGAACTGGAACGATTGCGTGCGCTGCGGCAGGAACTGGATGCCACCTTCGACACGGCACTCACCCCGTTGCAGTTGCCGGCGCTGGCCGACGGGCGCATCCGCGATCGATTGCGCGCCCGCACCGAGCGCCGCCCGTGGTGGGGGCTGTGGCGGCGGCGGGGGTTAATCGCGCAGGGGCTGCTGGCTTTGCTGATCCTGGTATTCACGCTCAATACCACCCAGATACTTCGCTACCCGCCGCCAGCCAGGCCACACGAGACGCTGGTTTTCGGCCAGGACCGAGCGGCTCCGGGCAGCAGGGCTGCGCTGCGGGTCCTGGTCCGCTCCGCCGGTGAGCGTGCTGCCGAGGCTGAGCCCATCGAGGGTGCTGAGGTCGTCGTGCGGGTCGGGCGCACGCCAGGTCTGGCCAGCATCGTCTACACCGGCCATACTGACGCCAACGGCACCGCCGACGTGGCTTTCACCATCCCCGACGAACTGCAGGGCCAGGCCAGCCTGGTCATCCAGACCACCTCGGCTGGCGGCGAGGACGAAATCGTGCGCCCCATCACCATCGCCAGGGACTACAAAGTGTTCCTCAGCTCAGACAAGCCAGTCTACCGACGCGGTCAGACAATCCACGTGCGAGCGCTGGCCCTCGACGCTGTGGGGCTCCGGCCTGCAGCCGGGCAGGAAATCGCGTTCGCCCTGCTCGATGCTGCCGGTGAACGCCTGGAGACACGTACAGTGGCCGCCTCCGATTTCGGCGTCGCAGGCGTCGATTTCTCACTCCCGCCCGATGCCATTTACGGGGACTACACGCTGCGGGCCACGCTCCGCCAGGCTGCGGGCGACGTGCCGGGCGACACGGTCTCGGAGCGAACGATTGGGGTCGGCGCCTACGATCTGCCCGCCTTCCGCATCACGCTTGAGACCGACCGCTCATTCTATGGCCCCGGCGAGCGCGTGACGGGTTTCGTGCGGGCGGAGTACTTCTTCGGCAAGCCGGTGGAGGGAGGCCAGGTGATGCTTCGGGGCTACGTCGGAGAACCAGAGCGGTCGCAGGCAGTGCAACTGACGGGAAAGACTGACGAGGAGGGCACGTTTGCGTTCACGCTCGATCTGCCGCCCTCTTTCGGCCGCTCGGCGCTGGAGGAGCCAGCGCCGTTCGACCTGGAAGTCGAGGTCGTGGACACCGGTGGGCGGCGAGAAGGCATTCGCCGCATGCTCCCTGTCGCCGCACAGCCGATCCTCATCCGTGCTATCCCCGAGGGGGGACGGATCAAGCCCGGCGTCGAAAACGCGATCTTCATCCTGACCGCCTACCCCGACGGGCAGCCGGCTGAGACGGAGCTCACGGCAAGGGTGGATGGCGAGAAGTACACGCTTACCAGCGGCCCATTTGGGCTGGCCGAGGTCCGGCACGTCCCAGCCGGCCCTGTCACGCAGATCGACGTTCGTGCCCGTGACGCACAGGAGGCCGAGGGAAACGCTGCCTTCACCTTTGAGGGTGACCGCGTCGCTCAGACGCTCCTCCTGCGCGCCGAGCGCGCCGTCTATGAAGTTGGCGACACGCTGCGGGCCGAGGCGTTGGTCGCCGGAGCCGAAGAGGGCGCTGCTCAGGTCATTTATGTAGACGTCGTGCGAGCAGGACAGATGGTCGCCGCGCTCTCCGCCCCGGTCGAGGATGGGCAGGCGGTCTTCGTCCTTGACCTGGACGGGACGATGGTCGGCACGCTCGAACTGCGCGCCTATCGCATCTACGCCAATGGCAGTATATTGCGCGACACCCGGGTAGTGGTGGTGGACGCCCCGCGCCGGGTGGCCGTGGCGGTGGCGGCTGATCAGGATCGATACCGGCCCGGCGACGTGGCCCACCTCAAGTTCCAGACCACGATCACACCGGCCGACCAGGCGATGGGGCAGCCCGTCCAAACCGCACTGGGGATCGGCGTGGTGGACGAGTCGGTGTACGCGGTCGAATCGCAGCCCCCGAGTTTCGCCCAGGCCTACTTTCTCCTGGAGCGAGAAATGTTGAAGCGACAGGGGCACGTGCAGGGCTTCGACGTGGAAGCGGGGATACGGGCAGCGCAGGACGTGGCCGCCCGGGCGGCGTGGGCCGGCGTACCGGGGACCGATTTCACTCTCTCGGCGCAGTCCACTGCTGAGGAGAAGGAGACGGCCACCGGGCAGGCAGCCCTTGCCAGCCGGCTGGGCATGGTAATCTCGCTGCTCCCGCTGCTGGTGGGCCTCGTCGCGGTGCAGGGTCTGAGGCCAACGCGCGTCCTGGGCCGCGCCCTGCGCCGCGTGCTGATCGGTGGATTGGCGCTGCTCCTCGGATCGCCGCTTCTGGCGCTCATCGGCGGCGGACTGATGTGGCTGCTGTGGGCCGTCGCCGGCGTCGGTGCACCTATGGTGATCCTCGCGGGCGTGATCGGCCTTCTGGCTGGACTGACCGTCCACGGTTGGCGCCGACCCGATACACGGGTGCAACTGGCGACAGGGCTGCTGGCGGCGTACCTGGCGCTGGGTGGGCTGCTGGTCGTGCTCGCCGCACGGGGCGACGACCTGACCGGGCCGCTGTTGATCCTGCTCGTGGTCACGTTCTTGGTGGTGGTGTTTGCGCTGGCGACGCTGGGTCAGGGGTTGGTGCTGGAAGGGTGGTCGCGCGCCGGCTGGGCTACCACGCTGCTGGGGTTGCTGCTCGTTCCGCTCGTCATCTACCTGCCGTTCGTACCCGGTCTACGGTCCGGCCTGACCCAGACGCTGGGCAATCCAGCCCTCTACGCGGGGCCTGTCGGGTGGGTGACCGGCTGCGCGCGCGCGCCGACGGAAGCGCCGGCCGAGGAGGCCATGGAACCCACGGGAGCGGTGGAACGAGAGGCAGAGGCGACCGCCGCACCCACCCCGGCGCCGACGGAGGCGCCCCTGGAGGCACCGACAACGCCGACGTTGACTCCGGCGCCAGCCCCGGGTGAGCCGTTCCCCCTGCGGCAGATCTTCCCGGAGACGCTGTACTGGAGCGCCGAGACAGTGACCGACGAAGGCGGCAACTTGACGCTCGATCTTCCACTGGCCGACGACATCACCACCTGGCGGTTGACCGCGCTGGCCTCCACGCAAGAGGGCGAACTGGGCGTCGCCACGTATGACCTGGTCGTGTTCCAGGATTTCTTCGTCGATCTCGATCTGCCGGCGAGTATCACGCAGGGGGAGGAGATCACCGTCACCGTCACGCTGTACAACTATCTGCCCCAGGCGCAAACGGTTCGGATTGACCCTATCGCTGCCGAGTGGTACCGTCTCGTGTCTCCGCCTCCGGCAGTCACGCTCGCCCCTGGTGGGGTCGCCGCCACCCACTTCTCCATCCGCGCTGAACGACCGGGCGACTTCTCGCTGCAGGTGAATGCCACGGGCGCTTCTACGTCCGACGCAGTCGCCCGAGAGGTGACCGTCGAGCCGGAGTAGGCGGCGGTTCCTGATTTAGAGGCGCTCTTCATTCTCCAATCTCCTGGCCCCAGTCCCATATTCCAATGAACATTTTTCTCCGTACCTGCATGTAACATGACAGAAGCGGCCAATGGAGCGTCGCTCGAAATCATCACACAGGAGGAGAAAAATGTCTAATCATATCCGTAGCACTCTCATGGCACTGATCCTGGTCTCAGCGCTGCTTGTCGGTTGTGCCTCTTTGGCGACGCCGACGGAAGCCCCGGTCGAGGAGGCGGTGGAGGTCACCACGTCCGTCGAGCGGGAGGTCATGGCAACCCCAGCGCCCACCGCCGCCCCTATGAGCGCCGAGGGCCCGTATCCTTCCACCGGCGGACTGGTCCCGCCCAACGACGAGCCGTACGCCGACGTCTTCTTCGAGGACTACGGCGTCAACCCGTTCATCGACACGGAGGACGATCGCCTCTCCACCTTCGCGGTGGACGTGGATACCGCCTCTTACAGCGTGATGCGCCGCTACGTGACCGACGGCTACCTGCCGCCTGACGAATCGGTGCGCGTCGAGGAGTACGTCAACTACTTCGAGCAGGACTACGAGTCGCCCGCCGAGCACGAAGGCGCCTTCGCCATCCATCTGGAGGGTGCGCCCTCTCTCTACGGCGGCGAGCGCTACCACCTGGTGCGCGTCGGCCTGCAGGGGTACGAGATCCCGCCGGAGGCGCGCAAGGACGTGGTGCTCACCTTCGTGATCGACGTCTCCGGTTCGATGGACATGGAGAACCGGCTGGAGCTGGTCAAGGATGCGCTGTGGCTGCTGGTAGAAGAACTACGGCCCACTGACCGGGTCGGCATCGTCGTCTACGGCTCCCGCGCCCGCGTGGTGCTAGAACATACTGCCGTCGGGGAGAACAAGCGCCACATCCTGCGGGCGATCGACAGCCTGCAGCCGGGCGGGTCGACGTACGCCGAGGAGGGGCTGGTGACAGGCTATCGCCTGGCAACCGAAGCATTCGACCCACAGGCCACCAACCGCGTGATTCTGTGCTCCGACGGCGTGGCCAACGTGGGTAACACGGGCTCCGAGTCGATCCTGGAGCAGATCGGCGACTACGCCGAGCGCGGCATCTACCTGACGACGGTGGGCTTCGGGATGGGCAACTACAACGACGTGCTGATGGAGCAACTGGCCGACAACGGCGATGGCTTCTACGCCTACGTGGACACGCGGCAGGAAGCCGAGCGCGTGTTCGTGCAGGACCTGACCTCGACGCTGCAGGTCATCGCCAGAGACGCGAAAGTGCAGGTGGAGTTCAACCCGAGCGCGGTGCGAAGCTACCGCCTGATCGGCTACGAGAACCGCGACGTGGCCGACGAGGATTTCCGCGACGACGAGGTGGACGCCGGCGAGATCGGCGTCGGCCACAGCGTCACGGCGCTGTACGAGGTCAAGTTCCACCAGGATGCCCCCGAATACGAGGTGGCAATGACGGTCCGCGTGCGCTATGAGGATGCCGAGAGCGGCGAGGTGACCGAGATCAGTCGCTCGACCGCCAGGGCTGACTTCGCGTCGACCTTCAGAGATGCCTCGATGCGCTTCCAACTGGACGCGGTGGTGGCCGAGTACGCCGAGATCCTGCGCCAGAGCTACTGGGCCAAGGATTCGAGCCTGGAGGATGTAGCCTGGGAGGCCCGCCGGATCGCCGAGTACTTGCCGCATGACCCCGACGTGGCCGAGTTCGTGAGCCTGGTCGAGCGGGCCAGTCGCATGGTTGAGTAGCAGGTATATGAGTACATGGGAAGATGAGTAGGTGAGGCGCGAATCGCGCCTCACCTACTCATCTACACCTTCTTCTCTGTCTCCCTCACTTGACACCTTCCCTCCCCTAAGCTATCATATCTCCCATCATGTTTGAGCAACTCGGCCTCTTCGGCGGTTCGGTCTCTGAGCCCTACACCGTCAGCCAACTCACCAGCCACATCCGCCGCCTGATCGAGGGTGATCCCGAGCTACACGACCTGTGGGTCGAGGGAGAGGTCTCTAACTTCAGCCGGGCCACCTCCGGCCACTGCTATTTCACGCTCAAGGATGCCGGCTCCCAGATTGGCTGCGTGATGTGGCGCAACGTGGCGCAGCGGCAGGATTACGTACCTGGGCATGGCGACCGGGTGCTGGCACACGGGCAGGTTGGTGTCTACGAGGCCGGTGGTCGCTACCAGCTTTACGTTGATCAATTCCGACCCGCGGGTGTGGGCGATCTTTATCTGCAGTTCGAGCGGCTCAAGGCACGTCTGGAGGCCGAGGGGTTGTTCGCCGCGGAGCGCAAACGGTCGCTGCCTCCCTTTCCCCGCCGCATCGGGCTGGTCACCTCGCCAACGGCCGCCGCACTGCGCGACATCGTCAACGTGCTGAGCCGCCGCTATCCGCTGGCGGAGGTGTTGCTCGCACCCACACTGGTGCAGGGGGACGAGGCGCCACCGCAGATCGTGGCTGCGCTCGAGGCGCTCAACGAACGCGAGGACGTGGACGTGATCGTCGTTGCCCGAGGCGGTGGCAGCCTGGAGGATCTGTGGGCCTTCAACGACGAGCGAGTGGCCCGCGCCGTCGCCGCTTCCCGCGTCCCGATCGTCTGCGGCGTGGGGCACGAGACTGACTTCAGCCTGGCCGACTTCGCCGCCGACATCCGGGCGCCCACCCCCTCCGCTGCTGCCGAGGTGGTCGTCCCCGACCGCGCGGAACTGCGCGCACAGGTGGCAGGGCTGGCAGGGGCGCTGGTGGCGGCGCTGCAGACGAGCATCGAGGAACGGCGCTGGCAACTGGCAGAGCAGACGCAGGCATTGAAGCATCTTTCCCCCGCAGTGCAACTGGCGCAAGCGCGCCAACGGGTCGACGATCTGCTGGGCGTGGCGCGGGCGGCTGTGCATCACGACCTGGTACTGCGCCGAGAGCGGTTGGATGGGCTGGTCGGGCGGCTGGGCGGGGTCAGCCCGCTGGGTACGCTGGAGCGGGGGTACGCGATCGTGCGACGGCGGGAGACGAGGGACGTCGTGCGGTCGGTGCAGCAGGTTGCGCCGGGGGATGGGCTTGGGGTCCGGGTGGCTGATGGGGAATTTGAGGTGGAGGTGTCGTCGTGACTAAGACTGCAAAATCTAGAGGGTCAACTTGACGTCTGGTCGTCTGCGATTACAATTCGGCCCGCTATGCACCACGGACACGTGTAAGGGTAACAACAGGTGATTGATGGCTGGGGAATCGCGGCAAACAGCATGTGGATCCTGGGCCTAGCAGTACTCCTGGCGGGGTGCAGTTGGGCCAGTTGGATCGCCGGTACGAATAGGAGACGATTTGGCGTGGTACTGCGTCAGCCCGGGATTCAGCGCACGTTGAACCTGGGCCTGATGTTGTTCTGCATGGGGCTGGCTTCAACGGCGCGTGCGTGGTGGGAGAGAATCTTGTGGGGACTACTCGCAGCAGCGTTTGCGGTTCAGGCCTGGGTTGCAAAGAGAGGGATGAAGACTATGGGCGGGTATGACAATGACGAATAACGCCCGGGGACAGTGGGCACGAGCCGCGCGCTGGGTGATTGGACTCGGCGTGGCAGGGCTCTCCTGCTGGTTGCTGGCGCGAGACGTGGATTGGCAGTCAGTAGTATCAGCACTTTACGCCGCTGATTACCGCTGGGTGATTGTAGGAATCCTGGCGATCGTCGCCACCTTCTTCTCCCGTGCCTGGCGCTGGCAGGCGCTTTTGTGGCAGTCCAAGGTCCGGCTCCAACCAGCGATGACAGCCATCCTGGTGGGGCAGGTGGTCAATCTTGCGCTGCCGATGCGGAGTGGGGACGTGATGCGCGCAGTGTGGATCAGTCCTGAAGGGA
>Ga0180434_10003382_pt1 | contig 20358 bp, 19 predicted proteins | sample SS_ome_7_FD_132453 | JGI IMG/M metagenome (GOLD analysis project Ga0180434, IMG submission 132453) | Hypersaline lake sediment archaeal communities from the Salton Sea, California, USA - SS_1_D_2 metaG | ecosystem: Environmental > Aquatic > Non-marine Saline and Alkaline > Hypersaline >...
CCCTGGCGCGAGTTGCCCAAACGCGCCAGGACGGCGCTGCTTTATGGAACAGCCGACGCACACATCACCTTCGAATGGAAGGGACGACACGGAGTATGGAAACATGGGGACGTTTTCGAGGGCGTGATATCGGAACTACAAACGCGGCACAAAAAAACCAGCTCCGCAATGGTCAGACGTTATTACGAGCAATTCATGCGGCAAACGGTCTGCCCGCGCTGCGAGGGCGCCCGATTAAATTCTCAGGCATTAGGCGTGACGCTTTCCGGGCGTTTGCCAATAAACGGATCTGAACAGACCGTACGGTACAACATCAGCGAAGCATGTCGCTTGCCGATCGCCCGCGCGCGGCTTTTCTTTGAACACATCGAACTCGATCATCTCGGTCGACAAATCGCGGAGGAGCCCCTGAAGGAAATACTCGCGCGGCTGCGATTCCTGGCGGACGTCGGATTGGAGTATCTCACGCTCGACCGAAAGGCGCCGACGTTGGCGGGCGGCGAATCGCAACGGATTCGGCTGGCCAGCCAAATCGGCTCTGGACTGGTCGGCGTGCTCTATGTTCTCGACGAACCGAGCATCGGACTGCATCCGCGCGATAATCGGCGGTTGCTGGAGTCGTTACAGCGTCTGCGCGACATGGGCAACACGGTCGTGGTCGTCGAGCACGATCGAGACACGATGGCGGCCGCTGATCTGATCGTTGATTTCGGGCCTGGTCCGGGAGTGCGCGGCGGCGAAGTCGTGGCCCGCGGCGATCTGGCGGAGGTCGCCGACGCTCCGGACTCGCTAACCGGGGCGTATTTATCGGGCCGCGAAAGCATCGAAGTGCCGGCCGCCCGTCGCCCGGTAAACGCGCCGTCGATAAAGCAGGGCGCCGCGCTAAAACGGTCGCGAAAAAAAGCAAATAATTCCGCGGGCTGATAATCTTTGAACCTCGCGGAAGCGACATAAGCGGACATGTTTCCGGTCACGATCGAGCAGGGGGCCGTCGTGATCGCGCACGAAAGTTTGCGAGTCAAGCTTAAATTTAACACATCGCTCATTTCTCGCTGATGTTTTGAATCCTTTGAATGAAAGCGTGACGCCGTCGGCACACGCTGACATAGCCGTGCTTGTCGTTGAAACCCGCGGTTCGTTGAAACGACGTCGCCTTAATGGCGCCGGAGACGATGCGAATTATGGCGTCCAATTAGAGAGTGAAGCCATGAGTACGAACGGTCAAATAACACTGATATGCCCCAACTTGGCTTGTCGGCGAACGTTGAACGTGCCGGCTTCCGCGCGGGGCGAGGTGATGCGCTGCGTATACTGCAATTCACCTTTCCGCGTACCAGCGAACGAAAAAGAATCCGTGCCGGCGTCGGAAGCAAAACAAGATTGACGCGCCAAATTGGTGATTCGATTTTGGGGTCAGGGGGTGCTCGCGAGCACTCTCAGGTATGCCGGGATTTCGACTCGCGGGTCAGCGACGCCGACCGAACAAAACGGCCTGGCGACGCATAAATCCGCCAGCCATGGCGGCAAACGCGCATCCGAAACATGGTTGGTGGAGGTTGCGTGCAGAACGATTTTCGGTCGCGGGGAAGCCGATCGAAAATACCAGCGTCGGCGACTCGGCGGTCATGGAGGACCGACAGTCGCGCGTACTTGACGCCGGCGAAGGGAAGCGACAGGAGAGGAAATGAGCTACTTGTTGGAAACACTTGGTCGAGGATTGCTCGGCCGACTCCTAAACGCGTTCGAGCGGCAGTTGCCTCCCGGATGCGATCATCTTGAAGTCTTGGAGAGTCGGCGGCATGACGCCTGCACCTCTTTCGATCTAACGATGCAACTGGGGGCCGCGTACCTGCATGAAACCCGACTGGCGGACGCGCGACGGATATTCTCGCAGGCTCAAGAGCTGAGCGGTCCGGCACATCTGCCGCCGCTCGGCTTGGCATGCGTGCATGATGAATTGGGGCAAACGGACGGGGCTCTCAAGCGTCTGCAGGAGGCTTTTACACACGAGCCGCGCGACTCGTCGATCTCGTTCGGAGTCGGGTTGTGCTTCGAGCAGCTCGAGCGTCGGGAGGAGGCCGCCGAGGCGTATAGGAACGCGATCGATCTGTGTCCGAATTTGCGCAACGCCTACGAACGTCTGGCGGCGATCGCGATACGTAACGGCGAGTGGAGCACGGCGCGTGAATGCTACAGCAGACTGGCTGAACTCGATCCCGACGATCTGGATATCCTGCTGCCGCTGGCAAACCTCCAGTTGCAGGAGGGGCGACCAGCCGAGGCGGCGGAGACATTCCAACAAACGCTCTTAATCGAGCCCGAGGCGACCGACGAGGGGTCGGACCAAGCGGCCGAATTCGAGGACGACGGTCGTTTGCTGCAAGCTATCAGCACTGTCGAGAAGCTGGTCGACAAGTATCCCGGCGTAACGGAATTCCGCGTCCATCTCGCGGATCTGTACGTCAAAGCCGGGGACGACGAGGGGGCCGTAACGCAATATAACGCCGCCCTGGATTTACATCCCTCGTTTCTCGAAGCGACCGTCAAACTGGGCACGCAACATTTACGACGCCAGCGATATGAGGACGCAGCGCAGGCCTTCAATCAAGCGGTCGAACTGAATGATCGACTGCTGACGGCGTTCGTCGGGTTGGGCGTTTCGCAACATGCCGCCGGTCAAACGCAAGACGCGCATGCCACCTTTGATCTCGCGGCCAGCCTGGCGCCGAACAGTACCTTGTTATTTTCCGAAACCAATCGACTGCACCTGAAGGCGCGGCGTTATCGGAGCGTCCTCCCGAACCGCGAAGATCCGGAGGCCGGCCGGCCGCAGGACGAATTGTTACACGAGGCGATTCTCAGGCACCAGCAGGTGCTGGTGCTGCACCGATGCCGAGCCGACTTGCACTACCGCCACGGAATGCTGCAACGTCAGGTCGGGGCTTTTGAGGCGGCGGCGCAGTCGTTTCAGGAAGCCGTCGCGCTCAATCCCGCGTACGCCAAGGCATTGATCAAGTTGGGCATTTCGTGGCGGGAACTGGGCCGCCCGGAAGAAGCGCTCGAGGCGTTCACGCGCGCCATGCGGCTCGATCAACGGCAAGTCGACGTACATTATCGACTAGGGTTGCTGTATGCTCAATATCACCAGTTCGATCTGGCGCTTGAGCGGTTCGAGACGACGCTTACCGGGCAAAAAGGCGCGATCGCATTCAGGCACAATGTTGCTCTGGCGCTTCAGAATATCGGCATGATTGATCGGGCCGACGCGACATGGCACTCGGTCTGCGAATTGACTCGCGGGAACGATTCGGATCTGGGGTCGGACCGGATTCAACTGATCCGAGAGGCTCTCGACGGGTAAGGTCGGCTCCGCGCCCGACAAATGCGGCGGCGGGCGCCTTGTCCGCCGATGTCGCCGGAAATCGCCCGCCGCGGCGAGAGAACGCGGCTCACGGAGCAGCGACGCGCTGGCGCCGGGCTGCATTTCTTAATTTCGCCTTCATTCCAGAATCCCGAGCCCCAGCGGTCGGACAATAACGGGTATTGTGGATAGTCGCCCGCCCCGAATTCGCCGTATGCGTAAAATTACGCGAATTGGCTCCACCTCTTCACCTTAACGGATGATTATGTTATTATTCCGGGTCTGCGAATTGTCGCAGGGCGCTTGGTTAGCGCCCCGACAGCGGGAGATTATCGAGAAGGAATCGGATGGCGAAGGACGCCCCGAAAAATGAACAAGCCGGCGCGGCGGAAGGGCCGCCGGTGTTCACAGACAAGGATAAAAGGCGTGCGCGCCAGTGGTTCAACAAGGCCAAGGGACTGCGCGAAAAGCGTGATTACGACTACGCGATCAAATCCTATCTGAGCGGTCTGGAATTCTGGCCCGAGGCGGTCGAGGAAGGCCACATGCCGCTATGGTCGCTGGCCGTCCAACGTCACCAGGCCGGCGGCAAGAAATCCGGCGCGATGGAGCGGCTGAAGCACTCGATGACGAGTAAGAAAGTCATGGAAGCTTTGCTGAACTCCGAGTTGTTGCTGGCGAAGGATCCAAGCAACAGCAGCTATCTCGACGGGATGTTGAAGAACGCCGTCCGGGCCAAACTGCCGCTGACGATCAAATGGATCGCGTCCAAGGCGTTCGACTCGATGCGGAAGGAAAAAAAGCTGAACGTCGGACGTTTCAAGAGTTTTCGGCAGGTGATGGTGGTGGCGGCCGAAAGCGCGGACCAGTGGGGCGACCCGATGTTCGCCGCGTGGTGCTACGAGCAAGCGGTTAACTCCATAGATTACCTGATCGCGCGTGATCCAGGCGACATGTCGTTAAAGGATGATCAGCGCGATTTGTCGGGCAGGCTTACGATCGCACGAGGGAAGTATGAGGGCTCCGATTCGTTTCGCGACTCGATCCAGGACGCCGGCAAGCAGAAACTGCTGCATGACGCCGAGCGGGCCAAGCAGGGCGAAGATACGCTCGAGGCGTTGATCACGGCGGAGCGTAAGGAATATGAAGCCGATCCGCTGTCGGCGGGGAAGGTCAACGCCTATGTCGACGCCTTGCTCAAGCCGGAACGCGTCAAGGAAGAAAAACTCGCGATCTCGGTGTTAATGAAGGTCTTCAAGGAACTGGACAACTACAGCTTCAAACAAAGAGCTGACGACGTGCGTTTGAAACAACTGCGCCGCCAGAGCCGTAAGTTGAAGGAACAAGCCGAGACCGGCGACGAGGACATCCAGCAGCAATATCGCCTGACCTTGATGGAAGAGCGTCAGACCGAGGTGGACATTTATCGCGAGCGCGTGGAGAAATACCCGACCGACCTGCGCCTGAAGTATCACCTGGCGCGCGCGTTGTTCCAGGGCAAGGAATTCGACGAAGCCATACCGTTGTTGCAGGAGGCTTCTTCCGAACCGCGCTATCGCACACGGTGCCAGCTGATGATCGGGCGGGCGTTTTTCGAGAAAGAAGCTTTTTCTCAGGCCGGCGATGTTCTGACCGAAGCGCTCGCGGATTACGATGCGGTCGGCGACGACGTCAGCAAGGAAATGACGTATTGGATCGGCCGGGCTAGAGAGGCCGACGGAGACGCCGAGGAAGCCTTGACAACCTACGGGAAGCTGTTGCGGCTTGACTATAATTACGCCGACGGCGACGCGCGCCGGCGACACGACGAGTTGAAAATACACCGGAAAGAGCAGTCCGAGTAACGGAGAATACAGTGGCACATTCGTTATCCGCGAAAAAGAGAATTCGCCAGAACGCCAAGATGCGGGCGCGCAACCGCGCTCGTCGCAGTCTGCTGAAAACACGCATTCGCGCATTCAGCGATTCGCTGACCGCGGGCGATGCGGCTTTGGCGGAATCCAAGTTTCGCGAAACATGCAAGTTGATCGATCGCGAGGCGACTCGCGGGCTGATTCACCGAAACACCGCCGCTCGCATGCAAAGCGGTTTGGCCAAGAAGCTGAACGCACTCCAGCAAAAGCCCAGCTAAGCGCGCCGTCGAAACGCCCCGGCCGCGCCGCCGATCCATCGGCCGGGCGGCGTCGCGCAGGCGCGTCGCCGCGCTACACATTGCCCCATATCTTACTATTATGCATTGATTATTACAGGCTTAATGCCTAGGGGATATGGCGTCTATTTACAGCGGCGGACGCCAGCGCCGGCCGGCGCTCTATTCGGATCGCCCCCCCGTGCGGCGGTCGATCACCTGCCGTCCGGCTCGACCAACCGGCGCGTGAACCGCGCCAGCACGATCGAGACCGGCAACACCACCAGCAGCATACCCACCGCAAGATACACCACCTCCGGCCGATGGCGCCAAGCGTCCGTCAGGATTCGAGCGTACCGATCCGCGAAGTCGGACGCGTGGGGGTTGACCCAGAGCGCCGTCAGGAAACCGATCGCCAGAGGCGGCCCGAACGGGATCATGCCCGTGCGTTTAAGCACCAGGCTGATGATCCAGCCGGCCAGCGCGATGGGCACCGAAAGCACAAATCCGAACAGGGCTATGTCCCACCCGCCCGCGGCCCCCGCGGCGGCGAGAATGAAAATGTCGCCGACGCCGAACGCCTCACGCCCGAAGGCCAGCGTGAAGAATATGCGGATAAACCAACCGGCGGTCGCCGCCACGATGGCGCCGTGTATGGAAAACGCGACGCCTCCAAGCGGCGTGAGTCGCCCGATCGGAGTCCAGTGGACCAGCGCCGTCCAGCACTGTTCGACCGCGGGCACATTTCGGACGAGGAAGTAGGCGAGGAGCGCGCCGCACAACGCCGGCGTCAACCAGCATAGTTCACCCAAAACGAGGCGGCGCGCCTCGGGCGCTTCCGCCTCGATGGCGGCATGCAGTTCTTCATCTATCGCGCGCGGCTGACCGCCGGTGAGCACCATGGCGATGAATAACGCCGCCAGAGCGATCGGCACCAGATATTGAAAGGCTGGATTGGACGACTCGAAATATGCCGAGCCGACAATCATCCAGACGGCCAATCCAACGAAAAGAATAACGGCCGCCCGCGACGCGATTACTTCGGCTATAGAAGCAGGGACATCTTGCGAGTCGGCGGTATCCGAGACGGCCGGCGACTCCTCCTCGGCGGCTTCCGCTTGTTTACGATTGCTCAGCCATATCATGACGGCGGAGATTACGAAAGCCGCCAGCGCGGCGGCGGCGGTCGGATCGGCGGCCCGTTCTACGTATGACGCAGGCGCGGGCCAGCAGGCATGGCAGACTATCCCCGCCGCCAGAGCCACGTCCGTCACGCGCGTGTCGATTACGTAGAAAATCAGATCCATCGCCGAGCACGCGACCAACACGCTCGCCAACACCAACCAAGCCAACAACAGGCCCGCGTCGGCCGGCCAGGCGGGCGCCAAGGTAACGGCGCCCAATTGCCCGATATGCGACACGCGCGTTTCGATCACGAACAGCAGGTAGTACGCCAAAACGAACACCAAGCCCGTTATGGCCTCGATCATGGGGTATTGCGCGGAGATCGCCTGACCGCAATAGCGACAACGCGCCCGCAGCATCAGCCAACTCAACACCGGAACGTTGTCGTACCACTTAAGCGTCGCGCGACAATGGGGGCAGAAGGACCATAAAGGCGTCGCCACCGAGAGGCCGCGCGGCAAACGATATATCACCACGTTCAGGAAACTGCCGACGCACAGGCCGAACAGGTAAATGAACAGGATGATCGTAACATCGACCATCAGACGCTTTCCCCGGCGTTCGGCGCCGCGCCAAGCCGATCCAGAACCGCGTCGGCGACCTGCTTGATCGACAATCCCGCCGTGCTGACTACGCAGTCGGCGGTGGCTTCATAAACCGGTAGACGCGCCTGCAAGAGCGTTTCGACTTCTTCCATCCCGGGCGTCGGGATCAGGCTTGGTCGACGCGTCGCCGATGAGATGTCCGCATCGATTCTCCGAAAAAGCTCGTCCGCCGGCGCGGTCAGCCAGACGCAGACGCCGGTCGTTCGCAGCGCTTTACGATTTCGGCGCGCCAGCACCGCTCCCCCGCCGACGCTGACGACTCGGCGAACGCCGGCCAGAGCCTTGTCGAGGGCGCGCGCCTCGAGACGTCTGAATGTTTTCTCCCCGTCTTCTCGGAAGATTTCGCTGATGGTTCGGTTGGTTTTGCTCTCGACCAAGTCGTCCGTATCCGCGAATTCCCAGTTCAACCGTTCGGCCAAAATTTCGCCGACAACCGTTTTGCCGCAGCCGCGATAGCCGATCAAGCTGATTAGTTCGTCGCAGATCAAGTTCCGGGGGCCGGTCGTTTCGTTCATGCGAACACCGTATGGCGAAGGGTTTGTCGTAAGTCGTCCGTATCGAAAATGACGCCTTGGAGACGCGCGCGCGATTGACCTGGATTGATGCACGGCGTCCCGTTCAGCTCGTCGAGACAACTCCCGGACACTTCCGGAGATTCATGCACATGCCCGAACAAACCGCACTCGGGCCGATGTGTTTCGACAAAACGCCGGACGGCTTGGGAGCCGATCGGCAGCGTCAAGTTCGGCAAGCGATCGAGATTCGTTTCGTGCGGAGGGGCATGCGATAAAAAAATCCAGGGGCGCTCGGGGACGACGACGGAGGACAACTCGGCGTCGATGGACGGCCGGCGGCCGAAATGTTCCTCGACGGTCGCTTGTCGCACGCCTCCGCCCTCGCTGACCAGCGTCTCGCAGTCGAATTGCGGCAGGTCGCTGGTCTCCATATCGAGACGCTCGTAGTCCTTGGCGTAATGCGGCGAGGGGGGCGAATAATAGAATCCAAGGAAATTAAAGCCGCCGTAACTCCAGATACGTCCCGGATCCAGCAACCTCATCCGTCCGGCGCGCTCTTCATCGCGGATGGCCGACTCGCTGGCGAGCCAGTCGTGATTCCCCATGCAAATAGCCGTCGTGAGTCCGGGCGCGTCTTCCAGGTACGTCTCGATCATCGGACCCAGCATGTCTTTCACCCAGGCCGCCTGCCGAGCCGGCGGGCTCGCGCCCGTGCAATCGGGGAGCATGTCCCCGCCGAGGATCAACAAGTCCGGTCGTTCTCGACGCAACGCCTCTCCGAGTTGTCTGTACAGCGTACGCCTACCATGAAAGTCGCTTGTAAAGAAAATACGCATAATCCAACCATGCATCTCCGTCCCCGGACAATCTGGAACGCTGTATAAATCAGTAACATGTATTTTGGCGTCCGGCGCGGACTTGTCGAGTGGCAGCTTGAAAACCCATGGGCGTTTTCAACTTATGTGCGGCTCCGGGACGCCGTGTCGGCCGCTACAGTTTGTTGACAAATGCACTATAATCGACGTCGCTGAAATCCGACGAGCGGTCGCGGCGGAATAATGTCCGAGGCGAAATCATGTACGAAATCAGCGTATCGGGGAGATTCATCGCCTCGCATCAGTTGCGGCTGAACGACGGCACGTTGGAACCGCCGCATGTGCATGATTGGCGCGTATGCGTCACGTTCGCCGGACCGAATCTCGATGCGAACGGATTGTTGATCGACTTTAACGAAATCAAACCACGCCTGGACGAGCTGCTGGCGATCCTGTTCGATCGCAATCTCAACAAGCTGCCCGCGTTCCGCGGGCGCCAGCCTTCAGCCGAGAACGTCGCCCGGCACATCGCCGTTCAGTTGAGCGGGCTGCTGCCCGCGGGCGTCCGGCTCACCTGTGCCGAAGTCGAGGAAACCCCCGGGTGCGTCGCTCGACACCGGCCGACCCTGTCTTGAAAACCCGCAGCCGGCACGTAAAGAAGTGAAATGCATCAGTCCTTTTCAGAAAGCGGCGCGGGCTTCGGTTCGTTCGGCAACGGCTTGAGTCGGCCTCGCAACATCGGGTGAGAGCGACGCTTAGCCATCATGGCGACGAGCTGGTCGCGAAGCGCGCTAATACATTCTTCATCGGTCATGTCGCGGATTTGCTCCGGCGAGAGCGGCTCGCCGTATTCAACCAGCACCGGGCCGAGCCTCGGCCATTTCGCTTGTCGCGGCCATATCTCATAAGCGCCTAGGATTAGAGCGGTCGCCAGCGGCACGCCGGCCTTGCGGGCCAGCATCACCACGCCGGGCTGCATCCGGCCGATGCCACCGTCGTGCGTGCGTGTTCCCTCGGGGAATACGGTCACCAGTGCGCCGCGTTTCAGCCGACGCAGCGTTTCCTTGATCGCGCCGACGTCCCCCGTGCCGCGTTTGACCGGAAAGGTGTTCACCGCTCGAATCAGTTTCTCGAACCAGTTATTTCGGAACAGCGTGTCGCGCGCCATATAGTGACATTCGCGCGGCAACGCGTTGGTGGCGATCATCGGGTCGAAGAAACTCTGATGATTGCACACCAGCAGCACGCCGCCCTCCTTGGGCACGCGCGTGAGATGCAGCACGCGCCCGCGGCAGAGCAGCAGAAAGAAAAACTGAGTTCCGGCGCGACATATGCGGTAAAATAGTCTCATGAAGTTCTTTTCGAGGCGGGATTCCGATTAAACACCGACGTATCGACGCCGCCGCGACGCAACTCGTCCAGCAACCGCTCGACGACCTGCCCGATGGTCAGAGCGCTCGTCTCGATGACGATCGCCCCGTTTGGAATAACGAGCGGTCCGACGGCGCGTTGCGAATCGGTCCGGTCACGGCTCCGCATATTCGCCAGCACCTCTTCATAGGAGGCGTCCTCGCCGTCGGATTGCAGCTCGATCAGCCGTCGCTCGGCGCGTTTCTCGGCGCTGGCGTCCATGAAAAATTTGAACTCGGCTTCGGGAAAAACGACGCTGCCCTGGTCGCGTCCCTCGGTCGCCAAGGTCTCGAGTTTTTTCCCGAGTTCGCGCTGTTTTTCGACCAGCACGGCGCGAACGCCCGGCGAGGCGGCCATGAAGCGCGTATGTTCGTTTACGCGCATCGAGCGAATTTCCTCGCTGACGTCGCGGCCGCGCATGGTGACGCGTACGTGCGTCGGTCCGCAGTCGAGTTCGAAATCCGCTTCGTCGGCGACGCGCGTCTTGGCGTCTTCGTCGCGCCAATCGACGCCGTCCTCCAAAGCCGCCAGCGTAACGGCGCGGTACATGGCCCCCGTGTCCAAATATGGAATACCCAAACGGGCCGCGAGTTTGCGAGCCGCGGTGGACTTGCCCGAGCCGGCCGGACCGTCGATGGTGATTATCATTTAGATAAAGCCTCGCTCTCGTCGCCGATGAAAACCTGATTATAAAGGCGTCGGCGGATTTGTCCGGGTCGCAGCCAAAGAAAATATCCGGCTCTCGGGCGACACGTTTGGCGGCAGGGAAGCGTGCATCCTTGTGTGTTTGGCGAGATTGTGGTCCCATAAAAGCGGCTCGCGGAGCGGGGAATGGGAAGGTACTCAAGATACTCATGCGCGCGCCCCTCTGGTTTTGAGTACCTTTGAATTTGGGCGTACGGACGGCGCATGGGTCGGCTCCCGGGTCGCGGACTAGCTAGTATATCTAGTAAGTATAGAGTCGATATTCGGGAATGTCAAGCGCCGTCGGTGGAGAAAGAAGGCAAGACGCCGGGGACAGGCTCTCACGCGACGATGTCGCGTGATATTCCGCTGTCGGGCATTTTTCAGCAGCGCGCGGCGCCTGGCCGGTTAGTCGTCTTGCGGCAGAGCTTCTTCAGCATGCCGACGCGAAAGGCCGTCGGCATGGCACCCGGCGAGTTTGCGGGCCGCGGTGGATTTGCCCGAGCCGGCCGGCCCGTCAATCGTAATAATCATGCTCGCGAATCCTCGCTTGCGGCGTCATGCCAAACCGGATTATACGGGCGTCGTAGAATTTGTCCGGCGATTGCACGCCGGAAATATCGCTAAATCGCCGATCGGCGGCGCGTGGACTTCCGCGACGATTTCGCGCAAGATCCGGACCGCTAATGCAGCGTCTCAGCAATAGCGACTCGTCCAGATGAGGAGCCTCGGGCTTCAGCCCGGCCGGCGCCGCGTGTTCAAGCGTGCTCGGCGTTATGCGCGGCTTTTACAGGGCGCCCTATTCCCGAGACAGCACACTATTAGGAGACCGCGAATAATGAGCAAGCCCATTTCAATCATGGTGGATCTGGACGGCGTCATTTCGACCGAGGAGCGGGTCTTCGACCGCCCGCTGGCGAAGGAGATTTCCGGCGCCCGTCAAGCGCTGCTGGAATTGAAAGACGCCGGGCACACCGTCGTAATCTATACGGCGCGCGGCTGGGCGGAATACAACGTCACGAAACACTGGCTCGACCAGCACGAAATTCCGTACGACGCGATCCACATGGGCAAACCCATCGCGAACGTGTGGATAGATGACCGAGCGATTCATTTTAAGGATTGGAAGCAAACGCTCGAAGAACTCCGCAACGATTACAACGCCTGATTTCAGGAACGGCCGCTGATTGGGGGCCCCGCCTCTTTAGAGTCGGGGCATGCGAATCGAAATCCTATTCGTGTCCCCCACGGTTAAAGCCATGGGGCGCCCATTCGGACGTAGGATTATCCAAACACCTACGGCGGCCGACAGGGGCGTCGGCCACTACGGAAAATGTAAAATTCGCCGGCCCTTCTAATCAGCCTTCTTATTCACCGGCGGCATGAGCAATTCCATGCCCACGGCCAGGATATCCGGGGAATCGAGGCGGGTTCGGTTCAATTCGTAAATCTCGCGCCAGTGCTTGGAGTCGCCCAGCACGTTCCTGGCGATCAGCGAGAGCGTGTCGCCGCGCTCAACTATATACGTGGCTCGGCCGGCGCGTTTGGCCGCCGGCTGATCGGTTTTCTTTTCCGCGGGCTCGGTTGAACGCGCGCCTGTGTTTAACAGCCGCTCGGCATCCGCCTTGGGGGGGATTTTAATTTCCCTTCCGACCGGCAGACGGTTTTCATCCAGGCCCGGGTTGGCCGCCTTGATTGCCGGCCATAACGCGCCGTCGCCGTATTCGTTTTCCGCGATCGTGATCAGATAATCACCCGGCTGGATTTTTATCGTCTTGGGTCGCGAGGCACGCGCGGGGGTTGCGGGTCGCGTGAAGCGGTTGGCCTGCTTGTCGGCGCCGACGGGCGTACGCCGTTCGGTAGCCGCCGGCGTTTTGTTCGAGGCTTTCACGCCGGGCGTCAGCGTTGTTTTCTCGTCAGTTAGCGATTCGACCGGTTGTTTGTCGGTCGCCTCAGGCAGCGGTTTAGCCGCCGCGCCGCCCGCGGTCGACGGTTGTTGATCCGAGGCTCCGCCGCGCGGAGTAAATCGCGAGCCCAGTTTCTCCTCCCCGGGCGCCTGAGTGGTTTTAGGCTTCGGAGTCGGGCGCTGCCCCGGTCGCGGCGTACGGCGTTGGGCTGTCGCCGGGGGCTTAGTCGGCCGAGCGTTGCGGTCGCGCGTTTTGGTCAGGCTGTCACGAATCGCGCGCGCGCCGGTCACGGGCCTTGACTCGCGTTCATCAGCGCTGTGTTTGACGCCGCCTGATGAGCTCGCGTCCACCGTCTGCTTATCGAGCGGCAGCGAATCCAGCTCGTTGGAGCCATTTGTCAACCACAGAAAGGATCCGCCGACAATCGCGACGAATCCGACGATCAAACCGACTTTAACTTCTGGACGCATAGCACACCCGCTCTACGAAAAAAAATGCGTGGCGCCCGCGCGGCTCGCCCGCGGACTCCACGCATTATACTCAAGCTGTCGCGATTCGATAGGCTATTTCGACGCCTATCCTCAATCTTCCCGTCTAATTGACCGCCTTGCCGCCTCCGAAGAATCGAGCCATCAGCAGCGGCGAGGCTACCGCGATCGACGAATATGTTCCGGTGATGATGCCGATCATCATGCAGTAGTTGAAGCCGCGGATGCTCGTCCCGCCGAAGATGTACATGACCAGCAATACGATGAAGGTCGTGAGGCTGGTCATCAAGGTCCGCGACAAGCACTGGTTGATGCTTTGGTTGATGATCTTGGGCGATACGGCGCCGAGACGCCCGCGCGTCTCGCGGATGCGGTCGAAGACGACGATGGTGTCGTTAATCGAGTACCCGATGATGGTCAGGAACGCCGCGACGATGGTCATGTCGATCTTGAAGTCGTTGATTAGCAAGGCGTTGCCGATCGGATGATTCACGCCGCCGAGCCAGCCGCTGATTCCGACGAAAGCGAGCGCGATGAGGACGTCGTGAATCAGCGCGATGACGCCTGCTATTCCGTACACAGGCTTTCCGAACCGGATCCAGATGTAGCCGATAATAACGACCCACGAGAGGATCAGGGCCATGGAGGCTCGTTGGGTAGATTGAGCGGCGATCTGCGGCTTGAACTGCGTGACCTTCCTCAAGGTCTGCTCTTTGTCAAAAGCCGCCGTCGTCAGGTCGAGTTCCTTTCGTGCGAGCTCGGTCGTCCAGTTTGTACGATCTTCGTCGTACATGGCGTTCTGGTCGCTGATTGCAATAATCAGGCCGCTATAGAGTTCTACGCCGTCAGGATCAGCGCCGGCCGGCGTCACGCCGAACACCTCGAATTCCCGCCAGGGCAGTTTCTGATAGTCGGGCTGCAGCCGCATGTTCCGAAGCCGTTCGCGCACGCCCGCGATAGATTGGGGCGGCGCGACCCGATCGAAATACAACGCCGCCCCGCCGAGATAGTCCGTCACGTCTCCGCCCGCGCCCGCTGGCAGACCTGGCACGACCTCTTCGATCTTACGGCTGGTGATTGGATATGGCAGGGAGTCGACGCCGTGGAACACGTAGGTGATACGCGGCTTGACATCGAGGTCGTCTCCAAAAGCCTTGACGAGGGCGTATTGCACCAGGGCTTTGTTTGTGGCGGTGGTGGTGATGTTCCAGAAACGGGCTTCCTCGGGCGCCGCGCCCACCTCGGTTACTTGCCCGACGTTTGCGTGTCCGATGTCGCCTCCGGCGGCCTGGATGGAGTACTCTCCGGAGCCGGCCAATTCTCGAATCGCCGTTTGTAAAATCTCGGCGGTGGCCGTATCGCCGCCGCGCAGGATAACCGCGTCGCCTCCGACGGCGGCGTCGACGCCGTCTCGTTGAAGGAGGTCGTCGGCTTCGAGCGGTTCGCGGATCATCGCGGCCAGCGTGGGCGCGTCGATTCCGGGGGCCGCCGTGCGGAAAGCGGTGGGATCTCCGGATACGGACGAAACAGTGGCGCCGGAGAGCAGTTCGCCGGCGGCGCCGATCGACTCGCCGACCGCTGCGAGCTTCTCGTGAATCTCGATGTCGGTGTAATCGACGGCCGCCTCCGGTTTGAGAGCTACTTCAGCGCTGACGCCGCCGAGGAACTCGACGTCAAGGGTGTCTTGCTTGCCGCGAGCCCAAAGCATGCCGAGTCCGATGATAATCACGATCAGCGACAGCGGGATGAAAATCCGGCGCTTGGCGTACCAATCGACGGTCGGTACGCCGATGATATGCATCATAGTGATATCTTTAAGCAGGTGGTATTTGACGAGCAGGGTGAAGATGGTGCGCGTGACGAACAGCGCGGTAAACAAACTGGTGACGATGCCCCAGCCCAGCGTCAGGCCGAAGCCCTTGATTTCCTCGCTGCCGACGTAGTAGATGATTACGCAGATCAGCAAGGTCGTGATGTTCGCGTCGATAATAGTGCTGAAAGCCTTGTCGTATCCGTTTTTAATGACCATTCGCAGCGACGAACCGCGGGCCTTTTCCTCGCGGATGCGTTCGAAGATCAGCACGTTGGCGTCGACGGTCATGCCGATCGTCAGGATGACGCCGGCGATGCCCGGCAGCGTGAAACGCGCCCCCAACAGCGACATGGCCGCCAGCACCAGGATGATGTTCATCAAGAGGGCCACGTTCGCGATGGCGCCGCAGATGAAATAATAACCCAACATTATCGCGGCGACGACGATCACTCCCGCCACGCCGGCCTTGAAGGCTTTTTGCAGGTTGGCGTGTCCGAGACTTGAACCGATCGTGCGCTCGCTCAGCGGGGTGTCCTTCAAACGCGCCGGCAACGAACCCGCTTGCAACGTCTGAATCAGATAGTTGACTTTCTCGCGGCTGAAATCGCCGGTGATAACGCCGCTGGTCGAGATTCGCGATTCAATATTGGCGGAAGAATACGCGGTGTCATCGACGAAAATACAAAGCTGGGCGCCGATGTTCGCGCCGGTCAAAGTCGCGAAGATCGAGCCGCCGACGGGATCGAGAACGAATCCGACTGACGGTCGTCCGGAACGGTCGCGCGTAATATAGGCGCTCTTGAGACGCCAGTTGCGGCCCGAAATCCGCGGCGCCAGCAGCCCGTGATCCAGTCCGTGTTTTGCCAGCACGTACCACGAACCGTCGCGCTGATCCACGATATACAGCGAAGCGGCGCGCGGGTTGTAGTCGCGCAGTTCCGCGGGCGAGTCCAGGTTCATGAACGCGAGGGGATTGTCGATTGGATACCACCGGTACAAATCGCCCTCGGCCGGGCGCACGCCGCGCTCCTGCAGTTGCTCTCGATAGCGATCGTACTTGGTGGGATTCTCGGGGCTCGGCTCGGCCAGGATGCGGAATTCCAACACGCCGGCGCCTCGCAGCAGACGCCGCAGGTCGGCCGGCCCTTCCAAAAAAGCCCGTTTCGCGCGCCAAGCGGCATGCGCCGTCACCACCTCGTCTATTCGATCCTTCAAGGTGGGATAGCTCGTTTTTAGATCTTTCAAGCTGGAAGTTCGCCGCGGCGTGCCCGGCTCCATGTCGAGGATTTCCTGGAAACGCTGCACGTCGAAGTTCATGTGCAACACTTCGTATTTGGCGTCGTCCAGCAATTCCTCGGCGTCGCGCCGCTCCAGTTTCAACTGCTCCAGAGACGGTTGCGAGGCCGCTTCCGCTCCGGCGCTTTCCGCGTCCTGCAATACGGTCAGAGCTTCCGCGTATTTATCGTAGGCTTCGACGGCCACGCGCAGCAAACGTTCGCGTTCGGCCGAATCAGCCGCCAATTCCACCAGCCGGGTTTCGCGTACGGCCGCCGGCATCCGCAGAGCATTTTCCAGATCGCTGCGTTTGACATTTGTCGCCAACAGCCGCTTCTGGGCCTCGATAAAATCGGCTTTGAGCTGCTTGTTCTCCTCGGGCGGCAAGGGCATCTGCACCTCGAGCCGGTTGTTCCCGATCGTTCGCCATTTCAGGTCGAACACGCCGCGGGGATCGACGCGTTTTTGCAGCAGTCTTTTCATTTGCTCGGCGAGATTGAGATTTATCTCGCCTTCCTCTTCCTGAATCTCGAAGATCATCGAGACCCCGCCCTCGATGTCCGTTCCGCCGCGCAGTTTTTCGCTGGGCGGGGTGATCAGCCAGATGCCGAGCAAGAGGACGACCAGGATCAGCGTGATGCGCTGTGCAATATTTTTTTCCCACATAATTTCTATCCTTGATAAATGATGACTAATATGACATATGATGCCGTCCCCCCGCTTCAACGCGCCCCTCGGGCGACCGGTCGCGACACGCGCGACCTAAGGGCGCGGCGGTCCGGCGATCGAAATGTCGCTGAGGCGCGTGAGGCGGCGGATTCGTATCGCGTGAAAGTCGGCGGCCCCGTTCCGCAGAGGGCCAGCTTTCGCCGGCGACCGCGAATTGACCGCGCGAAACGCCGCGTTCATCGACGTGAAATCGACGCGCGTGTCGTCATCCGGCGCCGACCGAGGCCCCCAAGCCGCGACCGGCAACGGCCTGACGCGACTCGCCGCCAAGAGCCGCGAATGGTTCGGCCAGCGCGGCGCAACCACATCCGGCAACATCGCCGTCAAGGTCAGCGGGCGGCGGGATTTGCTCTGAGACGAATCGCTCGGGCCCGGCGTTTCGGGTTTTTTCAGTTCGATCGGGGTCGGCCGGGCGCATACCTTCTCCTGCACGGCAGGCACCAGCAATAAGCCCAATCCGCAAATCAGTCGAACAGTAAATTGTCCTGCTGATAATCGCATGAATCCCGTAGTATAGCCATCCGAGCATTTCATGCCAATTCCGATCGACGGGATTTGCCGTTTCGGAGGACGTCAAGCCGGCTGAAAGACAGTTCTCGTTTCAGAATATCGGTCAATTCCCCGAACCTTATATAGCGATACTCGCCAGTGCTTTGTCATACATGAGATTTCGGGCGGCACAGGCGTCTTGCCTGTGTAAAGCGAAAGCTCCTTAATCTATCCAGAACACGGGCGAGACGCCCGTGCGACCCGAAAATTGAACTGTGACAGAGCACTAGATTTACGCCGCATAACAGATCAGTCTGCGGCTTCGCGCCCCGTGTCAGACGTAGACGCTCAGAACTCCGAGCGCCAGCGAGCGATCCGTACCGTCCACGCGACTGGACGTCAGTGCCGCCCTGATTTTCCAGATAAAAAGACTCCGCTATTTAAGTCTGATGGCGAGTAACGTCATGTCGTCCGTGTTGGGCACGCCCGAGAGGTGCTCGCGGACGATTTCACGAGCGGCGTGGATGATCTGGTGGGGCTGGGCGTCTTTCAAGTCGCCCAGCGCCTGCACGACTGGTTCGAGACCAAGAATTTTCGTATCGTGCCCGGCCGCCTCAACCATCCCGTCCGTGTAGAACAGCAGGGCGCGTAGATCCTCGCCGAGTTCGATGTTGGTAACCGTGTATTCCTCATCGGGATCGATGCCAAGCGGAAGCGAGTTGTTATCCTCGGGGAAGGACGCCACGGTCGAGCTCATGAGCACTGGCAAGGGGTGGCCCGCTCCAACAAAGTGAATAACGGACGCGGGCAGGTCTATCACACCGAAGGCGGCGGTTATGAAAACATGCGAGGCCGTGTTTCGGCAGATCAATTTGTTGAGGCACATCGCCAGGTTAGGCAAGGTGATTTCTGTCGCCAGCGCGATGCGTAAAGCGGACTGCAGGTTCGCCATAATGAGGGCGGCAGGCAAGCCGTGACCGGTCACGTCCGCAATGATAAATCCGATGCGGCCGTCTTCCAGATCGAAATAGTCGTAATAGTCGCCGCTGACCGCGGATGACGCTTCGTTATGGCCTTCGATCACGACCTGATCGCGTTGCAGCGGGAACGCGGGCAGCAGATGCTGCTGGATTTTGCGGGCCTGATCGAGTTCGGCGAACATGCGTTGCGAGCGAACGTGTTCCTGGAAAAGGCGCAGATTGACCAAACCGTTGCCGACCTGTTGGGCAATCGCGGCGAGAAAATCGACGTCTTCGGGTTTGTATGTGGAGGCCTGCGTTACACGGTCGCCGTAAAAGACCCCGAGAATTTCATCGCGATAGAGAATCGGGACGCATAGCGCCGAGCAGATTGGAAAGCGCACGAGACTGTCGCTGAGATTGCCGTCGAGATCGGTCGCGGGATTATTGACGATCGCTCGCTGCCCTTCTACCAACGCCCGGTTGATCAGCGTTCGGCTGACTTTGAAGGCGCCGGTCTCGTCGCGATCGACGTTGCGCGTGACGGGCAATTCGGTGTCGCCGCGCTGGGTTTTCAACGCGATCAAGCCGCGCTCGAAACCGAGGGATTCACAGCAGGAATCGAGCGCTTGCTCGAGCAATTGTTTGCGTTCAAAAACGCCGCCGATCCGTTCGGTGAGTTGAATGAGCATGGCCAATCGTTGCTCATTCAAGTCGAAGCCGCGGTTACTGGGAAAGATTTGCGTGTCGGACGACGGGGTGTGTGCATCCGGCGTAAATCTGACGGGGGGTTGAGTGACTGGCTGCTTCACCTCGACGCCCAGCACCTGAATAAGATGCTCGCCGATTCTCAGAGAGTGCGAGGCGATGCGTTCGGCGTTGCGGAACATCACTCCCTCGTCGACGCGCGTGCCGTTTTTGGAGCCCTTATCGAGCACTAATACATGCCCGAATTCGTCCAGAGTAATCTCCGCGTGTTCGCGCGAAACCTCGGCGTCGTTGCGCAGGACTATGTCACAGTGGTCGGCCCGTCCGATTTTGACGGGTTGTTTGCCCATTTGCACCGTCGTTTGACGGACGCCGTCAGGACTATATACAACCAGGCTCGGCATGCTTGAAGATCGCTTATGCAAAGAACTCGATTAAAAACATCACCCAGGGCGCGATCGTACTGGACGGTAAAAACAGCGCGTTTTCGAGCGCGTCCGGCGCCAGCAAACAATCCAGGTTTCTTTCGGCCGCGGCCAAACAACCCTGAACGAATAACAGTCCGGCCAACGGGGCCAAGCGTTTGAGGCGCCGCCCGTGATCGCCGCGTAGCATCTCTTGCTCCAGTCCAAGTGTCGCGTCAGACTTGTCTTCCCGCCCGACCACAAAAAGTATATGCGTTTTTGGGCGATCATTGTAGAGGGGCGTCCAACGTTCGACATGCTTTCAAGATATATTTCATCCGGCGCGACGTACGATCAAGGCGTCCGCCGTGCGTCGAGGAAAGATTGCAGCATCACCTGCGCGGCCAAGGCGTCGCGCAACTTCTTTTGCCTGGCGGCGGACAATCCGGCCTGTTGCATGTACTCGTCCGCCTGAAAACTGGTGAGGCGTTCGTCCCAGAGTTCGATCGGCAACTCCCCTTCTTCGCGCATACGTCTGGCAAACCCACTTGTTAATTTCGCCTGCGAGCCCTCCGAGCCGTCCATATTTAACGGCAAGCCGACGACAATCGCATCGATCTCGTTCCGAGCGGCCCAGTCCAGGACTAACTTCGCGTCTTCCGGCGCCGCGCCCGCGGCATTCAACGTGGAAGCCGGCGACGCAATCGACTCGCCCGGATCGCTGATCGCAAGTCCGATGCGTTTCTTACCGTAATCCACGCCGAGCCATCTTGTCATAATTCTTTTTCTTTCAGTGGTTTATGTGCGTAGAAGCGGCGGCAAAGCCGCGCCGGGAGCAGTTCCGGATCGTCAAGCGGTCATCGGAGTGTCGCCTCATACTATA